>Ga0180085_1000649_pt1 | contig 12058 bp, 9 predicted proteins | sample EasRiv730_16_10D_FD_123013 | JGI IMG/M metagenome (GOLD analysis project Ga0180085, IMG submission 123013) | Soil microbial communities from meander-bound floodplain in the East River, Colorado, USA - East River metaG ERMLT730_16_10D | ecosystem: Environmental > Terrestrial > Soil > Floodplain ... | reverse complement strand
TAGGCTTCTTGGCTCCCTTCATGATGTCCGCCAAGAAAGTGGGAAACATGGCCGGGGGCATCTCTTCGAGCGAGTGGCCTTGCTTCCACTGATAACGCCTGCCTGACTTGTGCAGAGAAGGTGGGGCAATGACGTAGCCGCCGGTGCTCTTGGTGTCGATACCGGGAGCAATCACGCCACTCGTGTTGCCAGGGTCAAATCCGTTCAGGCGGTATGCCAGTTGAAGCCCGGCACCGCCGGTGATCGCTGTCACGGTTTCGAAGGGTTCCCAGCCATGGACTTCCTGTAAGCGGCCAAAGGCCTCCATCCCGCCGTTACGCTGGTCAACGTCCACAACCGCATAGTGCTCTCCAGTTCTATAGGCCACGTTCGAATCCCGCCAGCGCTCCCACCATTTGCGGATTGCGGCTTTGGACGAAGTGGCGTCTTTCAGTCCGTTCTTGGTTCGTGGATGCTTTGCAGGATGGGGGCAGGCTTTGTTACCGCATGTGCAATGCCCGTCTTTGATGCTGTGAGCGGGAAACACTTCGAGCCCGAGCTCGGCATAACGAAGCGCTGCGCTGAGAAGGTCGTTATCCATTGCTCTGCCCCACTACGCGTCGTAGCCAATCAGCGGCAGCGTTCAGCGCTAACATCTCCTCGTGGCTCCCGCCCACGTCGGGATGGAGTTTCCGGGAGAGTTGACGATAACCGACTGAAACGATGGATTCCGCAACCTGCGACACAGCGACAGGCAAAAGTCGCGGCTGATAGCACCGATCATTCGCGCGCTCATGGCAGCGCCGATCATATTCTTCAGTAACTGCGCTTAGCAGCGGCTCGCGCAACCAATCTTGATCGCAGAGCCAGGACAGATAAGAATCAGGCAGGTCTTTGACGCGCTTTCCTTTGAATTTTCCAAATGGGATGGTAAGATCAATGCCGTTCATTTCTAGTTTCTCCAAGCCCGGCTCCCCACCGGGCTTTTTCTTTTTGTGCCCCCGCAACCTGCATGGGCAGGGCTTTTAAGCGGGGGTTTTGGGAGGGTCACGCGTGGGACGAGCGCGCGGACACTCCCAAAACTTTAAGCAACCGGCGCAGCCCCCGGATGCCCAAGAACTGCAACTGCTGACAGCAACGCCGCACTCGCGTTTGCGCTCGGCGTGATTGTCAAGCGCACATAACGCTTCGCGCCCAGATAGCCGATCCGGCGAACCTCGTTGTCATCGTCGAACTGAAAACCCGCTGCCAGTTCTGTTCCGAGCAACTGCGCGTCCGCCACGGCCGCATTGTCGGTCAGGGTCGCTGAGTTGCCATCCTCGACTAGGACGGCGAAGGTTGCATCCGCATCAGCAATCGAGCCGGTTGCAATCAAGAATTCCAAGCTGTGAAAGCCCTGAGTGTCGATGATCTGGCTAACCATCGGAGTAGTGTCAGCCACACTGACAGGCGAAATTGCCCGCCGAACGGTGATGTTGTTGTGAAGATCAAGCATGAAAAATTCTCCTTTCCAGAATTCGTTTTCGATTACGGGATGATCCCGATGATTTTTGTGAAGTAGCCAGGCAGCGCCACTCCCACGTCGGCGCGCAGATAGGCTCTGAGCCAAATCTGCATATCGCGGAATGCACTCCCTGAACTGTCTCCAGCCTGCCGTGAAACTTCAATGACAAGCTGTGTTCTGGCGCCAATTAACAACTGCGCGAAGTCGCCGACAAAGACATCACTGGCGTTGTTGGCTGAGCCCTGCGTCCTGGTGATTGGAACTTGATTTGTGACGAGTTTTTGAAGGCTCTGAAAACTGGCCGGCGCGCCCAATGGTGCGTTGGTTGTGGCTTCCTTCAACCTGTCCAAAACACCCCAGGTTCGGGGCGCCATGATTGCGGCAAGTCCCTGACTAGGGCCGTTGGCTGCGAGAATCTTTTCAATTGCGGTCGAGAATGGGTCGTAACTTGTCACCTGCGCCCCGTTGGTTCCCATATCATGAACGCCCACGCCGGTGGTGTTCACGATGCCCAAGGGCTCGGCTGCAGCTCCGCTCCCATAGAGCGCAGCCCGGTCAAGCTCAAGCGACAGTGCTTGAGACATTGAATTCTCAACAACTGTTTCGAGATTTACAGCATCCTCGAAAAGCTCAATGCTAACCTTGATTAGGGCCACAAGGGTTTTGGCGACGAATTCAATTTTCCCGAAGGTGGTGTCTGAGAATGTGCCCGCAGCGTTTTCTGCCTTCCAGGCGGGTGTCGGGTCCGCTGTCACCTTCGCAATGGTTAGCGTGTTCGATTCCATCGGCACGGTGAGTGCTCCGGCTTGCAACACGCGCGCCTTTTTCCTGGTAAGGTCTATAACCTTCGTACCAAGCGGGCTTGGGACCAAATAGCCGCCAAGAGTTGAATCACCGATCGAGCCAACACGTAGTTCAGCTTCAGCGCCTTTCCAGTTGCCAAACACCCAACCCCCAAGCAAACGCCCCAGGCTGAGCTCGTGAGCCTTGATGCCGTCCGGCAGGTTGTGTCTGACGGTCGTTTCAAGATTCTCGTTATTTCGGAGGACTCTGATTTCCTGCCCATCCGGCGTCACCCAGCAAAGCGAGCCGCCGTTGTAGGCGCGGAAGGTTCCGCCTTCGAGAGCCGGTGGAACAATCCTACTTCTTTGCTCCGCCCGAAATGCATCGGCGATAGCGACCACATCATCAAAATCTCCCCTGGCTTTCGGGTCGCGCATGGCGGCCCTCATTTCGTCTGAAATTATCATTTTGAATTTCCTTTTCTTTAGTTTGCCAATCCCCGTTTGAGCCCCACTCATGCCGACGCATGCCAGCACAAGTGGGGGTGCAGCCCCGAGCGGGGAAAACGCCCGGCCCGGGAATTCATCCACACGGACAAATCCCGAGAACTAATTCTTGTAAGCCGTCGCGGCCATGCGCGTAGCCTGCGCCGCCAAGGCGCCCGCCCATTGGCCCTGCGCGCGCTTTTGAGCAGTCGTTACCATTTCCTCAATGATGATTACCCGTGCGTCTCCATCCTCGATGAAGAGTCGCCGCAGGGGGCAATCGTCAGCCATCAGGACGGTCAGTCCAGCCATCACCCGCACGACCTTGTAATCCGTCATCTCCAGCGCTTCCTCAAGCCTGGCTCGTGTCTCACCGTCGAGCACTTCATGCTCTAGCCTGTACGCTAAAATCCCGCGCGCAACGCTTTCCAGGCGCAGCATCTCAATCCACTCAAATTTCATTTTTGATAGCTTGTCTTGCTCCATGTTTGATTACTCCCTGGCAGCGCCAAACTCGCTGCGGCTGCCGGTTTTGACAAATTGCATGAATGCTGTTTTGGTGGGCACGGTTCGTCCCGCCTTCTGGAGCGCGTGTGTTGCGGCTTTGGCGGCTCTTGCCCGAGCAGCCGCCGCCCTTGCTGGGCCAGTTCGATCAGCGCCCACTTGTGTGCTCGCCCGCTCCGCTGCCCGGCGTTCGAGCCAGGCCTCGACGTCATCAACTCGCCAGGCGACAGTATTCGCCCCCAATTGCAATGGAGCAGGAAACGGATCATCCTTGCGCTGCATCGCCCGCGCCAAGGTCATCCTGTTGTTGAAGACTCCTTGCTCTTTCAACCCCGAGAATTTGACAAGTTTCATTGCTGTGTTCTCCCGCGTGATGTCAGGTTGGAGCAAGTGTATAGGCAAACGCGGCGGTGTTCGTTGACAGGTCGGGCGGTATTTTGTGCCCGATCTGTCAACGTGCTTTTTGGTGGGGAGTGGTGGAGGACTACTGGAGGCGTTTCTGTTTCTTCTTTGTGCGGGAAATCAACTGACTGATGGCGTCCTTCGTTTTCGGGTCCCCGGCTTCGTTGAAAATCCTAAGGAGACACTGTTGCACCTTCGAATGCTTGCCACTCGTTGGCAGTCCGTGTCTATAGAAAACTCTTTGAACCATGACAACCAACTCTTGGGCGTTCAGATCCTGGCGTAACAACCGCGAGAGTTGCGCTTGCTCCTTGTACGCCTCCGGGAGTGCCTCCCGGAATGCTTTCAGGTTTTCGCGCAGGTCATGAATCAGCGGACGATCCGACATCAGCAACTCCTCCGCAAACGTGGGAGTGATGGCGGGATCTGACTCTTTGACTTCCAGCAAATCCAACAGCGCCTTCGCAGCGTTTTCCAGGTTCTGCAAGAAACGGGTTACCGCTTTACCTGAAACGCCAGGAAATTCATCAGCGCGGATTTTCCTCGCCGCTGTCACTTGCAGGGGGAATTGTAGACGCTCAAGAAACGTTGCAGCCGGGCAGATTCTCCTTAGTTCCTGTTTCGCTGCGGCACTGAATTCTACTTGGTGAGGCAACCGCAAAACAGATGCGCGCGTCCGTTTTTTTCTGTTAGGCGGGGGTTTTACAGTTGTATGCATGCTGCTATCCTGCTTTCGCCTTCGTCACCTTCGCTCCCTCCAGCGCCATGATGTGCGCGCCCCACTGCTCCAGCGCTGCTCTACGCTCTTCGGTGTAACGGAATCTGTTATAAATTTGTGTGACGCCTTGCAGGCTGCCGGGCGAGTGATTCAATAGCGCCGACAAAACGTGCGGGAGTACACCCGCGCCCGCCATCCATGTGGACGCGGTCCGTCGCAGATCGTGCATCGTCCAGTCCGCCAGCTCGTGTCCCTCTCTTTTCAGCGCCGCGTCTATTCGCGCCTTCATCTTGGAAAATCCGTTGATTGGTTTCTTTCCGCTGGTTGTCGTGAAGACGCAAGGCCCATCGAAGCGGGGTAGCTCTCGAAGGATCGCAAGCATAGGTCCGCTCAATGGCACGTCATGCACCCGGCCCGGCTTCGTTGCCCATGATGGCAGCGTCCAGATGGCCCGCGACAGGTCCACGTCATCCCACCGCATCGTGGCAACTTCGCCGCGTCGTTGCGCACTCAATGACAGGATTCTGAGGAATGGCCCGGACGGATACCCAAGGCCCTCGGTTGCGCTCCAGATCGCGGCCAATTCATCGTCCCCGAGGATGCGCTCCCGGCTTTTCTCCTTCACCAGCCGCTTGGTTCCCGTCACGGGCGAGCTGAGAAGAATAGCCCGTTCATCGACGCACCAATTGAACCAGCTCAAGAGCCACGACCGCACCCGGTTGGCTTGAACGGGTGCCCCCCGATCTACGATTCCATCTAGCAGGCGAATCACATCGGCTTTCGTCACCTCTGTGATTAACTTGTGCTTCCAGACAGGTAGAACCTCTTTGTTCATCAGCCATTCCACTTCCCGCCACGTTTTCAGGTTTCTTTTGACGTACCGCGTCAACCACTCATCCGCCACCGCAGCCACTGTGTCAGGGTCTGCTTGAGCTTTCTCAATAGCCTTCTCGGTCGCTGGATCAATTCCGGTTTCCAGTTCGGCGAGCCGTGCCTCCGCATCACCGCGTGCCGCTGCCAGGCTGGTGTCTGGATAGGATCCAAGGGTTAGCTTTCGAGTCATGCCGTGCCAGCGATAGCGGAGCGCCCAAGACTTGCCGCCTGTCGGCTGAACAATCAAATAGAGCCCGCTTGGTGGTCCGGCTGCCACCTCGTAACGCGTTTCTCCCGGTTTCATGTGGTGAACTTGCTTCGCCGTGAGAGCTTCGGATTTCATATCAGAAGGTCCTCGGGGTAACACTTTGGGGTAACAAACGCCTTGTCAACGGGTGTTTGTCAACGTCTACGGATGTTATTAGGATTCGCTCGAAACTGTCTACAGGAAAGGGTTTTAAGGCAGGATCACAGTGGAAGGGTGTTCACCCATGTTGCAAGGTGGTCTATGACTACGAATCAGAAGGTCGCAAGTTCGAGTCTTGCCGGGCGCACCAACCTATTTTGTTTTAACCACTTACCTAACATTTCATTTATGGAGAAGCGGGTTTGAGCGTCTGACTCTCTAAAGGGGGAAGTGTTTAAACAATTCCTGAAGGAGATGATTTTCTTTGGTGAAGATTCCGTTATTCATTATCAGGTCCGCGTCAGGAAGGGTGCTGCCGCCATCAACTTTTGGTGGGCCAACGGTAACTCACCTGCGTGATATAGTTTGAGACTCAATTCGAGAGCCTCAGATCTAACCTCGAGAAATTCCACAAACTGTGAAGAGTCTCAGCTATCCAAACCGGCGATGCTCACGGTCGAGAAAATTCGTTGCAGGAAGCATTGTCCGTCACGGTTTCTACAAGACTAAGTGGAGGAAGCGTCGTCGCTACCAGTGCCCAACTTGTGGGAAGACATTCTACTCGACGACCAGGACATCCTATTATCGACTTCAACACCGTCGCGCTGCCTTCGATGAAGTCGCGTCTCTCAGTATCGAGGGTCTGAACAAGTCTGCCATTGCTCGAGTCAAGCGAATCGCCTGGAATACAGTCCATCGCTGGCTGTAAAGAGCGGGGGTCTGGTGCCGTCGTTTCAACGACCGAAAAATAGAAGAACTCTCGGTGATGGAGCTTCAAGCAGACGAAATCAAAACGATCGTCGGAAGCAAGGAAGCTCCAATCTGGATCTTCGCCGTGATCGAGGTGTGGTCTCGACTCTGGCCTTCGACAGTCGTCGGCAAACGTGAGGCCTCACCGAGCGTTGAAATTCGGACGGGAAGTCAGAACACCAGCGCGGCAGGTGGATTGACCAAGCGGGCACTCACGTTAAGAGAGATCTTCTCATCGAAGCTGCTTTTTGTGGCGTCGAAGGATGTCGTATTCGCGCTCTCCGTCCGTCAGCATACCTGCCTGGCGAATGCCTCTGGCGGCTTAGCAACACTTGATGACGGAAGCACTCACATCCTTTTCAATGGCACTCGCTTCCGATGCAATCCCCACGGCGTCACTTGGTCCCGATAAGATTGAGGAATACTCCTTTGTGGTTGTACCTCAGGTCGGTCAGGTTGTCGGAGAAGTCGGTGAAATTGTAGCCGACGCCGGCCTTCAGGTTCTTGCCGATGTGACGATAGATCGTGGCCAGCGCGCCGCGGCGGCGTTGACGGATATCTGGGAGATCGAGCATTCGCAGCTCGGCCATGCTTTCCCAGTTCTTGCGGAACCGCCGGTCCACGCGGAACGCGGTGAGCTGCGCGGCGTTGTCGAAGAAATTCACCTGCACGCGATCCAGGCTTGCCTGTCCCAGGCGGTAGGCGTATTTGCCGCCCACCGACCAGTTGGTCGTGACGTCGTAGGAGAGATCCAACGCCGCGATGTGGCTCTTCTGAATGAACTCGACCGCAGTGTACCGCAACGTCACCTGGTCCGTGGTCGGGAGGTTATAGAAGTACGTGTATTTTGCCAGGACGCTCAGCCGGTCGTGCCGCACCGGACGGTACGCGTAGCCGACCACGGCCTCGGTGTATCCGCCGCCATAGAACCCGCCGAGCGAGCTATCACTGACCGAGTGGTCCAGCTTGCCGAGCATGCGCCAATCGGGATTCAGTTGTACCTTGAAGTTGTTACGGAACAACCACGCAGTCCTTCTGGTGTGCGTCGTGTCGAGTTGTTCTGCAAGGTCCCGGCGAAACTCGAGACCGCTCGAGAACTGCACCTTATCGCGGCCGTAGCCCATGCGGACTCCAGCGGCCTTGCGATCGGTCGAGGCGCCGGTCAGGGAATCGCGCAGCTTGCCGATCTCCGAGCTGGCACCGAAATTCCAGCGCTCTTTCGGCACGAGGTTGATTCCGGTGGCGCGCGTGAGACCGGTCTGCCCGCCGTTCTGGTAACGCTCCTCGAAGTAGACGCTGGAGCTGTCGGAAAGCCTTCTCTTTACCCCCGAGATCAGATTGCCCTGGCGTACCTGCGCGCCGTTGTCCGTCCGCTCGTTTTCCAATGAATAGTTCAGGTAGAGATTGGTCAAGTCGGAATAGAGGAAGCTGGTGCCGATCTTTCCGCTGGGTCCGAGGTCCCCGTCTGAAGCCTCGCCGTCGATCCGGAAGCGTTTCGTCAGGCGATAAGAGCCGCCGGCGCCGAGGCGACTGTTGCTTTCACGGCCGCCGCTTGCCGCGACCGTGTCCTGGACGAAGCCATAGGCTCGCCATGCGGCGCCGGGATCGAACATCACCTGGGCGGCCGCGTCTGTGCGCTGGCCCTGCTCCTGGGTTAGCGGAACAACCGGCGAACGGTCATTGCGCAGATCATTACGCACGCCCGTGCTGACTTTCCATCTCTCGGTCAGCTTATAGGCCATGTCCATTTCGATCGCCCGGGTCTCGAGCCCCTGGGCTTCGATTCTCTGATCGCCCTTGGCGGCGAAGCTAAGGCGGTTCGTTACCGGCATCCTGAACGTGCCGCCGTATTGCTCGGTGTCCTTGAGAGTCGCCTGTCCCGGCGCCGAATATCCGGCGTCGACGTTCTGCGTATAGAAGGTGAAGAGACCATCGCGACCCTTGAAGACGTCGCTGAGCCCGACGCTCAGATCGGCCCGGTAAGCCCCCGCCTTCGCGTCCGTGGACGACAGGTCGGGGCCCTGGAATCCGAATCCGCCATCATTGGACTGTAGCGGCGTGGAGATGAGACCCTCGCTGCGGCCCGTCTGCACCTTGAAAAAGGAATTGGCGCTCATCCTCAGGGTCATATCCGCGGCGCCGAGGTTGCTGTCGGCATCGCCTTCCTTGTTGTGGTTGGCGGTCAGGCCGAATCCTAAATGGTCGTTGACCCAGTAATGACCCTGACCCCCAGCGGAGACCGCGTTCAGCTGGTCGAATCCTGGCGTGTACTCGTAACGTACGACCACATAGGCCTCGTTACCGCTCAAGCTTCTGTTGCGCACCAGCTGGTTGTCGTCAGCGGTCGACGAGAGCGGCTGGGTCAGCAGCAGCCGGCCCTGCAGGTAGTCGATGTCGTAGTCCACGCTGGGCCGAAGGTTGACCACCCCCGTGACGATGCGCGAGTCCTTGTCGCGGATCTCGATGCGGACTCGCTCGGAGCCCGTCAGGATGTCTTGGTGGTGCAGGAAGTAGAGCGACCCACCCGTTCCCCGGAATTCCTCGTAGGTCGACAGCGTTCCCGGTTGGGCGGCAAACCCGTCCACGGTCATCCGTCGCTCGCCGAGTTTAGTGGTTGATTCGGACCCGTAGTGCGCGGTGGCTCCGTACAGGCCGCGGTCGACGTGGGCCAGCTCGTTGCCCATGTAGCCGGCGTTGAAATTGCCCCACATCCCGTAATTTTCGCCACGGCTCGCTTTAAAGTAGAACTTGCCCAAAGTCGGCGCCATTTCTGTCACGACACCGTCATCGCCGAACGTCGGGTAATGGTAGTCGGGATCGATGCGCCGGAACAACGAATCAGGCGACTTGTCGAGGAAGTTGCTGAAGAGGCTCTTCACCGGCCCTTCGCGAGTATCCGCGCTCGTCGTCAATCGCCAGCGCTCGCTGACCTTGCCGTTCACGTAGAACGCTAACCGGCCATCCAGCGACGAATTGTAGGGCTGCGGAGCGTTCTGGCCCTGCAGCAGATCGATCGGTCCATTCGAACGGCTCCCGGACACCGTGATGTCGGCGACGCCGACGTAGAAGAGGTCTCTGCGCTTGAACTCCAGGTCACGAAGATAGAGCGAGCCGTTGCCCGCATCGTCGAGCACCGCGACTTCGACGGTATGCGTGCCGTCCGGAAGGATCTGCTCCGCGGCGAAGTTGCCCTGAGGGTCGATCGGAATCTGGCGGCCCACGACCCAAACCGTGTGGTCCGCCGGTATGCCGCTGCCCTGCACGGTTACCGTGCCGCTGCCGAGTGGAATCTGGTGGCGGGCGAGGTGGTTCTCACCGTAGGCGGCGAGCAGCTCGCGCGGCGCCGACTGATCCTTCGTCACTGGAATTTGATTGGACGACGGATCGCGGTACAGCAGCAGCGGCCGCGCGTCCGTTTCGTCAAAATGACCCTTCGAGTCGTAGGCGCGCAGCAGGTATTTGACTTCGCGTTCCGACCCAGTGAGAATCTTTGGCGCCGGCAGCCATTCCGCGAGGCCCGCTTCGTCGACCGCGATGATTTCGATCGGCGCGGCCTGCAATGACTGCTCCTGCGCGAAGATTCGGATTTCGGCACGCTCGATGAATCCAGAATAGTTGGTGTACATCCGGAAACGCACGACCGGGCCGGGAACGCCTTCCACATCGCTCACCGGCACGGAGACTGGATGCGCCGCGACGCTGAGCCGCGGACGCGACTCGAGATTGTCGAAGCGGAACTGGATGTTGGCATTGTCGAGCGCGACGTCGGTGCAGCGCTGGATGTCGGAAGAGCTGCGGCCCAGGTCGTCGATCGGCTTGCCGTCCACGGTGATGTGCATCACGTTAAGATCATAAGGGCTCTTCGGGCTAAGCTCCTGGGTGAGACGCGTGATGTCAATGCCCTCGTAATTGTCCAACGGCAGCGGTTCGTCATATACGACCAGCACGCGCACGAACGACTCCTGGCCCTGGATAAAGCCGGCGTTCACGACGTCGTCGGATTGGACATAGCCACGCCCCTCGTGCTCGGACTTAGCACCGGACAACACTGGGTCCTGTATGACAATGTCCATGGTGCGGCGTGCCCGAGCCGCGGAAAGGCCGATGTCATCGCCGTATACGGACGCGGTACGGCGGTCGAGGCGCTCGTTCTTCGTATAACCGATAAACCGCAGTCGCGGATTGGTCCGCTGCTCGATGTCCGTCAGCGCGCGGCGCAGGCTCGCCGCGTAGCCGGCCGGAATGATCGGCTGGCCGTTCGCGAGCTCGAGCGCCGGGATGTTGCCCCAGGGCGGATCGTAAACCTTAGTCACCACTTCCTGGACATCGTCGGGACAGAGTTGTGGCTCGTCCGGCAACGCCTGGAGAGGGTCGTCGTACCAGAATTCGACTTCGACGCGGCGATTCAAGGCTCGTCCCTGCACAGTGTCGTTGGAAGCAACCGGGCGTGAGGAACCGCGACCGTCGCTTTCGATCGCCGAGACCGGCAATCCCAGCTTCTCCTGCATGGCCAGCGCGACGCGCTGCGCCCTTGCCTTCGACAATGACAGGTGGTTTCCGTAGGTCTGCTCGTTGTGGCCGGTCAGCAGCGCGTTGTCGGTATAGCCGATGAACCGGACCGTCACGCCCGGCTTGTCCCGCAGGTTGTCGAGCGCCTGCCGGACTTGTCTGGTGAAGGCTTCGGAAATGGGGATGGTTTCGTCCTCGTACCGCAGTGGCGTGACGACGTTCCTGACGCGCATCCGCGGCGTCTCGCCTTCCTTGAATCGCATCTTGCAGACGGTCTCCACCCGGCACACCTTGATGCGCTTGATGTCATCGGCCACTTTCGGGTCCAGCGACCATTCCCGGAATTTCTGGTCGTCGGACAAATGCCGCTCGACCTGCTCGCCCGGCTTGGCCGTTTTGAACCGACCGGTGGACGTGTTGACCTGACCGGCGTTGAACGGACCTCTAGCCGTGTTGAACGGGCTGGCAGTCGTGTTGAACGGACTATTAAACAGACCAGTGGATGTGTTGGCCTGACCGGCGTTGAATGGACCTGTAGCCGGGTTGAACGGGTTCGCAGTCGTGCTGAATTGACCATTAAACGGACTGGTGGCCGCGTTGACCTGATCGGCAGGCGGTTTGATCTGACCGGCGGCCGTGGAGGCAGCCATCATCAGGAATCCAAAGGTCAGCGATAGATGGCGGTGCTTGTTCATATCGTTCACCTGCTTCCCGTCAAACGCACTTCGGGTTGTTTCGGCGGGGCACCACGGCGCCAGAAGACTTCAGGCTCGATGGTGAGCACGTAGCTGTCTTTCGCCGCACCCCACGCTTCGGTCAGCTGCCTTTTGACCGCCTCAACGCGCCGTTTGACGAGTGCCGAATCCTCGGTGTCGGCGATGTAGGATAGGCGCAGCACCGCCGGCGCTTTGCGCAGTTCTTCGACGAGTAAGTTGAGGCGTGGCCTCCACTGGAGGCGGATGTCGGTCGTATTTGGCTCGAACGCCGCATCCAACAGATCGATGGCGACCACCCGGTGAATTGACGCACTGAAATCGACTCGCAGGGACTTGCCGGCCGTGGCGCGCTGGATCTGCACCTGGTCCGTCGACATCCGGTAGCCGCTCGGCAGCGTCCTGTCGTCGAGCTTCAGCACGAAATTGCTG
>Ga0180085_1000647_pt1 | contig 12116 bp, 11 predicted proteins | sample EasRiv730_16_10D_FD_123013 | JGI IMG/M metagenome (GOLD analysis project Ga0180085, IMG submission 123013) | Soil microbial communities from meander-bound floodplain in the East River, Colorado, USA - East River metaG ERMLT730_16_10D | ecosystem: Environmental > Terrestrial > Soil > Floodplain ... | reverse complement strand
CTTGCCATCCGCCCTCCTGACCGGCGAGATCGTTATAGACACATCGACTTGGCCGCCGTCTTTCCGCAACCGCTTGGTCTCGAAATGTTCGATGCGCTCGCCCCGCTTGAGCTGCTCCATAATTGCCGGCAACTCGTCAGGGTGGTCGGGAGGAATTAGGATTGACAGTGGTTTGCCCACAACCTCTTGGGCGGTGTACCCGTAAAGCCTTTCCGCACCCATGTTCCAACTGACGATGATGCCATCGAGATTCTTGCTGATGATGGCGTCATCGGACGACTCTACGATAGCAGACAGGCGCAGGTGTGCCTGCGCCGCCTGCTGCGCTTCGGTCACGTCCCGGAAGATCAACACAACTCCAGTGACGTTTCCTTGGTCATCCCTGATCGGGGCCGCGCTGTCGTCAATCGCACGCTCGGTGCCATCCTTGGCGATGAGGACCGTATGGCTTGCCAGTCCCACGATCCGACCCTCACGCAACGCTCTGGTCGCTGGGTCCTCGCCTGGCTCCCGGCTTTGCTCGTTGATGATTTGGAAAACAAGGCTTAGTGGCTTCCCTTGGGCTTCTTGTTCAGTCCACCCGGTCAGGAACTCAGCCACGGGGTTCAAGGAAGCCACCTGGCCTTCGGCGTCGGTCGTAATCACGGCGTCGCCAATGCTGGAGAGCGTGATCCTTAACCATTCCGATTTTTTTTGCAAAGCCTGTTCGGTGCGTCGGCGCTCTGTAATGTCTCTAAAGCTCCAGACCCGCCCGACATTTCGCTCGTCGATACGCTGGATTCTGGAAAAGCGCTCGATCACTCTTCCATCCAACAACTCGAGCAGATCATAGCTTTCCGGTGGCGAAGACACATAAATGTCTTTGACTCTGAGGCGGAATTGCTCTGGATCCTTGAATTGTCTTTCGCAAGCTTCCAGCAGCCGGCTGTGTTCTCGCGAGTCCAGAGCCTCGTGGGGCATCCGCCACATCTCTATAAAATTCCCGTTGAAGCTCGTGACCTTGCCGCTGTCGTCTGTCACCAGGATCCCATCGGTCGTGGATTCCAGGGTCGCGCGCATCATCGCCAGAGATTGAGCGAGCTCCTTCGTCCTGAGTTCCAACGCCTCCTTGGCCTGGACCAGTTCTTGCTCAGCGCGCTGGCGTGCAGCGAGAATGCTCTGAGCGTTCTGCAGCGTAACGGAGCGAAGCAGCTTCTCTTCGTGCTCGTCTGATGCCATTAACGGCCTCCGATAACTTCTGCCGCGAGGGCGGTGCCAAGCACACACGCCCGGATCTTTTCAAAGGCTGTGTCGCGGCTCGTCGAAGTGTCGTCGCAGAAGGGCGAGAATCCGCAGTCATCTGTGGTACCTAGTTGCTCAATGGGAATGTATTTGGCTGCTTCAAGAATTCGGTCTCGAATCTCCTCTGGCGTTTCAATCCTTGGATCAATGGGCGCGACGACCCCGATGAAAATCCGCTGATCGGGCTTCATGTAATCACGAATGGTCTTCAGGACACAGCCACGATCTTCTTCACCCACCAATGCGATGTAAAAGTTTCCCGCCTTCAGCTCGAACAAGCTGGGCAACAACTCGGCATAGTCGACATCTCCACTGTGCGTCGAATCGAGGTCGGAGCCCGGGCAGGTATGCACCCCAATGCGCTTGCGGTCTTCCGCAGAAAACCGTGACAAAGCGAGATTGTTCAAATCGATAAAGCTATGGAGAAGGCTCCCGGACGGATCGATCTTGACTGCCAGCCGTCCTTCCGTGAAGTCGATTTGAACCTTGTGCGCGCCCTTTCGCAGACAATTGCGAATCTCGGTCTCATGCTCGTGCAGCAGGTCGTGGATGAACTCCTCGCGAGAGTAGCCTGGAAGCTCGTCGGCAGGATACATGAGGCTCAGCGCCGAAGGCGAGATCACAGCCTGCTTCACCGGCACGTGGGCGTAGCGTAAAGCCATGTCCAGATAGCTGTCCGCATGCCGCTTGTAACGGAATGGGCCGCCTGTCAGCCGTAACATCCGGCGAGTATGCCCGGCCGAGAACGGGATCTTAAAACCATCCGCGGCGGTGTTCGGGAGTCCATGCACGCAATACGTCCAGAAATTCTGATACTTCCTCTGTTCGCCGTCAGTAATGACGGGTGAGCCCGTGCCTTCGAAGCGCCGAATGGTATCTCGAATTGCCTCCTCATAGACTGCATCCAATACCGGGTCCGTGCCGTCTCTGGTCGAGACTGCCTCGATTAGCCCAAGGGGCCTGGGGATGCTCCCGATTGGTTCAGTCTCGATTATCATCGGTGTGAGTGGGGGTTTAGGATTGTGGCAGGCGCAGTCATTGGGTGCTCGAACTAGCTGTCCTTATAAGCAAAGACGCGAAGGTAGCATAGGCAGGCCCTGGGCCTGGTTAGTTATAGGTTCAGGCGTTTGGGCTAGTCATTGCTCAGCCTGAACGAGAGTTGGCGGGTTGCAAAAAACTGAAATGGCGTAACGCATTTCCTCATCCAGATAGAGATTGATGATCTTGCCTGCTTCATGACGCTCTTCGAAGCTGAGGCCAATTGTCCCGCCAAGTGAAAGGTCCATCAGATAGTCAAGGAGGGTAATTCGCAGCAACGATAGCTCCCGAACCAGATCCCGCCCTGTGTAACCCTGATGGAACCGGACATAGACGTTTGCACGGGCCTCAAGACTGTTGCGAACCCCAGGAATCTCACGCTTTCGTATCAGTTCGCAAATCTCCTCGAGGATTGCAGGAACGTGGTCGATCAATTCGGGCTTTGTTAGATTCTCATCCGATTGAATGCGTGGATCTTCACGCACTGCGGTAGTCCAATCTTCAATGAGATGCCCGATATGGCTTTCGATTTGATCGGCTATCGCTGTTTGACTCATTCAGTCTATCTCACTCTGGCGCACATGGCTACAGTCCCTGCCTCCAGGCAAGCCTCAAATTCCATCCCCTGAGTGGTCTTAACGTGATCCAGGAAACCAAAGATACTCTGGATTTCCTGCTGATCAAACCCGAGTTGCCCAAGGAGAACTTCATCGGCTCGGAATGAAAACGGATAGGGCAACACTTTGTAGGTGTAGTGTCCCGTGTCAAACATTACCTGAATCACTTTATATAGGTCTTTAAGGACCATAAATGCGGAAATAAGGCAATCGTAGTGGCGAATACTGGCGCGCTTAAGAAGCAGAAGGTAGTCATCGTTGTAATCCTTCACAAATTTATCGAAGTCGACTTGAGAGATCACCCGGAGTCCCCATTAGCTTGCTCTTCAACAAATCTAGTGGTTTGAAACCACCTTAGAATCTTTCGGCATTATCGTCGCGGAGAAAGCCAGGACACATATGAATTGATGAGGTTTCTGCTTTGCGGGTCACGCGATGGCACCCACTCAAGAATAACAGAGAGAGCATCCATGGAATGGTCAATGTTATACAAGGCCAAATGAAGGCTCGCGATAGAGTATTTATCGTCACAGTTCGACTTGCCAGTGACTACGGCCCAGGCTTAGTTCACAGGTTTGGAGGTTCTACTTTGCAATTTGGTCGGTTCTGATTCTCTTCTCACAAATGAGGTGTCTCTATGCCAAATTCAATTGTTCATTTTGAAATCCCTGCAGACGACGTTCGACGAGCTAAGAAGTTTTACGAAGGAGTCCTGGGATGGAAAATTAGCGACCCATGGAAGATGGACTACTTTCTAGTTGAGACCAAGAAAAAGGGAGAAGAGGGTATCAATGGCGGCTTGATGCAACGCAAGATGCCGGATCAACCCTTCATGAATTATCTTGCCGTGGATTCGATCGACGCTTACTGCAAGAAAGTAGAAAAGGCAGGTGGGGTTGTTGTTCTACCAAAGCAGGAAATTGCACCAGGCATGGGCTGGATCGCGGCCTTTAAAGATACTGAAGGCAACATTATGGGGTTTCATGAAACGCCCAAGAAGCCGGCAGCAAAAAGCGCCGTAAAGAAAACCGCAGCAAAGAAGAAGAGATCTTAGATGCCCTCAGGGCCTTGCTTGCCCTCGCGTCTGGGACGATCAGAAGGCTCGCTCTCCGCACTGGGCCTCAATGCACCCACTCGCATGATGTCTTGGGGACCCGGGCGATCGTTTCAAAAAACAACTAGGGTAACGACAGCAGATACTGGATAAGGTCATTCTTTTCTTGCGGGCTAAGCCCCAGGTTGAAGAAGGTGTTGTAGTGGTTGACGACAGCCATCAAGTCCGGGAAGCGACCGTCGTGAAAGAAGCCGCCTTTCTGATGTGTCCAAAGTCCATTTAACGGGGACGTCCGGTAGCGCCTATCTGGCGATCGGTTAGCTTGAAAGTCGTCAATCCCAATCTCCTCTGCCCGATGCAGGTTCCAGCCGGGCTCGCTTCCAGTCGGTTCTACATGACAGGTTGAGCATTTAGCCTTGCCAGAGAAGACGGCGTCCCCGCGTTGAGCCGCAGCCTTGTCGAAGCTTCCCGGCGGAGGTGTGGGCGCTGGAATCGCAAGTTGATAGTAGTGGAGAGCGGGGAGTTTCGGTGAGATCAGATCGGGTTCTTTGCGCACATTGCCGAGACTGTTGGCGACCGCAATAGGAAACTGAGTGGCGGCGCCTGGGAACTGCGTCACATCGCTGAGCCGGGGATCGAAAAAGGTCCCCTTTCCTTGCATCTCGAGGTTGGCCACAAACGCGTTCCAGTAGCTGACTGTCCCCCAAGCTCCGGTCCAAGTGTGGTTGTTGACTCCGGCGAGTCCGAAGGCCGGTGGAATCAAAGTCGCCCCTGATTTTCCTGTGTTTGGGTTGAAGGCTTTGCCATCCAGTAGTAGTTGAGCGTCAAATTTTCCAGGACCCCAGCTGTTGAGCACGGTTCGGACCTTGGCATCGGTGACGGTTGGATCGACGACTTTGAGGAGATCCACAAATGGCTGGAGATTTGGGGCTAGTGCGGCAATGGCGCCAATGTTCAGGTCACGGTTCGCCCAACCATCAAGCCGGTGCCCAACTCCTGGAACCAAGGAATCATCCACCGTAGAGTGGCACAAGGCGCATTGGATGCCAATCGATTGGAGAGTGTTTCCGTTGAAAAAGCCAGTCACACCGACCACCGCATTGAGTTTGAGCAGAGCAAGCGTCGTCGCCTTGTCGTCGAGGTTGACTTTTCCAAGTCTGACATGTTCTGCGAGCTGTTGAGGAAGGGCATCCACATCAACCTTGAGCCCAAGGCCTAACGCCGTTCTCGGGGTTGCCTCGGCGATAGCCTCATGCAATCTTAGTGCACCTCCCCAGAACGCCTCATCGCCGAAAGTATCGAAGCGAAAGGTCTGCCTGCCCTCGGTTATCATTTCGGATGCGTTTTTCAGAATCTGTTGGTCAAAGGGTGTCAACGCGTTTTTGGACTGATCTGCCGGAGTCACTTTCAGACCATACCCAACAACCAAGGCCAAAAAGACTAAGAAAAACACTGCACGTTTCTGTTGATTCTGTTTCATCGAAGCCTCCAAGAACGCCGCCGAATAACAATCGTCGGGGAAATCACGCAATACCGGCGAACCCAGACCGCCAACCATCGCATTGAGGCTGACGCGTAGCTGCTCACGTAGCCTCCGGAAAGGCGCAAACTGTTTTCGCCGGTCCCCAAATCGGGGCAGTTATCTGCTATTAAAAGAGGGGTTCACTTGGAACGTCGTTCAGTTTTGATCCGATCTGCCTGATTGGTCGAAATCCATCGTTGCTTGGTTTCGGACGCAAGCCGAGTAGGCCAGTTGGGTGAATGAGATGAGGCGGGTTCGCGTCGAGGTTTCATCGACAATAGGTTTATTCTGTCGCCGGCCTCTGTCCTGGTCATCAATTCATTTAACAAATCTTTACATCGGAACGAAGCTTTCGGACACCCTGGTCCCTACAACTTGCATCCCATGTATTGACAGCAGTTGAGCGGGTCGTCGAGTGGTCTACGAGCCAATACTACGAAGGAGTACTTCTATGAAATTGAGAGTTCTGATGCTCAGTTCTCTTCTCTCTGTGTGCCAGAGTGTCCAGGGTTTCGTTTATGCAGATTCCAAGAACTCCAATGTTGAGGAGATCGGAAATCGGGACATCAACAAAGGAAACTGGAACTTTACATCGCTCGAAAAAGAGATCGCGTTGGGCCGATCGCTGGCAGCTGAGATCGAAAAACAGGTGAAGCTTGTCAGCGATCCTGAGGTTACGGAGTATGTCAGCCGAGTTGGTCAAAACATCGTTCGCAACTCTGACGCCAAGGTTCCGTTTACGATTAAGGTCATCGATTCGGAAGAGATCAATGCCTTCGCACTTCCGGGAGGGTTCCTTTACGTCAATTCGGGATTGATCACAACTGCCGATGAAGAATCTGAATTGGCAGGAGTGCTCGCCCATGAGATCGCTCACGTAGCTGCCCGGCATGGGACCGAGCAACAGGCAAAAGCCACGATCGCAGATTTCGCCAGAATTCCTCTGGTGATCTTTAGTGGGGGTCTGGCACAGCTTGTCTACAATGTCTACGGGCTGGTGGTTCCGCTGCAGTTTTTGCAGTTTAGCCGCGGGGCCGAGGCTGAGGCTGACTATTTGGGTGTGCAGTATATGTATAAGACCGGTTACGATCCAGCTTCGTTTATCTCTTACTTCGAAAAGGTACAGGCTCAGGAAAAGAAGAAGCCGGGTAAGTTGTCCAAGATATTTTCAACTCACCCCCCAACAGCAGATCGCATCGAGAAATCTCAGAAGAACATTGCCACGGTCTTGCCCGACCGAGACGAGTACGTCTTGTCAACCTCGGAGTTCGACAACATTAAGGCGAAGTTGATTGCGCTGGACAATGCCAGGAAACCGGCCCCGGGAGATGAATCAAAACGCCCCACGTTGAAGCGCCGGACCCGCACGGACGATAGTTCCGACGAGCCCCAACCCTCTGACGACGATCGTCCCACTTTAAAGCGCCGAACGCCTCAGACGGTATCTTGAGCCGTTCGCGGACGAAATGGCGTGTGTCTGGATTCTTGCAGCAACGCCGTTGCTCGGGGTGGTCAAGTTGCTAAAAAGGTCTTATAGGCGTCCAGTGAGCGTTGCGACGGTTGTCAGTTTGGCGTGACCCTACCCCAAATTTACCCAACCTTGGCGTTTCTACAAGTCTTCGGTACGACCATTGTATAAACGTAAAGAGCAAATACCGTGGTCTCCAACGTGCTAGAACTCTTGATATTGATGGCAGGAGAGGACAAGCGCTGGAAGAATCCCTCCCCAAAATCCCCAGAGAGATGTGATGTTGACCTGCCATAAGATGAATTTTTGCTAATTGCCCCTCCATTCCAGCGCTTGCTCTCGGTTCCGAGAACCCGCGAGCAGTCGATGTTCAAATCGCTTTGCTCACAAAAAACTTCTCTATGGGTCGATCTTCAGCTGCCCGCGTTAACTCCTGTTCTGCTTGCAGCCAGTCTTGTAAGGCAAACCCATCCTGTCTACCGCGCTGTTCGTACAATTCGTGGGCCCGCTGAGCAATCTTAAAGCGCAGGTCTTCTGTATTCCTTGATAGTTCATTCGTGTGGCCTAGATTCATAAGAGACCTCGTCTTTTAGTTCGGGAAGTGCGTGGCAATAGTCGGGAACGCATCCTGGCGAGGATGAGTCTCCCTTGTTTTAACTCGGATGTCAGGTCAGTATTGCTCGCATGATTGTTCGCAAAACACATTACTGCCTTCGAGCTGCGGACTCTGGGTACGCAGACCGTGAGCCACACCTTGACTCCTAGAATAGGGCAGGAACGGGAGGGTTCGATCGGCAAGCAAGGTCCACTACCCCCCTGCACCTGCGGGCGGCCTCAGCGCGCCTTCTGGCGTATCATGAGCGCTCCAGAGAACCACGCCGACGTGGTCGACGCTGTGGCTGATTGGTTGGATGTTTGGGAGGCCTCGTCAAAGGAAGTGGCTTGCCGCCTTTGCCGCTTCGTGCTCTGTCGGATTCCATCTTCGCGGCTGAGGCAAATTGCTGCTTGTGATGTTCGTGAACAGTGCTTTTTCCGACGGGTTCGCGTCCCGCTGTTTTGTAGTAGTCCGGATGCACATTACTTTTCTTAGCCATTTGAGTGCCTCTTTCCCTCACAACTTCAAAGATCACGTTAACGGTTTGAGAGCACAGCACGGTTCAGTTTTGCTCAAGCGATCTCCCAACCAGCCATAGGAAAAAGTACTCTAGTGAGAAATACTCGCTTCTCGAAACTGGGTTCGCTAGGCGAGAAACTCGCGAATTAACAGGCAATTGGTTCTGGTTGTCCAGGCTGGTGCTTTGCGTGCATCGCATAGCACGACAAGGAGGCAGCTATGTCTTCACTAGCAATCTATTTGATTGGGCTGGTCATCTTCATCGCCGGCTTGGTATATGGGGCGCATCTGCTTCATGTGCCTGAGAGATGGATTGGGGTTGGCTTGGTGGTGTTGGTTGGACTCGGGGTTTTGATGGGGGCAATCAAAACCCGTCAACGGGATTCTTCTGGGAGCTAGGATTCTCTGGCTGGGTTACGCTCATCAATCTCCAGGAGTGACGGAGGGCGCAATTTGGAAGGCAACTGTGGTGCGACCACTCTGAGGTGAGGCTTTTGATGAGGAGGTGCTGCTCCAGCTTTCTTTGGGCGACTCTCGGGAACTTGCCGTCGGTGACGAGCCTTCAATGGCTAAAAAGCGTTCTAGTCAACAACACCAGATGCCTGATAGACAGCCAACTCAAGCCCTAAACGCTTTTCCAGCCCGGCCGGTCGCCGCAGCGATCGCTTTCGCCAATGCGGCGGCTTCTGCAGGTTTAGGCAGATGGAGGTGATATCCACACGATAGTGCGCGTGCCCGGTCCTCGGCGCTTGCGTATGCGGTTAGAGCAATCGCAGGAGTTTCGCCACCTTGTTCCTGGGTAAGAGCACGCACCTGAGTCATTAGCCAATACCCGTCTTCTCCTGGCATACCTACATCGGAGACAATCACGTCGGGTCGGTAGCTCTCAACCTTAGCAAGAGCCTCGAAGGCGCTCGCGGCAGATTCCGTTTCCATCCCATATCCCTCAAGCACGTGGGTCAGGATGTCGCGCGCATCTGTCTCATCATCCACAACCAAAACGCGCAATCCCTTAAGGCCGGAAGGCAAATTGGAAGAATCACCGTCTTCCGCTCCGGGTAACAAATTCACTGCGGCAATCGGCAGATTTACGAAAAACGTAGATCCCATTCCTTCTCCCGCGCTTTCCACGTGAACTGTTCCCCCATGCAGTTCTACAAGGGTGCGAACAATCGCCAGCCCCAATCCCAACCCCCCATGCGCCCGGCTGGAGGATTGTTCGGCCTGGGTAAAGCGATCAAAAACATGGGGCAGAAACTCCTGTTTGATACCTTTTCCGGTGTCTGACACGCTGAGCTGAACACTGGCGTGAATTTTTTCCAGCTTGACGTGAACCCGGCCACCTTTCGGTGTGAACTTGAGAGCATTGGTCAGGAGATTCGAGGCTATCTGCTGCAGCCGGTCTGCGTCACCCATGAGCCGATAGGGATAATCGAGACTCTCTTCAAGCAGGATGCCTTTTGTCTTGGCAGTTGGGCGAACTGCGTCCAAAGCAGCGCGAACGACGCTAATGAGTTCGACCGGTTCGGAGATCAGACGAAGTTTGCCCGTGATGATCCGTGAAGCATCCAGAATATCTTCAATCAACTGAGCCTGCGATCTGCCGTTGCGTTCGATGGTCTCCAAAGCCCGTGTCACAGTCGCTTTGTCGAGAGACTCCTCGCGTAACAAACGAGTCCACCCAAGGATTGCGTTGAGTGGTGTGCGTAGCTCGTGTGAAACCGTGGCGAGAAACTCGTCTTTGGCCCGATTAGCATCGTGTGCCTCGCGGTACAGTCTGGCATTGTCTATCGCCAGGGCTGCCCGGCGAGCGAGGTCTTCCGCCAAACTGAGATCTGTTGGGCCGAAACGGCGCAACGCGTTACCTACCAAAGCGATGACCGCTTTGACCTCCCCCAGGCCGAGAAGGGGCACTAGCATGAGGGACTCGACGCCCAATTCCCGCAAAACGTCCAGGTCCTCCGGACGACTGGCGAGCGACACAATTTCGGTTTCAGCGACTTCGTTGACAAGTTCCGACCGACAGCTGCGAAGTACTCTGCCAATCCAGTGCTGGTCCGGATCCACGTTCTGCGGCGGATTCAGCAGGCGCTGTGCCAGTTCTTGTCTGCTGGGATCGCTGTGTGAGACCGCTACGGGCTGAAAGCGGCCGCCGGGTTGCAACGCATAGGCAATACACCAGTCAGCAAGCGTGGGGGTGAGGAAAAGAATCAACTTCGAGAGAGTTACCGGACTATCGAGAGATGAGGCCAGAAAGGTGCTGACATCCGCCAGCAACGTGGCGCGCTGCTGAGCAGCCTCGGCCGCGAATCGGCCGGCTTGTTCGCGAATACGCGCGTCTTCCGATCTCTTTCGCTCCGTGACATCCGTGCCCGTCACGATAACAAACTCACCTGGGTGGCCATTTCCGGCGAGAGCTGTGTAATGCCAGGAAACCACACGACGCTCGCCATCCCTGGCGACCCATTCATTCTCCATCTCCACAGAATGTCCTCCCGCTTTCAAGCGCACGAATTCGGATCGGGCTGCTTCATGGCTCTCCGGAGGCAGGCAGAGCTGCCAGAAGTCCCGGCCTTTGATCGTCTCAAATTCATATCCGGTCAGACGTTCGCAGGCATGATTAAAGAGGACGACCCGCCCCTCCGTATCCAGCAGGAGCACCAGACAACCAACGGTGTCGAGAACCGTCGAGACGAAATCGCGTTCAGACTGAAGCTCTGCATGCTTCCGACTGATCTCCCGGTTGAGTCCGGCGATCTGTTGGTTCGTTTCTTCCAACTGGAGATTTGAATCCAGCAGGAGCTCTGCTTGTCTGGTGACCTCCCGGGTCTTCAAATACAGATCTGCAAAAACCCTGACTTTGGATCGCAGCACCTCCGGCGCATAGGGCTTGAAGAGATAGTCAACAGCTCCTACCGCGTAACCTCGAAATACATGCTGTTCAGTCTTGTTGATTGCCGTTAGGAAAATGATCGGTGTGAATCGAGTCTTACGCCGATTTCGAATCAGTTCAGCAGTTTCAAATCCATCCAACCCAGGCATCTCGACATCAAGCAAGATCAATGCTAAGTCCTGCTTCAGCAAACAAAGAAGGGCTTCCTTCCCAGAATTCGCTCTGACTATGTTGAATTCCAAATCGTCTAGGATAGCTTCGAGCGCCAGAAGATTCTCCGGCCGATCATCCACCAGCAACAAATTCGGTTTCTCATGATCAGTCATGCCTAACCTCAATCCTTGCGTTGAGCAAGGTCGACCAATAGTGCTGGAATGGCTCCCAGCGGCAAGATGCAGCTCGCGGCGGCCACGGCAATGGCGGCTCGCGGCATGACCGGACATTCCGCAGTTTCAGGATCCTGGACCAAGACGGTTCCGCCGTGTTCACGGATCTTGGCAGCTCCCCGTGAACCCTCGGCACTGGCACCCGTCAAGAGTACTCCCAAAGTCTTGCTTTCGAACGCCGCGCTTGCCGATTCAAACAACACATCGATGGAAGGACGCGCAAACATAACTGGTGCCTCCGTGGACAACGAGAATTCCGTCTTTCCCACCAAGAGATGATAGTTGGCTGGCGCCAGGTATACATGACCGGCTACTATGGGCATTTTGTCTTCAGCTTCCAAGACCGGAAGAGTGCTATAACCCTGCAAGAGCCGCCGTAGCGTGGCGTCATCAGACTCGACGGCACGGTGTAATACGATGCCGAGAGGGAGAGGGAAGTGGCCCGGCAATGCCGAAAGGAGGGAGCTCAAAGCCTTTGTGCCACCTAGCGAGGCCCCGATGACCACGATGCGGTATGCGCTTTGAGCGCCAGTATTCCTCCCATGAGCATCTGCCCCCGCACGGACGGCCCGCGAATTCACGGCGCCTCCGCCAGCAGGCATGCCCCTAAGCGATCCGGCGATAGAGTTTTTCTGCGTCAGACAACTGTTCATAGTTGTGCTCGTAGGCCGTGAGATGCAGCGACTCTTTGTCCCCCAGACCCAGCAATCCAAAATTCACCAGGCTTTCATAAAACAGTTGGT
>Ga0180085_1000645_pt1 | contig 12167 bp, 6 predicted proteins | sample EasRiv730_16_10D_FD_123013 | JGI IMG/M metagenome (GOLD analysis project Ga0180085, IMG submission 123013) | Soil microbial communities from meander-bound floodplain in the East River, Colorado, USA - East River metaG ERMLT730_16_10D | ecosystem: Environmental > Terrestrial > Soil > Floodplain ... | reverse complement strand
GTGACCGCTGTCGCTCTGCGCTGCCCCCTTTTCTAAGGAGGAATATTTTCATCGAACGTGGTGTTGCACCTGAAAGGTTCCAATGTTACTGCGCGTGGCCAACTGGGTGATGCTCGCCGCTTTTCTGTTTTCGGTTGCTGTTCAATACAACGACCCGGATCCGATCCGTTGGATGTTGGTTTATGGATTGGCGGCTCTGGCTTGCATTCTGCACCTGCGCCGCCGGCTACGCTGGTATTTGCCGGCGGCGCTCGGTGCAACGGCGTTTGGCTGGGCTGCTTCAATTGCACCGCGCGTCATCGGAAAAACAACATTTGGGGATATGTTTCAGTCATTCCACATGATCAACCCCGTAGTGGAAGAGGCCCGTGAAATGGGAGGGCTTCTCATCGTGGCAGTTTGGATGGCGGTGTTGGTGGCTGTGTCAAAGGACGACAAAACCGCAGAGACGCGGAGGCGCGGAGAGGAGAGCTGAGGCTCTTCCTCGGTTTGTCAGGCTCTGCTGTTCGCGCGACACTCGCAGCTGCGGCTTTGGCTTGGTCTTCCACGTCAAGCTGTCCTTGAAGAACTCCAGGCGTTCATCTTACCCCAGGAAAACCCCCTTCTGGTGTTGCCAGGCAGTTCGTGGCCTGTGACACCTGCGTCGCCGTATCGATGGTGTTTTGCCACTCGGTCTTTGGCGAACTGCATCAAACCTACCTATGAATCTCAGCCGAATCATTTTGTTGCAACGGACTCGCTGGTTGCTGGAAATGCTGATTTGCGGTTCCTTGTCGTTGTGCCTCGCCTTGGAGACAAGGTCTCAGCCCAAGTCGATGCCGCTCAGAAGCAAGGAGGAATGGGCCGTTCGTCGTCTTGATACTCTGCGAAATCTCCAGAGTGTTATGGGAGACCTTCCTGCGAAGAGCTCTGCGCCGCTCGATCTCCGGATCCTGGAGGAAGTGGACCTGGGCGGCATCAAAAGGCGAAAGATCACGTTTGTCAGTGAGGTGTTCGCGGGAGAGCCCGATCGTGTCTCCGCCTATCTGCTTCTTCCTAACGGTTCAAGACTAACCAGGAAGAAAACTGCGGCAGTTCTTTGTCTGCATCAAACGACGCGCATCGGAAAAGGAGAACCGGCCGGCGTCGGGGGCAAGCCCGACCTGCATTATGCTCTGGAGTTGGCGCAACGGGGATACGTCACGCTTGCGCCAGACTACCCTAACTTTGGCGGCTATGAGTTCGACCCTTATGCAAATGGCTATGCCAGCGCAACGATGAAAGGGATTGTCAACCACCGAAGAGCCATTGACTTGTTACAGTCGCTGCCAGAAGTCGACCCGGAACGAGTTGGCGTCATTGGCCATTCCTTGGGAGGACACAATGCACTTTTTCTGGCTGCCTTTGACGATCGGGTTAAGGTGATCGTCACGAGCTGTGGATTCACTTCATTTGCAAAGTACATGAAGGGCGATCTCACGGGTTGGAGTCACAAAGGGTACATGCCTCGCATCGCTGACCGATATGCGAGGGATCCAAAGCAGATGCCTTTCGACTTTAGTGACATTCTGGTCAGTCTGGCTCCCAAAGCCGTCTTCATCAATGCTCCGTTGAGAGACGATAATTTCGAAGTTTCGGGTGTCAAGGATTGCGTCGAAGCAGCGTCTCCAGTGTACGACAGGATATTTCACGCCAGGAAGAAACTCGAGGCGGCTTATCCGAGTTCTGCACATGAATTCCTAGCGGCCGTCAGGCAAGCGAGTTATCGGTTCTTGGATCGTTGGCTCAAGTAGCCGGCTTCCCTGCTAGATTGCAGAACGAGGCAGGAGAAGGGGCTTTTGGGAACCAAGAGCTATCTAGCTGAAGTCTCGTGAGGTGCGTCATGCTTTTCCAACGCACCGTGGAACTCGGTAGGGGAGGTGGTGCGTCCACAGGCGCAACGCACCCTACTCGCTGGATTTCTGTCTGCTGATGCAAAAAAAAGGCTGGCGCGAACGCCAGCCTTTCGAATGAAACTATCTTCAAACTAGTCAGATTGGATCAGAAGTTGATCTTAGCCACGATCTGTCCCAACCGTGCCCCACTGCGTGGGCCGTTGGGAACACCGAACCGGGTCAGATCCGTTAACCCGGGTCTGACTGGGGTCCCACCAAATCCAAAGTTCGTGCGATTGAAAATGTTCGCGAACTCGCCGCGAATTTCGAAGTTGATGGTTTCGGTGATGCGGGTGCGCTTGATGAATCCCATGTTTTCTCCGAAGATGTTGGGCTCGCGCAATTCATTGAGGTAGATCGGTGCGGTTCCCAAGTCGAAGTTTCCAGGAAGGCTGAACAGTCCAGGATTGAGCCAGCGGACGCTGGTATTGCGTGGGTCGAGATCTCTCCGGTTCACTCCGGTCTGAATTGGTTGACCGGTCAGATTGACTCTCTTGCGACCGTACTCGAAACCCCATTGCGGGTAGGTCATCGGAGCGTTCAGAAGAATCAGAGCGCCGTTTGCGTACTGGCCGGAGAAAGAGATGGTCCAGCCGCCGACGAAGCGTTCCGCCACCGAGTTATTTAACCACCGGTGACTCTTTCCGAAAGGCAGATCCCAGGCAGCGACGACGTTGAAGATGTGGGGTATATCAATATACTGGAGACTCTTTTCCAGGTTCAGCACGTTGGGGTCGTAGGGGTTAACAGCCTTCGGATTGCGGTTGGACGCGTCACCACTGGTTTGCGAACCAGAGGCGTTGGTCAAAGACTTCGACCACGTATAGTTGGCGTTCATGGTCAAGCTGCTAAAGCGTTTGTCCAGCTTGAGCTGCATGGAATCGTACCAGGAACTGCCAATGGGGTTGTAGTGATTGTTGATCGGGCCATTGATGTGCGGGTATGGCCTTAGTGCCCGCGCCAGAGTCGCACCACTACCCCAATCCGAAATGAAGTTTGGATAAGGGGATTTGTAACCAGCCGCTACAACCTCAGCAGAGTCAATTCGCTGGTTCAGTAGAGTTCCCAGAGCATAATACTTGGGATCGAGGTGATTGAGCGGTTGGTGAGGCGACGACAAGCGAGTGCCGCGATTGCCAATGTACGCTGCTTCAGCCACCAGATTCCAAGGCAGCTCTCGCTGTATGCTCAAGCTCCAGTTCTTAAATCGTGGTGCTGTGCCCGAATTGGGCGCGATATACCAGATGTCGTCGGCAGCGTTTCCAGCAGACGCACTGATAATCGGTGGTGCCACGAAAGTGGACGAAGGAACAAAGCCGTTGTCCCACAGCAATGCCGAAGTGAACGCGTCGGGGCCAGACAAACCCGCAGAGGTGGAATAGCCGTTCGCGCATCGCAGGCAGAACCCACCCGTCAAACCATTACCGGCAGAATAGTGGACTCCATAGGCTGCTCGCACGACCATCTTCTGGTTCACTGACCAAGCCATCCCGATGCGCGGCCCGACTGAAGAGTAATCAATGTTGCCGAAGCGGTTGCCCTTGATGCAGCCCTGGCAATCACCAAGATACGCCAAACCGCCCTTCAACCCGCTGGCAGGATTCGTGATATTCGGGTCAAAAGAGGTGAAGGCCGTGGGCGACGTGGATCGTGGGATCGGAATCTCGTACCGGAGTCCGAGGTTGATTGTCAAGTTCGGACGTACCTTCCAATCGGTCAGCGCATACCAGCCGTGATACCCGAAATTGGCAGAAGGAGCGCTGGCATTGAAGGTTCGTGAAGCGTTATTGACAGCGCCCAAAAGGAAACTGGCAAAGGAATCGCCTGAGGTTCCAGAGGCAGCGCGCGAAGCGGTTTGTAACGGAGAGAACGCAAAGATTCCTTGTACGCCGGCGTCATCGAAGCCTCCGGTTGAGAGCTTGATGCCTGTGGTGCGCATCCAGCGTCGCTCCCCACCGAACTTCCAGCTGAATTTACCCTTTACCATGCTCAAGTTGGCCGCAACGTGATCGGTAAAGTTGAACTGCGTTCCCTTGGTCTTGGGACCGTTGGTATCTGCATAGTTCTGATAGCGCCCGTCCGTAAAGTTCACGACAGGGAAAGCATTGGTGTCTCCCTCCGACACGCCCTTTAAACCCAGCTTCTGCGGCCAGCCTTGGCCTACACTGTTATTGTCAAAGTACTGCCGCAACCGCGTGATGCCGTAGGTTACGTGCAGGTTAGTCGTTGGATTGACAATCCAGTCGTAGTTGAAGCGCACGAACTGTGGTTTATTCGCAGATGTGTTGTTGCTATTGGCTCCGAAAAGCGGCCCCGGAAGCGGGCCGTCAACCAAGATGCCTAGGTCTTGAGTGTTGTACCAGCCATTGATCATATGCCGGTCGTTGATTTTTTGGTCGATCTTGATGCTCCACGAGTCGAGGTCTTGGCGGGTCGTCGTTTGGGCGAGGTAATTGTTCTGGAGACCCGAGGTGGTCGGCTGGGGGATCAGCGGCAGGATATTTCTCGAAACAGAACTGAACCGGCTTTGGGGAATGCAGTTACCCGTAAATTGCGTTTCCGTTTGTCGATCAAAAATAGGACGCAACCCTGCCTCATCAAAGCACCCTTCGCGCTGGCGTGCGGTTGGCACCGTGATGAACCGTGATGCGGAATCTGTCTTCCGATATCCGCCATAGGTGAAAAAGAAGAATGTCTTATCTTTGTTTCCATTGTAGAGCTTGGGAATCCAAACTGGGCCGCCCACTGCAGCACCGAATTCGTTCCCGTGGTATTTAGGCTTTCTTACCCCGCCCGCATTGTTGGCCCAAGCGTTCGCGCTGAGCGCACTGGATGTGTGAAAGTCGAAAACGGAGCCGTGGAACTGGCTGCCTCCTGAACTGGTAACGAAGGATTCAATGCCCCCGCCGGTGCGCCCATACTCAGCCGAGAAGGTATTGTTGATGATCTTGAATTCACCCAGTTGTTCCAACGTGGGCAGACCGTTGAACGCGACGCCTCCGCTCTCCGGGTTGGTCATGCTGGCGCCGTCGATCAGGATCTCCTTGGAACGGCGGGCACCGCCGGAGATCCCGCCTTCAGCCCCGGCGCCATTGATGACACCGGCCTGATACCCTACAAATGCCTCAGGACTCCGCAAACCTCCTGCATAAATTGGAGCATCCTTGAATAGTTTGGGAGAGAAGTTGGAGCCGATTTCTGTAGTTGCCGTTTGCAACTGAGGAGCTTCACCCGTCACTTCCAGCGTTTGCGAGACCTCGCCGATCTCCAGCTTGAGATCCAGGACTGAGCGGTTGGAGATGGCAATCACCAGGCCGCTACGAGTTAGCTTCTTGAATCCGCCCTGCTCCACAGTCACGGTGTACGGACCGACGTCCAAACTCGGGAAAACATACAGACCTGCATCCGACGTGACGGTCTCATAGCTCCGGTTTGTGGGAACGTGTGTGGCAGTAATCTTTGCGCCAGCGATAACCAATCCTCCTGGATCGGTCACGGTGCCGGAGAGCGAACCGGTACTGATCTGAGCCCAGCCTACAGATGCGGTCAGCATCAAGATGCTCAGCAGACACACTGCTTTGTGTGTAGCTTTCTTCATTTAGAATCACCTCGTTGTAATGGTTGAACTGCTACGTTTTCGTGTTTGAAACACTTTTGGATGGACGGCTCAAGGCCTGAGAAGTGCGTTAGCTAGTGATCCTTGTTCAATTGCAAGAATAGCTCCAACCTGGGGCAGCCCAGGGGCATCCTTGCTAACTTATTTTATATGAGTGTGATGGACTCTTCGGGAGCGGTTAGGTAATAGTCTAGGAGTATCAACATATCTGAGAATCCGTGTCAGGCCTTCCGGAAATTCGTAGAAGGGTGTGGGTAAAGTAGCCCCGGTAGTCATTCCCGCGGAAGCGGAATCCAGGTGAATTTGCAGCCTGAGACATAATCATTCTTCTTCAAGGTGGAAGTCCGGCGTTCGTGGATTCCCGCTTTCGCGGGAATGACGACAAATTTCCCACGCAGTTGAAAGATCGAGCCCAAGTTCCTAGTTCCTGGTTCTGACCGTGACCTCTCCCTCCCAAAAACGCCACTTGGGAAGGCTCACACGGGGTGGTGCCCCGTCAAGTTGCAGAGGAAAAGTGGTGGGTTCTGCCTCAATCAGTGTTTGTCCCCTGTACGACAGCTTGGTGAACGTTGCTGCGGAATACCTCACATGGCCCGCGTTTTGCGTTGTGAAGGCGTAGGACGCATCGGTTTCCAACTCGCCACAGCGCACTCTGGCGAGATCGTAAAGGTAGCGTGGACGAATGTTCTCTCTTGCCAAGTCCATTTCCAGATCCAGCTTCACCAGCATCGTCGCCTTGGAACTTCCCTCTTGAAATTCAATTCCCAGCGCTTGGGGGAAGCGATCGGCTTTCAGGAGTTTGAAGTTCTCCACCACTTTGGCTGAGTTCACACCCTTAGCTTGCGGTACGAGAATCGTGACAAAAAACTCCAAGGCTCCTGCTGCATAGTGGCTCGACACGGTCTGGTACAGCGCCGTCTCGTCCTGATAGTGACGTTTCTCGGAATAGCTTCCGATCTCTTTCGCCTCATTCTCGGGGAAGACGACCAGCAGCGACCGGTCGGCAGGGAGTGTCTCGCTGCCGATAGCGTCAATCGCGGTACTGAAGAACTGCTTGCCCTGCTCGATGATTTTTCTCGTATGCCAAAGGTTTGCGAAGGTGTAGTACCCGGGAACTCGAACTCGAATGCCATCGACCACGATGAAGAAGTCACTAGCCTTGACATACGTGATGGTCCGGTCCCACTCATAGCCCAGTTCCGCATCCACCAAGCGGGTCCGGCTGACATCGACGTCTTTGAAGTTCAGGAAATCGATTTTGTGGGTCTGCACCTTCCGATAGGCGCCCGAATTGCGGATGAACTCGACCAGGTCCTGGCCTGCCGCGCGCTTGTTCTTGCGGGCCAGGACACGATTGTGAAAGTAGTCGGCAGGGTAGGCGCCCCATTTCCCGCTGGGCAGGTCGTCGGGGTAACCGCCGTCGTGTAGCAGTACGGACCCGACACTCATCAGCAGGCAGATGCTGTTCTCGTCTGCGTGGCCGTGATGCATCTTTTCTTCTTCCACTGAAAGCGTCTGGCGCAAGTAGTCGCGTTGCAACAGGCCGCCATCCCCTTCGTCGCGGTAGTTGAGCATCAGGAAAGTACTGGTGGGGTCCCAGCCGTTGCGAAACACGATTTTTTTTCCGATGACGTCTTCCAGCACCTCTCGGCTGATAGCTGTGGGCACTTGTGGAACGATGGAGTCGTCGGCCCAACGGTACGCATCCGTGAGTGCCGAGCCGAAGCCGGTGCCGCCATAGAGGATCGGTTGCCCGTTCAATTCCAAAGGCTGGCCCGCCTTTTGCCTGGCAGCCTGCAGGCGCTGGCGGGTTCGCACCAGCATCTCATGAGCCACGTGCTTGTATTGCGGGTTGCGATAGGCGGTTGCTGCTTTCTCGAAGACTGGGATGAAGCGATCCCAGCCGGAGTTCCAATGGGCATCGCCGAAGTCCGCGACGTTGCCATGAGGCGCGAGCAGATTCAGAAAGTATTCCATGTAGTAGCGAATGATCGGCGAGTCGAAGAATTCCGTTCGTCCGCTGATCTCGGCGTAGGAAAACACAGACAGCAGCCAGATGGGTTGATAGTGCGAAGCATCCTCGATTTCCCATTGCTTCAGGCTGTCGCTCGCCAGGGTCTCTGCCAGTTGCTTCCACTTTCCAGCATTCGCATGGTGGGGCAGCGCCACGACTCCGTGATACAGAGCCTCGGCCCGCAGCATGGCGCGATTCATTGCGCCCCACTCGGGAAAAGTAAAAACATAATCCAGGCTTTGAGCCAGATCGCGTTCTATGGTTTCGCGAGAACGGGCGTCCACAGCTTGGCTGTCGCGGATTTGCAGATAGGCACGCGAGTAGGCGGGCATGAAAAAGAAGTTCGAAAGTGCCGGCATACCGTTACGATATTCCGCGCGAGTCTTCCAGTAGTCTTTCGGGTACGCGTCGCGGAGACTACCGTACTCGATCAGAATCTGCCGAACCTTTTCCGCATACGCGTTGTCACGGGTGTGCTGGTAGAGAAACCCCAGGATGTCGGCCAGATAGATGGGTTGCGCCGGAGCGTCGTATCCCCAGAGAGGACTGGGCTGGACGGTCTTCTTCCAGCTTGCGATCACGCCTGGATATTCTTGCCAACCCAGCTCGGCGGCTTGCTGAATGTAGGTGAGGTAGTCCTTCTTGAGTGTTTGGGAAAACAGTGTTATGGAAAGAAAAAGCCAAAGGCAGGCGAGCTCCACAATTCGCTGAATAAGACGCATCGGGCCTCCATGATCAACTCCAGGGCCGCAGATTAACGCAGATGAACGCAGTTGAGAAGCTGGCTTTCTGGCGCAGGCTCTCCTCGTTGATGCGGACCATTTGAACCGACGCGGGGCTCCTCACAGTTTCCACGCTACTTGTGCTAGATTCTGAACCTCGAAAGCCCCTTCGGAGGTTTTGTCCACTATGACCGCGGGCCAGACTGCAATGAGCGCAACAACTCCTGGCAAAGTCTTCCTGATCGATGGCATGTCGCACATCTTTCGGGCTCACTACGCCATCCGCGGACTCACCAACAGCCAGGGCCTTCCAACCAATGCGGTCTATGGGTTTGCGACCATGCTCCGCAAGCTCATCCGCCAGTATCAGCCGCAGTATCTGGCCGTGGTGTTCGATGGTAGCCAGCCGACGTTTCGGCACGAGGCCTATCAGGAATACAAGGCCAATAGAACGGCGATGCCGGAGGATCTTGCTGTGCAGTTTCCTTACATCCGCCGTCTCTGTGAAGCCCTGCGCGTGCCCATTCTGGAGCTGGAGCGCTACGAAGCTGACGACATCATCGGAACCTTTGCATGCCAGGCCGGTGAACAGAATCTGGAAGCAGTCATCGTCTCGAACGATAAAGATATGTTTCAACTGGTCTGCGGCAATGTGCAAGTGCTGCATCAGGCCAAAGAGGATGTCTTGTTCGATGCTGCCAAGGTCGAGTCGTTCTTTGGAGTACCTCCGCAGCAGGTAATCGATGTGCTGGGACTGATGGGCGACTCAGTGGACAACGTCCCAGGCGCTCCGGGTATTGGCGAAAAAGGAGCGCGCGATCTGATTAAGCGGTTTGGATCGCTGGATAAACTTCTGGCCAGTGCTTCTGAAGTGGAACGCAAGGCTTACAGGGAGTCGCTGCAGAATCACCGCGAACAGATCCTGCAAAGCAAGGAACTGGTGACTATCGACACCAAAGTTCCGATCGAGGTCGACTGGAATGAGCTGCGGGTTCAGCAGCCAGATCTCGAGAAGGTGAGAGTGTTGCTCACCGAGTTGGGATTTCAATCGTTGTTGAAGGAATTTGAATCAGAAGCGCCAAAACCGAAGACTACCATCTCCTTCACGAGCGTCGAGAGCCCTCAGCAGCTTCAGGAAGCCCTGCAGAAGCTAGGAAACGAGGAACGCATCTTCTGTTATTTCGATTTCGACGAAGATGCCTCCACGCAAGCCAGAATTCGCAGCCTGGCTGTGGCCGGCACCGACGAAGGATGGGTGGCGCACTTGCAAAATGGAAGTGCCATTGGGTTGGTTAACTTTCGCGAGCTGTTGGAACGCTCCAAGCCTCCGAAAGTAGTGCACAATACCAAAGCCGCCCGAGTAGCCCTGGCTCAAGCGGGAATCACGCTTCGAGGCGCGGATTGGGACACGATGTTGATGTCCTACCTCGTGCAGCCGAATCGCAGCAACCACCAGTTTGCGGAAATTGCCTTCGCGCAGCTCGAGAAGGCTCCGGGGCCGGAACCTGACGAACGATGCGCGCTGGTGCGCGAACTCTTTCAGGCCCTCTACCCCAAGCTTCAAGAAATGCAGTTGGAGCCGGTTTACCGGGACATCGAGCTTCCGTTGGCTGAAGTGCTGGCCGAGATGGAGACCAACGGGATCCGCATTGATCCTGCCCTTCTGCTGAATATGTCAGGGGAATTTGAGAAGCAGATTGAGTCACTGACGCAACGGGCCTTCGATTTGGCTGGGATGGAGTTCAATATCAACTCACCGAAACAGCTCGGAGAGATTCTCTTCGAGAAGCTGAATCTACCGGCTCCGAAAAAGCTCAAAAAATCCGGCCAATACTCGACTTCCGTCGAGATTCTGGAGCAACTGGCTCAGCAGTACGAGCTACCGCGAGTGATGCTCGAATATCGTCAGATTGCCAAATTGAAGACTGGCTATGTTGACGCTCTGCCGAGGCTGATCAATCCCAAGACCGGGCGGGTGCACACTTCCTTCAATCAGACCGTCGCCGCGACGGGCCGCCTTTCCAGCAGCAACCCCAATCTGCAGAACATCCCCATCCGAAGCGAACTGGGAACAAAGATTCGCTCGGCGTTCATCCCCCGCGATGGCTGCGTGTTGCTTGCGGCCGACTACTCCCAAATCGAACTGCGGGTGCTGGCGCATCTTTCTGAAGATCCGGTTTTGCTGGATGCCTTTCGCAAAGGAGAGGACATTCATACCCGCACCGCGGCCGAGGTTTTCGGCATGCACCCAGGAATGCAGACCGGTGAAGTTCGACGGCGGGCCAAGGCCATCAACTTCGGGATCGTGTATGGGCAGACGCCCTTTGGCTTGGCGAAGGAATTGGAAATTCCCCAAAAGGAAGCGCAGGAATTCATCCGGCGATATTTTGAACGCTACCAGGGCGTGAAGCAGTTCATCGACGCGACCATTGCCGAAACCCGCAAGACGCAAGAGACCCGTACGATGTTTGGGCGCCTGCGGCAAATTCCAGAGATCAACAGCAGGAATCCGGCGCTACGGAATTTTGCCGAACGCACAGCGGTCAACTCTCCTATTCAGGGCACTGCAGCGGACCTCATCAAGCTCGCAATGATCCGCATTCATGCACGGCTGGCGCGGGAACACCTCAAGACAACGATGCTGCTCCAGGTCCACGACGAGTTGGTTTTCGACGTGCCGCATGGCGAGGTGGAGGCAGCCCAGGCGCTGGTCCAGGCCGAGATGGAAAACGTGATCGAGCTTCGCGTGCCTATCGCTGTTGCGATAGGAACAGGGAAGAACTGGATGGAAGCCTAAAAGCAGTGGTTAGTGGTCAGTGATAAGTGGCTAGAGACGCATCATGGTGTGCTCTTTGTTCCAACCCTTCAAACCCGGCCGCGAGAAAACTGACCACACTGAAACTAGCCACTGACCACTAGACACTAGTCACTGTTCTTATGACCCGCAATTCTGCTTTGGAGCTGCTGAAGCAACACACCAAGAGCGACGGCCTCATCAAACATATGCTTGCGGTTGAAGCCTGCATGCGGGCTTACGCGGTAAAGTTTGGAGAAGACGACGCAAAGTGGGGAATTGTTGGCCTCCTCCACGATTTCGATTACGAGATGTTTCCCAATCCTCCGGATCATCCCGAGAAAGGCGCGGTGATTCTCAAAGCTCACGGTTATCCCGACGACGTGATCTACGCGATTAGGTCCCATGCCGATTACACCGGATGCCCCAGGAATAGTCTGATGGACAAGACTCTGTTCGCCTGTGACGAGCTTGCCGGGTTCATTACGGCGGTCACCCTGGTGCGCCCCGACAAGAAGATTCGTGGGTTGGAGCCGCGCTCCGTTCGGAAAAAGATGAAGGACAAGGCATTCGCGCGGTCCGTGAACCGCGACGACATCGTCCACGGTGCGCAGGAACTGGGTGTCGACCTCGACGAGCATATTGCGTTCTGCATTCGAGCCATGGAAGATGCGGCCGAGAGGTTGGGCCTGTAGAGCTCTGGGGAGGTTCCGTGAACTCATCATCGGCCCCGAAGAAAATCTCCGAAAAGTGGGTCAGCTACTGGCCCAGTTCAGAGCAACCTCGGGAGAGGCTCATGTCTGAGGGTGCGGCGAAACTGAGTGAGGCTGAGCTGCTGGCAATTTTCTTGCGCGTCGGCGTGCAGGGGATGAGCGTCGTGGATCTTTCTCGCAAGCTGCTGAAAGACTTCAACGGGCTGAGAGGCTTGTTCAAAGCCAGCGACGAGCAGTTGCGCCGGGTCAAAGGAATGGGAACCGCCAAGATTGCCACGCTGCGCGCCATCCGAGAGATCAGCGAGCGCTGGCTGCAAGAGAAGGCCCAGCAGGGAAGCTTTATCGAATGCTCCAAGGACGTGTTGGACCTGTTGGCTCACAAGTTCCGGGATCTG
>Ga0180085_1000644_pt1 | contig 12192 bp, 10 predicted proteins | sample EasRiv730_16_10D_FD_123013 | JGI IMG/M metagenome (GOLD analysis project Ga0180085, IMG submission 123013) | Soil microbial communities from meander-bound floodplain in the East River, Colorado, USA - East River metaG ERMLT730_16_10D | ecosystem: Environmental > Terrestrial > Soil > Floodplain ... | reverse complement strand
TGACCCTCTCCTGCGAATTCACGATGTCAAGAATCCTCCGGCGCCTCTCTTCGATCAGAAGCTTGGGTTGCTTGGACATCTTGCCGCTGACAACTTTGATCAGTTTAGCCACGCGTTCAGGTTCTCTTTCACAAAAGCGTCGTCGGTTAGATGTGGGTAGCACTGGCAGACTCGGTCGATTTCCTCCATTTGACCGGGTGACAGATCCTCCTGCGGGTCGAGGCACCAGCGCCCTTCGAGCAGTCCCTGGCGACGCAGAATCTCGTGCAGTCCGGCGATACATCCGGCAAACGCGTGGCGCACGTCGAATAGAGCCGCGTTGGCATCTGTCAGTTGGTTCGAAAGCGCCATCAGCTCCAACGCTCTTTCTGGAGCCCGACTCCGACACCGCCGCACAGCTTCAAGCATTTCCACAGCCCGCTGCGTCCATACAGCCCACTGTCCAAGTAGCCCGCCCGAAAAGCGCATAGGCGGCGAAGAGAGATCCGGCCCCACGGGAAAGTCGGCCAGCAGATCCATCAGGATGTTGTCGTCGTTACCGGTGTAGAGGGCCAGTTCCCGATGCCGTCCACTGGCCGCCAAGGCCCGCACCACATCCAGCGTGTGGTACCGGTTGAATGGCGCAATCTTGACGGCGACCACGTTTTCAATCTCCAGAAAACCCCGCCAAAACTCATATTCCAACAAACGGCCCCCGACCGCAGGTTGCAGGTAGAAACCAACTACCGGAATCGCCTCTGCAATCCGGCGGCAATGCTGCAGAATCTCGGCATGCGACGCCGACCGGAGCGCCGAAAGGCTCAACAGTCCGGCGTCGTAGCCTAACTCGCGTGCTAGAACCGCCTCGCGTGCGGCCTGATCCGTGGGACCGCAAATGCCAGCGACTTTAAGAACATTTCGTCCCGTTTTCTGTTCGTTCACGCGCACCGCGTCCGCCGCCAGTCGCAGTACCGGTTCAAGTAACCCGGTCTTAGGATCGTGAATGGCAAACTGCGTGGTGTGAACTCCCACAGCTACGCCGCCGGCGCCCGCGTCACAGTAGTAGCTAGTCAATGCCATCTGCCGCCGTTCATCCAGCTTGCGATTGGCGTTCAAGGCTAGGGGATGCGCCGGAATGACACAGCCCGCCAGCAACGTCTTGCGAATGGTTTGAATGTTTGACATGGATTCAGTTCACTTCTTCATTGACGAAAGCATTTGAGAGTCTTCGGGGTTTTCAGCTGCGCTGGCAGCATGACCTACTACATGATTCCTCGTCCCCATCCTCATGTGCATTCTTCATGCCGCTGCGCAGGCCCTCAGAACTTTCCGTCAGCGACCTCGTACTTGGTGGGCTTGCCCAGATAGCTTCCGTCGTGCTCCACCCAATCGGCCACCCACTCCAACAACTGACTCGCAGGCACTTCAGGCTCACCTAGCAACGAGCGGCTCAAGGTTGAATCGCTCAGCAAAGCTCGCGGGCCTTCAGTTCCCGCCAGCTCAGCTTCCTGGCCCCAACGCGCCGCAAAGTACTGAGCCAGTTCTCTAACGGACAGCTTTTCGCGACCGGTAACGTTGAGAGCTCTCGGCGGCGACTGGCACAGGTCGAGACTTCGTAACGCCATCGAATTGGCATCTCCCTGCCAGATCACATTCGCATAACCCACCGACAGATCGATGGCCTTTCCCTGACGCACCTTCCATGCGATGTCTACCAGCACGCCGTAACGGAGATCCACTGCGTAGTTGAGACGAAACATCAGGCAGGGGATTCCCAGCTCTCGGGAACAGTACTCCATCACGCGTTCCCGCCCGAGACACGACTGAGCGTATTCGCCCACCGGTCCGAGCGAATCGGTTTCTACCGATCCCGAACTGCTCGATTCAACCAGTGGATACACGTTGCCGGTCGAAAAGACCACCATACGCGAGCCACCAAAATGCAACCCCAGATTGGCGGGCACAATGGTATTGCTCGCCCAGGTGAGATCTGATCGGTCGCCGGTGCCAAACTTGCGTCCCGCCATAAACAAGACGTTATCGCAAGCAGGCAGCCTCTCAACTTGCTGGCGATCCAGAAAGTCGCAGGGTAGAGTTTCTATTCTCTGGCGCTCGAGAAGCTCACGAGCCGCCTTCTCGGAAAACCGCGACACGGCAATCACCCGATGCCCCATGCCAACGGTGTCGATGGCACGACGGGCACGCAACGCCAGCGATGGTCCCATTTTGCCACCTGCCCCGAGGACCATAACGTCGCCCTTGAGCCGGCGTGCCCATTCAATATCTGCCCCGTTTGGCCGTGACAGCAGCTCTTCCAGTTGCTCTTCTGTTGCAATGGATTTGATCGCTGCAATCGACATCGGATTCCTTGGAGAGCTCTCTGAAAAATGAGACTGGAAAGTGGGAACCTGGCACCACTTGGGCGGCGCCACGCCAAAGGCGGTTATACGTACAAGCCTGGTTTCCGTCAAGAGAGAAAAAGAAAGAAATCAAAACACAAACGCAAGTCTGCTTTTCCTCGAGACGCGGGCACAAGGCGCTCGCTCCAGAGGGAAGAAGTACCCAGCCACCCTGCGACTCCCACCACACCTGCAATAGTGCCTGACTGCCTCTCTTGCTGGCATGGCACCTTTCCGCTATCGTTAAGAAGTTATCGTTCTTGAGTCACCTTCCCACATGACCGCCGAGCAAAAACTTCAGTTAGACGAACAAGGCTATGTTGTCTTGCCAGATCTCATGGATACCGATTTCCTAAGTGCAGCCCGGCGACGCGTGGACGAACTCTATGAACAAGAAGGCGATGCCTCAGGCTCCGAGTTCAAACTAGAGCCCCAAAGCAAGCGACTGGCGAACGTGGTGAACAAGGGGGAAGTTTTCTTGAGGGTGATCAACACTCCTGAAGTCCTTGACTGTATGGCGCACGTTCTGGGTCCCAAGTTCAAGCTGAGCAGCTTGAATGTCCGTTCGGCCGATCCGCACTCCGATTGGGTGCAACCTCTCCACATCGATGGCGGTGGTTTGCCGGATGAGAAGGGATACTATGTCTGCAATTCGATTTGGATTCTGGATGATTTTACGACCGAGAACGGCGCCACGCGATTGATTCCCGGCAGTCATCGGTGGAACCAGAAGCCGACCGATGTCCTGACGGATCTGACGGCTTGCCATCCGCAGGAAATTCTGATGACCGGAAGAGCCGGAACCGTGGTGGTGATGAATTCGCATCTCTGGCACGGAGGCACGGCCAATCGCACTGCGAGGCCACGCAGGGCGATTCACGCCTACTACACACGAAGCGACAAACCACAGCAGCTTTATCAGAAGAAGTATCTGGATCCAGACCTGCAAAGCCGTTTGTCGACTCAGTTGCGCAACCTTCTCGCTCTAGATGATCCGGAAAACGATGAGATCAGTTCCAGAATTACAGGACTCAGCGGATTCCTTAAATGATCCTGGAAGCGCGGACGTCCCCGTCCGCGCTTGGTTCTGCGACTATGTTTGCGCTCAATGCGGGCAAGACGCCCACGCTCCCAGGTGGAGGTGTTTTATGAAGTTGCGATCGCAGCTTATCATCCTGTTGGCCACTCTGTTCTCCTTCCCTGGCTCAACGCATGCCGGCGGCGGCTTGAAACTGGAACTCACTGATTTCGGTGGTGCTGGACCAGCGGGCAATTCCCAGGGCTGGCAGGCTTGGTCTCCTCGAGCTGAGCTTCAACCTCGTTGCTATGTCGACTCCGCAGAGTTCCGATCGCGACCCAATGCCCTGGCGATCTCGGGGAATGGCAATGCCGCTGAATATGGTGGGTGGAGCTATGTCGCTCCGTCTATTCAGCCTGGACACCACTATCGTTTGACCGCTCACTACCGCACCAAAGCCGTCAGCCACGAACAACTTCGAGTTGTGGCTCGTTTGGACTGGCAGGACGCCAGCCAAAAGCGCGTAGGATATCCGGACTACGCCTATCTCAATCAACCTGACGGCGACTGGAAGGAGTTCACCCTCGAGGCTCCCGCGCCGGAAGGGGCGACTGCAGTGCGCATTGAACTGACTCTCGGCTGGTCGCCGCAAGGAACTGTCTGGTGGGACGATGTCGTCTTGGAAGAGATCGCGGCACCTCGCCCCAGACCCGTGCGCATTGGTAGCGTGTCACTCAGACCACGGCAAACTGGAGGCAAGGAAGGCAGTCTCAACGCTTTCCTGAAGGCTCTGGACGAAGTCGCGATGGGCAAGCCCGACATAGTTTGTCTTGGCGAAGGTATCACCTTGATTGGACACAACGCCGACTACTCGTCGCTGGCGGAGCCTGTTCCCGGCCCTACCACGGAACGGTTGGGAGCCAAGGCCCGCCAACATCACATGTACATCGTCGCAGGAGTGTACGAGCGCGAAGGCAAAGTCTTGTATAACACTGCTGTGTTGATTGATCGCCAGGGCAAGGTCGCAGGAAAGTACAGGAAGGTCTATTTGCCCCGGGAAGAAATCGAAGGAGGCCTGACACCGGGCAACAGCTATCCAGTGTTCGAAACGGATTTCGGTCGAATCGGTATGATGATTTGCTGGGATTCCCAGTATGCGGACCCGGCTCGAGCCCTGGCGGCAAAAGGCGCCGAGATCATTTTTCATCCGATTTGGGGCGGGTACAGCACCTTAATGCAAGCCAGGGCCTTGGAGAACCACGTCTATTTGGTAACCGCCGGCTATGACTGCGAGACAGCCATCTACAATCCTTTGGGTGAAGCGTTGCATAGCACCAGGGAATCAGGAGTCTTCAAGACGGTAGCCGTTGATCTCAATCACAGATTCATTGAGCCTTGGCTCGGCGACATGCGGGGGCGATTTCACAAGGAGCTTCGCTTGGATGTACCGGTGATTGAAGAGATGAGTCTCCGGCGGTGATCCCTAAACCACCATGCCTGTCTTGCCCGCATCGTAGAGGCGTCGGTCGACTCGCGTCAGGCTGCGCTCCATCTTGGCGGTAAGCAACGGCGAATGGCGAATCGTGAAAAAGGCATCGTTCAAAGCCCAAAGGTCCTCCTCGGCCGTCATCCAACCCATCGAGTCGAAACGCGAAAGATCCAACGGCTGCGAAAAACGACGCAGCGTCTTCTCGCCTTTCAGGTTGTAGTAGTGCTCGAAGTAGGACATGACTAGTTCGCGAATCGTTCGATAGACGGGTTCGCGAAAACGGAGCCCTGCGTAATTCGACTTGCCAATCGCCCCCCAACCGCCGTTTTGCTTGAATACTGCGAGGATGTGATCGTCATCTTTTGTGGGGTCTGCCTCGAGGTCAACGACGAGAGGCGGATGTCCATTGACACGCAAAGCAGCAACAGCGAGTAAACCCCCTTCAAAACAATGACCTGTCATGTCACGCAAGACACGGCGTGGCGAGCGACATGTTTCGCCGTCTTTCTCTTTGTTGTAAGAAATATCCTCATCGATATAGCGCTGAATCTTTTCGGGCTTGTTCAAGCGCTTGAGAATCGACAGTTCCTGCCGCGTCAATGCGTACATATAAAGAAGTGAGCCTCAGATCAATATGGAGTATCCGCCCTAGTTCAATGCAAACAGTCGCCCAGTGTTAGCTGGCATTCTCCCAGACCCAGGATGCGCCCGCAACCAACGCTTTGCTTTGCGAAGTTTCCAGTTCCGTGCGGCGATCTATGCGTCACGGCAATCTGGTTGTTCTCCACAGTCTGGCCCAAGATTGAATATCAACCCCTACAAGCAGAAATACGGACGCTTCTTGGCTAATCCGCTTTCCACAGATGCAGAAGGCAAGTTTTGGATCGACAAGCTAGTACTGCGGGAACTGAAAATCGCTGTAGCGTTTCAATGGAGAACCGTTCACTTCGTGATGGGGGTGTGACGACGAGACAGCTGTCTCAATCGATTCGATTTGGGCCGCCAGGGGGACAGCCAATTCCAGCTTCACCCTGATCGGTCCGTACAATTCGCCCGCACACTTTTCGCATGGAATCAGTTGATAGTGCAAATTCGACATATTGCCTCCGTCCAGGCCACATATCGAGCAGGACCAGCGAAGACTTTAGGAGGAGAATGTCGAACTCGTTTTGAAAGTGTAGTTTACTGCCCAGCGTTCGCAAATCCAGAACGCCGAGTACTCAGCACGGGAAGGCCTGATCTCCCGAAATGAAGGGTTAGTTGGCGAGAAAGGACGGCTCTCCAGCCTGGAACATACCATGCGCAGATCGATCGTCGTCGCCAGGAAGTCCAGAAGGTCTACGTGCTTCCATTCACTTTGAGTCCAATCGGACACTAACCTATGGCGATTCATGGACTTGACTTGAGAAACTTCGAAGGACTGATCAGCAGCAGGGCCTTTGCACTCGCTCACGACTCTACCTCCTATAACTTAATGCGGAAAACTTGTGCCAAAGGGCTCAAGTCTGCTCAAAAGATTTGCAAAGGGCTTACGCACGCACACCCCAACTTGGATTCTCACCGCCCAATAAACTGCCAGATCGTCGTCACGGGAGGGCAAGATAGGGCTTCGCCAAGCACCCTGCAAGCTTCACTCAGAATCATCAGACTCTTGTTTCTCTGGAAAAATCGCGTCTCTTTGGCAAAGGGACGATTTTGCGCAAACAGCTCACTGGATTCGGGCAGACCCAAACCTGTTGCTTCGCTGTTCTGCAGTAGTTGACCAGCACTAAGATCTCCTCCATTAATGCCTCTCGAGCAGTGACAACAAGAAAAAAAGGTCTTCGACGAAGCGCTCCGGTGCGAGCCGCACCGCCGCACAGAGTATTGGCAAATGTATGTGCCGGCGACTCGTGCTCAGCTCGCCTAGAAGAAACCAGCGGAGGCTCAATCAAGCCTGAACCCGGCTGTCGCTTTAATTCGTGGCAGCGAACGGCGCTTTCTGTCGTTGTCAATCGATCGGACAGCTACACGCCTTCGCGCCGCCCTAGGTAAGACAGCAGCCGCTCACGAATAGCATTTCCGATCACAATCAGTCGTACACAAGCGGACGCGCCTTGGACTTTCGCGCAATGCCAACTCAGTGTGTTCTGCTACAATTCCAACCTTGAAAATAATCGGTCGATCCTGAGGAGGGATTTCCATCATGAAATGGTTCTTGCGGCGTCTGAGCATTCTCTGGTTTGTGGCTGTCTGCCCTTCCCTCATGGCTCAGTCTAAACCGAACGCTTTGACACCCAAGGAAGTGGGCGAAGACTGGATACTACTGTGGGATGGCGAAACGACCTTCGGTTGGGAATCCTTTGGAAAGGCAGAGTGGAAGGTTGAGGATGGTGTCCTGTCGGCATCCTCAGGCGACAGCGGCTGGCTTGCCAGTAACACTCCGTTTGCCGACTTTGTCTTGAAGGCAGATTTTCGCACCGGTGCCGACGGCAACAGCGGGATTTTCCTTCGATCCAGCAGGGAGGGCCAGCCTCACCAGACGGGCTATGAACTGCAAATCTTCGATGCCCACAAAGAGTACACAACCGGCAGCTTGGTGAATCACCTCAAGGCAAAGAAGTTCAAGACCACACCAAATCAATGGCACAGCTACGAAGTGCGCGCCGAGGGCGGGATGTTTCTCATCAAGCTCGACGGGAAAACCCTGCTCAAGGGCAAAGACACGACTCACGCCGTCGGGCACATTGGATTGCAGTACAACAAGGACAAGAAGATAGAATTTCGCAATCTGAAAGTGAAGCCACTCGGTCTGCGGCCCATCTTCAACGGTAAGGACCTGAGCGGGTGGCAAACGGTGAATAGTCCCGACTTGAGTCGAGGCACGCCCGAGTGGACCGTACGCCAACAGATGATCCACGTGGAGCGCGGACCCGGACAGTTGGAGACCACCAATACCTACCAGGATTTCATTCTCCAGCTCGACGTTCGCACTCATCCGCGCGACGGCAATCACCATCCGAATAGCGGTGTTTTCTTCCGCGGCGACAAGAACGGTTATTGGACCGGCTATGAGTCTCAAATCCGAAACGAGTTCAAGGGGCAGGATCGAACCCAGCCTGTTGATTTTGGAACTGGTGGCGTTTACCACTACCAGCCAACACGGCGCGTGATTCCCAATGACGGTGAGTTCTTCACCAAGACGATTGTGGCTCGCGGGCGGCACATTTCCATCTATGTGAATGGCATTCAAGTGAGCGATTACACCGACACTCGCCCTGAAGGCACCAACGCCCGCAAGGAAGCGCGCTTGGCCACAGGCACGCTCAGTCTGCAAGCGCATGATCCAACCACGAATCTGGATTTCAAGAATCTGAGTATCGTAGAGCTGCCAAAACGGTAGATCGTAGCGGATACAACAGGTCTGAGATGAAGACCCCCTCTCAATCTCCCCCTTATACGCTTCGCAAGGGGGAGAGAGAATGCCCCCTTACTTCCCCCAGAGCATGAAGACACTGCTTTCTATTCTTCTCAGCATTCAACTCATCAGCGCGCCACTGGCACAGTCTCCGCCGGCAACCCGCGCTTCGGCACGCGCCGAACCTATGCAGCAAGCGTTGCAAGAACGAACGGAATCGCCTCTGAAGAATCTGGAGATCGACCTCATCATGCTGGGGCCAGACTTCGCCGGGACTGCGCCCAGTGAGGTGAGCTGGTCCGGCGACAACTCGAAACTCTGGTTCCGCTGGAAACGACCCGGAGAGAAAGAGTCTGGGGTTTTTGAAGTCGCGCGAACGGGAGGCACGCCCCGCAGACTGACTAAAGACGAGGAAGCCGGGGCCCCACCTTATACAGCCGCGCGTGACCAGTCCGGACGGTGGGCGGTTTACAGTTTTGAAGGTGATATTCACCTGCTCGACACTTATTCTGGAAGATATAGAAAGGTCACTCAAACTGCGGAGTCCGAGACCGAACCGAGCTTCACCCGCGACGAGAGGAAGATCTCGTTCCGGCGCGGCGACAATCTCTTTCTGATCCCACGCGAAGGGGAGCCCCTGATCCAGCAACTAACCGACATCCGCTCAGGCAAAGATCCCGAGGCTGAGAAGGAAAAGAAAGAAAAAGAGGGCCACCGCAAGTATCTCAAAGACCAGCAGGAAGAGTTGTTCGCGGTTCTTCAAGCCAAGGCGAAGAAGCAGAAGGAAGACGATGAGCGCAAGAAGGCCCGCCGCCCCCAGCCTTTCTATATTGAAGACAAGAAAGTCGAGAGGCTCTCGCTTTCAGCAGACGAGCGCTTTGTTGCCGTGGAACTGGTTGAAGAGCCCAAGGAGCAGCGAATCGCTCAAGTCCCTGACTACGTCACGCTTTCAGGCTTTACTGACGAGCTGAAGGCTCGCATGAAAGTGGGCGATGTGCCCAAGCGTTATTCGATGAGTATCTTGAATTTGGAAACCAGCCGGGCTCTTCACGTCAAGCTCGAAGATCAAGAAAAAATGTCTTCTGCTTCCGAACCGGAACAAGGCAAGGACTCGAAATCCAAGACACCGTCTCCGGATGTGTTTAGTCCCGTGTGGTCAAAAAAGGGCCACAGTCTTCTGGCCACGATTTCGGCAAACAACAAGGATCAATGGCTGCTATCGTTCGACGTGGAAACTGGGGACAAGCGAATCGTGAGTCACGAACATGACGACGCCTGGGTGCTCAACGACGATGATGCCCCTTCTCTCAGCTTGTTGGAATACGGTTTCTTCGACGAGGGTCGCAAGGTGTGGTTTGTGTCGGAACACACCGGCTTCCGCCACCTCTACGCGGTTCCCTTGGTAGGCGGCTCTGTTCAGGCTCTCACGGAGGGGCGGTATGAAATCTGGAACGCGAAGCTGTCTCGAGACGAGCAGACTTTCTATTTTCGCTCCAACCAGGTTGGACCGGAAGTCATGCACTTCTACGCTCTGCCGGCCAGCGGTGGCACACCACAAAAGCTGACCTCAGAGGTTGGAAATCATCAAGTAACGCTCTCGCCGGACGAAACCTTTCTGGCTGACGTCTACTCCTTCAGCAACAAACCCTGGGAACTCTATGTCCAGCCGCGCCAAGAGTCCCATGAGCGTGTCGCGTTGACGGATAGTCCTACACCGGCATTCAAGCACTATGCCTGGACCGAACCTAAACTTATCAAGATCCCCGCCCGCGATGGCGTCGGCGTGCCCGCCAGGCTCTATGTTCCGCCCAAGCCTCACCCTGCAAAGCCCGCTGTGATCTTCGTGCACGGCGCCGGCTACTTGCAGAACGTGCACCGATGGTGGTCTCAATATTTTCGCGAATACATGTTCCATCACTTTCTGATGGAGCAGGGTTACACGGTTTTAGATGTGGACTACCGCGGCAGCGCGGGCTACGGGCGCGACTGGCGCACAGCGATCTATCGCCATATGGGAGGAAAGGATCTTAGCGACCAGGTCGACGCTGCGGAATATCTTGTCAAACAGCACGGGGCCAGGCCAGAGCGTATCGGCATCTATGGAGGAAGCTATGGAGGCTTCATTACGCTCATGGCCTTATTCACTGCGCCGAAGAGTTTCGGTGCCGGCGCTGCCCTGCGACCGGTGACCGACTGGGCCCACTACAATCATCCCTACACGTCCAACATTCTGAACCAACCCCAGGAAGACGACGAAGCGTTTCGCCGCAGTTCACCCATCTATTTTGCCGAAGGACTGGAAGACCCTCTCCTGATCTGCCACGGCCTCGTCGATGTTAACGTGCACGTTCAGGACACGATCCGGCTGGTGCAGCGGCTGGTTGAATTGCGGAAGGCCAACTTTGAAGTCATGCTTTACCCTGTCGAAGACCACGCCTTCAAGGAAGCCAGCAGCTGGGCCGATGAGTACAAAAGAATTTTCGAGCTATTCGAGCGAAGCTTGAAAAGCAAATAAGCATCCCCTGGAAACTCACGCCTTGCCCACCTTCATACGAAAAATCGCAGGTGATTCGATTTCTCGTAGTAAGCCGCCAGTCCCGATAGATTAATTTACTTATTAGGAATGACTTAAATGTCCTGCCGGATTGGACATGTAGTTGCACTCTTGCGATCAATTGCTTCCAACGCCCCCTTTAGCGCACCTGTTCCTCTGCAGACGCCGAGTGTCGCGTCACAGTTTTCATTTTCGGAGGGTTCCCATGCGAAACCGCCTGAGCCTCTCTCTATCTAGCAGTAGCAGGTATCATGTTTGTGATCTCAGCTAATTTGAGCGCCCAATCCATCAGTGGAAGTTTCTCGGGCGTCGTCATGGATCAGCAGCAGGCAGTCATGCCTGGAGTTGCAGTCAGGGTTCGCAGCTTGCAAACCAACGCGATCCGCACCACTGGCAGTGACGACCAGGGACGATTTCGACTGCTCAACATGCCCGTGGGTGAGTATGAGTTGACGGTGGAGCACGCGGGCTTCGCAAAGTATGTCCGATCTGGAATCAAGCTGGTCCTCAACCAGGAGGCTGTCGTCAACATCATCATGAAGCCGGCAGAGGTGACCGAAGTGATTACCGTCTCCGGTGACGCGCCGCTGATCAACACGACTAACGCTGAAGTCGGTGTGAATTTCGACCACAAGCGGATTACGGAGCTTCCCCTTTCGCCCAATCGGAACATCATCAACCTGGCGCTGTCGGTTCCCGGCGTCAGCCAGCAGGCTCCGGGGCAAACTGGCTTCTCGAACAGCGGCAACACCGGCACGGAAACGAACCTTTCAGCCTTTTCGGCAAATGGTATGCGTTTGCGGTCGAACAACTTCATGATCGATGGCCAGGATGCCAACAGTCCGAGCGTCGGCGGATTTCAGCTCTCGATCAACAATCCCGACATCGTGGCCGAGTTCCGCCTGATAACCAATCAGTTTGCACCCGAATATGGCCGTGCGGCGGGCGCTGTGGTCAATATCGTGACCAAAAGCGGCTCGAACCAGTTTCATGGCACCGGGTTCTGGTTCCATAACAGCAATCCGCTGAACGCTCGCAGTAATTTGGATAAGGCGGCTGGCTTCACCAAGGCGCCCTTTCGGACGGAAAACCAGTTCGGAGGAACGATTGGCGGTCCTGTTATCAAAGACAAGACGTTCTTCTTCGGCTCACTCCAGAGGTGGACCGACCGACGGCTAGGATCCGGCACGACGATCAACGGTGCGCCGACGGCCGATGGGCGGCGCATCTTAGAGCAAGTGGCGGGCGATCGACCCCAAATTCGGGCTTTGCTCGAGAACCTTCCGGTGGCTCAAACAGGGGCCCTAACCAGCCGCAGCTTCGCCTTGAATGGCGTTACCTACGACGTTCCCTTGG
>Ga0180085_1000643_pt1 | contig 12202 bp, 11 predicted proteins | sample EasRiv730_16_10D_FD_123013 | JGI IMG/M metagenome (GOLD analysis project Ga0180085, IMG submission 123013) | Soil microbial communities from meander-bound floodplain in the East River, Colorado, USA - East River metaG ERMLT730_16_10D | ecosystem: Environmental > Terrestrial > Soil > Floodplain ... | reverse complement strand
CTCGCGCTCGAACCGGCGCCGCGCCTCCGCGCGCGGATCAGCGGCGGCGACCAGCTCGACGCGGGCGTCGGCCGAGAATGTCCGGGCCATCAACGAGAAGGCGCGGCCGAGGCCGGCCACGCCGAGTTTAAGCCGCGCAGGGGTCGCCATGGAGAACGCCGTGCTTGTGTGGTCGCGACACGCAGGCTACGATACTTAGGTTTCTAAGTCTAATGTGGATACGCCATGCTGACCAAGGAGCAGAACGAGCTGTTGTGCCGCGTGGAAGGTGCCGCGGCGATGGGGCAGCTCATGCGGCGCCACTGGCTGCCGGTGTGCATGTCCGAGGAAGTTGCCGAACGCGACGGCACGCCGGTGCGCGCGCGCCTGCTCGGCGAGGACCTGGTGGTCTTCCGTGACACCGAAGGCCGCCTCGGCGTGCTCGGCGAGCACTGCCTGCACCGGCGCGCGTCGCTCGCGTTCGGGCGGAACGAGGAATGCGGGCTGCGGTGTCTCTATCACGGCTGGAAGTTCGACGTCGCGGGCAATGTCGTCGACATGCCTTCCGAAGTCCCGGGCACCGCCGCGCGGCTCGGCAAGAAGGCGAAGGCCTATCCGGTGCGCGAAGGCGGCGGGTTCGTGTGGATATGGATGGGGCCGCCCGACGCGCTGCGCGAATGGGGCCCGCCCGCGTGGTGGCCGCACCGCGAGACGCGGATCGCGATCGTCAAGATGCACGTCGCATGCAACTGGGCGCAGGTGCTCGAGGGCTCGATCGACTCCGCGCACAGCTCCAGCCTGCACTCCACGAACATGCCGGCGGCCGAGGTGGAAGGCTCGACCGCCACCGACTCGGCCTGGCTGCGCCCCTCCAACGACAAGGCGCCCAAGCTGCAGTTCCAGTTGACGAGCTACGGGTTCCGCTACGCGGCGATCCGCAAGCCGATCCGCAACCCCGAGACCGACCAGTACGTCCGCACCACGCACTTCGTCGCGCCGTTTACCGTGCTGATCCCGCCCAACGATCGGTACAACCTCGCCCAGATGCTGGTGCCGCTCGACGACGTGAATACGATGTTCTACTGGGTCGCCTGGCACTCCGATCCGGGGAAGGGCATTTCGCAGGACGCATGGCGCGCGTTCTGCTGCGCGCGGCCGGGGATCGATCTCGACGAGAACTGGCGCAAGAAGCGCAATCTCGCGAACCGCTTTCTCCAGGACCGCGCGGCGATGCGGCGCGGCGACTGGACTGGGATCGAGGGCATCCCCGCGCAGGACATGGCGATGTGGGAGTCGATGGGACCGATCACCGATCGAGCCGAGGAGGTCGCCGGGGCGAGCGATCTCGCCGTGGTCCACTTCCGCCGCATGATGGTCGCCGCGGCGGAGACGTTCCGGGACGGCGGGCCGGCCATCGGCACGACCGAACCGCGCGTGCCGCACGTCGAGCTCGCGTCCTTCGAAGGGGTCGTCCCAAAGGCTACCGACTGGCGCACGCTGGGGACGAAGAAAGAGGCACCGGTCGCGACGCCGTAGGCGACCCGCTCCAGAGGGTCCCTTGTCACGACGCAACCCTCCTGAGCGGGCGACACGCGCCTTCGAGCTGCCGCCTTCGCGGAGCGCCGGCTATCTCGTACGCGATGCCCATCGCGCATTCCAGCGCGTCCTCGAACGCCGCATCGCCCGGTTCGGCGTGACGCGCGGCCACTGGTACTTTCTGCGCGTGCTCTGGATCGAGGACGGCCTCACGCAGCGCGAGCTGAGCGCGCGCGTGGGCATGATGGAACCGACGACGGTGATCGCCCTGAAGGGCATGGAGAAAGCCGGCCTGGTGCGCCGCGTGCGCAGCCGCGAGGACGCGCGCCGGGCGCACGTGTGGCTCACCCCACGCGGCAGACAACTCGAGGGGCGACTGTTGCCGGTCGCGCGTCAGATCGTTCAGGAGGCGGAGAAGGGCGTCGGCCGGCGGAAGGTCGCGGTGTTCCGGGAGGTGATCGCCCGCATGACGAAGAACCTGGATCGGCTCGAAAACTGACCGCTACTTGAGCCGGCGCACCGGCGCCGGGCGGCCCATCTTGCCGTCCCAGCGCTTCGCGAACCCCGCGTCGATGTCGAACTGGTCGAGCACGCGCGCGACGATGTGGTTCACGATGTCGTCGACCGTCGCGGGCTTGTTGTAGAAGGCGGGCATCGGCGGGATGATCGTCACCCCCATGCGCGCGAGCTTCAGCAGGTTCTCGAGGTGGATCTCGGACAGCGGCGTCTCGCGCGGTACCAGCACCAGCCGGCGGCGCTCCTTCAGCACGACGTCGGCCGCGCGGTGCACCAGGCTCTCGCCGTAGCCGTGCGCGATCGCGGCGGCGGTCCGCATCGAGCACGGCGCGATCACCATCCCTTCGGTGCGGAACGAGCCCGAGGAGACGGTCGCGGCCATGTTGCTGCTCGCGTGGACCACGGATGCACGCTCGCGCAGATCGGCGAGCGTCAGACCCAGCTCGTGCTCGACGGTCTGCTGGCCCCATTTGGAAAGCACGAGGTGAGTCTCGACCTCAGCGGCGTTGAGCGCCTCGAGCAGGCGCACGCCGAAGATGGCGCCGGTCGCGCCGGTGATGCCGACGATGATGCGCTTCACGTTCCTTCGCCTCCGCAGTCGCGGAGCGCATGATACCCGAGCGCCGCGCGCGGGCCGCTCGGGCGCCCTCCCGCGCGAGCGCGCAGCCCCACGCGGGGCAAGCTCCGCTAGCAGGCGGGCGGGCTCAGCCGCCCGCCGCGTCGCGGGCACGCAGCTTCGCCGCGATGTAGGCGCTGTGCGACACGTACAGGAGACCGGCGATCTTGCGCACCACGTGCTGCTCGTGGGCGCTCAGCTCGGCGTCGGCATAGGCCACCTGCCACATCAGCTCGATCACCCGTTGCCGCTGCTCCTGCGAGAAGTGCCGGTTGATGAGCGAGGTGAACTGGTAGTAGTCGGTCGCCTCGCGAGCCTCCGCCTCGGCGAGCTCGATCAGCGTCTCGGCCTCCTGCGCGCTCAGACCGAACTTCTCGCGCACCGCGCGGAGCATCGCGGCGCGCTCGGCCGCGTCGATCTCGGCATCCAGCCGCCCCACCTCGACCAGCAGCGCGGCCGTGGCAAGCTCGATCGCATGGCGCGCGTCGCGCTCGGACGCCGACTTACCGATTTGTGCGTCGAAGAATTCGCGGATTGCGGTCAGCATGCAAGGACGGCCCGTTCGCCCAGAAGGTAACCCATCTCAGCCACCTCCTGCCAGGAACGGGCACAATCCGTCCTGTTCGCCCAACGGCTTTTCCACGGCAAGAGCGCTGCATGATCTCCCTCTCCTGCGCCGACGTCCTCGCCGGCCGCGCACCGCAAGACACCCCGGTCACCGTCAAGGGCTGGGTCCGCACGCGACGCGATTCGAAGGCGGGCATCTCCTTCGTGAACGTCTCCGACGGCTCCGGGTTCCACCCGGTCCAGGTGGTCGCGCCGAACACTCTACCGAACTACGACGACGAGGTCCTGCGGCTGACCGCCGGCTGCGCGGTGGAAGCCACGGGCACCATCGTGCCCTCGCCCGCCAAGGGACAGCCCTTCGAGATGCAGGCCACCGCGATCCGGGTCGTCGGCTGGGTCGACGACCCGGACGCCTACCCGATCCAGCCGAAGCCGCACTCGTTCGAGTTCCTGCGCGAGGTCGCGCATCTCCGGCCCCGCACCAACGTGATCGGCGCGGTGACCCGGGTGCGGCACACCATCGCCCAGGCGATCCACCGCTTCTTCCACGAGAACGGCTTCCTTTGGGTGAACACGCCCATCATCACGTCGGCGGACGCCGAGGGGGCGGGCGAGCTCTTCCGGGTGTCGACGCTGGACCTCGCGAATCTCCCGCGCACGCCCGAGGGCAAGGTCGATTTCGCACAGGATTTCTTCGGTCGCGAGACCTACCTGACCGTGTCGGGGCAGCTGAATGTCGAGAGCTATTGCTTGGCGCTCTCCAAGGTCTACACGTTCGGCCCGACGTTCCGTGCCGAGAACTCGAACACGAGTCGGCACCTCGCCGAGTTCTGGATGATCGAGCCCGAGATCGCCTTCGCCGACCTCGCCGACGACGCGCGCCTTGCCGAGCGGCTGCTCAAGCACATCCTCGAGACGCTGCTCGCCGAGCGCCCGGACGACATGGCGTTCTTCGACGAGCGCATCGAGAAGGGCCTGGTCGCGAAGCTGCAGTCGATCGTCGACTCGGAGTTCGTGCGCATGGACTACACCGAGGCGATCGCGGTCCTCGAGCGCGCGAAGGAGAAGTTCGAATTCCCGGTGAAATGGGGCATCGACCTGCAGTCGGAGCACGAGCGCTATCTCACCGAGCGGCACGTCGGCAAGCCGGTGATCGTCGTGAATTATCCGAAGGCCATCAAGGCGTTCTACATGCGGCTGAACGATGACGACCGGACGGTCGCGGCCATGGACGTGCTCGCGCCGGGCATCGGCGAGATCATCGGCGGCAGCCAGCGCGAGGAGCGGCTCGACGTGCTCGATGCCCGCATGGCCGAGGCGGGGCTCGACCGCGAGCGCTATGGCTGGTACCGGGATCTCCGCCGCTACGGCACCGTCCCGCACGCGGGCTTCGGGCTCGGCTTCGAGCGCACGGTGGCCTATGTCACCGGGCTCACGAACGTTCGGGACGCGATCCCGTTCCCGCGCACGCCGGGGAACGCGCGGTACTAGTCAATACATCTCGGGCGGCGCGCCCGCGGGCGCTTCCTTCTCGGGCAGCCGCGCCACGATGCAGTCGGTGGTGAGGATGAGGCTGGCGATCGAGGCCGCGTTCTGCAGCGCCGTGCGGGTCACCTTGCACGGATCGAGCACGCCCATCGCGACCATGTCGCCGTACTCGCCGCTCGCCGCGTTGTAGCCGAAGTTGCCGGTGCCCGCAACGACGCGATCGACCACGACCGAGGGCTCGATGCCGGCGTTGACGACGATCTGCCGCAGCGGGTCCTCGACCGCGCGCAGCACGATCTTGATGCCGCACTCCTCGTCGTGGTTCGCGGCGTGCAGGTCGCCGAGCGCGGCGCGCGCCCGCAGCAGCGCGACCCCGCCGCCCGGCAGGACGCCTTCCTCGCCCGCCGCGCGCGTCGCGTGCAGCGCGTCCTCGACCCGCACCTTGCGCTCCTTCATCTCGGTCTCGGTCGCGGCGCCGACCTTGACCACCGCGACGCCGCCCGCGAGCTTGGCGGCGCGCTCCTGCAGCTTCTCGCGGTCGTAGTCGCTGGTCGCCGCCTTGATCTCGGCCTTGATCTGGTCGATCCGGGCCTTGATGCGCGCCGGGTCGCCGGCGCCGCCGATGATCGTCGTGTCGTCCTTGTCGACCTCGATCCGCTTCGCGCGCCCGAGCTCGTTGAGGCCCGCCTTCTCGAGCGTGAGCCCGGCCTCCTCGGCGATCACGGTGGCGCCGGTGAGGATCCCGATGTCCTGCAGCATCGCCTTCCGGCGGTCGCCGAACCCGGGCGCCTTGACCGCGCATGCCTTGAGCACCCCGCGCAGGCTGTTGACGACCAGCGTCGCGAGCGCCTCGCCCTCCAGTTCCTCCGCGATCACGAGCAGCGGCTTGCCGGCCTGCGCCACCTTCTCGAGCAGCGGCAGGAGGTCGGCGATCGTCGCGATCTTCCGGTCGCACACCAGGATCAGCGGGTCCTCGAGCACGGCGCGCTGCTTCTCGTGCACCGTGATGAAGTAAGGCGACAGAAAGCCCCGGTCGAACTGCATGCCCTCGACCACCTCGAGCTCGCTCGCGAGTCCCTTTCCATCCTCGACGGTAATCACGCCTTCCTTGCCGACCTTCTCCATGGCGTTGGCGATCAGCTCGCCGATCGTCGGGTCGTTATTGGCAGAGATCGCCGCGACTTGGGCGATCTCGGTCCGCGTCGTACACGGCTTCGCGAGCTTTTTCAGTTCATCCACGACGCCCGCGACCGCGCGTTCGATGCCGCGCTTCAGGTCCATCGGGTTCATCCCCGCGGCGACGAACTTCATGCCCTCGCGGATGATCCCGTAGGCGAGGAGCGTGGCAGTCGTCGTGCCGTCGCCGGCCACTTCCGAGGTCTTGGACGCGACCTCGCGGACCATCTGGGCGCCCATGTTCTCGAACGGGTCCGCGAGCTCGATCTCCTTGGCCACCGCGACGCCAGAGTTGATCACCGTGGGCGCGCCGTACGCCCGCTCGAGGATGACGGTCCGCGCACGCGGGCCAAGCGTGCCCCGCAATGCGTCTGCGAGGATACTCGCGCCTTTCAGAATCTTCGCCCGCGCCTCGTCGTGGAACAGAATCTGCTTCGCCGTCATCTTCGCCTCACTTTCTCGCCCGTGCCTCGCGCGACTGCTCGGTCGCGATCGCTTTGACCACGTCTCCAAGCTGCTCGGCCACGAGCTCGAGCAGGTCGTCGAGCGTCACGATCCCGGCGAGCGTGCCGGTTGCGTTGAGGACCGGCACCCGGCGCACGCCGCGCCGGCGCATGCGCTGGAGCGTATCGAGCATGTCGTCCTGCTCGTTCGCGGTGACCAGCTCGCCGCTCATGACCTCGCCCGCCGTCAACGTGCGCGGATCGAGCGCCTGCGCCACGACGGCAATCGCGATGTCGCGGTCGGTGAGCATGCCGACCGGGATTCGCCCGCGGTCCGACTCGTCCACGATCACCAGGCTGCCGATGTGGTTCTCGCGCATGAGCTTCGCCGCGTCCGGAAGCGGGGTGTTTCGGAAGGCAAATACCACCACGCGGTTGCAGATTTGGCCGACGGTCATAAGGCCTCCGCTTCATGCGGTCCCGGGTCGGTGCGTCGCGAATCACCCGGGGCAGAGGGAGCGGCTTGCCCCGGTGAGCGTGCTGCGGGTCGCGACGCGGATCCGTTCTCGATTCGCTACCCTAAGACTACGATACCGGGCCTGCCCGACACCCCATTGACGGCCGTCAAAGAGGGGGCGACGCGCGCCGGTTTGCCGGTCCGCGCGAGCAGGCGGCCCCGCGGCCCGGCTTCGTGCGCTCGATCAGGCCCGCTGTGAGCCGAATCCGGCCCGCGCGAGGTAACCGTCGATCTCGGCCCCGAGACCCGGCGTCTGCGCCTCGGCGAATTCGTAGCGCGCCCGGACCACCGGCTTCGCCAGGCGAACGAGCGCGGCAAGATCGATCGGCGTGCCGGAAACGATTACGTCCGCCGGCGTGGCGTCGATCGAGCGCGCCAACGCGTCGAGCTGCGCCGGCGAGTAGCCCATGGCGGGAAGCACCGGGCCAAGGTGCGGATACTCGTCGTAGAGCCGCGCGATCTCCGGCACTGCGTACGGCTGCGGATGAACGATCGCCGCGGCGCCCCCCACGACCGCGGCGACGTAACCTGCGCCGTAGGCCATGCCGCCGTGCGTCGTGGACGGTCCGTCCTCGACGACGATCACGCGCTTGCCGCGCACCGCATCGGGCGGGTCGAGCCGGATCGGTGAGGCCGCACGCACGATTGGCGCGTGCGGGTTGACGCGCCGCGCCGCCTCGGCAACGCGCTGGACCTCGGCCGCCGCGGCGGCGTCGGTCTTCGCGATCACGATCACGTCGGCCATGCGCAGGACCGTCTCGCCGGGATGGTGGTCGGTCTCGTGGCCGGGGCGCAGGGGATCGACGAGCACGATGTGCAGGCCGGGGCGCACGAACGGGAAATCGTTGTTGCCGCCGTCCCACACGATGACGTCCGCTTCTGCCTGCGCGGCGGCGACGACGCGCTCGTAGTCGACGCCCGCATAGACCACGTTCCCGGCCGCGATGTGCGGCTCGTACTCCTCGCGCTCCTCGAGCGTGCAGCGCCCTTCCACGAGATCGCCGAGGTCCGCGAAGCGCTGGACCGCCTGCCGCTCGAGATCGCCGTAAGGCATCGGATGGCGGATTACGGCGACGCGCAACCCGCGGGCCCGCAACCGCCGCGAGATCCAGCGCGCGGTCTGCGACTTGCCGCATCCGGTCCGCACCGCCGAGACCGCGATCACCGGCACTCGGGCCGGCAGCATCGTGCGCTGCGGTCCGAGCAGCAGGAAGTCGGCGCCCGACGCGAGCGCGCGCGAGGCGAGATGCATCACGTGCGCGTGCGGAACGTCGCTGTAGGCGAATACCACCTGGTCCACGCTGAAGTTCCGGCAGACGCCCTCGAGCTCAGCTTCCTGGACGATCGGAATCCCCTCGGGGTAGCCCGCGCCGGCGAGCGCCGCCGGATAGCGCCGTCCGGTGATGTCCGGAATCTGCGCGGCAGTGAACGCGACGACTTCGAAGCGCGGATCGTCGCGATAGACGACGTTGAAGTTGTGGAAATCCCGTCCGGCCGCGCCCAGGATCACGACCCGCGTCGTCTCTCGCTGCAAGCCCATGGTCGCTCCTGGCCCGCTCACGCTCAAGGCTGCACCACCAGGCTCACGGTGAGGAAGTAGACCGCCAGGCTGAGCACGTCCTGGATGATGGTGGCCAGCGGCCCGCTGCCGTAGGCCGGATCGAGGCCCAGCCGGTGGAGCAGCCAGGGGAGCAGCAGGCCGATTCCCGTCGCGAGCCCGCCGGCGACGAACAGCGCCAGCGCCACCGCGGCCGCGAGCCGCAGGTCGCCCATTGCGAGCCACACTCCTGCGAACGTGGCCGCACCGAGGACGGCGCCGATCAGCAGGCCAGTGCGGATCTCGTTCGCGAGCAGATGGCCGATGCGGACGCGGCTGAGCGAGAGTCCGCGCACCGCGATGGTCTCGGTCTGGGTGCCGATCGCATCGGCGAGGTAGACGATCCCCGGCACGAAGAACGCCACCGCCACGTTGGCTGCGAGCACGCCTTCGAAGTGCGCCATCACCGCCGTGGCGACGATGCTGCCGGCGAGCCCGACCAGCAGCCACGGCAGGCGGTGTCGCATCCGCCGGACCGGGGGCGCTTCGATGGCGTCGCGCGCGAGCTCGTTCTCGCCCGCGATACCGGCCAGCCGGTGTAAGTCCTCGACGTGCTCCCGGCGCAGGATGTCGAGCAACGCTTCCGCGGGCACCACGCCCGCGAGACGACCCGCTGCATCGACGACCGGGATCGCGGTGAGGCCGTGCTCCAGCGCGAGCGAAGCGACGTGTTCCTGGTCGCTCTCGGCGCGCGCGGCCGGGAACTCGCGGAGCATCTCGGCCTGCAGCGTTGCGCCCGCATCGAGCGCGAGGATCTGCCTGATCGGCAGCACCCCCAGGAGCCGGCGGTCCGGGTCGGTGACGAGAACCAGGTCGACGCAGTCGAACAGCCGTCCCGCCAGCGCGGTGCGCACCGCCCCGGCGGTCGAGTCGGGCGGAAACGCCGGAACCTCGCGCGCGAGATGCCAGCCCGCCGATTCCGCCGCGTCCTGCCCCCCTGTAGCACCTGAGTCGCCCATCCCCAGCCTCCCCTCGAGCGCCGCGAGCGCCCTGATCACGAGGCGCCTTCGCGCCGACGGATGTTCGGCGCGCAAGATTACCGGAGCGCTCTCGCCATCGTATCGTAGGTGCGCTGACTCAAGAGCGCGCGCGAATGCGCCGGCTCGCGGTGAGCAGACATGCGTCGCACAACCGCGCCGTCTTGCGATCGGTGTCAGCGAGCGAATTGCTGAAGCGCATGACGCAGCGCGGATTCGCGCAATGCCCGAGCCCCAGCGTATGGCCCAGCTCGTGGATCGCCTCCTTGACCGCGCGCGCCCGAAACGTCGCCGCATCCGCGCCGCCCTGCAGGCGCGCGAGCGAGATGACGGCCGTGCGCCCGGGCGAGTCGGCGATCCCGAAGACGAAGTTGAGTCCTTCGGCGTAGAGGTCGTGCGCGGTTACCGCGAGCACGCGTCGCCCGTCGAGCCCGCGCGCGAGCGCGAGCAGCCGCTCGGCCCGGTACTGCCCGCGCGCCCGATCGAATGCGCTCGAGGGGAGCGCTGCCGGCACGGAGAGGGTCACCGGCATCCCTTCGTTGCCGAGGTCCACCACGAGACCGACGATCTCCCCGGCCGGCGGCCCGTCGAGCGGCACGATCGACACGGTCTCACCGCGCGGGAGCGGCAACCGGCCGTTCGGCGTCGCGGTCATTGCCATTCGGGGCGGCGCTCGCCCTGCTCTTCCTGATGAAGCCGCACGATGCTCGCCACGACGCGGGCGACCTCGTCGTCTTCCAGGGGCGGGGCGCAGCGCACGCGGTTCCAGACGAGGAGCAGGTCCATCACGACCTCGGGATCGACGCCGTGCCAGAGCAGATGCCCGGCGAGCGAAGCGATCGTCGCGTTGCGCGCCCCCTCCGCGACGCCCCCGCGGACCAGCCGACGCCAGTGCCGCTGGGTGTGTCCCTTCCGCGGCGTTTCGGTCCGAATCCAATCCGGCGCCGGCGCGAGCGGGGCCTCGTCAGGACCGCAGCCCGGTACCCAGGCATAGCGGCGCCCGCTCGGATGGGTCGACGGCGGGGCGACGACGCAGCCGCCGTCACCGCGCAGGTCGATCCCCGGCGCGAGCCCGACGCGGTTCGGCACGGTGCCACCCGGGTGTGCGAAATAGCAGTGCCGCCCGCCGCCGCCGGTTGCCGCCTGAACGGTCCGCGCGATGAGACCGTGTTCGCTTTCGATCGCCGCGAGGCTCGATGTGCCGCCATGGCGCTCATCGATGTCGACCACCACGAGACCGGAGACGCGGCCGGTGACGATGCCGACGTTGGCGCCCGGCCAGCGGCCGTACCAGGTCGCGATCTCCTCCGGCGTCGCGCGCCGGCTTTGGAACTCGAGCCATGCCACGAGCGGCCGCTTCCCGCGCGCCTCGATCGGAATTACCGACCACCCGCGCGCGGCGTACGCGAGCGCACGCTCGCGTACGACTGCGGCGGCAAAAGTTTTCGCGGCGGGCATGCGTGCACGCTACGCCCGCGCTCGAGAGGGATGTTGACGGGCGTCAACCGTCGTCCGCCCCGTTCGCTGGCGCGAGGTCACCGTGCGAGAGGCTCTGGGCAGATCAGCGTCGCGTCGCGCGCCGCCCGTCGACCGCGCTGAACCGGAACGGCGCGCGCAGCGCCGCGATCACGCGCGCGTCGCGCCCGTAAAGATCGGGGCGGAATTGCAGCGTACCGTCCTCGGGCGCCTCGGCGGTGAAGTAGAGCACCAGCACCGGAATGCCGCGCTTCACCGGAACCGTGCGCGTCTCGCCGGTTTCGATCGCCGCGCGGAGCGCCGCGGGGCTCCAGCGTTCCGGTTCGTCGAGCAGCAAGACCGCGAGCTCCAGCGGCTGCTCGAGGCGAATGCAGCCCGAGCTGAAGGCGCGCTCGGGCTTGTCGAAGAGCTTGCGTGCAGGCGTGTCGTGCAGGTACACCGCGTGCGGATTGGGCAACATGAACTTCACGCTTCCGAGCGGATTGTCCGGACCGGGCGCCTGCACGATCTGGTGCGGGAAGCCGCCCAACCGGTACCGGCTCCAGTCGATGCCCGCTGCGTCGAGCGGCCGTCCGGACGCGTCGACCACCTGCATGTGCTCCCGCGCGAGATAGGCGGGATCCGCGGCGATCTTCGGCAGCACGTCCTCCCGGAGGATGGTGGGGGGCACCGTCCACGCGGGGTTGAGCACGATGTACTGCATCGTCGCGCGGAACACGGGGGTCTTGCGGTACGGGCGTCCCACCACCGCGCGGGACGCCCACGCGACGCGGTCGCCCACGTAGAGTCGCGCAGAGAACCCCGCGATGTCGACGACCAGGTAGTCGCCCGCCAGGTCCTGCGCCACCCAGCGCAGGCGCTCCAGGTTCACGCGGATCTGGTTGATCCGCGCCGCGACGTCGACATCGAGCGCCGCAAGCGTGCGTCGCCCCACCACGCCGTCCGATTCGAGCGCGTGCCGCGCCTGGAACCGGCGCACCGCCGCCTCGAGCGCCGCGTCGAAGCGATCCGGCTCGACCCCCGCCGGCCTCTCGTAATCGCCGCTCGCCGCGAGCCGTTCGCGCAGCCGCGCGATGCGCGGATCCTGCATCCCGGGCTCGAGCGTCGGCCCCGGCGGCACCCGCGGCCAGCCGCCCGACGCCTCGATGGCGCGGTGGCGCGCAAGCGCGCCGCGCAGCCGTCCATAGATCGGGAGCTGCGGCGCGAACTGCTCGACGGTCGCCTCCAGCGATTCCGACGCGATCGCCGTCTCGAGCGCCAACACCGGATCGATCGCACCCAGGGAGCGCGAGAAGTTCCAGTCCCGATAGAGCT
>Ga0180085_1000642_pt1 | contig 12206 bp, 13 predicted proteins | sample EasRiv730_16_10D_FD_123013 | JGI IMG/M metagenome (GOLD analysis project Ga0180085, IMG submission 123013) | Soil microbial communities from meander-bound floodplain in the East River, Colorado, USA - East River metaG ERMLT730_16_10D | ecosystem: Environmental > Terrestrial > Soil > Floodplain ... | reverse complement strand
CTCGTGCGCGGCCTGCGCCACAGCCTCGAACCCCTCCACGTTCACCCGGTCGAACGCCCGTCGATCGGGCACCCACACGCGCACCAGCGCCGCCGCATGCACGATCGCCTCGCAGCCGCGTGCCGCCCGCAGGACCGACTCGCGGTCGGTCACGTCTCCGAGGATCGGCTCCGCCCCGCAGGAGGATGCGGGCCGGGCCCGCGGGTCCCGCACCAGGGCGCGGACCTCGTGACCCGCGGCGACGAGACGCTCGGCGATCCGTCCGCCGAGGAAGCCGGTCGTGCCGGTGACGAGTAGCCTCACGGCGCAGAGCGCCTCACGTAGGCCGCGATCGCCTCCTGCCAGGTGCGCATGCGCCGCCCCGTCAGGCTCTCGTAGCGCCGCACGTCGAGCACGCTGTAGCCCGGTCGGCGGGGCGGAGCAGGGTCCTCGGGCCGCTCCTCGACCGTCACCGATCCCGCAGCGCCGACCGCCCGGATCGTCTCGCGCGCGAGCTCGAGCCGACTGCAGCCACCCGCGTTGACCAGATGCACGACGCCCGTCGCGCCCACGTCGAGGAGCGCCAGAAGGCCCGCGGCGAGATCGAGCGAATAGGTCGGGGACGCGACCGGCGTCGCGACCACGCACAGGCGCTCCCGCTCACCGGCCTGGCGCAGGATCGCATCGACGTAGTGCGGACGCTCGCGACGCCCCGGACCGAAGAGCGTCGAGGTCCGGATCACGGTCGCTCCCGGGTGCGCCTCGAGCACGGCACGCTCCCCCTCCCACTTCGAGCGCCCGTAGACCTGGAGCGGCGCCGTCGGATCGTCTTCCCGGTACGGGCGGCGCAGGGCCCCGTCGAAGACGAAGTCCGTCGAGACGTGGGCCAGCGGGATGGAGCGCCGCGCGCAGGCCGAGGCGATCCAGCGTGGCCCATCGCGGTTGATGCCGAACGCGCGCGCGCGGTTCTCCGGATCCTCCGCCGCGCGAACATCGGTGAAGGCCGCGGCGTTGATCACCGCTGCAGGAGCACGCCGGTCCAGCCAGGCCTCGATACCGGGCGGATCGGTGATTTCGAGCTCCCCGTGCGCCGGAGCATCGACGATCCGCCCGCCCGCGCGCAGCGTGGCCACGACCGCCGCGCCGAGCAGTCCGCTCCCGCCCAGGACCAGCACCGGCCGCTCCTCGAGGCTCGGCGATCGAACGTGCAGCGCCATGCTCAGTACTTGACGTCCAGGATCTTGCCGATCCCGCTCAGGTCGACGCGGAAATAGTAGTCGTTGCGATCGACGTCCCCCGAGGCGTAGTCGCGATGCAGCCGCTCGAGCATGAAGGCGCAGCACTGGGTGCGATACTGCACCCGCCAGCGTCGCTCGGGAAGATGCGTGGCTCCACCCTGCGGATCGGAGTCGAACACGCCGTCGAGCAGGAGGGACAGCTTGCGTCGGTAGGCCGAGAAGCCGCTCGTGAGCCGAACCTGGGTCGTGTCGTCGTTGTTTGCGTAGATCGGCAGGCCCCCGGGGTCCGTGCCCACCTGCCGTACACCCAACCCGTTGCGATAGACGAACGACATCCGAGCCACCGCGAGGCTCCGGCGGAGCCCGCCCGACAGGCTCACCTCGCGGAACGCGTCGAACAGGATGTCGTACGTCGCTCGGGCGTCGAACGTCGCATGGGCGTCCGGATTGAACCGGCCGACGATCTGGACCGGCGAGAACGCGCTGTGGGCCTCGAGCGTCGCATCGCCGTCCAGGTCGGCCGTGCTGAGGTCCTTGTCGAACGAACGAAACTGACTCAACTCGAGCGACGCGATCTCGAGGGACTCGAGCGGCGCCGGCTGCGCATCGGCCACCGCCGGGGCCGGAGCGGATTCCGCGAGAAGGCCCAAGGCGCCCTCCGGGGCGGCGAGCGTCGGGGCAGACTCCGTTTCGGGTGCCGCACGCGGTCGCTTGCCGAAGAGCCGAGTCGTGAGGCCGTAGCTCAGTGCGTTCCCCGCCCCCGTGAACGCGTCGACCTCGTCGAAGATGAGCACCTTCTCCTCGAACACGGAGGAGTAGCCGTAGGACACACGCGGCTCGATCGCGTGCTTGTACTTGCGCTCGGCGTCCCGACCGAAGATCCGGTAGGCTTTGGGGCCGACGATGTCCACCGCCGCGTTCCACAGGTCGCGTCGCAGGTTCTCGTCCAGGGCCGCACCACCGCCGGGCGAGAGCGAGGGGCTTTGCGTGTAGTACGTCAGCCGATACGCCGCGCGCGGCGTGATGTCGAGCCAGGGCACGGGCGTCCACGGCAGCGAGAATTGCGGGAACGCGTCGCCACGCAGGTAGTCCGCGTCGATCGGCGCGCTGCCCTGGAACCCGCTCTGCCGGATCGACGCGATCGACGATTCGAACGACAGGTACAGCGGTGTTCGCCCGAGCTTGCGGCTGCGACCGCGCCACTCGATCTCGGGCAGCGACTGCTGCAGCAGCTCGGAGCCGTCGCTGAACAGCTGCGTGCGGCGCAGCTCCCGGGCGTTCATGCTGATCCACTTGCCGTTGCGCGAAAACTCCAGGCGCGCCACGATCGACGGGAGCGATACCAGCTGCAGATCGCGCTCGTAGTCGCTGTAGTAGTTGAAGTCGCTGATCTCGTTCACGTCGGCCACCATGCGGAAGCCGTTGCGGAACTGCTGGGTCTGCTGGTACGTGGCCGAGTAGCGGCCTTTCCCGGCGACCTGGTCGTCGATGTAGAAGCCGGAGATCCGGCCCGAGCCGGACTGGTTGGGCAGGAACCGCAGCTCGCCTCCGCCGCCGAACCCGGCACGGCTGTAGTAGGTCCCGAGCAGGGTCACGTCGGCGCTACGGCCGAGCGGCACGAACAGCTGCTGGGCCATCGAGTAGCCGAGCTTGTCCGAGCTGTGGAACTCGGGCATGAGCAGCCCCAGCGCGCGGTCTTCCTGCACCGGCCACACCAGATACGGTAGGTAGATCAGGGGCATGTGCCCGGCCTTCAAGCGCACATTCCACATGTGCGCGTACTGGTCGATGGTGATCGTCGCGCTCGACACCGCGAACGACCAGTAGGGCACGGGTTGGGTACAGGTCGTGACGCGCGCCTCGTGCAGCCGCACCGTGCTCGCGCCGATCTTCTCGGCCCGCTCGGCGCGGAATACGAAGTCGTTGCGGACCTGGCCCTGCGCGTCCTCGACCGTTCCGGTCTCGGAATCGAGGTCGTAGGTCAGCCGCGTGCCGGCGAGGCGGTTGCCTTCCCACACCACCAGGACGTTCCCGTCGGCCTCGATCGTCCGCCGGCCGGTGAGCGACAGATGGTCGGCCTGGATCCGCGACTCGCGCCACGTGATGGTGACGGGGCCATCGAAGACGAAATCACCTTCGGCGGTTTGACGCCAGGGGCCCCAGACGTGGATGTCGAGGTCCTTCAGCAGCTCGTCGCGCGTGAGCTCCGGAGGGGCAACGGGCTCGCCGCCCTCGGCCACGTCCGCCGCGGCGAACGTCCCCGGCGCGAGAACGCACGCCTGCGCAAGGAGGCACGCAAGGAACGCCCGCAGCGTCGGCACAAGGGCTGTCAGTTTGGAGCGCGGGGTCGGGACTGTCAAGCACGCGAAGCGCGCGGCTCAGTTCGCCTCGCGGTGACAGCGACAGCGCTCGAGGCGCCGACTGCACGTGAAGCAGTGCCCGTTGCGCTCGAAGAACTCGATCATCTCCTGGTGCCAGGCATCGAGGATCGACAGGCGATCCAGCACGGTCAGGCGCCCGGAGAGAGTCTGGTCGCCAAGCCATCCGCGCATGTTGGACAGCGAGTCGTGATAGGCTCGGCGCAGGTCGAAGATCGTCATCGTCCAGGACCGCGGGAGTCGCCCCGCCCGGCACGTATCTTACTTCGGACGACGGAGTTGGCCCAGGGCGCCGCCGTTCCGCGCGGTAACCGCCCCGCAGCGGGAAGGCCACGGGCCGCGACCTCGGGGGGAGGTCGCGGCCCGCTCGATTCAGCCCAGGAACTCGCGGAGCGAGCGGCTCTCCTCCGCGCTCTGGATCTTCTTCAGCGCCGTGGCTTCGATCTGCCGCACGCGCTCGCGGGACAGGCCCATGACCCGGCCGATCTCCTCGAGCGTATAGGGCATCTCACGACCGATCCCGAAGCGCAGGCGGATGATCTCCTCTTCCCGGTCGCTCAGGACCTTGAGCGTGCCCTCGACCTTCTCGCGCAGCTCCCGATCCACGGTCCGCTCGAGCGGCGACGGTGCGTTCGGATCGGCGATGAAGCGGAGCAGACCCGGGCTGTCGTCGTCCGACGACACGTCCTCGAGCGCCTGCGGCTCCGGGACCACACCGAGGATCTCCTCGACCTTGGCCACCGGCATGCGCAGCTTGCGCGCGATCTCCTGCGGCGTCGGCTTCCGGCCCAGCGTCTCGGCGAGCTCCTTGGACACCCGAGCGATCTTCTTGATCTTCTCGTTCACGTGCACCGGAATCCGGATCACGCGAGCCTTGTCCGCAATGGCGCGCTCGATGGCCTGCTTGATCCACCAGTAGGCGTAGGTCGAAAACTTGTTTCCGCGCTCGTACTCGAACTTCTCGACCGCCTTCATCAGCCCGATGTTGCCCTCCTGGATCAGGTCCATGAAGGCGATCCCATGGTTCAGGTACTTCTTCGCGATGTGCACCACGAGGCGCAGGTTGGCCAGGATCAGGGCGTCGCGCGCGTGGTTCACGTGCCGCTTGCAGTCCCGGGCCTGGGCCAGCAATCCGGCCACGCGAGCGTCACGGCGATTCTCGCGGCCGTAGCGCAACAGTCGACCGTAGAACCGCTCCAGATCATCGAGCGGCCACTCGCGACCGCGCTTCGGGCCGTCGACGTCGCCTTCGAGACTGTACGCTCGGCACGCGGCGGGAAGCCGCACGGCGACGCGGGCCAGACCCTCGCGCGCTTCCTGGAGCTCGCGCGCCAGGTCGACCTCTTGGTGCTCGTCGATCAGGGGCGTCGCACCCATCTCGCGCAGGTAGATCGGCAGGATCGCCGCGGTCGGCTTCTCGGCACCCACCACCCGCTCGGGCTGCCGGGTGCGCAGCTCGGGCTGGACCGGCTCGGTCTCCGGCGGTCCGGCCGGACCGAACTCGTCGGCCGCCTCTTCCATCTCGATCAGGTCCGCGAACATCGACTTGCGAGCCATGGCGTCTTGGTCTCTCCTGCGAGTCCGTCGGCGCGTGCTGCCCGGGTCGTCCCGGGATCGCGCACGTCCGGCCCCCACCGGGGTGCGCGCCGCCTCGGATCCGCGCGTTCGTTGAATGAAAGAACTGGGCCAGCGACTCGGAGCGGTGCCGAGGCCGCGCCACTCGCGTGTTGCATCGGGTAGGCTCGCGGCGTTTCCTGCGAAATTCCGGAGAATCAGGGGGCACGTCCCGTTCGGGCGCCGCTGCGCGGTCGTAGTCACGGATTGCCACACGCTGTGTGAAGAATCCCACCAAGGGGTCCAACTTGACGCACTTAGCGCAAGAGGACGCCAACCGTGCCGATTCGGCGCGTCGGGCGCGAGCGGCAGGTGCGGCTGTGGTAGTGTGCCCGCGACCTCACGATGCGCAATCGGACCGTCGCCCTGGCGCAGATCGCTCCGACGCTCGGGGACGTGCGAGCGAACCTGGAGCGCCACATCGAGATCGCCGATCGCGCTCGTGCGCTCGGCGCCGACGTCGTGGTATTTCCCGAGCTCTCGCTCACCGGCTACGACCTCCAGGACCTCGTGCCGGACGTCGCCATTCCACGCGACGGGGCGGTCCTCGAGCGACTCGCCGTGGCCGCCCGGGAAATCGACGTGGTGGCCGGATTCGTCGAGGAGGATCCCGAGCACCGCTTCTACAACGCCGCAGCGTATCTGTCTCGCGGCGCCCTGTTGCATGTCCATCGCAAGCTGCACCTGCCGACCTACGGCCTGTTCCAGGAGGGCCGGGAGTTCGCCTGCGGGGACACGCTGCGAGCGTTCGGGACCGCCCACGGCACGACCGGTCTGCTGCTGTGCGAGGACGTGTGGCATTCGCCGACGACGTGGCTCCTGGCCCAGCAGGGGGCCGCGCTCGTCATCGTGGCGGCCAACGGTCCGAGCCGGGGAGCGCACCCGGACCACGGTTTGACGAGCACGCGGGTCTGGCGCGACCTGCTGCGGGTGACGGCCCGCTTCCACACGCTGTTCGTCGTGTTCGTGAATCGGGTCGGATGCGAGGATGGTCTGAGCTTCGACGGTGGATCGCTGGTCGTGGATCCGCTGGGCCAGGTCGTCGCCGAGCTGGCTCCGCTCGACGAGTCGATCGAGTGCGTCTCGCTCGACGCGGACGTCCTGCGTCGTGCTCGAACCGCCTCGCCGCTGCTGCGCGACGCGCGGATCGAGTTCCTGCACCGCGAGGTGGGTCGGCTGCGCCGGCTGCGCTTCGACCTGCCCGACGAGCCCGGAGCGGGCTCGTGATCGACCTGCGGATCGACCCGGCGTGGACGGCCGAGATCCTCGAACGGTTCCTGCGCATCGAAACGCAACGGGCCGGGCGAGCCCGGGTGGTCGTCGGCCTCTCGGGCGGCATCGACTCGGCCGTGGCCGCGAGCCTCGCGGCACGCGCGCTCGGCCCGACGCAGGTCGTGTGCCTGGCTCTGCCGCATCGGCTGAGCTCGCCTGCATCGCTCGCGGACGCACGGAGCGTGGCCGAGCAGCTCGGAGCGCCGTTCGAGACCGTCGACATCACACCGATCGTCGACGGCTTCCTCCAGGTCGTGGGAGATCCGGGCCGGCTGCGGCTGGGCAACGCGATGGCGCGGGCGCGGATGATGTGTCTGTTCGATCGCTCCGCGGCCCTCGACGCGCTCGTGCTCGGTACGAGCAACAAGACCGAACTCCTGCTGGGCTACGGCACGCTCCACGGCGACCTGGCCTCGGCGATCAATCCGCTCGGGGACCTGTACAAGACGCAGGTGCGGGCCCTGGCCGAGCACCTCGCGATCCCCGAGGCGGTCCAGCGCAAGCCACCCTCGGCCGACCTCTGGCCGAACCAGACCGACGAGGAGGATCTGGGGGTGCGCTACGCCGACGTCGACCGCCTGCTCTGGCTCCTCATCGACGCCCGAGCCGGTGACGCCACCGCGGTGGCCGCCGGGTTCGCCCCGGAGCGGGTCGCCTGGGTGCGCGCTCGCGTCGCATCGATGCAATTCAAACGGGTGCCGCCCGTGGTGGCCAAGGTATCGGGCCGGGCACCCGGGCGCGATTTCCGTTACCCGCGCGGCGGGAGCAGCTGACCTCGTGCCCGGCCGTCTCCTGGTGGTCGCGAGCCCGCTCGGGAACCTCGCCGACCTCTCGCCGCGCGCCCTCGAATCGTTGCGCGAGGCGGGTTGCATCGTGTGCGAGGACACCCGACGCACGCACAAGCTCCTGGCGCGGCACGGCGTCGAGGCGCCACTCCTGTCCTGTCACAAGTTCAACGAGCGGAAACGACTCCCCGAGATCGCCGCGCGACTCGCAGCCGGCGAGTGTCTGGCGCTGGTCACGGACGGCGGGACTCCCGCTGTGTCCGATCCCGGAGCGGCCGTCATTCACGCTGCGCTCGAGGCCGACGCAGCCGTGGTTCCGATCCCCGGTCCGTCGGCGGTGACGGCCGCTCTGTCGATCTGTGGGTTCGGCTGCGATCGCTTCGTGTTCGAGGGCTTCTTGCCGGCGCGCGCCACGGAGCGCCGACGGCACCTGCGCGAGCTGGTCCGCGAGCGGCGGACGATCGTCGCGTTCGAGGCCCCGCACCGGATCCTCGATACGCTGCGCGATGTGGCCGAGATCTTCGGCGCGCGTCCGATCGTGCTGGCGCGCGAGCTGACCAAGCTGCACGAGACGCTGCTCCGTGGAACCGCCGCGGAGATCGCGCAGGCGATCGGCCGCGACCCGCGGGGCGAGATCACGCTCGTCCTGTCCGGTGCACCCGAGGACCAGACCGCGCTCGACGAGCCCGCCGCGCGTCGCCTGCGCGAAGCCTGGCGCGGCGCGCTCGAGGCGACGGGCGGCGACCGCCGGCTCGCCTTGCGTCGCACGTCGCGCGCGCTCGGCATGGGTCGCGCCGCGCTGCATCGTGCGCTCGTCGAGCTCGGAGCGCTCGACGGCGAGTCCGGCTGACGCTGCTATACTCGCGCTCCTCCGAGGAGCGGCGCAGGTTGTCCGCGGGACGAGCGAAGGACGAGGCCGAGTCGATCCTGGCGACGAACCGCGCTGCCGGGCACGAGTATCAGCTGCTCCGGCGGGTCGAAGCCGGCCTCGTGCTCACGGGCCCCGAAGTGAAGACCGCTCGCGGGCGTCGCGTCAATCTGAAGGAAGGCTACGCGCGCATCCAGGGCGGCGAGGCGTTCCTGATCGGCGTGAACTTCAGTCCGTACGACCATGCGCGGCGCGAGGAGATCGATCCGCTGCGACCGCGCAAGCTCCTGCTGCACGCGCACGAGATCCGCAAGCTGGCCCGCGAAACGGAATCGGGCGGGACCACGCTCGTCCCGACTCGACTCTACCTGAAGGCGGGCCGGGTCAAGGTCGAGATCGCGGTGGCCCGAGGCAAGAAGATGCACGACAAGCGGGACGCCGCGCGGGAGCGCGCGGTCGATCGCGAGGTCGAGCAAGAGCGGCGGCGGCGCTAGGTCTTCGGCCGACGCGTGGGCGCGCGGTGGACCAGCTGGCGCAGCTCGGCACGGTGGCCTTCGGCCTCGGCGCGACAGACAATCGCCATGTCCGCGCCCGAGAGCTCGGGGATCTCGATCGGCGCCTCGACCAGCCCCTCGGGATCCGACGTGGCGACGTGGAGCACCCGCGGCTGGCCGAGCGTCGAGATCAGGTGCACGTCGACGCGCGCGTTCGCCACCGCACGCCGCGTGCCCGGCTCGGCCACGCGCAGGTGTAGCGAGGGCTTGGTCCCCTGCTGCAGCACCGCCTCATCGATCCACTCCAGAGCCAGGCCGTCCAGACGGTCGACTTCGTGCAGGAACTCGCGGACCACCTCGTCGAAGCTGCGACTCGTGATGATGCTGTGACCGAACGGCTTGGGCCCCTCCGGGTCGAACTTGCCGCAACGGATCTCGCGGATCATCGCCTGGTGCTGGGATTCCATGCGGACCTGGATCTCGCCCTCCGCGTCGTCGCCCGACGGGGCGAGGTCCGCATACGACGAGCGGCGCGACTCGACGATCTCGCCGCGGCTGTAGATCAAGCTCTCGATGACCGGGTTGGCCAGCCCCTTGTCCTCGGTCTGGACGTGGAACACCCGCCCCTCGTGGTCGACGTCTGTATTGAAGCCGGTGATCATGCGGAGGAGAAGCTAGGCGGTGGCTTCGGACCCTGTCAAGCGGCCGGCGGCCCAGCCGATCAGCTTGTGGACCAGGCGCGCCACGGTGAAGTCGGGATGGCACAGCCCCGGGATCGGGGCCAGCTCGACCACATCGGCCGCCACGACCGGGGAGGCGCGGAACAGCGCATCCAGGAACCGCAGGGTCGGCCGCCAGGCCAGGCCCCCGGGCTCGGGGGTCCCGGTGGCGGGCACGATCGAGGGGTCGAACGCGTCGACGTCGATCGTGAGATAGACCGGACGTCCGCGAATGCCCTGGAGGACGCGCTCGCTCCAATCCGCTGTGTCGAGCTCCCAGGCATGGAACACGCGGTAGGCATCGAGACCGGCGCGGATGCGCTGGGCCTCCTCGCACGAGTAGCTGCGGATCCCGATCGCGTGAACGGGCGCGTGCTCGAGGCAGCGCGCCATCGCGCAAGCGTGACTGAAGCGCTGCCCCTGGTAGGCCTCGCGCAGATCGGCATGCGCGTCGAGCTGGACGACGCACAGGCCCGGATTCCGCGACGATGCGGCGCGCACGGCGCCCGCGGTGATCGAGTGCTCCCCGCCGAGCGTCACGACCCACTTGCCGTCGTCGAGCAGCTGGCCCACGCGAGCCCCCACCGCGTCGGCGGCGGCCTCCGCGCCGAGACACTCGAGCGCGAGCGGCGGCGCGGTCCAGATCCCGCTGCGAAACGGCTCGCAACCCAGCTCTTCGTCGTACAGTTCGAGCTGCTCGGAGGCGTCGAGAATCGCCTGCGGCGCGCGTGCCGTCCCGGAGCCGTAGGACACCGTCCCCTCGAACGGCGCCGGGAGCACGACGAGGCGGGCGCGCTCGTACGACGCCGCCGCGCCGTCCTCGAGGAAATGCGGACGCGCGCGGGTCACGATGCGGCGTTGCGGCCCAGATGCGGGCCGAGAACCGGGGCCGCCTCCTCCGAAAGCCCCGGTCCCCGCGCCCGGCGGACCCATCCGCCGCACGCGGGGGTCCCGTTCCCGCGCGCGCCGGCCGGGAGCAACGCTCCCTCCGCGATCGCCCCGCCTCGCAAGCGCCGCGCCACGGCGATCGCGAGCCAGTCGGGCCGGCCCGGGCCGCGCCGAGCGGCGGGGCGCTCGCCGGCGGTCATCGGCCGGTCCATCGCCGACCTCCGCCGGTCATGCGCCGGGCGTTCCCGCGCTCGGTGCGACGGGACCGGCCGGCTCGACCTTGAACGCCGCGCCGCCGATCAGTCCGCCGATCGTCGAGAAGATTGCGCCGACCACCAGTCCGAGACCGAAGCCGATGAGCGCGCCGAGCGGACCGGACATGATCTGGAAGGCCCAGGTGATCCAGTCCATCGCCTCGGGCGGGACGTTCGCACCCTCGAGCTTCGACATCACCTCGTCGAGGTCGGGTCGGAACACGAGCCCGCCGATCGTCGAGACAATCGCGTAGAAGAAGGCAGCGACGAGCCCCACGAGCGCACCCGTGCCCGGACGGAACTCGACCCCGTGCGACCGGCAGCTCTGGGAATACAGGTAGGCGGCAAGAAACCCACCCCCGATCACGAGACTGCAGCACAGGCAGTTGAGCGCATTGACGATCGGGATCGAGGACAGCACACCCGCGGCGCCGCCACCGATCAGCGTCGCCTTGAGCATCGACGGAGAGCCAGGCTTCATCGCGATTCCTCCACGATCCGGCGAGGATTCGCGCAGCCCACGGGCACGCGATCGCCGGTGATCAGCCATACGAGGTCGTAGATTCCGATGGCCAGAAGAACGCCGGCCGCGACGCCCGCGGGGACGGCAAGCAAGAACCGCGGCAGCTCGGCGAGCGGGCTCGCGCCCAGCACGGCGAGCGCACCGTCCGCGGCCGTCGGCAGCACGAGCGCCGCGAGCCAGGACCGCGGAACGGCCCGCTCGCGCCCGACGACCAGCCAAGCGGCGCAGGCGAGGCCGAGAACCCCTCCGAGCAAGAGGCCGGTGCAGCGCGCACAGACCGCGAGCGGGCCGCCGAAGAGGACGAAGCTGCGCTCCGGCAGCTGGTGGCACAGCGGCGCGAAGGCGAGGCGCAGCCAGGACGGCCCGGCTCCCGTCGACGATTCGAGGATCGGCGGAACGAACAGGACGCAGAACAGGACGAACGCCGCGGCCGTCGCGCACCACACGGCGGCCCGGGCCTGGCGGGCCGTGCGAGCGGGAAGGGACGATCCGGCCACGGCGCGACGCATGGGCGCCGATGTTACTCGAAAGTCACCGCGCTCCAAAACGGTCCCGAGCGGCGATCGCGGGCTCCGACGCTGCTAAAATGCGGCGCCCGGCTGCTCCGGAGAGGAACCACGTGGGCAAGCGTACGACCACGGACTCAGGCCCTCAGCAGGCCGCATTGGCCTGGGACACGGCGCCCGTCGAGCCCGTCGCGCTGGCGGAGACGAGCGCGCCCCCCGTGCGGCGCGCCGACCGCCCCCGACCGCGACGCGAGGACGCACACTCCCTGGCCGCACGTCAGCGCGAGATCTCCGTCTCCGAGTTCTTCACGAAGAACCGCCACCTGCTCGGCTTCGACAACCCGCAGAAGGCGCTGCTGACCGCCGTGAAGGAAGCCGTCGACAACTCGCTCGACGCGTGCGAGGAGGCGGGCATCCTGCCGGACCTGGACGTCGAGATCACCGAGCTGGCCGAGAACCGCTACCGCATCGCGGTCCAGGATAACGGGCCGGGGATCGTCGGGCCCCAGATCCCGAAGATCTTCGGCAAGCTGCTGTACGGCTCGAAGTTCCATCGCCTGAAGCAATCGCTGACTGCCGACCAGACCGTCCTTATCGAGCGGGAGGGCAAGGTCGAACGCCTGCCGATCGGCCGGCTCGTCGATGGCCTGCTCGCGGAAGGCGAAGAGGTCAAGGACGTGAGCGACCT
>Ga0180085_1000639_pt1 | contig 12241 bp, 10 predicted proteins | sample EasRiv730_16_10D_FD_123013 | JGI IMG/M metagenome (GOLD analysis project Ga0180085, IMG submission 123013) | Soil microbial communities from meander-bound floodplain in the East River, Colorado, USA - East River metaG ERMLT730_16_10D | ecosystem: Environmental > Terrestrial > Soil > Floodplain ... | reverse complement strand
TTATAAGGCCGGAGTTCAAGTCGGCATCGATCGACATTTGCTTGCCCGGCATGGCGTCCAACGTAAAACGGGCCGTGACTTCCGCGATACGCGTAGCACCGTGGTTGATGACCACATACTGAATCGCCAGCAAGACCAGGAACATCACGATGCCGATGATGTAGTTACCGCCGATGACAAACTGTCCAAATGACTCGATGACGTGGCCGGCAGCCGAGAAGCCTTCATTCCCATGAAGCAGGATGAGACGGCTGGCCGCGATGTTCAGCGCCAACCGGAACAGCGTGATCATGAGTAGAAGAGAAGGAAACACGGAAAAACTGACCGGCTGCTCGATGTACATGGACGACATGAGGATGACTACCGACAAAGTAATGTCGAGAGTCACCAGGAGGTCCAGCATCAAGGACGGTAACGGAATGATCATCACAGCGATGATGCAAACCGCAGCAATCGGCATCATTAGATGCGATCGCTTCGCTAATGCTGGCAATATCGATTGAGTCACCACGTCTGTATTCATCACGCCAGCGTAAAAGCAGTTGGCATTCCAGATGGGTGAATCCTGATGACAGATGATGAATTTTATTTATTAGTCTTAAGTTATTGATTTAACACGGAGTCTAGTCGATTGATTGACATTGGCAGCTTTAGGCAGAGGCGAGATTGAGGCCTAAGAGCCTCGAGAGCGGGGAAGGCGTGTCAGTGTTACGGCGGAGAGTCAAATTTCTGAAGGGAAAGGAGTGTCAAGGCGAAAGGGCCCAGGGGAAAGCAGGTGCTTTTCTTGACCCTTCATTCTTTCGTCTTGACCCTTTTCTACAGTCTCGTCTGTTTCAACCTATAGACGAAGGCAAGGACTTCAGCGACGGCCTTGAACAGGTCACCCGGAATCATGCCACCGACCTCGACCAACTTATACAGCGTCCTCGCCAGTGGCTTGTTCTCAACCAGCGGCACCTTGCTTTCTTTGGCCAGCTCGCGGATCCGCATTGCGACATGATCCTGGCCTTTGGCAACCACAATTGGCGCCGGCATCTTCCCAGGCTGGTAGGCGAGTGCTACGGCAAAGTGGGTCGGGTTGGTGATGACGACATCGGCCTTGGGCACAGCAGCCATCATGCGGCGCATGGCGACTTCGCGTTGTTTGCCCTTGATCCTCGAACGGACTTCAGGATTTCCGTCGGCGTTCTTGGCTTCATCTTTGACTTCCTGCTTGCTCATTTTGAGTTGTTCTTCAAACTGACGGCCCTTCCACAGGTAGTCGCAGATCGCAAGAATCACCAGATAGACGGCGCTCTTGAAAGCCACACGGTAGATCATCGCTGCGGATTTCATCGAGATGAGCAACGGCGACATGAGCATGAGACGCGGCAGATCGTTTTGCGCTTCCTTATAAACGGAATAGCCAAAGTGCGTCACGATGCCGATCGTCAGAACGTTCTTCAACATTTCGACGCCACTAGCGGAAGGCAGCAGGCGCTTGATGCCGCTGGCAGGGTTTAGATTCTCAAAATGGAACCCCAGTTTGTAGGTAGAAAAGACCAGCCCTCCCTGGGCAGCATTCGCGGCCACGCTCAACAAACAGGCTGCCCCGGTGAAAATGAAGACGGCCTTAGAAGTTTCGACCGCACAGCCGATCATCAACTCTTGCAGCCGTGTCGGCGTCATTTCCTGTGGTTGCAGGTTACCAAGCACACGGTGCAGCATTCCGGCCAGATTCTGGACAATCGCAGGCGCATAGATGCCCAGTAGCCAGAACAGACCCAGGAGCACGACGGCTGAAGGTAGACTGGGACTGCGGGCTATCTGGCCTTTCTTACGTGCGTCTCCCCGCCTTTTGCCAGTTGCCTTTTCTGTGCGACCGTTATCGCCTTTGAAGAACCCCATCGCGAATAAGGGTCAAGGCGAAAGGGTCAAGGTTTAAGGCCAATACACTTGACCCTTTCGCCTTGACCCTTGCCCCTTTCCCTCTTTTCCTTTCACGCCCTCATCAGCTGAAGAAAGACCAGCATCTCGCGAAACATCTGCCCGGAATAACCCCGCATGGCCGTGGGAAGGAAATAGAGCAGGAGCCCCATGCCCGACATCCCAACCAGCACCTTCAAAGGGAACCCGATAACCATGATATGCACCTGCGGTGCGCTGCGTCCGATGATGCCGAGCACTACGTCCGTCACCAGCATCACAGCCATCAGAGGAGCGGAAATCTGGAAGCCAATCACAAAGATCTTTCCCACCATCACTGTCAGGTGGGCAATGAAGCTGCCAGTGAAGCGAACTGAGTAGGGGGGCAGGACGGTAAGGCTCTTCCCGATGGCTTCGATAAACCAATGATGGCCGTTGAAGCCTAGGAAAAGCATCATGCCGAGAAAGTTCATGTAAATGGAAAGCGTCGTGGATCGATTCGATGTTTGCGGATCGATCGTATTGACGAACGACAGTCCGATCTGAAATCCCAACAGTTGTCCCGCATACAACAGCCCGGCAAATACACAGTGCGCCGCAAACCCAATCACCATACCCACGGCCAGCTCCCCGCCCAAGCCGAGAGCGAGCGACAGCAGACTCATTTCTGTGGGAATCTGCGGCAGCGCAGACGCCAAGCTCAGCAGGTACCCAATCGCCAAAGAGAGTAGGATGCGGACGGACACTGGGACCAGGAAGTTTCCAAGAAACGGGGTAAAGATGAAGATGCCGCTCGCACGGGTGAAAAGGAAAAGAAAGGCGTAGAGTTGGCCGATGGGGATGCTCATAAGTGACAGAGGACAGGGGACAGGTTACAGGCAATGACGAGGGCCGAAGTTCGAATGTCGAATGGACGCCCTGCTCCACGCGCCGTACGTTGACACGCGGGTGGCATAGTTCGTACCTGTCCCGTGAAGCCTGTCCTCTGTAAGCTGTAGCCTGTCACCTGTCACCTCATCGAATGTACACCGTGAAGTTCGAAAACAGATGCGTTGTGTAAGACACCATTTTGTGAACTACCCAGGGTAGTGTGAACAGAAACACCGCAAAGATGGCCAAAACACGCGGCACAAATGCCAGAGTGGCGTCCTGAATGGAAGTCACGACCTGCAGCACACTGATACTAACCCCGACGACGATTCCCGCTACGAGCATCGGTCCGGCCACCCAGATCAAGGTCTGAAACGACTGTTTTGCAAGCGTCAGAAGCAATTCTTCAGGCACTAGAACTCACAATTCTTGAGTCATTCAATGGCTCAATGACCCAATGATTCAATGACTCAATCAATAAAAGCTCTTCACCAGAGAACCCACAACCAAGTTCCAGCCATCCACCATGATAAAGAGCAGAATCTTGAAGGGCATTGAGACCATCACGGGCGGCAGTTGCATCATGCCCATGGACAGAAGCACCGTCGCCACCACCATGTCGATCACGAGAAAGGGCAGAAACAGCACGAACCCAATCTGAAATGCGGTCTTCAGTTCTGAAATCATAAAGGCCGGAATCATCACACTGGTGGGAATATCGTCCGCATTCCGAGGGCGCGGCTTCTTGGCAATGTTCAAAAACAAAGCCAGATCCTTCTCCCGCGTATACTTCATCATGAATCCTCGAAGCGGTTTTGCGGCGGCTTCCAACGCCTGTGTCTGCGTCAGAGCCCCGTTCATCATTGGCTGCAGCGCATCATCGTTGATCTGTTCGAGAATGGGCGACATGATGAAGAACGTCAAAAACAACGTGAGTCCCAGAATGATCTGATTCGACGGGGTTTCTGCGGTTCCCATCGCCTGCCGCAAAAAGTGAAAGACAATCGCGATACGCGTAAACGACGTGATCGACAGGATGATTGCTGGCAGAAATGTCAGCAGTGTCAGGAAGAGCAGAATCTGGACCGGAATCGAGTAGCTCTGCTTTCCACTTGAGCCATCAAGATTGATATTGATGTTGCCCGGAATGGGCGGCGCAGCAAGAGCGGGCGACGCGAGCACGAGTATCAGAAGCAACAGAGTGAGCGTTTTTCGCAAAGGTGGCCTCGATTACTCTGCTTGCAACCGGTCGCGGATCTCAGACAGCCGGGATCGAGCGGAACTCGCCGCACCTACGGTGGTCAAAGCTGTGGCGCAGAGTTCGGCATGCATCACCTGATCGAAACTCGGCGCTTTCACGGCCGGAATGATGCGGGGTTTGGGAGGAAGACGTCTTAGAGCCATCCTAAGTCTGGCCAAGATGGTCGTTAACCTCGCTTCAATGGGTTTGAAAATGCGCGCAATAGCAGGTATGGAAGCAGGCAGGACATTTCTGTTACCTTCTTGCGGTTCTGCGAGTGCATCCATCTCACTGTCAAGAACGGCTTCCGGCAAAACCTCCGTACGATCCAGCAGCGTGATGCTGCTGGTTGTGCGTGCCAACAACAAACGTGACTGCCCAACCTGCACCAGCGTTAAGCTTTGGCGCTCCCCAAGTGCCACTGTTTCGAGCACTTCAATATGCCGCTCTCCAGTTACAGCGCCGAAGCGTCCCGGCCAATAGCGCTTTAGCAGGAAGGCACCAATCAAGATTAGACCCACCAACAAGACCACCGATCCAGTAGCGCGGGTGGCCGTAGAGAACAACTCGGCATCGCCTCGAAACGGCATCTCGGCAGGCAGAGCCGAGGGAAAGGTTAAGCCCAGCTTAGACCCGGCGGCGCTGTCTACAGACTTCGGCGAAGCCAACACTGCATCATCGGCAGCAACCTCTCCGCTGACTGGGCGGGCAGTAAGGGCAATACAATTCACGCCACAACACAACGCAAGTAGAACCATCCAGCGGGATTTGGTCAGAATGCTAATCATGGTTCTCCACGATCTCATTAAGCTTGATGCCAACCCGGTCTTCGATGACCACAACCTCGCCACGTCCTATCAGCACGTTGTTGATGTAGATGTCCAGATTGTTCCCTGCCGTCTTGTTTAGAGCGAACACCGAGTGGTAGCCCAGTTCCAGCAGCTCACCGATACTGAGGCGAGAGCGTCCGAGTTCGATCGTCACATTCAACGGTACTGCCAGAAACGGTCGAAGTTCGCCCATTGCTTCCGCAATCTCAGGCAGCTCGGCCACTGGGGTCGCAACTGGTTGCGCTTCGGCGTGTTGGACTTCTTCAGGATTCATATGGATGCCTCTTCATGCCGTTGGGTTCCAAAGCCCCTCGCTGGTAAGCCCGCTGAATCGGCGCTTTTTTGCATCGCCGTCATGCTCGCCGGTCTCGGACTATCGTTGCAGATCCGCCTTCAACCTGCTCTAGAACTGCACGACAAAGTCGGTAAAGAACACGTCTTCAGCGCCTTCTTCGGGCAGATACTCATTCACCTTTTCGAGGATCTCTTTCTTCAACTTCTCTTTTCCCTCATTGCTGGTCATCTCCTCGGCAGTCTTCGTGGAGAGCAGAGTCAGAATCGTGTCGCGCATGCGGGGCATGAGTGTTTCGCCTTTGGCGATGGTCTCAGCCGACTCCTTGTTCGCGACGAGCAGTCGAATCGACGTCTTTACGTAGCGACTGGCCTCTTTGTCAGCCAGATTTACCAGGAAGGGCTCGAAGTTTACGGTCGCACCTTCCTCTCCATGCTCCTTTTCCTTCTTTTTCTTCTTCTTGCCCTTCTTGGGCTTCTCCTCGTCGCTGCTTTCCTCTTCGTCGTGGCCGGACGCGGTGGCGTTCGCTGTCGTGTCTGCTTTGGCCTTGAAGTGCTTCCAGCCAAAAAAGCCACCAGCTCCTGCCACAACCACCAACAGGAGAATGACAATGAGCATCATCTTCGATTTCTTCGGCGCGGCTCCCGCGGCGGCTTTGTCTTTGGGTTCAGTTGACATTCGCTCCGTCCTTGTACGCAAGTTGACCTGCGAACACCTCTTTAGCAATGGGAGTTCCAATGCAGAATGCGCTTGGAGGTCCTATCTAAGTATATGTTGTTAATGTGTTTAGGAGATGAATGGGAAAGGGCCTGGTACGAGTCGAACCGCGATTCGTGCCAGAATATTGACTGGAGTTGTCAGGGAGAAAGTAGCGTTGAGTACTGAGTGCTGAGTACTGAGAGTGATGCGTGATAGCGATGATTACCGGAGTGTAACAGTGATAAGTCTCATGGTGAGTGCCGAGGGCTGAGGATCATTCATTGTGACCCGCTTGTTCCTCAGCACTCAGTACTCACCACTCAGAACTCATCGTTTTTACTACCGAACCAGATTGATCGCTTCTTGCAGGACCGAGTCTGTCGTCGTGATGATTCGCGAGTTGGCCTGATATCCGCGTTGGGCAATCAACATGTTGATGAACTCATTCGCAATATCCACATTGGACAACTCTAGCGCACTGCCGGCAGTCGTTCCGCGTCCGCCTTCGCCAGGCACGCCAAAGCTGGGCTCACCTGAAGAGACCGAGGCGCTAAACTTGTTTTGACCGGTTTTGAGCAGACCGTTGGGGTTGTTGAACGAGGCCAACGAGAGTCTTGCCAACTCGGCCGTTTGGCCATTGCTGAAGATGCCCTGAATGGTGCCGTCGATGCCAATCGCGAACGATGAGAGCGAGCCAGCCGCAAACCCGTTTTGGGCACTCGATGAGGTTGCGGACGGGGCTGCAAAACCGCTGAGGTTGGCCGTGCCATCCAAGTTGAACAAATCGAAGTTGATCGCGTTGTTGGTGGCGGTCGTCATGTCGGCAGCACCGTTGGTGAAACCGGTGATCTCGATGTCGAAGTCGGCAGCGGGACTGGTCAGTACACCAGCCGCATCGAAGGCCATGCTGCCCGTACCCACGCTAACGGGCGGATCGGTGATCAGCCCTCCGACATCAATCGCCGGGATCGTGATGTCGTAATCCCAGGCGCCTGCTGCGGTGTTGGTCCAGGTCATGGTCAACTGATGGCTCGCCCCGAGGGAGTCAATCACACGCACGCTGCTGCTGTAGGTATCGTTGACGGCGGCACCGGCATCCAAATTGGCAATCAACTTCAGGTTCGTGGTTGCCGTCGGTGCAAATAACGTTCCGGGTGGCATGTTGATGTTCGACACAGCTCCAGTCGGGATGATCTTACCGGTTACAGGATCCTTTGTCGTGTAACCCTGAACGAAGGCACCGTCTGCGGTCACTAGGTTTCCGGAAGCATCCACGTGAAAATCGCCCGAGCGGGTGAAGCTGCTTCCCTGCCCGTCGCTGACGACGAAAAAGCCGCCGCCTTGGATCGCCACATTCGAGCTGATGCCTGTGGTCTGCAGGCTGCCCTGGGTAAAGCTCATGTTCGTACCGGCCGCCGTGCTCCCCAGGCCGACCTGCTGTGGGTTGGTGCGATCGCTGCCACCGCTCATGGTTTGGCTGAGCATATCTTGAAACGAGGCCGTGCTGCTCTTGTAGCCCGCGGTGTTAACGTTTGAGAGGTTGTTTCCAATCAAGCTCAACTGAAGTGAGTTGGCGTTGAGTCCTGCCAGACCGGAATAAAGTGAAGTGAGTGCCATGGTGAAATCATCCTTTCATCCTTCCATTGAAGGTTGGCTGCGAATTCGCCTTGCGGCGTTCTACTTTTCTGCTGCCACATCCATTCCCAGCCTCTGCTTCAGAAGTGCTTCGATGGAAGTTAACTTTTCGAGTGTGCTGAAGGTCGCGAGTTGCGCAATGAACTCCGAGTTCTCTTGCGGCTCCAGAGGATCTTGATGCTGGAGCTGAGCCGTCAGCAGTTTCAAGAACTGATCCTGACCGAGTTCCCCACCCGGTTGAAGTTTCTTGCTCTTTTCGGTCGTGCTCTCGGTCTTCCCGGTGCTGGTTCCGAACAGGTTGCTGGTACTGACTGAACTCATTTTTTAGCTCCTTAGTCCTTCCGACTCTGTCCGCCTCCCTTTTGCATGGTGGCTGCCAAAGTTGAGCCAGCCGCACGATTCGCTGCAAGTCCTTATCCTAGTTGGGACCTTCCAAATTGGAGCCTTGTAGAAGCGCGGACAGGCTGCGCATGCGGGGACACGCGGCAAAAACTGCTAGGCAAGAACGGACAGGAGAAGGATTGAGGATTGAGGCGGTGCCTTCTGGCGTCATTGCGGCGAAAGAGCGTCACCCCTGTAAAACCGGGGCCGGAATCCACGTGGACGCAGGCCTTGGCCAGGGTGACGAAGCAGAGCGAGTACCTTAGAATTGAGGATTGAGAATAGGGCGGCGAAAGGGGCAGTCTAGTTCTTGACCTCTCACTGGGATTACCTGGGTCAAACTTCGGGGAGTGAGGGGTCAGCAGCCAACGAAGGCGCGGGCCCCTGGAGGTTTGAGATCGCTCTCGCCGCTCAGGCTGGATTGGCCGATTCCGTCGGGCCACTCGGTCAGGCCGTTCTCGCATTCCACCACAATGCGGTTGCGGCCGCCTGTTTTTGCCTGGTAGAGCGCTTTGTCTGCCGACTCCAGCAAATCCGCAGCAGATGTCTTTCCTCGGTGGTCCGCCAAGCCAAAGCTCGCGGTAACGGAAAACCGCTGCCCTCGGAATTCAAAAACTTCACTTTCGATCTTGCGACGAATGCGATCGCAGCAGATAGCCACCGCGTCCGCTGTGTTGCTGGTGAAGATCAGCGCAAACTCCTCACCGCCATACCGGCAGGCAAAGTCGGTTTGTCTCAGCGACGCCTGAGCAATGTTGGCTGCAGTCTTGAGCACTTGGTCGCCTACCGAGTGGCCGAATGTGTCGTTGATCCTTTTGAAGTGGTCCAGATCCAGCAAGCAAAGGGCGAGCGGCACACCGTAGCGCCGACTGCGATGGGTCTCTTCCTCGAGTCGCTCGTCGAGCCAGCGCCGATTCCACAGGCCGGTAACGGTGTCTCTCACCGCCAGCTCCGAAACACGCCGCGTCGCCTCTTCAATTTCTCTTTTCATGCGACTGCGTTCCAATGCACTCCATACACTTCGCAACACCGCTGAACGATTCAGCTCATGCTTTGGCAGATAGTCATAGAACCCATGGTGAAACGCCTCTGCCGCCAGGGATTCTCCCCCTTTGCCCGTCACCAGGATACAGGGAACGAATTTGCCCGTACCCATCAACAGGGAAACAATCTCGATACCCTTGCCGTCCGGAAGGTCATAGTCTGCCAGCACCAGGTCGTAGGCTTGGACTTCCACCAGGCGCAGGGCCTCCGCCCGGTTGCGAGCTCGTTCAAGGTGCAGGCGGTTGCCCTCGGTTGCAAGCAATTGCTTCAGGTTCTGAAAGTCTACGTCGTCATCCTCAACAACGAGCAACCGGGAGTCTCGGTCAAAAGACAGCGAGGCCGGCGTAGTCTGACCTACCGCCATATCGTAATTGTGAATGGACCGAACTTGCTTCAAGATTGATTCTATCCGTTGGCCGGAACGCAGAATATTGTCCACGGCGTAACGCAAATGCTGTGGGCAAGCTTCATCCCGTCGCAGCAGATCGCAGAAGCCCACCAAGCCAGTCAGTGGTTGGCTCAATTCGTGGGCTGTTGCGCCCGCCAGTTGCATGAGCACCTTCAACCGTTCTTCCTCAAGAAGCTTCTGCTTCTGCTCTTCCAGAGCATGAAGGCGCGCTCTCTTTTTCAGTCCACTCTCGATGGCGCTGTCCAGTATCTCGGAAGAAAGACTGTTCTTGGCCAGATAATCCCAGGCACCCCTCTTCAAGGCCTCTACCGCCATGGTTTCATTGCTCTGGCCGGTAATCAGAATAATTGGAAGCAGCGGATATCGGGCGCTGAGGGCTTCCAGCCAGGCGGTACTGTCGCCATCGGGAAGTCGATGATCGAGAAAAACGCAGTCAAAACTTGATGATTCCAGCAGTGACAGACCTTCATTGCCGCTCCACGCCTCCGCAAGTTCCGCGTCGAACCAGACCGACTCCAGCAGAGACCGCCGGAGGAGGAAAGCCTCGTCCGGGTTTTCCGCGAGGATGAGAACCTTCAAACCCTTCCTGACAACACTCGTCTCGGCGTGTGCTTCGATTGCAGGCATTTCAGCGATCATAGGGTTCTCCGCAACGACAGCCGCACTATTCTGGCCGCTAGTGCGTCGTTCTTGGTTTACCAACACTTCGAACTACTCCTCGGCATCCATCGTCACGAAGGCTCCGTCACCGGTGCGTGCACCGGGTTCGCCTCCGTCGTTCAGGACTGCATAAGCAATGAATGGATTGACCCCGGAAATGCGGCTGACTCGCGCATATCCTTGGCGTGTCCCCGGAGCATACTGGTCCAAAATCATCTGAAATTGAATCCACTGCCTGGGCCCCAGCACGATGCCATCGATCGTAGCCACCTTGGCGACCGTATCTCCGTCAAAGAGCTCAATCCGGAACAAGTCGGAGCTGTCGTCACTTTCGCCCGTATTGACCAGAGCCAGGTTGCTCCGGGTCTCGAGGTTTTGTTGCAAGCCGTAGAGCCACGCCACGCTGTTGGCTGCCCTGCCGTAGGGAACGCCGCAATAGAATAGCCCGTAGCGTCCACCACCACCGGGCGCCGATGTGCGCGCTCCGACAAAGAGTCCGCTGACGTCCCGTCCGTCCACCGTGACGAATAGAGCTCCTGCCAGCGGGTTACCCGGTGGTGCAATGCCTGAGACACCACTCTCTCTGAGGGTTTGAATGAAGTTGGGATAGATTGCCTGCTGGCCTTGGGTCAGTTGCAGCGTAAAGTCGGTGCTGGCATTCGGGGTTTGGACACCCTCGGCCACGAAGCTGGCGCGGACCGTTCGAGTGACTCCCGATGAGTTCGTCAGGACGAGTTCGCTGGCAAAGGTCCCAGCCTCAACCAGCACAGGCAGTGTCAAACCTTCGTGGCCCCGCAATTCAGTTTCTGGAACCGGCGCCACAAAGGAGCCGTCGGAGTTGGCTTGGTCATTGATGACTCCATAGGCGTAGTAGGGTGCCGTTCCGGCAACCCGTTCCACGCGAACGTATCCGTTTCCGACGCTTAACCCTGCAACATCCAGAACGCTGTTGATCTGGCGAAAGCCGCCTGGAGGTACCGTAATGTCAGATAACGTGACCGGCACTGCATTGCTTTCTCCGGAATACACCGTCAAACTGACGGTAACGTCTCCCTCCTCGTCGCTACCCACATTCTGAATGGCAACATTGGAGCGGTCGGTGGCGTTCTGGCGCAACCCGAATAGATAGGCTGGCACATTTAAGGTCGACGTCAGCGATACGGCAGGGTAAGACAGACCCGCACGACCGCCTGTTACCGCTGTTGTAGTGCGCACTGTTGCGGCCACATCCGAAGGGGAACCAAGCCCCCAGAAACGAACCTTCAAAGTGCCGCCGCGGTTGCCGTCGTCGGGAATCGGCAGCCCCAGGGACTTAAGGTAATTGATGGCGTTGGAAAGAATCCGCTGCTGTCCAGCCAGCAGAACGTCGGACACCTTGCCGGATCCATCCCCGAAAGCCGATGTGTAGGTGAAATCCACCAACGCATCTCTGAATCCACGATTGGTCAAGGTGAGGGCCGAGGTAAAGAACGACCCGTTGACGCCCGAGGAATTCAGAATGATCGGCACAAACACTGTTGAACTCGGATCGCTGGTACTCGTCAAAACGTCTCCCACCGCAAGAGTTGCCCGGCGCGTAATGCCGCCGTAGACTGCGGAAAGAACCACGCTGGTCGTTGAAGACACCACTTGGGTGCTGATGGGAAACGACGCCGACGATGCCCCAGCGGGAACGCGGATATTGATCGGGAGCGAAGCGACCGTCCGGTTGCTGCTGAACAGAGACACCAACGTGCCACCGGGGCTCGCGGGGCCGTTGAGCAACAAGGTCCCTGTCACGCTGCCGCCGCCAACCACACTCGACGGGCTGAGGCTCAGGCTCGTCACCATAAGGGGATTGATCGGGAAAATGGTCGCAGCCGACGGTCCGTCTGCGGTGGTGTTGATCACCGTGATGTTGGCGGTGCCCACGCTGGCAACATCGGCCGCGGTCACACTCGCCAGCAATTGCCTTGCGTTCACGAAAATGGTGGTTCTATCGGAGCCGTTCCAGCGTACTTTAGAGGTGTTGAGGAAATAATTGCCGTTCACGGTTAGCGTGAATGCGCCCGCTCCCGCTAAGGCAGAACTGGGACTCAGGCCGCTGATCAAAGGCAGAGCATTCCCAATGGTGTAGTTGACCACGCTGGAGAGACCGCCTCCAGGAGCAGGGTTGAATACCGTCACATTCACAGAGCCGGTGGCTATGAGGTCTGAGGCCGGGATTTCCGCTGTCAGTCGTGTTCCGCTCACAAACGTCGTGGGCCGATCGTAACCCTTCCAACGTACCCGTGACC
>Ga0180085_1000638_pt1 | contig 12242 bp, 11 predicted proteins | sample EasRiv730_16_10D_FD_123013 | JGI IMG/M metagenome (GOLD analysis project Ga0180085, IMG submission 123013) | Soil microbial communities from meander-bound floodplain in the East River, Colorado, USA - East River metaG ERMLT730_16_10D | ecosystem: Environmental > Terrestrial > Soil > Floodplain ... | reverse complement strand
TGTGGGGGGCGATGATCCCTCTGGCTGTTGGACACGCACTGGCGGTCGCGCTCGCGCTCCTGGTGGCAGTGGCGGCCAAAACCGTCGTTCCGGATCCGTACGTCCGGTGGCCCGTCGCGCTCCTGCTGGTCGCCTTGGGCATCTCCCGATTGGTCCGACATCGTCACCCCCGCTGGGCCTCGATGCGGGTCGGCATGAAACGCCTCACCGTGTGGTCCTTCTTGATGGCCACAGCCCACGGCGCCGGATTGATGGTGCTGCCCATATTTCTGCACATGACTGCGACGGCCCAGACCGCCGGCGCCGCCGCCGGTCATCACGTCCACGCAGGGACGACAGCTGCGTCAGGACCCTTGGCTGGACTGCTCGCCACTTTGGTCCATGGCGCCGGTTATCTCAGTGTGACCGCAGTTGCTGCGTGGATCGTGTACGAAAAGCTGGGCGTTGGGTTGCTGCGGCGGGCCTGGATTAACATCGATCTCATCTGGGCCGGCGCACTGATCGCAACTGGGTTTCTTACCGTGCTGATGTGAGCCCCGGGGCAATATTTCACGTTAGGCCGCTTCGCACCTCGCCATGAGCCATCAGCGCACAAAAGAAGAGGGACAGTTCGCCGGTGCGGTTGGCTTGCTGCTGTTCATCGTCTTTCTGCCACTCATCATCGTCGCGCTTGCACTTCATGTGCTCGCCGGTTTGTTTCTGCATCTCGCCATTTGGTGTTGCTGGTGTTCGCGCGGACGAAATGTGCTGTTTGTCTATTCCGACAGTCCGATTTGGCACGACTATATTGAGGAGCACATCTTACCGAGGTTAGGAGAGCGAGCAGTCATCCTGAATTGGTCACACCGAAGCAGATGGCGGCGCACATTGTCCGTCCTAGCTTTTCGCTACTTTGGCGGCTATCGTTCCTTCAATCCGATGGCCGTTGTGTTCCGCCCGTTCCGGCTTGCTCGGCGATTTCGCTTCTACGAGCCGTTTCGCGAGTTCAAGCACGGCAAGACCGAGGCGATCGCGAAGATGGAAAGAGAGCTTTATGATTTGCTCGATGAGATCCGCGGACGACGAGCAGCTTAACGAAGCGCTGCAGCGAACGGCGGCCTCGCGCTTCTGTTGCAATCTTGCAATCGACGCGTCTCGTGGCCGCCGTCGCTGAGCTTGGGCCGCTTCCAACATCATCGGCAACAAGGGGCTCGTCAGGATCAGCCCTTAAATCTTAAATTTCTGACAGACGCATCGACAGCTCAGAGACTCGCGGTTGCTGGTTTACGGCTCACGTTTGACGGGTGTATAGATCGGGCTGGGAAGCTGATGGATCTTGCCCTCCTTGTCGTCGACGGCGTGAATTTTGCTAGTTCCCTTTTTCTCCACTTCGTCTATTCGAATCACTGAGTGCATCGGAATGTAGGTTCTTTCGACCCCCGCAAACTCTGTCTGCAAGCGCTCCTCTGCAGGGTCGACCACGACCGAGCTTCTTTCCCCGAAAAGCAGTCCTTCGACTTCAACGAACCCAAACATCGCGCCGTGGCTGACGTGGCGGGCATAGATCTCGTAGACCTTGCCCTCATTCACAAACAGCACTCGGTAGGCTCGCTTCTTGTCCTGAGTCTTCATAAAGGATTGACTCGCACTTTGTCAGCGGTATTCTACGCATTTATTCGGCGACAACAATTGTGAATTGCAGGCAAAATCCTCGCAACACGGTGACGGCCCTGGATTCGGCACGGCCTGAGTCGCCTGTTGTTGCTGACGATCTGTTAACATCCAGGGGTTTCCGAGGAGTTTTTCATGTCGCGCCGCGGCGCCAGAAATATCCCCCTTAACAAAAGGGGCAGCGCGAAGCGACAGCGGTCGCGCACCAGGGGGTTGTCCGGTTAGCCTTCCCAGAACCCGCTACGACAACCCCTGAAGGCTTCGCGACCGCCGTCGCTGCGCCTTCTTTCCCCCCTTTGGTAAGGGGATTTGTCAGGAGAGCACTATGCATCGCCGAGATGTTCTAAAGGGATTGCTTGCCATGCCGCTCGCAGCGGCCGAGCTCTATGCTCAACGAACGCGGGGATTGCCACCGCTTCTGATCAAAGAAGTGCAGGTTATCCCGACCAGCGCTGGAGGGCCGTATGGTTGGGTTTTCATCAAGATCATTACCAACGAACCCGGACTGTATGGAATCGGATCGGCCAGCAATGCGTTCCAGGCTTTTGCTGTTGTGGAGTCCATTCGTAAGCATCTGGCTCCGTTCTGGGTTGGGAAGAACGTCTGGCAGATCGAGGACCTGTGGCAGCAGACGAATGTGCGGTCTTACTGGCGAAACAGCACGGTGATCAACAACGTCCTGAGCGGCCTGGATATGGCCCTCTGGGATATCAAAGGAAAACGAGCCGGCATGCCGGTATACGAGCTCCTTGGCGGCAGGGTGCGGGATGCGGTGCCCGTGTATGCGCACGCAGACGGCAGCGATCTGAAAGCAGTGGAAGACAGTGTTCGGCGATACATGGAAGAGGGATTCCGATATGTGCGAGCCCAGATGGGAGGCTACGGTGGCGGGGGCTTTGACGCGCCGGGAGCGGGCCAGCGGGTGGAGGGAGGATATGCGGGCCCGGCGTTCGACGAGGACGTGTACGTCAAGACCATCACCGAGATGTTCGAGCATCTGCGCAATCGGCTCGGATGGACGGTGAAACTGCTGCACGACGTGCACGAGCACCTGAATCCCAACGTGGCAGTCGAGTTTGCCAAGCGGCTGGAACCCTATCGGCTTTTCTTCCTGGAAGACGTGCTGCCTCCCGAACAGATTGAATGGTTCCGCCAGATTCGGCGGGTGTCGACAACACCCATGGCCATGGGAGAGCTGTTTACTCATCCTTTGGAATGGACTCCCCTGATTACCGAGCGACTGATCGATTTCATCCGCTGCCGGGTCTCGGCGATCGGCGGCATCACGCCTGCCAAGAAGATTGCTGCTCTGTGTGAGTCCTGCGGAGTGCGCACGGCTTTTCAGGAGGGCGGGGACAACGATCCCGTCAACCAGTTGGCGGCTTATCACGTGGACATGAACATTTCCAGCTTCGGAATCCAGGAGGAAAACCATTTTCCGGAACTGGTCCACGAGATGATTCCCGGCACGGCGACGGTCAAGGGCGGCTACCTGTATGGCAATGGTCAACCTGGCCTGGGCATCGACATCAAGGAAGAGATCGCGAGGAAATATCCGTTGAAGGACAACCCGAGTAACGCCGACTGGACAACCGTCCGTCGGCTCGATGGCTCTCTGGTTAAGCCTTGAAAGGACTGTTTCCGTTGTGAGCACCGTCCCGAGGCAGCGCCAGGCTCCGAATTCCCTTCTGCCGCGCAATGCCAGACATGGATTGTTGGAATGCCTTCTTCACGTGGTACAGGAACCCTCTCCCCCGGGGACGATCACCACCTCAAGGAATACCCGCTCTTGTAGTCATGTTTGACACATATGAATGACTCCATTCAGGCCCGACCCCATTCAGCGCGTTCGGGTAATTGGATTCTTCTTGGAAATAGGTAGTAAACTGTAGTCCAAGTTAGCGGAACGGGAGAAGGCCGATGAGTTCCCACTCGGGGGTTAGGAGGTCCTTGGAGGATCGAATCATACTCTGTGCGGACTGCGACGCCACTCGAACATTGTCTCTTTCTACTTCTGGGAGTCTGGTTTGCTCGACCTGTGGGTCTGACAACTGGATGCACTTGCCTATGACAGCAAATGTAAAGAAATCGATATTCATCAAAGGGGAGTTGAACGTCGAAGAAGATCTTACCGTGGAAGGTCGTGTGGAAGGGAAGATTGAACTGAAGGATCACAACCTTTGGATCAGTCCGCACGGAAATGTCATGGCTGAGATCCATGCAAAAAGTGTGATCATCGCAGGAGAAGTGATTGGTAGCATCTTTGCGAGCGAGTTGGTGGAAATCAGACTGTCAGGAGCAGTGAAGGGCAATATCCAATGCCCCCGCGTTTTGCTTGTCGATGGTGCGAACTTCACGGGACGCATCGATACGGAGAAGACGGCAGACCTCACCGCAGGACCTGGTTTGCCGAAGGTCCAGTCGGCCAGAATGGGTCAGGGTCCGTCTCAGTGAGGACTACAGTGGGCGACAGTCTTGGCGCGTCGAAGAACATTGTAGAGTTCGGCTCCCCTCGCCCCAGCGTGGGAGAGGGGCTGGGGGGTGAGGGGGATGCCGACCTGCTGGATCAACTCCCGAAACCTGGCTCTGAAACACTCCGCGAACATTCAGCCGCGTTCGCCCCCTCACCCCTGACCCCTCTCCCGCGCTGGGGAGAGGGGGACCGAACTGTTCTGCCGAAGTCTTTCATGTTGCCATTCAAAAGGAGGATTTGAAATGCCAGAACCACTGGACCGAGTCACAGAAGAAATGATGGAGGCGGTGGGACCGAAAATGTTCCAGCAGATGGGCAGTCAACTGGAAAGCTTGCAGAACGTGATTGCCCTCAATCCGGGTGACCAGGAAGTCACCGATGTTCTGGGCAGGGATGCAACGCCCACGGAACAGGAGGCCTATCGCCAGGGACATCAGTCTGGCTGGTTCAAAGGCGCCTTGGCGTTCGGTTGCGCTGCCCTGGCGGGCTTGGCGGTTTTGAATGTTGCCCTGTCCGGCGGATCGAAGCCGGCACCGAAGGCACTCTTGAAGGACAACTCATAACGCGCCTCCGCTAGCTCTATGACCGAAAAGCAAAGACGCATCTTAAGAAACGTTGGGAAGGTTGCTGCCTATACGGCGATTACCGGGGGTTCCTATATCCTTGCCCGCGGAGCTTTGCACCTGCTCTTGAGAAAAATGGAGCCGAAACAGCAAGACAACGCGAGAACCGAATCACGCCACAAGAAAGCGCAATCTGCCTGACAAACCAAACGCCAGACAGTTCTGGCAAGACTGACAGAATCCTGTCCGCTGGCCTGGTTCCACTGATCTGACCCTATAGGCCTCTTTATTCTCTCACCTGCCGAAGCGGCATCGGGAAGTTGAAAGGTCTGCGCATGCCATCGAACGGAGTGCCGCTCTTGTCCCTCCGAACTCACGCTCGGCGGAGGGCGCCGCGACATGGTACCAAACCACGAGCGCATGGATTCTCACTCCTTGTTGCACCATCGCCCCAAAGAGGAGCACTCATGATCGTCAGGCACCTATCCGTCTTCCTCGTCGCGATAGTCCTGTCGCTGAAACTCGTTCAGGCCCAGGAGGCCCAAGTCCAAGTGTGGGCGGTCCCGAGCATTCAGAAGGTTAGAGGAGACGATCGCCTCGAGACCAAGAATCTCGTTTGGTCGGCAACCACCAAAACCATTACGGTGGCGGGAGCACGCAATGAGCATGTGCCGTTTCAGGTGATTATCTCCACACCGCCGCCTGCCACGCGCTATGACAAGGCTGCAGATGGTTTCTTCGTGGAAGTCTCGGACCTGGCTTCTGCCCGCGCAAGAATTCCCAAGGCTCAGATCAAATCCTACTTCGAACACGTGGTGCTCTGTTATGCGAAGTCGAGCCCGGTCGGTGAGGCGGGCTTTTGGCCGGACGCTCTAGTGCCACTGACCGATCCGTTCAGCATGGCGGCTGAGTTTCGATCGTTCGTGAGGAATCGAGGAATCTGGATTGATATACAAGTTCCTGCCGATGCGGCGCCTGGCGTTTACCAGGGAAATCTAACGGTGACGCAGCATGGCCGGTCGGTCGCTGAGCTGAAAGTATCGTTGAAGGTATACGATTTTGCGCTTCCCGCAGAAACCCATCTGATCACATTCATGGGGGTCTCGCGGAATTGGCTTGCCAGGGCTTATGAGATCGATTCGAACTCTGAGGAGACGACAAGGCTCATCAAGCTCTATTACGACTTTCTCTACTCCAACCGAATGGAACCCTGGTTTCACGAGCTACTGCGACCGAAGGTTGAGGAAAAGGGAGAGTCTGTGGAGGTCACCTTTGACGATGCCTTGTACCGCAGATACCTCAACGAACTCGGGGCCAGGCGGGTGATTCTGGAGGCGGCTCCCGGACGTCTTCATAGAGAGGAGACACCGTTTTCTGAATCGTCGCTTCGCCGAATCCGGTCTTACCTGCAACAAGTTCACGCTTATTTCCAGAAGAACCAGTGGTTGCCCCGGTTGGTCCTAAACAGTCCCATCGACGAACCCAACACGGCTCAGCATTACGCCGAGACGCGAAGATGGGCTGAAGTCGTTCATCAAGCGGCGCCGGGCGTGCCGTTCCTGGTAACAGAATCGCCGGTGCCCGATCGCCCCGAGTGGGGTCCCCTGACTGGTTACGCCAACAATTTCTCCGTTCATGGTAATCAACTGAATCACGTCGCGGTCAAAGAGGCCATTCGAGAGCAGCAGAGCAAGGGCGGTGAAATCAGTTGGTATATTTCCTGCGACCAGAAATATCCCCAACCCAACTACTTCATCGACGCGCCGGCGATGGATCCAGTGATGATTCCCTGGATCACCTGGCGTTACCGGATGAATGGAATCCTTTACTGGGCACTGAACTACTGGCCACAGACTCCAGATCCCTGGATCGATCCCGTAACATTTCTCAGCGGCTTTCTTTGCAGCAATGGTTATGTTCTAAATGGTGAAGGCTCGCTCATCTATCCGGGACATCGCGCGAAACGCTACACCGGACAGCGCAATGTGGACGGTCCGGTGTCATCCCTGCGCTTCGAATTGCTGCGCGAAGGGATTGAAGACTACGAGTACCTCTGGCTCTTGAAATCCCTTGGAGATGAGATCTTCGCGAATCAGGCGGTCGAGAGTCTCGTGGCCGATGTCAGTGCCTTCTCGCGCAATACCGAAGAGCTTTTCTCATGGCGACAAAAAATGGCTGAGCGCATCGAGTCCCTTCAGAAATCCAAGAAACGATAGCAAAACGAGATCCTGCGATTGGCAAAGGCATCGCCGCTTGTTAAGTTTTGTGAACTTCTTTTGACACCCCGTGTCACTCTAGTAAGGTCGTTAGGCATCAAAGAACACTGTCACTGCTTTCAGAAGAATCTTTCAGTTTTCGGCAGCGCCACGGTGGACGAAAGTGACCGCCCCCCTTGGACAAGGCGGGACTTCAGGGGGGTTCTTTTCTTGATGCCGCGTTGCGGCGATGAAATCTTCCCCCTTTGGTAAGTGGGATGTTCTCCCTCACTCAGGAGGCAACTATGGCTTGCTTTAGGACGAACATCAGGACCCGTCAATGGCTCGGCGGCCTAGTGTTGTTGATCTCAAGTCCGCTTTGGGCTCAGCAGATTTTTAAAGAGCAGCGCGTCTCGCCTGCTGATTTTGTAATCATGGGTTGGGGGTCTGCCTCAGCGGACGCGCAGCAATTGCAGTGGATGAAGGAAGCTGGCATAAACGTTGCCGGCTTCGGCCGAGTCCAGGATTTGCCGGCCTACGAGAAGGCAGGCATTCAGGTCTTTGTCTCTGATCGGCGAGCGAATGGCTACGATTTTGAAAAGCCGCTCAACGAAGACGAGGTTCGAAAGAACCTACAGTCGCTGGCCAAAGAGGCAGGACAAAGTCCAGCGGTCATTGGATTCATGCTGACCGACGAACCGCATGCACGCGCGATGCCCAGTCTGGGACTGGTGTCGCGACTCATTCAGGAGCTGATGCCGGGGAAATGGCCCTACGTCAACCTGTTTCCGGTCCGGGTGTCTGCCGACCGAACGGGCGTCGCCCGCTATGACGACTACGTCAAGATGCTGGTCAACACGGTGCGCCAGCCATTCCTCAGTTATGACAATTACTCGTTGATCAACGGCGAGATGATCGATCCGTTTTACACGAATCTCGAGGTCGTGCGGCGGCTTTCCCTGGAGACGAAGACACCGTTCTGGAATTGCGTGCTTTCCAACGCCCATTTCAACTACATGGAAAACACCGACGCTACTTACCATCTTCAAGCGTACGGCACGATGGCGCACGGGGGCCGAGGGATTCAGTACTTCGGTTATTTCACCTGGTCTCACGGGAACTATCGGTCCGGACCGATTGATCAATTCGGAAACAAGACTCAATCCTGGGACATGATTCGGAGAGTGAATAACGAGATCCATGTCCTTGCTCCTACTCTCAAGCGACTGACGAGCACCGGTGTCTACCACTATCCTGACGTGCCTCCCGACTGCCGTCCGCTCAACGAGAGCAAACTAGTGGAGTCCGTAGAGACGACACAGCGGTACGTCGTACCGCCAGTTCAAGCGCGGCTCCTGGTGGGCGAGTTCATCGATGATCAACGCCGTCCCTATTTGATGCTGGTGAACAAGGATCTCAACAACTCGTTCCACTACAAGATCAATTTCCGAAAGCCGGACCGAAAGCTGATCCATATCTCACCGTATTCGGGACAGGAGGAACCTTTCGGCCGGGAAATGGACTGGATTGCCCCAGGGGCAGGGCACCTGTTTCGGTTGGAGTAAAGGCAGCGAGCTATGAAACCACTTCCGCACTCTGGTTCTTAACGGCTCAGCGCAGTGCCGCTCCGTTACTCGATCGCAAATGTCAACAAAGTCCGGCCGGCCGCAATCGCCACATATTGCTTGCCGCCGCTGGAGTAGCTGACAGGATTAGCCAGGACGGGTCCACCTGTCTGGAAACTCCAGAGCAACTTTCCAGACTCTGCATCCAGCGCGAAAAAGATTCCCTCGTTCGTTCCGCCAAAAATCAGATCCCCGGCCGTTGCCAGCAGGCCGCCCCACGGCGGGGAATGTAACGGGAACTCCCAACGCACCTGTCCCGTTGTGACCTCGATCGCTTTGACCGAACCGGAAGGCTCGACGCCCGGAATACCTTTCATACCTCCGGCACTGAAGTAAGCTCCGGGTTTGTACGCAGCAGTCGCGCGGTAAGTGATGGTCCCTTCCTCGCGCGCGGCGACATACAGCAGCCTTGTTTTCGGGTGATAAGCCGGACTGGCCCAGTTGGTGGCACCATGAAGGCCGGGATAGACAGCCGTTCCCTGCACGGTGGGTTCCGTTCCAGGCAGCACGATGGGCCTGCCTTTGCGGTCGAGGCCTTTGGCCCAAGTCTGTTTTGCATAGGGCTTGCCGAGCAGGAATTCACCAGTCCCGCGGTCCAGCACGTAAAAGAACGCATTGCGATTGGCCACCACGACAAGTTTCCGCAAGACGCCCTGAATCGCAGCGTCGATCAGTACCGGAACGTGGTTTGCGTCCCAATCGTGAACGTCATGCGGCGTGAACTGAAAGTGCCATTTCAATTGGCCGGTGTCGGGGTTGAGTGCCAGAAGGCAGTTGGAGTAGAGATTGTCCCCTTCGCGCACCGTGCCATCGTAATCCGGGCCTGGATTGCCTGTGCCCCAATAGAGCAGATCGAGTTCTGGGTCGTACGAGCCAGTGACCCAGGTCCCAGCCGATCCTGTCTTCCAGCTCTCGCCGGCCCATGTGTCATGGCCCTGCTCGCCCGGCGCAGGCACAGTCCAGAAGCGCCAGCGCCGCGCCCCTGATTTGGGATCGTACGCATCGAGAAACCCACGAATGCCGTATTCACCACCCGAGATGCCTACAACAACTAGATCCTTCACGATCAGTGGCGCGACCGTGATGGAATGACCCGTGGTGTATTCTGCGACCCTGACGTCCCAACGCACGTGTCCGCTCTTGGCGTCCAGTGCGACCAAGTGAGCATCGACCGTGCCCAGAAATACGGTGTCACCGAGCAGTGCAAGCCCCTTGTTCACTTGGCCGCAACAGACCCCGACATCGCTTGGGATGGCGCGGCGATAGACCCAAAGAGGGCGTCCTGTGCGCGTGTCCAACGCTGTGGCGTGGCTCGGCGGCTCGGAAATGTACATGACACCATCGACCACAATCGGGGAGGTTTGAAACGCGTTGAGATCCTGAACCTGGTACAGCCAGGCCGGTTTCAAACGCTGAACATTCTCTGTCGTGATCTGGGCCAAGGACGAGAAGCGATGTCCCTCTGTGTTTCCGGAGTAAGTAAGCCAGTTGGCTGGTTCGGCTGCGGCCAAGCGAGGGCGCGCAGAATCGACTTGAGCGGAATTCTTCAGGTCCAGAGCAAACAACAGGAGAATTGCCTGGACACAGATGGAGGTAACTCTCAATCTCAAGCTCCAAAGGTGTGAATGAATCCATCGATGCCGATTCCTGTCACCGGCGTTCTGCTCTCTCCCTTGAGGCGAGGGCATCTGACTTCCAGCGAAGCGGCGATCGCACCGCGCGTGGAGTTCTTTTGAACGGATCACTTCTTATGAGCCACCTCGCAGTGAGACCAGGTAGGCAACCAGATCCTCAAGCTCTGCTTCGGTGAGGGTACTCCGGTAGGAAGGCATCGGAGACTTTCCCCAATCCTTGTGCAACTCGCGAAGTTCGCTCTTCAGGAAAGAATGGAGTCTGCCGGAGTAATCGCGAAGCTGGATCGAAAGAATGTCCTCATTCAAACGCACGCCCGTCAACCACTTTCCATCCGCGGTCACCACGCGGACCTGAAGGAAGTTGTCGGGCATGAGGATGAGACGACGGTACACAGAGAAGTTGTCCGGGATTTCCGCTTCCGGATCCAAAAGCGAAGCCCGCAAATGGGTGGGACCACGCCGAACTCCGATCTCCGTGAGGTCCGGACCCAGACGCTGGCCACGAGGGCCCACCGTGTGGCACGCTCCGCAGTTGCCCTTCCCCCAAAAGAGACTCTCACCTCTTTGCCGATTGCCGGGGGGCTCGACGGCTTCGGCACGACCGAGGTTCCGCACATAGCCAACAAGCTGCCGGTTCTCTTCCGGCGTCATCCGGGTTCCGGGCATCGCACCGCCAGGGACGCCGTTCGTGATGACGGCGGAAAGCGCTGCATCGTCCGGCGCCTTCAGCAATCGGGGAACGTTCAAGCGCGGACCTCTTCCACCCTCTCCCCGCGCCCCGTGACATGAAGAGCAGTGGGCAAGAAACAGCGCGTCGGCTGAGTCTGCCAGGGCGAGAGGGGCTGTACACACAGCCAGCACTATCACAGCGGCCGGGATGAGGATTCTCGAAACCATTCCTTGGAAGTTCTTACTGAGACGACGACCTGCGTCCCTGACGGCTTTGCCTGCCCGACTAACTGCGAAAGAAACAAGAAACGCCAGTGGCAGTGTTCCGGGTCTTGGTTTTCTCCACATCAAGGGGTTGCGGGCAGGGGCACCGCTTCGAACAGCCCGCTAGTGCGGTCGTCGTGGACCACCCTCGAAAGGGCAAGGATCGGTTTGTTTGACGTGGAAGAAACCTCCAGCGGACCGTAGGTTCCTGCCAGCCCCAGGCTGTCCAGAACGTCTTGGTAGGCGAGCCATCCATTTCCAGAAATCGTCACCACAGCGGTGTGGCGGACAGTGCCGTCGGTTGATCGGGCTGTCAAAGCTACGGATTCTGGCGCTGCATTTGGATTCACCAGCACAAGGGTCGAGTGATAGCGACCCACGCTGACGGCAGAGGGGATGAGCAGGCGTGTGGCCTGTGCGGACCCGGCCACGAAGAAGTCAGGATCCTGGGAAGCGTTGTTGATTTGCGAAACCCAGGCAATCACATCCTGGTCCGACTGAATGCGCAACGAGCCTTCCTGGTCGCTTCGCGAGGAACTTCCCAGCAAGCTTCGGTTGATGTCGTTCCATTGCACGAGCGCTCCGGCTGGGACAATGTCGTTCAACGTGCCGAGTGCGAGTCCGTCTCTGCCGACCAGAGAAATGCTCACAGTGGCTGTGACCGGTCCAGGATTGTTCAATCCTAGGTTGGTCCTGAACTGAGCCGTGTCAATCGAATTTGGAATAATCATCTCCCGCCTAGCGCTCGTCAGCGGCACAGCATTGAAAAAGCCTCCAGTCTGGTCATGACTGTAGATTCTTGCCAACGCTGTAACTTGAATCCCACCCTGCGCTTCGATCTCGATCGGGCCACTGCCCGAATCGAGACCTTGCGAGCGGTAGAAGTCGTCAAAGAGAAGATACCCGAACGCGGGCAAGCTGAGGTTATTGAGAACGGTCTGAACCGATCCCGAGCGGGTTCGTGAAATCAGGTTCACAGTGCCATCGGTTCCGCTGGCGTTGATAACGACCAGCGCCGTGCTGAACCGTTCGTTGGCAACTGAGGATGGAACGAGCAGCTGGTTTGAGGCCTCGTTACTAGCCAGCTGGAGACTCGGATCGAGGCTTGTCGTCTCGACCAGTGATGCCCAGGCGCGAATGGGCTGGTTGGAACTCAACAGCAGATAGCC
>Ga0180085_1000636_pt1 | contig 12271 bp, 11 predicted proteins | sample EasRiv730_16_10D_FD_123013 | JGI IMG/M metagenome (GOLD analysis project Ga0180085, IMG submission 123013) | Soil microbial communities from meander-bound floodplain in the East River, Colorado, USA - East River metaG ERMLT730_16_10D | ecosystem: Environmental > Terrestrial > Soil > Floodplain ... | reverse complement strand
GCATTGACCGTCTTCGGGTCATTGATCACCTGCACTTCCCAGGCCCAGCCGGCGGCATCCGGCCGGAAGCGCACCGCCTGCTTCACCAGCCGGTCGGTGATCTCGCGCACCTTCTCGGCGCGCGGCGTGCCGGTCTCGATCTGCTTCTTCTTGCCGAGGTCAGCCATCATCTGGCTGTAAGCCGCGGCCGACTGCGACACCGCCATCGACTCGGAGACGAGCAGGTACTGCTCGCGGCCGGTGAGCGGACTGGTCGTGCAGCCGGCAAGCAGGGCGAGAAGGACTAAAGCCGAACGGACCATGGCGATGCCTCTGATTCGAGACGGGATTTTACTTCGTTTACTTCGTCTTTCGGCTGGCTTAGACTTTCCCCGCGCAAGCCATGCTGCCGATCCGGTCAGGCCAGAAACTCCCGCAGGAACCTGTATTCAAGCATCCGCCGTTGTGGATCCACGAGTCGGTGGCGGCGAAGTGTTTCCTTGCCGCCAAGGCAAGGGACGAAAGGAAAATCCCGTGTTCTCCCGCCGCGAATCGAAAAAACGCGCGATCCTGAAGCTGCTCGACCGCATCATCCTGCGGCCGGCGCTGCGACCGAAATACTCGCTTCTCGGTTCTCCCTCTACGCCGCCTTCCGCTCCCCCGGCGCCGGCAGCTCCCCGATCGCCGTCCTGACCGCGTCCTCGACTTTCTCGAGGAACACGAACTCGAGCTTCTGACGCGCCTCGGCGGGCACGTCTTCGAGGTCCTTTTCGTTCCGTTTCGGCAGCATCACGGTCTTGATCCCGGCGCGCAGCGCCGCGAGCGTCTTCTCCTTCACGCCGCCGATCGGCAGCACCAGGCCGCGCAGCGAGATCTCGCCGGTCATGGCAACGTCAGCCCGGACCGGTTTTCCGGACAACAAGGAAATCAGGCTGAGGAACATCGCGACCCCCGCGCTCGGGCCGTCCTTCGGCGTCGCGCCGGCGGGCACGTGGATGTGGACGTCGGTCTTCTCGAGGGTTTGCGAGGTAAACACCTTTGCCAGAGTCAAAGCCGCTTGCGCCGACTCCTTCATCACCTCGCCGAGCTGGCCGGTGAGGATGAGCTTGCCCGTGCCCGGGGTGCGCGAGGCCTCGATGAACAGGATGTCGCCGCCGACCGAGGTCCAGGCGAGGCCGGTCGCCACGCCCGGCACCGAGGTGCGCTCGGCGAGCTCGCTCTCGAAGCGCCGGGCACCGAGAATGGCATGCAGGTCCTTCGCTTCGACAGAGATTTTTTCTTTCGCCCCTTCGGCGATCTTCATCGCCACGCTTCTGAGGACCGACCCGATCTCGCGCTCGAGGTTGCGCACGCCCGCCTCGCGCGTGTAGTCGCGGATGATGCTCTTCAGGGCCTCTTCGGTGATTGCGGCTTTTGAAGAATCGAGCCCGTTGGCCTCCAGCTGCCGCTTGACCAGGTAGCGCTTGGCGATCTCGAGCTTCTCCTCCTCGGTGTAGCCGGGGAGCTGGATGATCTCCATGCGGTCGCGCAGCGGCCCGGGGATCGTGTCGAGCATGTTCGCGGTGGTGATGAACATGACCTTCGACAGGTCGAAGTCCACCGCAAGGTAGTTGTCGCGGAATTTCGAGTTCTGCTCCGGGTCGAGCACCTCGAGCAGCGCGCTCGACGGGTCGCCGTGGAAGCCGCCCATGCCGAGCTTGTCGATCTCGTCGAACATCAGCACGCAGGTGCGCGACTCCGCCCGGCGGATCGCCTGGATGATGCTGCCGGGCAGCGCGCCGATGTAGGTGCGGCGGTGGCCGCGGATCTCGGCCTCGTCGTGCACGCCGCCGAGCGCGACGCGCTGGAACTTGCGCCCGGTGGCGCGCGCGATCGACTGGCCGAGCGAGGTCTTGCCGACTCCCGGCGGGCCGACGAAGCACAGGATCGGGCTCTTGCCCTCGGGGTTGAGCTTGCGCACCGCGAGGTGCTCGAGGATGCGGCGCTTGATCTTGTCCAGGCCGAAGTGGTCTTCGTCAAGAATTTGTCTTGCCTTTGCAATATCGATCTCCTGGACCGAAGAAACTTTCCACGGCAATTCCGACAGCCACTCCAGGTACGTGCGCAGCATCGAACCCTCGGCGCTGCCCTCGCCCATGCGCTGCAGGCGCTTGAGCTCCTTGACGGCGTGCTTGTGCACGTCCTCGGGCATGCCGGCGTCGTCGATGGCGTTCTTGAGCTCCGCCAGCTCGGCGGCGGCGTCCTCGCCCTCGCCGAGCTCCTTCTGGATCTGGCGCATCTGCTCGCGCAGCACGTGCTCGCGCTGGCGCTCGTCGAACTGCTTCTTGGTCTTCTCGCCGATCTCCTTCGAGATGCGCAGCACGCCGACGCGCTCCGACAGGTGCTCGAGCACCTTGTCGAGGCGGCGCTTCAGGTCGAAGGTCTCGAGCAGGTCCTGCTTGTCCTCGTTCTTGATGTCGAGCAGGTTCGCGACCATGTCGGCGAGCAGCGCCGGCGAGCTCATGCCCTGCACCACGACCGTGAGCTCCTCGGGCGCGCTCGGCAGGAGCTGGATCGCCTCGACCGCCTGCGCCTTGAGCTGGAGGAAGCGGGCCTCGATCTCGGGGTTCGGCTCTTCTTTCGGCTCGACGAGCTGGACGCGCGCGACGAGGAACGGCCAGCCGTGCAGGAACTCGAGCACGCGGAAGCGGCTCTGACCCTGCACCACGAGATGATGCGTGCCCTCGGCGCCGGTGATGTAGCGCACCACCGGGCCGGCGGTGCCGACCCAGTAGAGATCAGAGGGCTGCACCTCATTGGTCTGCGGGTCGCGCTGGAGCAGGAAGCCCACCTTCTTTTCCGTGCGCACCGCTTCCTGCGCGGCCGCGACCGAGGCGGCGCGGCCCACGGTGATGGGCGAGATCACTCCCGGGAACAGCACCGTGTTCCGCATCGGGATGAGGATGAGCGCATCCTCGGGCAGCGGCTTGGCAGCGGGCTGCTTCGGCGCGGCGGCTGCCGCGACAGCCGGTTCGCTTTCTTTGTTCAAGAGATTCATGCGCCTTCCGTACGACGAAAAGTCAAAGTAAGGATGCCGTCCTGCAGCGTTTTTTCTGCGAGCTCGAGCGGGGAGCACGGGTCGCCGAGCGAAAGGCCGATGTGGCGTTCGAAGCGGCCGTAGGGGATCTCCAGCCGGTGGATCTGGCCGCCTTCGGTCCTGCACGGAAAAGCGCGCAGCGCGGAGATGGTGATGCCGGCGGGGTCGAGCGCCACGGTGATCGCGTCGGCGCTCACGCCGGGCAGCGCGACGTGCATCTGCAGCGTGTCGCCGGTCTCGACGATGTCCACGGGGGGTTCCCACGCCACGCTGGCATGGGTGAAGAACTGGCGCTGCAGGCGCTGCGCCCGGTCGAGCATCGACAGGGCCTCGCCCCACATCCAGCTGGAAAAGTCGCGGGATCTCACCGCCGTTAGATGGCGGCGCTTACCCCGGGTTCAAGTGCGGGTTAAGCCCCGCTTTATTAGCGCTTTTTCCGGTACGTGGGACGCCGCGCGGCCATCGCCACGGGCTTTTCGTCCTTGTGGCGGTAATTGATGCGCCCGCGCGTGATGTCGTAGGGCGAGATTTCGAGGCGCACGCGGTCGCCGGCGAGGATGCGGATGCGGTGCTGGCGCACGCGGCCGCCGGCGTAGGCGAGCACGCTCGCCCCATTCTCCAGCTCGACGCGGAAGTTGGTGTTCGGCAGCACTTCGAGCACCGTACCGTCCATCTCCAGCATCGCTTCCTTGGTCATGGCAAAACCTTCCTGCGCCTGGCGGCGCGTGGGCGGTACGGGTGATTACTGCAGCAGGCGGGAAAAACTACGACTGCATTATACCTTGGATGCCTGCGCCAGCAGCCACTTCCGAAAGGCCGAAACCGCCGGCCGGTCGGCGATGACTTCCGGGCAGACGAGGTAATAGGCCGATTGCGGCTTCACCTCGATGTCGAACGGCGCGCACAGCCGCCCCGAGGCGATGTCCGCGTCGACCAGCGGGCGCAGCGCAAGCGCGACGCCGAGCTTCTGCGAGGCAGCTTCAAGCGACAGGATGTTCGAGGAGAAGTGCGGCCCGCGGTCGGCGTCGACCCGGTCGGCGACGCCGGCCGCCTCGAGCCACTTCCGCCACGCGTTGCCGCCGGCGACGATCTCCATGGCGTCGTCGTGCAGCAGGGTGTGGCTGGCAAGGTCCGCGGGGGTTTTCAATCCAGGTTCAAGCTCCGGACTCGCCACGGCGGCGATCGACACGCTGAAGAGCCGGTCCGCGCGGTGGCCGGGATACTGGCCGGCGCCGAGATGGATCTGCACCGCGGAAGACTCGGTGCGCAAATCCAGGTCTCCGACCAGGGTGGTCGAGTCGAGGGCGCCCGCGTCGACCATCTTGCTCGAGGCAAACACGCGCAGCTCGATTTTCGCCTCGCGCTTGGAGAAGTCGGCGAGCCGCGGCATCAGCCAGCGCGCGGTAAACACCGGCGGCGCGGTGATCACGAGCTCCGCCTCGCCGCCGCGCTCGCGGATCATCTCGACCGCCCCGGCGAGCGCATCGAAGCCTTCGCGCAGCTTGGGCAGGCAGGCGCGCGCCGCGTCGGTGAGCTGCACGCCGCGCGCCGAGCGGCGGAATAGCTGCACGCCCAGGTACTCCTCGAGGCTCTTGATCTGATGGCTCACCGCGGCCTGCGTGATGTGCAGCTCGGCCGCCGCTTCCTTGAAGGAAAGGTGGCGGGCCGCGGCCTCGAATACCCGTAGCGCATTCAAAGGCGGCAGGCGATAGATCACGAAAATGAGCACTTCATGGATGAGTTTTTCTTATGCAAGGGGTGAGATTTGATCGTTTGTCGCGGCAAAGCGCCAGCCCTATATTGCCTGCATGAAAAACCGTTATCCAACTTCTCAAGAGCTGCAAGCGCTCGAGCAGGAAGCCCGCCGTTTGCGCGCGGCCGAGATGGCACGGCTTTTCCGCGCCGGTGCCGATGCCGTGCGGGCACTTTTCAAAACAAAAGCAAAGAGGCTGCAACATGCGTAAGGAATTCGTCACCCCCTTCTGGCAGCATGCCTACGACAAGCTTCCGGCGCACGTGCGCGGGCAATATCTCACGCAGATGAAGGCTGCGGAAGGCTGGGAACTTGCGCTCGGCGACGTGATCCAACTCTGGTCGCGCGCCAAGAACGCGGTCCTGAAGCTGTTCCAGACGCCTTCCCGCGCGCACTGACGCGAGACACAACGGACATCCGGCTGCCTCGCCGTCCGAGCAAATCCGAAGCCTCCTCCTCCTCCTCTGGCTAGGGCCCGCTCGGGCGGCGAGCATCGATAAAATGGCGGGGTGAAACCCGCCCCCCGCGCCGCAGGCGCGGTCGTGTTCCGGCGCGGCGAGCGCGGCATCCGCCTCCTCGTCCTGCGCGCCTACAAGAACTGGGACTTCCCGAAAGGCCTGGTCGAGCCCGGCGAGAACGAGCTCGACGCCGCCAAGCGCGAAGTCGCGGAAGAGACCGGGCTCGCCGAGCTCGACTATCCCTTCGGCGAAGAATTCAAGGAAACCGTTCCCTACGCCGCCAACAAGGTCGCGCGCTATTACCTCGCCGAGACCGATGCCGAGAAGATCGCGCTTCCCGTTTCGCCCGAGCTCGGCCGGCCCGAGCACCACGAATACCGCTGGGTGAGCTTCCACGAGGCCGAAGAGCTGCTGCCGCCGCGCCTCGCCGTCGTGCTCGAGTGGGCCAGGAAAACGATTTCTTGAAGGAGATTCATGGACAAGCTGATCATGGAAGACCTCGTCGTCGGCACCGGCGTTGCTGCAACCTCCGGACAGAAAGTCACGGTGCACTACACGGGCTGGCTGACGAACGGGACCAAGTTCGATTCAAGCAAAGACCGGCGCGACCCGTTCGTGTTCAACCTCGGCAAGGGCCAGGTGATCAAAGGCTGGGACGAAGGCGTGCAGGGCATGAAGGTCGGCGGCAAGCGCAAGCTCACCATCCCGCCCGCCATGGCTTACGGCTCGCGCGGCGCCGGCGGCGTCATCCCGCCGAATGCCACGCTGGTGTTTGAAGTCGAGTTGCTTGGGGTTGGATGAAAAATCGGGCTCTGACCCCGATTTTTCAGCCGCTGTTTCTTAAGCCCGCTGCCAGCCCGTTGATCGTGAGGTGGATCATCCGCAGGAGCCGCTCGTCGCGCTCGCCCGAGCGGTAGCGGCGCAGGAGCTCGACCTGCACGTGGTTGAGCGGATCGAGGTAGGGAAAGCGGTTGCGGATGGAGCGCGCGAGGGTGGGGTTGTCGGCGAGGAGCTCGGCGCTGCCGGTGATGGCGCCGAGCCACTTGCGCGCGCGCTGCCATTCCTCGGACAACTTGCCGAAGATCTCCTGGCGGAGTTTCCTGTCCGCAACCAGCTCCGCATAGCGCGATGCAATCGCCAGATCGGTCTTGGCGAGCACCATGTCCATGTTGGAGAGCACGCTGCGGAAGAACGGCCATTCGCGGTACATGGTCTGCAGGTCGGCAATGCAGCCCCCGGCGCGCTCCCATTCGGTGATTGCCGTGCCAAAACCATACCAGCCGGGCAGCATCAGCCGGCACTGGCTCCAGCTGAACACCCAGGGAATCGCCCGAAGGTCCTCGATGCGCTCGCTCAAGCGACGCGACGCGGGGCGGCTGCCGATATTGAGATCCGCGATCTCGGCGATCGGCGTCGAGGCCCGGAAGTACTCGACGAAGCCCGGCGTGCCGACCAGGGCGCGATAGGCCTCGAAAGCGCGCGCCGAGAGCTCCTCGGCGATCTCCCCATGGCGTTTCTTGTCATTCACTTTCCTGAAGCTTGCTTCCAGGCTGGCCGCGGCCAGGGTCTCCAGGTTGCGCCGGCCGCCCTCCGGGTCCGCGTACTTGCTCGCGATCACTTCGCCCTGCTCGGTGAGGCGCAGCGCGCCGTCGACCGAGCCCGCGGGCTGCGCGAGCACCGCCTCGTAGCTCGGCCCGCCGCCGCGGCCGATGGTGCCGCCGCGGCCGTGGAAGAGCCGCAGCCGCACGCCGCGGCTGCGGCAGACGCGCAGGAGCGTTTCCGCGGCCTTGTAGAGCGACCAGTTGGAGGTGAAGTAGCCGCCGTCCTTGTTGCTGTCGGAATAGCCGAGCATCACCTCCTGCTCGCCGCCGCGCGCCGCGACCCAGTCCTTGTAGAAGGGCAGATCGAGCGCGGCGCCGAGGACCTCGCCGCAACGGCCGAGGTCGGCGATGGATTCGAACAGCGGAATGATGTCCACCTGCCGCGCGAGGCCGACCTCGCGCAGCAGCACCGCGACCTCGAGCAGGTCGGACACCGCCGAGCAGTGCGAGATCACGTAGTGCGGCACTGCGCGCGCCCCGAAGCGGCGGCGCCCCTCGGCCGCGGCGGCGAGGATGGCGAGCTCGTTCTGCAGGAACTCCGAGTACTCGACGTGCGGGATGCGCAAGGGCCTTGGCCCTGATAGTTCTCGAGCGAGAACCGATGTCCGCGCGCTTTCATCCAATCGGAGGTAATCCGGCTCGACCCCGGCGCGCGCCAGCAGCTCGGCGACCGAGACCTCGTGCTCGCCCGAGCTTTGCCGCAGGTCGATCGGCGCGAGGTGGAAGCCGAACAGCGTGACTTTTCTTTGCAGCGTCGCCAGGCGGCCGCGCGCGAGGCGGCCGGCACCCTGGGTCTTCAAAGACTCTGCGATGGTTTGCAGGTCTTTCGTGAATTCCTCTGCGTTCCCATACGGCGGCCGCGCCACGATCGCCGGCGGATTCGCCTTGGCGCCGGCAAGGCTCTCCGCGGCCGCGGCGAGCCGGGCGTAGATGCCGGAGATTGCGCGCCGGTACGGCTCGTCGCGCCGGTAGGCGGAGCTCTCGCCCGAGGCTGCGGCGAGCGCCTCGATCTCGGCCGGGGCGGCGTGGATGCGCGCCGAAAGGGCGAGCTCCTTGTACAGGTGCCCCACTTCCTCGAGATAGTGCGCGAGGATGAGCCCCGCCTGCTGCGCGAGCGCGCCGCGCATCACCGCGGCATTCACGTAGGGATTGCCGTCGCGGTCGCCGCCGATCCAGGTGCCGACGGTCAGGAAGGGCGCCAGGCGCGCTTCGATGCCGTATCGCTCTTTCAGGGCGTGCTCGAACTCGGCATACAGACGCGGCAGCTCGTCGAGGAACGTGAGGCGGAAATAGGCGAGGCCGTTCGCCACCTCGTCCGCCACCTCGAGCCGCGTGCCGCGCAGCATGGCCGTGAGCCACAGCCGGAGGATTTCGGCATGCAGGGCCTCGTCTCTTTCCCGGGACGATTCCCTCGTCAAAAGGCGCGCGATTTCGCGCTGGCAGTCGAGGATGCTCTGGCGCTGCACCTCGGTCGGATGCGCGGTGAGCACCGGCGCCACCCGGGCCCGGGCGAACCAATCGACCAGCTGCTGCGCGTCGACGCCCGCCTCGCGCGCGCGGTCGAGCGCGTAGGAGAAGCTGCCGGGACGCCGCGGCGAGCCGGCCGCGGCGTGCGCGCGCCGGCGGCGGTGCTGCTGCTCGTCCTCGGCGATGTTGAGGAGATGCGAGAAGTAGCTGAAGGCGCGCACGAGGTGCAGGGTTTGCTGCAGATCGAGCGCATTCAACTCGCGCTCCAGCTCGGCGCGACTCGACTCTTCTTTACGAAACGCCACGGCCGTCTGGCGGATGCGCTCGATGCGCTCCAGCGCCTCCTCGCCCACCTGCTCGCGGATCACTTCGCCGAGCAGCCGCCCGAGGAGGCGGCGGTCCTCGCGCAGCTGTAGTTCCTTCTCTTCCACGAGCGGCAGCGTATCATCGGACAAATGGGAAAACTGATCGTCGTCATCGCGATCGTCGCCGCCGTCGCCTTCGCCTGGCACAAGGGCTGGATCGCGCAGTGGTTCGACACGGCTGTCGATACCAGCATCGACAGCGTGAAGCGCACGCAGCGCCAAGCGACCAAGGTGCGGCCCGCGGACCCGGGCGCGCCCGAAGAAAAAAAGTAGTAGCATCGGCCGGAGGAGGTTCGCCATGTGTTACGACTACGAGCTCGAGTACCTGGTGCGCCGAGCCGAAGTTCCAGAAGAAAACCCGGTTCCCGCCTGAGGCTCGAGGAGCGGTTGCGCGCCCTTCCCGCGGGCGCGCTGGGTGACTTGCGGCGCGGGATCGAGAAGGAAAGCCTGCGCGTGCGCGCCGACGGCTCGCTCGCGCTCACGCCGCACCCGGCGCGCCTGGGCTCGGCGCTCACCCACCCGCACATCACCACCGATTTCAGCGAAAGCCAGCTCGAGCTCATCACCGGCGTGCATCACAGCGCCGACGGCTGCCTGCAGGAGCTCACCGAGATCCACGAGGTCGTCACGCGCGCGATCGGCGACGAGCTGCTGTGGGCCGCGAGCATGCCGTGCAACCTGCCCGCCGACGAGGCGATCCCGATCGGGCGCTACGGCACGTCCAACGTCGGGCGCGCGAAGACGGTGTACCGCATGGGCCTGTCGTACCGCTACGGCCGGCGCATGCAGACGATCTCGGGCATCCACTACAACTTCTCGGTGCCCGGCGTCGGCAGCGACGGCTACTTCGCGCTGATCCGCAACTTCCGCCGGCTTTCCTGGCTGCCGCTCTATCTCTTCGGCGCCTCGCCCGCGGTGTGCACCTCCTTCGTGGAAGGCCGCAAACACCAACTGAAGGAGCTCGCCCCGGGCACGCTCTACCTGCCGCACGCGACTTCCCTGCGCATGGGGCGCCTCGGCTACCAGAGCGACGCCCAGTCGAGCCTCATCGTCAGCTACAACAGCCTGCAGAGCTACGCCGCATCGCTGCACGAGGCGCTCACGGTGCCTTACCCGCCGTACGAGAAGATCGGCATCCGGGACGGTGATTCCTATAGACAGCTCTCGACCAGCCTGCTGCAGATCGAGAACGAGTTCTACAGCCCGATCCGGCCCAAGCGGCGCATCGAGCCCGGCGAGCGGCCGCTGCACGCGCTGCGCAGCCGCGGCGTCGAGTACGTCGAAGTGCGCCTGATGGACCTCGACCCCTTCAACCCGGTCGGCATCAACGCGCAGACCATGCGCTTGCTCGACATCCTGCTGCTCTACTGCCTGCTCGAGGAAAGCCCGCCCGACACGCCGCAGGAGCTTCTCGCGATCGCGCGCAACAAGCTGCGCGGCGCGCAGGAGGGACGCAAGAGCGGCCTCCTGCTCGAGCGCCGCGGCCGGCAGGTGCCGCTGGCCGACTGGGGGAAAGAGGTCGTGGCGGCCTGCGAGCCGATCGCGGTTGCCCTGGACGACGCTCGCGGCGGCGCCGCTTACAGGGATTCTCTGGAAGCAGCCCTCACCGGGCTCAGCGACCCCGACAGCGTTCCTTCTGCACGGGTGCTGCATGCCATGGCGCGCAACCACGGCAACTCCCACGTCCGGTTCACCCTCGCGGAGTCGCTCTCGCACCGCGGCACGCTGCTCGGCATCCCGCTGAAAGCCGACGTCGAGGAGCGCTTCGCGCGCCTGGCGAAAGAATCGATCGAGAAGCAGAAGAAGATCGAGGCGTCGGACCGCATCGACTTCGAGACCTACCGGCAGCGCTATCTCAACCCGGAGCTGCTAAGGGCCGAAGCTTTGGAAAAATAGGTCTTGCCTCGCCCCCCTGTGAAGGGGGGAAGCGACCCCCGACTCGATCGGGGGGAGCGGGGGGTTTGCTCTTCGCAAAAAACCAAACCCCCCGTTCGCCTCCGGCTCACGACCCCCTTAACAGGGGGTCAAGAAAAACCAGCGAGTTACTTCCCTCCGGCGTACGCGGTGCCCTTGCCGTCCGGCGCCCACACCACGTCGGCGTCGAGCGCATAGAGGGAGCACGGCTCCTTGGCGTTGGTGCGGCACTCGCGCACCGCGACGGCCGCGGCGTCGGGCAGGCCGCCGGCGAAGCCGCAGCGGCCGTCGCCGCTCACGGCGTAGGCGCGCGGCCCGGGCGACTCGAGGAAGGCGCGGTAGAGGTTGCGGCACGCGTCGGTGCGCACGTGCGGCAGGCGCTCGACCGAGTGGATCGGCTGCGCGGCGTCGAGGCGCTCGAACGGAATGCGGTGTTTTCCGAGGAACTGCTCGACCGCCGGCAGCCAGTAGCGCACGCCCAGCACCTCGCTGAAGATGTAGTGGCCGTCGCGGCCGAACGGCGGCTGCAGCACGTATTCGGCGCGCGCGCCGGCGGCAGTGAAGCGCTCGTACCAGAGCCGCGAGGTCTGGGCGTTGAAATAGAGGTCGTTCTCCGCGTAATGCAGCAGCACCGGCGCCTTCACGTTCTTGCCCACGGATTCGAGGAGCTTCGCGACCGGCTCGACCGCGCACGGCACGCCCGGCCTGAAGTCGGGATTGCCGCCGCGGCCCGCGGCGAAGCTGAGCACCGCCACCAGGCCTTCGGGATTGCGCGTGCCCGCGGTGACCATCGACACGATGCCGCCTGCCGACTGGCCGGCGAGGATCATGCGCTTGCCGTCGACGTAAGGCAGCGCGCGCGCGTATTCGTAGGCCGCCATCACGTCCTCGGACGCCGCGTGCTCGCCCTTGCGGTAATCGGGATTGGCGCAGGTGCCGGGATCCTCGGCGAACTCGCCGCCGGTGGCGCCGAAGCCGCGGCGCAGCGGCATCACCACCGCGTAGCCGCGCCGCGCGAACACCGCGGCGGAGTTGATGAGGAGCTCGGCGGACTCGCGCGCTCGACCGGTCGCCGAGCCCGGCGTGCCGTGATTGAGGACCACCGCGCCGTAGGGACCGGCGCCCTCCGGCCTGAGGATCGTCGCCGCGATGGAGTACCTGCCGCCGTCCGCGGGAATGCGGACGTCTTCCTGCACCAGGCGCGGCCCCAGGTTCTCGTCTGCGAAGGAGCTGCCGATGAAGAGGCAAAGCGCCGCGAGCAGCCCCGGAACCGTCCCCCCCTTGCGCACTGTCGCTCCCCCCGCACTGGTCATTTCGACTACCCAGTGTAGCCACTAATTGCGCCGCGGTGTAGCGGAAAGTCGTAGTCGTTCTGTAGAGTGAAAAAGTACGCGAAAAATGTCGCCCCGGCGCGACAAGGAGAGCTCGCAGTGACAGCGAATTTACGCAGTCTTCTGGGTTCTGAAAAAATTCTTGTGGTTCCAGGTGCGAGCGATGCACTCTCGGCGCGCCTGATCGAGGCGCACGGCTACGAATGCGTCTACATCGGGAGCTACGCCACCGCCGCGAGCCGCTTCGCGCTGCCCGATACCGGGCTCTTGTCGTTGGAACAATTGGCCTCGCACGCGAAGAGCATCGCCTCCGCCGTGCGCGTGCCG
>Ga0180085_1000635_pt1 | contig 12275 bp, 13 predicted proteins | sample EasRiv730_16_10D_FD_123013 | JGI IMG/M metagenome (GOLD analysis project Ga0180085, IMG submission 123013) | Soil microbial communities from meander-bound floodplain in the East River, Colorado, USA - East River metaG ERMLT730_16_10D | ecosystem: Environmental > Terrestrial > Soil > Floodplain ... | reverse complement strand
GGCCGGATCTGCACACGCGACCGGTGCGCGGCAACATCGACACGCGGATCCGCAAGCTGCTCGAGGGCGAATTCGGCGCGCTCCTGCTGGCGGTCGCGGGGATCGAGCGGCTCGCGCTCGATCGCGCGCCGTGGATCGCCCTGCCGATCGAGACCTGCCTGCCCGCCGTGGGCCAGGGCGCGATCGCGGTCGAGACGCGGGCCGGCGAGGGGCCCACGATCGAGCTGCTGCGCGCGCTCGACCACGCGCCGACGCACGCGGCCGTGAGGGCCGAGCGGGCGTTCCTCGATCGCCTGGGCGGCGGCTGCCTGGCCCCCGCCGCGGCGCACGCCGTGATCGAGGACGGCGCGATCCGGTTGCGCGCGTTCGCCGGTGACGCGGACGGGGTGGAAGCCCTGTACGACGAAGGGCGCGGACCCACGGACGATGCGGAGTCCCTCGGACGCAGCGTGGCCGAGCGGCTGCTCGCGGCCGGCGCCGGCCGCCTGCTCGCGCGCTCGCGGGATGCGTCGGTCGACGAGCCCCATGGCGCGTGACGCGCGCCCGCTCGCGGGGCTCGCCGTGCTCGTGACCCGTCCGGCCGGCCGCGGCGGGGAGCTCGTGCGGATCCTCGCGCGCTCGGGCGCACGGGTCGAGGCGCGGCCCACGATCGCGATCGAGCCGCCGGTCGATGCGGCGCCGGCCGAGCGTGCGATCGCCGGCCTCGCGGGCTATACGTGGATCGTCTTCACGAGCGCCCACGGTGTGCGCTGCTTCTTCGCCACGGCCGAGCGCGTCCTCGGTCGGCCGCTCGCGCTCGGGATCCCCGTCGCCGCGGTGGGGCCGGCGACGGCCGAAGCGCTGCGGGAGCGCGGCGTCGTGGCCCACGTGATCGCCGAGGAGGCCCACGCCGAGGGGCTCGCCGCGTCGCTCGTCTCACGCATCGGAGCCGCGGATCGGGTGCTCGTCGTCGCGCCCGAGGCGCGGCGCGACGCCCTCGAGCGCGGGCTCGACGCCACGGGGGCGACGGTCGATGTGCGCGCGTTCTACCGCAACGTGCCGGCATCCGGCGTGGCCGAGGTGGCGCGCGACGTCCACGGCGGGCGCTTCGACGTGGCCGTGTTCACGTCGCCCTCGACGGTGCGCCGTCTGATTGCGGCAGGCGCCGCGGCCGGGCTGGACGTGCTGCCGGCGCTCGGCCGCATGGGGCTCGTGGCGATCGGCCAGGTGACGGCGCTCGCGCTCGCAGACCTCGGTCTGCCGGTAGGGGCGATCGCCGAGCGTCCGTCGGACGACGGAATCGCCGCCGCGGTGATGCGGATCGCGGCAGGCCGTGTGTTAGCATCCCCGACCGTGAGCGGCCCAGCCTCGTGCAAGCGCACCCCACTCCACGAGGAGCACGTCCGCGCGGGCGCGCGGATGGTCGAATTCGCCGGCTGGCACATGCCGATCCAGTACGCCGGTGTCGTCGACGAGCACCTCGCGGTGCGCACGCGAGCCGGCTTGTTCGACGTCAGCCACATGGGCGAGGTGCGGGTCCGCGGTCCGCAAGCGGTGGCGTTCTTGCAGCACGTCACCTCGAACGACGTGGCGCGACTCGAGCCCGGCCGCGCGCACTACACCGGGTTGATGACCCCCGAGGGTGGCTTCGTCGACGACTTGCTGATCTACCGTTTGGGCCCGGACGAGCTGCTGGCCGTCGTCAATGCGGCCAACACGGCGAAGGACGTGGCCTGGCTCCGCGAGCACGCGCGCGGGTTCGAGGTCGAGCTCGCGGACGAGTCGGACGCCTGGGCCCAGATCGCGCTGCAGGGGCCGCTGGCCTCGGCGATCCTGCGCCGCTCGTGCGCGCTCGACCTGGCACCGATACGCTACTACCACTTCCGGCACGGCGACGTCGCGACCGTCCCGTGCCTCGTGTCGCGCACGGGCTACACCGGTGAGGACGGCTTCGAGCTGTACGCGCCGGCCGAAGCCGGCGCGCAGCTGTGGCGAGCGCTGCTCGAGAGCGGGGCGGCCGATGGGCTCCGGCCGGTGGGATTGGGTGCGCGCGACACGCTGCGTCTCGAGGCCAAGATGGCGCTCTACGGCAACGACATCGACGAGACGACGACTCCGTTCGAGGCGGACCTGGGCTGGATCGTCCGGTTGGGCAAGGGCGAGTTCGTCGGGCGCGCCGCGCTCGTGGCGCAGCAGGAGCGGGGGATCGCGCGCAAGCTCACGGGCTTCGAGATGTCGGGCCGCGCGATCGCGCGCCACGGCTATGCGGTCCTGCACTCGGGCGCGGAAGTGGCGCGGGTCACGAGCGGGAGCCACGCTCCGTACTTGAAGAAGAACATCGGGCTGGCCTACCTGCCGCTCGCGCTGGCCGAGCCCGGGACGGGAATCGAGATCGACGTGCGCGGACGCGCGGAGCCGGCCCGCGTCGTTCCGACGCCGTTTTATCGCCGTCCGGCGAGCCCCTGACCGACCACCCGAGCGGGCGCGGCCCGCTACGGAGGCTCCATGCAGTACCCGAGCGATCGACGCTACACGAAGGACCACGAGTGGCTGCGCGTCGAGGGCGGCCTGGCCACGGTCGGCATCACCGCGTTCGCACAGGAACAGCTCGGCGACATCGTGTACGTGGAGCTCCCGGCGGCAGGCAAGACGGTGCGGGCGGGAGATGTTCTGGGCACGATCGAATCGGTCAAGGCGGTGTCGGAGATCTTCGCGCCGGTGAGCGGCCGCGTGCGCGAGGCCAACGCGGCGTTGAGCGATCGACCCGAGCTCGCGAACCGGGACCCGCACGGGGAGGGGTGGTACTGCACGCTCGAGCTCGCCGACCCCGGAGAGGTCGAACGGCTGCTCGAGGCCGCGGCGTACGCGGATCTCGCGCACGCCACCTGAGTCGTGAGGTCGAAGCTACGTCGCGGGGCCGAACTCCTCCCGGGCCACGCCGATCCGCGCGAGCCAGCCCTCCAGGTCCTCGACGGGGAGGCCCACGACGTTCGACCAGGACCCGTCGACCGACTCCACGAGCTCGACGCCGCGGCCCTGGATTCCGTACGCTCCGGCCTTGTCGAGCGGCTCGCCGCTCCGAACGTAGTCGTGCACCAGGCGGTCGTCGTAGGCCCGGAACGTCACCCGGGTGACCCGTACCGCGGTCGTCGTCCGCGGCTCGTCCAGGCGCAGCAGGTGCACGCCCGTCAGCACGTCGTGCGTTCGACCCGAGAGTGCACGGAGCATCGCCGTGGCCTCGACGGCATCCCGTGGCTTGCCGAGAGCCAGGCCGTCCAGCACGACTTCGGTGTCGGCGCCGAGCACGACGGCGAGCGGCCAGCGCGCGGCGAGCTCCACCGCGACCGCGCTCGCCTTTCCTGTGGCCAGGCGCGTCACGCGCCGTTCGGGCGGCTCCTCGGGCAGCAGGGCCTCGTCGACTCGCGACACCACGACGCAGGGGTCGAACCCGGCCTCGCGCAGCAGCTCGAGCCGCCGCGGCGAGGCCGAAGCGAGGAACAACCGACGCCCTCGATCCATCGTCCACCCGGCGGGCAGGATACCGAACTTTTACTTGCGTGGGGTCTCGTCCGGGACCATGCCTAGTGGCGCCGGGACATCCCCCGGGGAGGAAGCGAAATGAAGCGACGACGAATCGGGGCGACGCTGGTCGGGCTCGCGCTGGGCCTCGGGCTCGCCGCGGGCGCGCAGGCCGAGAGCGCCGACCTCGTGTCGGATGGCGTGCGCCCCGAGCTGTTCCTGATCTACACGGGAGACGTGATCGGGCACATCGACCCCTGTGGTTGAAAGATGAACCCCGCAGGGGGCCTGGCCCGGAGGGCCTGGGCCGTTCACGAGATCGAGCGCAAGTTCCAGGGCGTGGCGCGGTTTCTGCTGGACAGCGGGAACTTCGCGGACAATCCGACCCCACAGGGCCTCGTCCAGACCAAGGCGCTGCTCGACGCCATGGAGCGGATGGGCTACGACGCGGTCAACGTGGGCGAGCGGGACGTGCAGCGCGGCTACGCTCCCTTCCTCGAGCTGGTCGGGACCCGGAGCTTCCCCTTCCTCTCGGCCAACATCGTGCGTGCCGACACGCAGGCGCCGGTGTTCGCGCCGAGCGTCGTCGTCGAGGCGGACGCCGTGGGGGATGCGCGCCGCATGCGGATCGGCGTCATCGGCGCGGTGCGGTTCAACCCGACCTTCCGACGCCCGGGCCCCGATGGGACCGAGATGATCATCGTCGCGCCACGGGAAGTCGTGGCGCGCGAGATCGCGAAGCTCCGCGCGGGCAAGGTCGATCTGGTCGTGCTCCTCGCCGCGCTCCCGCGCGAGGACGCGCGCCGGTTGGCCCAGGACGTGCCCGGACTCGACTTCATCGTCGGCTCGTACGGCGGCGACTACACGACGGCCAAGGAGCGGCAGGGCAACACCTGGATCGTGTACTCGGGTAACCAGGGCAAGCGCCTGGGAGAGACCCGTGTCTACCTGCGCGAAGCGTCGATCGAGCAGGACACGAAGCTCCACACCCTGACCGCGGCCTACCCCTCAGACGAGTCGATGCTCGAGTTCGTGAACTCGATCCCGCGCACGGAGCCCGCGACGCTTCCGGTCGTCGGTGCTGCGAGCACGCCGGCGGCGAGCGCGCCGGCGGCGAGCCCCGGGCCGTACCTGGGTAGCGAGGCCTGTCGTGGTTGCCATGCCAGCGAGGGGACCGACTGGGCCGCCTCGGCCCACGCCTCGTCGCTGGCCACGCTCGAGACCAAGCGCGCGGCAAGCGACCCGGCCTGCCTGCACTGCCACGTCACCGGTCACGGTACCGCGGGCGGATTCGCGACGCGCGAGGCTTCGCCGGCCCTGGCGAGCGTCGGCTGCGAGGCGTGCCACGGCGCGGGGCGCGAGCACGTCGCGCGGACGCAGCTGCCCTATGGCGCGGTGACGGTCGCGACCTGTACCGCCTGCCACGACCGCGCCAACAGTCCGAAGTTCGACGCCTATTCCTATCTGCCGCGCGTCAACCATCGCGCCTCCGCCGCGAGGTGACAGAAGCGGGCCGTTGCCTGGGGGTCGACCTGGGTCGGGTGCGCGTCGGTCTCGCGCTGTCCGACCCGCTGGGGCTCACGGCCCAGCCGCTTCAGGTCGTCGAGCACGTCGGCCCGCGGCGTGGAGTCGAGCGGGTGGCCCAGGCCGTCGAGGAGCACGGAGTGACGACCGTGATCGTCGGGCTGCCGCTGCTGCTCTCGGGCGCCGACGGGGAACGGGCCAAGGAGGCCCGCACGTTCGTCGAGCGCCTGGTGCGGCGGCTGCCCGGGATTCGCGTCGAGCTGTGGGACGAGCGCTTCACCACCGCCCAGGCCCAGCGGACGATGATCGACGCGAGCGTCCGCCGCTCGACGCGCAAGGAGACGATCGACGCGGTGGCGGCTGCGCTGATCCTGCAGAGCTGGCTCGACGCGCAGGCGCCGCGGCGATGAGGCGCCATCGGCTGGCGCTCGCGCTGACCGCGCTCGCGACGCTCGGCGCCGCGGTGTGCGGGGGCGGGCTGTGGATCCATGGGCGGCTGACCGCGCCGTACCGCGGATGGGACGGCGCGCACGTCGACGTCGAGCTCGCACCCGGCCTCAGCGCGACCGCGATGCTCGACCGCCTCGGCGCGGCCGGCGTGCTGCGCGATCCGGCGATCGTCCGGCGCTGGCTCGCGCTGCGCGGCGGCGGCGAGGCGCTGCAGGCCGGGGAGTATCGCTTCGACCGGCCGCTCGCGCCGTTCGAGGTTCTCGCGCGGTTGCGCCGCGGCGACGTGCTGCTGCATCCGGTCACGATTCCCGAGGGGTTGGTGCTGGAGGAGATCGCCGAGCGGCTGGTCGAAGCCGGACTGTCCTCGTACGAGGATCTCGTCGTTGCGTTCCGCGATCCGCGACCCGTGCGAGACCTCGATCCGCTGGCCACCGATCTCGAGGGCTACCTGTACCCCGAGACCTATCGCTTCGCCCGCGACACCACGGCGCCGCGGATCGCCGAGACCTTCGTCGAGCGGTTTCGCCAAGCGGTCGGCGAGGACTACCCCGAACGCGCCCGCAGCGTGGGGCTCGACGTTCGGCGCGCGGTCATCCTGGCTTCGATGATCGAGCGGGAGACCTCGGTGCCGGAAGAGCGGCGGCCGATCTCACGCGTGTTCCACAACCGGCTGCGCCGCGGCATGCCGATGCAGTGCGATCCGACCGTGCTCTACGCCTGGCACCGTGCCGGACGGCCGGTGGGGCGACTGCTGCGCGCGCACCTGGCCTTCGACTCGCCGTGGAACACCTACGTGGTGCGGGGCCTGCCGCGAGGACCGATCGCCAATCCAGGGCGCGAGAGCCTCGAGGCGGCGGTCGATCCCGGCGTCGGCCGCGAGCTGTACTTCGTCGCCGCCCCCGGAGGCGGGCACCGCTTCTCGGCGACGCACGTGGGGCACCTCGCCGCGGTGGCCGAGTGGCGGGCCTACTCGAGCTCCTCGAGGTAGGTCGCGCGGGGGAGGTGGATCCCGTGGAAGTTGATCGCGCGGCGCCGATCCTGGTCGCTCAGTCGCTCGTTCAGCACGCCGTTGGCGTTGATCTCGCCCTGCTGCAGCGCTTCGAAGTGGAAGCGACAGAACCCTTCGAGATAGACGGCATCCTCGCAGAAGCGCGAGCCGCCCAGGCTGGTGCGGAAGCGACAGTGGCTCATCGAGCGGATTCTAGCAGCTTCGGCAGCCTTACCGTTCCGTGATCCGGAGTACGCAGCGGCCGCGCGGCCGGAGAGCGATGAGCGCGGTCGCGCGGTTCTCGGCGCCGCTCGAGTGGCCCCGCGCTTGCAGTTCCCTCCGCTCGCCGGCGAACCCTACGACCCCAGGGCCGCCGTTGAGCCGGATCGGGACGAGGCCGAGGTGGTTCCCCCTCCTCCTCCTCAAGACCTCCATCCCCTCGCAGCGTCTTGCTCGTCCCGATCCGGCGCGTTTTTCCTGTACCATGGCGGCGTGGCGATGGAACGGCGGCGCAAGCGCGGCTTCGAGCGCGCGGGCGCCTTCGGCACGCAGGGCCTCGGACTTCCCGCGCCGCGGGCGCGCGAGCTGCGACTGGTCAGCGCCTGGCGTGCGTGCGCCGGAGGGCCGCTGGCCGAGCGCGCGCGCGCGATCGGGGTTCGACGGGGCGTGCTCGAGGTCGTCGTCGAGGACGCGCGCTGGCTCGAAACGGTCGCAGACCTCCTGCCCTCGCTCGGCGCCCGCGTCGCCGAGCGCTGCCCCGATCTCGGGATCCGCCGCTGCCGCGTGGTGCTTCGCGGCGCGGGACGAACGACCACCAGCGTTCCCGTGCACCATGGCCCGCCGACCGCCCGCGGACACTAGAACGCGTAGCGGGCGAGGGCCAGGAAGGCGTCTCGGTCGCGGCTGGCGTACTGCTCGTCGCTGCGGAACTGGATCTCGAGATCGCATGCCGCGGTGACCGACGCCCCGACGGCCACGGCGTAGCGGTCGGCGTCTCCGGCCTCGGCCTCGGCCCGCAGGTAGGGCCCGAAACGGTCGCCGCGCGGCCGGAGCGACCAGCGAGCCGAGCCCCGGACGTGCCAGTGTCGGTCCTCGCCGAACGAGCTGTCGAGCACGTAGCCTGCGTGCGCCGCACCCTCGAGCGTGCCGCGCCGCGACCGCGGGCGCCGCAGCCCGGGGCGGTCGGCGTCGGGCGTCGAGATCCCGAGATCGATCACGTTCATGCTCGTCACCCGGTCGTTCGGCTCCGCGAGCTCGTGATTCGAGCGGTGGTAGGCGTAGATGCCGGCGACGCTGCCGTCGAGCGGTCGCTCGAGGCCGACTTCCCAGAAGTAGTACAGGTCGCCTGTGTCCTTGGCGGTGAGGATGTTCGCGTCGACGCGGGCGATCGCGTGGAGCGACGAGAAGAAGCGGGGAGAGGTGAAGCGCAGCAGGAGCTGGGCCGCCAGGCGTCCGTCTTCGCCGCCGCCCGTTCCGACGACGCCATCGATCGCGGGCGGCTGCTCGACCGCGCTCACGCGCCCCGCCGTGTCCCCCTCGTATTCGAAGCCGAGGAGCAGGCCCGAGCTGCCCGCGCCCAGCGGATTCTCGGCATGGAGGTAGCGCAGGAAGAACCCGACGCGCCGCGCTCCGGTGAGCTCGCAGTCGAGCGCCGGCCCGATCTCGAAGTCGGCCGCCAGGTGCGTGCCGTCGACGAGCCCGTCGAGTCGCGCGTCGAGGACCAGCCGGCGCCAGAGCCGAGCACGAGCGGCGCCGCGCAGCACGGCGTCGGCGCTGACCTCGCGCTCTTCCACCGCGACGCCGGCGGTGACCCAGCCCGCGAGCGCCGGAGCATGGTCCTGGTCGTGCGCACCGAGGAGCGGACCGTCCGTGTTGCGCAGCGTGGCGCCGATCCAGCGCACCCACGGTTGACCGTCCGCATCGACTCGTTCGCGCCCGCGTTGGCCGGCGGAGACGGCGAAGCCGAGCGCGCCGGGGCTCCGCCGCGCGCGCCAGCCCACCTCGACGTCGTACAGGAGGTCGTCGAGCGCGAAGGCAAAGCTCGACAGCGCTCGCTCGATCGTGGTGCGCGTGTCGATCCCGAGCACGATGTCGCCGCCCGCGGCGGGCGTCAGCGGCAGATCGGCCCACAGGTCGCCGATCAGATCCAAGTCGTCCGAAAAGACCCACATCAGGCGCCCGCCGGCGCTGGCGCGTGGCGCGTTCGCCTCCCGGCCTGCCGCCGCGGCGTGCGTCTCGATCTGCGCGGCGCAGAGCGCGGCCAGGCAACCGGCTGCGACCCGGAGCGGTCGCCCGACGGAGCGCGCGAACACGCTCAGGGGGTCGGGCTCTCGACGAGGCGGACCGGAACCTCGGTCGTGACGAGCTTGCCTGCCGCATCCGTCACTTCCACCCGCACGCGGTAATCGCCGAGCGGCCAGCGCTCGCTCGTGGGCAGCTCCCAAGCCACCCCCGGAGCCGACTGCTCGGCCGCTTGCGCGGCGCCGAGCCGCACCCACCGCCCGTCGTTCTCCTGGCCCTCGAGCTGGTAGGTCACGCGCGTCGGGAAGGTCGCCCCGTAGACCTCGAAGAACAGGCGCAGCGGCTCTCCGCGCCGATACTCGTCCTCGAGCTTGGGCACCACGCGGAACGGGCCCACGTGAAACGGCTCGGTGTGGGACGCGAGCGAGGCGTACTCCACCGGCGCGAGGTCCGAAGCCCACACCGCGTCGCTGAGGCGCAGCGTGACGGGCAGGGCGGGCACCTCGAGGCGCGAGCGGTGGATGCCGGTCTGGATCTTCTTCGGATCGGCCACGATCAGCGTCACGGAATAGGCCCCGGGGTCGAGGGCGATCCGTGCCTGGGCCACTCGGTACGCGGGCGTCGTCGCCAGGCCGAACGAGTCCTCGCCGAGCAGGCGCGGGTCGGCGCCGGAATCGAGCGGCGTGAAGCGCGCCAGGATCGCGGGCCTCGCGTCTGCGTCGATCTGGGTCAGATCGACGCTGATCACGGCCAGTGGCTTCGGCTCCTCGGGGGTCACGTAGCGGTCGACGCGAACGTGGAGCGGGATCGTCTGGTAGGACTCCATCGTCTCAACGCTCTCGATCAGCACCCGCTCTTGCGGCGGGATCTCCTGCATCCGACCGAGATCGAGCATGACCGACAGCTCGGAGGTCATGGGCGAGGAGGTCATCTCGAGGAACTTGTCGAACTGCCGGGTTCGCTCCTCGGTGATCGCCAGGGGATCCCAGAAGACGTTGGCCAGCTTGGGCTCGTAGGACAGGCGGTACTCGCCGTCGACCGAGCGGACGAACGGGACGACGACGACCGGGTCGAGGTCGACGCGCTGGGCCGGGCGGCCCTCGTAGATCCAGCGGACGACCCCGTGTCCGGCGGTCGGGGAATCCTTGGGGGCAAGCTGCCGGTCGTCCTGGACCTCGGTCGGCGGTCCGTACAGGATGTGGATCTTGCCCCGGTCGGTCATCCAGCCGGGCTTCGAGCTGTCGAGGAACGCATCGTTGGCCTCGCGCACGCGCTCCCAGAAGCGGTGGCGGTACTCGTTGGCCAGCGTGTCCGGGGTCGGGTCGCGGCGGGCCCAGAACTGCTCGAGAAACAGCGTTCGCGCCTGGTCCGTCTCGAGCTCGCGGAAGGCCTGGAGCTCCTCCTTGCGGGCGATGTAGCGCACCGGGCCGTCGGCCCACTTGCGCAGGGTCTCGGGCTCCTTGGCCGTGGCGGGGACGATGCTCGAGAGGCCGAGGAGCAGGGCTCCCACCGTTCGTCGGCGCAGCACGGACGCGACCCTCCGGTGGCCCGGGAGCCCGCGGCAGCGTCGGGAACGGCGCCTGGCCGCGGCTCGATCAACGAGTATAATCCCGCCCCGGTCGCGGGCGCTCGGCGGTGTGGCCGCCTTGCACCGCGCCGCGCTGGGCCTAGATATAAGATGTCCAGGGCTGCACGGCGCGTCCTGGAGATCCGAGACAGGAGGAGGAGCGGCGGTCGGTTCCTTCCGTGACCAGAGGAGGCCCGATTCATGGCCTGGATACGGCAACAGAAGCCGGAGTCGGAGAGGGAGCCAACGCCCTCGCCGTCGATGCCCGAGCCCGCGCGCAACGTTGCGCCCCCACCGCCGCGTCGAGAGCGGAGCCAGGAGACCCTTGTGAACATCGGACAGTCGGTCGAGATTCGTGGCACCCTGACCGGGAACGAGGACCTGACGATCGAGGGCATGGTAGACGGGAAGATCCTCGTCAAGGACCACGCGCTGACGATCGGTGCGAACGGCCGGATCACGGCCGAAGTTCACGCCAAGACGGTGATCGTGGTGGGCCAGATCGTCGGCAACATCACCGCGGACGACAAGGTCGAGATCGCCCCTTCGGGCTCGGTCCAGGGCGATATCCGCGCACCGCGGGTGTCGATCTCGGACGGCGCGAAGTTCAAGGGCAGCATCGACATGGATCGCAAGGGCGGGACGGCGACGGGTCAGGGACCGGCGCGGGTCGGCGGCGTTTCGAGCGCCGTGGGCGACGTGGTTCCGCGGAGCGCAAGCGCGTCCCAAGGCTGATCCGTGAAGCTGCCGTGGCGCCGGACGGACGGGTCCTCGGCGGAGTCGGTCGCTCGTCCGTCCCATGGCTCAGGCGCCGACGCGGGCCAGGCGTGTCCCAGTCTGGCCCGCGTCCTGTCCAGGGTGCTCAAGGAGCCGCGCCCGGAGATCCTGGACATCGGTCCGTTCTGCGGCGCCACGGCGGTCTTCCTCGCCGATCGAGGGGCGCGCGTCAGCGTGGGCGAGCTGGAGCTGCCGCTTCCGCCCGCGCCGGCCGAAGACGCGCCGCCGCCGCCCATTCGCCTCGACCAACCGGACGGCCGCTATCACCTGGTGCTGGCCTGGGAGATTCTCGACTTCCTCCCCACGAACCGTCTCTCCGAGTTCGGTCCGGAGCTGGCTCGGATCCTGGCCCGTGGCGGGTTCGCCCTCGCGCTCGCGCTGGCGGACGCCTCGCGCCGGGCCGCCGCGCCGTCGCGTCCACCGCGCTACCGCGTGCTGGCCGAGGATCGCGTGGCCTGGGAGCCGGCTGCGGGAGCGCCGCTCGAACGTTACGTGCACGCCACACGGGAGATCGAGCGACGGCTCAAGCCTCTGACCGTGCAGGGGATCCACCTCCAGCGCAGCCAGATGCGCGAGGTGCTGCTGTACAAGCCGATGGTCTGAACGCGATGGTCTCGCGACGCATCCGGCGCACCGGGCTCTCTCCGACCTTCGGTGTCGTGGCGCAAGCCGAGGCGCTGCGCGCGGGCGGTGCCGACGTGGTCGACTTCAGCGTCGGTCAGCCGGATTTTCCGACGACCGACGAAGCCAAGCGCGCCGGAGCGGCCGCGATCGCCGACAACCGCACCGGCTACACGCTGAACGCCGGAATCCGCGAGCTGCGCGCGGCGATCGCGGAACGGATCGAGCAGGAGCGCGGGCTACGCTACGAGCCGGGCGACATCCTGGTCTCGCCCGGCGCCAAGGCCAGCCTGTACTTCGGCTTTCTCGCGCTCGTCGATCCGGGCGACGAAGTGCTCGTGCCGTCGCCCTACTGGACTTCGTACCCCGAGCAGATCCGGCTCGCCGACGGCAACCCGGTGTGCGTGCCCTGCGCCGAGGAGCAGGGGTTCAAGCTGGAGCTGTCCGCTCTCGACGCGGCGCGTACCCCGCGCACCCGGGGACTCGTACTGAACTACCCGTCGAACCCGACCGGCGCCTGCTACCGGCGGGAGGAGCTCGAGCCGATCGCCGCGTGGTGCGTGCAGCACGACCTGTGGGTCGTCGCCGACGAGATCTACGCCCAGCTGC
>Ga0180085_1000634_pt1 | contig 12283 bp, 6 predicted proteins | sample EasRiv730_16_10D_FD_123013 | JGI IMG/M metagenome (GOLD analysis project Ga0180085, IMG submission 123013) | Soil microbial communities from meander-bound floodplain in the East River, Colorado, USA - East River metaG ERMLT730_16_10D | ecosystem: Environmental > Terrestrial > Soil > Floodplain ... | reverse complement strand
TCTTACCGGCCTTGCTCTCCGGTATTGCGGCGATCGCGATTTGGCGATCGTGGGAACGCGCCCCAGACCCTGCCGTCGCTGATCCGTCACACCCCGTCTCCCACTCGTTGCCGCCCGTTGCGCCCAGCCCGTACCTGAACACGCGGGCCGACGCCCAGTATGTCGGCACACCGCGCTGTGTCGAGTGTCACTCCGATCAGCACGATTCGTACCTGCACACAGCGCACAGCCGCTCGATGAGCCTGATCGATCCCGCAAGCGAGCCCCTTGACGGCGCGTTCGATCATCATGCGTCTCTTCGCCGCTACCGATCGTATCGTCGGGACGACCAACTCCGTCATCGTGAGTCGCTTGTATCGCCCGCTGGCGAAGAACTGGTGCTATGCGACCAACCGCTCAAGTATCTCATCGGCTCGGGCCGATTCTCGCGCACCTACCTGCTGGAAGACCAGGGCTTTCTCGTCGAATCGCCATTGACGTGGTACACCTCGCTGAATGCCTGGGCCATGTCGCCCGGCTATGACGTGCGCGAGCACCAGTCCTTCCACCGCACGATCACCTTCGGCTGTTTATTTTGCCACTCCGGCAGCATCGAACGCGTGAATAGCAATGACGAACTCGTTCGCCTGGGTGAAATCGCGATCGGTTGCGAGCGGTGCCACGGCCCTGGTTCAATACACGTTGCTCGCCAGGCTGCCGGCCACATCCAGCCCTCGCCCGAGGGTGACCTCACGATCGTCAATCCACGACGCCTGCCACGCGAGCGGGCCGAGTCGGTTTGCCACCAATGCCACCTCAGCGGCGAAACCCAGATCGCCGTCCGGGGCCGGTCAACGGCGGATTTTCGCCCGGGACTTCGCTGGCAAGACTTCGCCATCGACTATGGCTTTGAAGCTGCCGGCACGGAGATGACCGTCGTCGGGCATGTGGCGCAACTGCGTCAAAGCCGCTGCTATCTGGGTAGCGAAACGCTCACGTGTATGACGTGCCATCCCGGTCACGAGCCGCCGGCGCCCACAGACCGGCAGGTGCATTACCGGGCCGCATGCCAGCGCTGCCACGCCGAGCCGTCTTGCAGAATTACGCTAGCCAAGAGAACTGCGGAGCGCGGCAATGATTGCACCGCCTGCCACATGCCCCAGTCGCCGACCGACATCCCCCACATCGCATTCACCCATCACCGTATAGGCATTCACTCACCCGAAGGTGGCACTCGATCCGTCCCGTCCGCGAAGTTTCGGCCACTGGCCCCCGTGCTCGACGTTGGGCATTTATCTGAGATTGACCGTCGGCGCGGCCTTGGACTGGCCTACCTGCAATACCGCAGAGACCACGAGCAAAGCACCAGCGCGGACGAGTACTTTGCGAAAGCGCGGACTTTGATTGATTCAACCATTGCCGCTGGGCTGATCGATGCCCCCGTGGCGCTGGCACAAGCCGAATTGGCAGCCGCCGCCAACGACTGGACAGCAGTAGAGCGATGGTCGCGGCAGACACTGGCCGCCGAAAATCTCACTACCAAAGAGCGGACGGCTGCTCTGCGAATGCTGGCAGGGCTGGCGCTGCGAGGTGACCGCCTCGCGGAGGCAATGAAGTTTCTGGAAGAATTGTGCAGAACCGCGCGCGATCCGCGCGATTGGTTCTTGCTCGGCGTCTGCCGCCAGCGGCAAGGTGACGCTCCCGGGGCGATTGAGGCTTTAGAGCGAGTCCTACAGATTGACCCTGCTGCCCCCGAGACACATGAACTGCTTTCGTCCCTCTATGCCGCGCGAGGCAACGAGCTGCTGGCCAAGCCGCGGCGTGAACGAGCGGAAGCGATCCGAAGGGCGACTGCCGCGAGCGAATAGCCCGCCTGTGGAATGGATCGTTTCGCGGTCCTGCCAGCAGATCACAGGCAATGGACAAAGCGGGCGTTCCCCTACGACCGGCAGATTTTCTGCAATCGCGCCAATCGTTTTGCCGATACGGAGGGAGACGCACCAGGGGCGGCACAGCTAGCAGGCTGCGCCGACGATGACTCTCGACCCGGCCTTGAAATGGTGGTGGATATGCCCTCGCTCTTGCGTTTGACGGTGTTGGCTTCCTGCCTCGCAGGCGGAGTGTCCGCTTTGGGCCAGGACAAGATTTCCTGGGCGCCCAACCTGGAGACGGCCCAGACGGCCGCCGCTGAGCAGGGAAAGCTGATCCTGCTGCACTTCCATAACGATCACTGCCCACCGTGCGATCGCGTCGAGCGGGAGGTCTTTTCCCAGCCGCGAGTTGCCGAAGCGATCGCCCGCAATTATGTGCCGGTAAAAGTCCACGCCGGAGCGCAGCCGAAGATCGCGGAGCAATTCCGCGTCGATCGCTGGCCGACCGACATCATCTGCACGCCAGCCGGGCTGGAAATCATGCGAACCACGAGTCCAGGGAAGCCCGAGGCTTTTGTCAGTCTGGTCGATCAAGTCGCGATGCAAGCTGGTGTCGGCGCCGGGCGGAATTGGCAAACCTCGATGCAAGCCGCCGGACAGGCAGTGCTGGATCCGCAGGTCGCTCAAGTCCAGGCTGCCGGCCAGACGGCTGGTGCCGCGCAAGGATACGCCAACCAGGCGGCGACGACGGCACAGAATCTCGGCAGCCAGGCGACCACAACGGCGCAGGGCTATGCGAACCAGGCCAACTCCACGTTCCAGAATTATGCGGCTCAGGCCAACCGCTGGAACCAGCAAGCCACCAGCGCCGCCCAGCAGGCCGGCAATACCGTGCAGCAGTTTGGCAATTCCGCACAGCAGATGGGTACGCAGGCGCAGAATGCGGGCCGGGACTTGCGGACCGCATGGAACGCGGGTGCTGCCGCGGCTGCCGCCCCGGGCTTCCAAACCGCACCGGCGGACGGGGCCTATGCCCAATTCGCCCAGCCGCAGCAAACTGCATTGCCGCCTGGACCACAGCCACAAACCACCCAGCCACCGGTAGCGCAGTCGGCTGCTCCCCAGCCGCCGCTCCCGCCGCAACAGCCAAGCCTGCCAACGGCAAATCCGTTTGTCGGGGCTGCGCCGACGCAGCCGGCGCTGACCCAATTAGCGCCGGCCGAACCAGCGCCGGCTCAACAAGTGCCTCCCCAGCAAGCGCCGCCGGCATTTTCAGTGCAGCAGCCTCCGACATCGACTACGCCCCAGCAAACTTTGGCGCCGAGCATCTCGCCGGCGCCGCAGCCGATGGGATCGTTGGCCGGCAGCCCGTCGCCGGCGCTGACCCCCGATCAGGGACTCGTTCCCGCCTCGCAGGCGCCGCCAGTTGCCATGGAGGGCTACTGCCCGGTGACACTGCTCGAACAGCGCAAGTGGAAGCGATCGGATCCGAAATTCGGGGCGATCCATCGCGGCCGAACTTATCTATTTGCATCGGAAGCCGAACAACAGAAGTTTCTGGCCAACCCGGACGCATTCAGCCCGATCCTCTCGGGCTTCGATCCGGTCGTCTTCGCCCAGCGCGGCGAAATGGTCGAAGGCAAGCGGAGCTACGGCCTGACGTACAACAAACAGATCTTCCTGTTCGCCGACGAGGCCTCGCTGCAAGCCTTCTCGAAGTCGCCACACGCATTCGCGGAGACCGCCCGGCAGGCGATGATCCAGGCGGAAACCGGATCGAAGCTGAGGTAGAGGAGAAGCGACGAGCGGACAAGCCTGCCGTGCGCGGCCTTTGCTGGTTGGGACGATCGCTTCTGATACACTGTCGCTACCACCGAGCGGGTGGGCAGCGACCGCACTCCCCGCGTCAAAGTCGCTCGCCGCCCGCCTCTCATCCCTGGGAGGCCCACCGTGACCAGTTGCGCCGTCGTCCTGATCATTTCGCTCTTCTCGGCCGACCCAGTCGCGGCCGATCTGGTCCTTCGAGGCGGCACGATCTACGACGGCGGCGATGGCGTAGCGGCTGTCGGCGACGTAGCGATTAAGGGGGATCGGATTGTGGCGGTCGGCAAGTTCGACGTAGCGGGCAGCCCGCGCGAACTCGACGCCAAGGGCTTGGTCGTCTCCCCTGGCTTCATCGATTTGCATTCGCACAGCGACGATCCGATCCTCGAACCAAAAACGCGGCAGAATGCCAACTTTCTGACACAGGGCTGCACGACAATCGTCACCGGCAATTGTGGATCGGGGCCGGTCGATGTGGCCGCTTACTACCGCAAGATCGACGAGCGCGGGGCGGGGACCAACGTGCTGCACCTGATTCCGCACGGCAGCTTGCGATCGCAGGTGATGGGTCGCGGCAATCGGCCGCCAAGTCCGGCGGAGCTCGAAAGGATGAGGGAACTGGCGGCCCAGGGAATGAACGACGGTGCCTGGGGTATGGCGACCGGCCTGATCTACGTGCCCGGCTCGTTCTCAAAGACCGACGAGCTGGTCGCCCTGGCCGAAGTGGTCGGCCAGCATCGCGGGATCTACGCGTCGCACATTCGCAACGAAGGGGCGCAGCTCCTCGAATCGCTCGACGAGATCCTGTCGATTGGCCGCAATGCGAAACTGCCGGTTCACGTGTCACACATCAAGGTCTCGGGCAAAGTCCATTGGGGGCTGGCGCCCGACGCGATCCAGAAGCTCCGCGAGGCCCGCGCTGGCGGGCAGCAAGTCACCGCCGATCAGTACCCCTATCCAGCCAGCTCGACGTCGCTCGCGGCCATGGTCATTCCAGATGAACTACGCGACTGGAAAGTGCTCAAGGCGGCGCTCGACGATGTGGCTCGGGCGGACAAGGTACGCGGCCAGATCGAGCAAAAGATCGGCGGACGCGACGGCGGTGAGAGCCTCGTGATTGCCAATTTTGCCAGCGAGCGGTCCTGGCAGGGGAAGAACCTGGCTGCCATCGCCAAGGAAACGAGCCGCACGCCGCTCGACGTAACGCTCGATATCATGAGCCGCGGCGGGGCGCAGGTCGTCAGCTTCGGCATGAACGAAGACGAAGTGCGGCTCTTCATGCGCGAGCCATTTGTCGCCACCGCCAGCGATGGCAGTGCCCAGTCGCTCGATTCGCTCGCCCAGCCGCACCCGCGGTCGTTCGGCTGCTTCTCGCGAAAGATCGGCTATTACGCGATCGAAGGCAAATTGCTGCCGTTGGCGCAGGCGATTCGCAGCGCTTCGGGCCTGCCCGCCGATATTCTCGGCCTTCCCGAGCGAGGCTACCTGAAGGCCGGTTACTTCGCCGACGTGGTCGTCTTCGACCCGGCGACCTACCGCGACAAGGCGACGTTCAAGGAGCCCTTGCAGTGGTCCACGGGGGTCAAGCTGCTGTTGGTCAATGGCCAGGTCGCGGTCGAGGACGAGAAGCCGACCGACAAGCTGGCTGGGAGGGCGATTCGGCATCAACACACCAAGACTCCGACCAGTGGTCGGGGTGAATGACTCTCACGCTTCCCACTTCCGATGATCGCTGGGCTGGCAAGTCACCCTGACCAATGGTCAGGGCTTTGATTGCGCCGATTCGCCGTCGTCGCCTTCTTCATCCGGATTGCGTTCCACCGGTACCGAATACACCTCGCGCAGCCACCGGCCCAAGTCGATCTGCCGGCAGCGATCGGAGCAAAACGGCATCGCCTGGCTTGCGGCCGGGTCGAATTGCCTCTCGCAAATGGGACAGCGAATAGTGGCCGTTGTCATTCTTGTCACTTCGAAACTTTTTGATCCAAGTGCCCGCTCTTGCCGATCGCCCAGAGCAGGCGCAGACCAACGAGCAAACTTACCGAGCAGCCCAAGAGCCCCAGCACCGAGACGTTGTGCAGCCCGAACCAGAACGGCTTTTCCTGGGTGAACAACACCGGCGGCACATCGTAGCTGAGCATCAGCGACGAGCCCATGAATAGCGCGCTGGCCAGCATTCCCAGCACCAGGCGATTGACGCTCGGTCCCAAGCCGCGATGGTCCAAATGCACGTCGAACTTGCCGGACTGCACTTGCTCGAGAATCTGAATCACCCGTTGCGGCAACACTTCGGCGAGCTGTTCCAGCTCCATATAGAGCCGTCGCAACTTGCGGGCAGCGCGCAGGGGAGATAGCCGACTGAGGACCATTTTGCGGTGGAACGGCTGCATCACTTCCATCAGGCTGAAATGCGGGCTGAGGAGTTTTGAGGTTCCCTCCAGCGTGACCAGCGTCTTGATCAGCATGGCCACCTGCGCCGGCAGCATGATCCGGTGCCGCCGCATGATCTGGGTCATGTCGGTCAGTGCGCCGCCCACGTCGAACTGGTCGAGCGCCTGCGTCGCGTAGTGCCCGACAAAATCCGCCACGTCGTTATTGAGTGCGCTTTCTTCGAGCTGGGGCGGCGTTTGGCCGATCCGCTTGATAATCCGGACCAGCAAGGCGACGTCGTGCTGCACGATCGCCATCAGCATGTCTTCGATGTCTTCCCGCATCCGCTCGTCGATGCGACCCACCATGCCAAAATCCAATAGGCCGATCACATTACCAGGCAGAATGACGATGTTGCCCGGGTGCGGGTCGGCGTGGAAAAAGCCGTGGGTGAAAATCATCTGCATATACAGGGACGCGCCACGGCGGGCCACTTCCTCCCGATCGATTCCGGTGGCCTCCAGGAGTCCTGTTTCGGCGACAGGGATGCCGTCGATCATGTCCATCGTCAGCACCCGCGGCGTCGAGAGCTCGGTGTACGCCTTGGGGATGCGAATCGTCGCGTCCTCTTTGAACAGCGAGGCAAATTGGTGCAGGTTCCGCTCTTCGCGGCCGAAATCGAGCTCGCGCCGCAGTGAGCGCCCCATCTCGCCCACGTTGGCGGTCGGCCGGTACGGCTTGAACTCCGAAATTTGCTCGGCCAATTGAGCCAGGCCCCCCAGCACCTCCAGATCTTCGTTGACCTTCGTTTCGATCCCCGCGTGCTGAACCTTCACCACGACCCGCTCGCCCGTCTTGAGCCGGGCCCGATGCACCTGGCCGATCGACGCGGACGCGATGGGAGTGAGGTCAAATTCGCCGTACAGCTCCTCCAACGACTGGCCCAGCTCGGTCTCGACCACTCGGCGAACCGTTTCAGGCGGATCGACCGGGGCCGACGATTGGAGCTGCGTCAGCTCATCCGCCAGATCCTTTCCGACCACGTCCGGACGCGTGCTGAGGAGTTGCCCCAACTTGATGAACGTGGGGCCAAGCTCGGACAGCGTCAGGCGGATCCGGGCTTCCCGCGTCGCCCGGGCCAGCACCTCGCCATCGGGTGCCCTCAGCCGGTCTTTGACGAACTCGATGTTCGTCTGGGCCAGCCAGTCGGCCAGTCCGTACTTGCTGAGGACCGAAAGGATCTCCGTCCAACGCTTGACGTTGCGGTAGATCGACGGGATGGAGCGAACCTTAATCATGCACGATCGATTCTAGCCGGGCGCAAGGCGAATAACGAATGTCGAACGTCAAATGACGCACGAATGTCGAATGCCAAAATTCGGTGGCCGGGTCTTGTCCCATCGACATTCGGCATTCGGATTTGATTCGTCATTTGGATCTGGTCATTCGACATTCATGAGCAGGTACCGTCTTGTGCGGCGCACCGCCAGCGTTCAGGCTTAGAATCGCCAAATCAAGGAGACTCTTCCATGCGAATGTGGCGCGGCTCGCATTACCCTCGCGGGGCGACGTTCGACGGCTCGGGCGTGAATGTCGCGCTGTTTTCCGAGCATGCCACGCAGGTCGATCTGTGCTTGTTCGATCGTCCGGAGGACGCCCAGGAGAGCCAGCGGATTCCGCTCCCCGAGTGCACGTATCACACATTCCACGGTTATTCGCCCGATCTGAAGCCGGGACAGGTCTATGGCTTCCGCGTCCACGGTTCCTATGAGCCGGAGGCGGGGCATCGTTTCAACCCAAACAAGCTGCTGCTCGATCCGTACGCCAAGGCGATTGCCCGCGAGCTGACGTGGGACGATTCACTGTTCGCGTACAAGGTCGGCGGCGGCGGGGCCGACATGGACCTCGACGATCGCGACAGCGCGGCATTCGCCCCGCTGGCTCAGGTCATCGACTCGGCCTTCACGTGGGGCGACGATCGCCCCGCAAGAACTCCCTGGGAACGGACGATCATTTACGAGCTGCACGTGAAGGGATTTACGAAGCTAATGCCGGGCGTGCCGGACGAGCTGCGCGGAACCTGCGCCGGGCTGGCCAGTGAAGCAGCGATTGAATATCTCACCGATCTGGGCGTCTCGGCGGTCGAGCTGCTGCCGATCCAGTACCACATCGACGAGCGGTTCCTCGTCGATCAAGGGCGGGTCAACTACTGGGGCTACAACACGCTCGGCTTCTTCGCCCCCTCGCCGCGCTACTGTGCTGCCAGCGACCCGCAAAAGCAGATCAACGAGTTCAAGTCGATGGTGCGGGCGCTGCATGCCGCGGGAATCGAGGTGATTCTGGACGTGGTTTATAATCACACGGCCGAAGGAAACCACCTGGGACCGACGCTGTCGTGGAAGGGGATCGACAACCGCAGTTATTACCATCTCAGCCCCGAAAACCCCCGTTATTACATGGATTTCACCGGCTGCGGGAACACGCCCAACACGCGGCATCCGCGCGTGCTGCAATTGATGATGGACAGCCTCCGCTACTGGGTGACGGAGATGCACGTCGATGGTTTCCGGTTCGACCTGGCGGCGACGCTGGGCCGCGACTTCCACGAGGTCGATCATCGCAACGCCTTCTTCAACATCATCCATCAGGATCCGGTGCTTTCGCAGGTCAAGCTGATCGCCGAACCGTGGGACGTCGGTCCCGGCGGCTATCAAGTCGGTCAGTTCCCGGTGATCTGGACCGAATGGAACGGCCGCTATCGCGATGCTGTCCGCCGGTTCTGGAAAGGGGACGGTGGCCTTACCAGCGAGTTTGCCACGCGACTGGCGGGCAGTTCGGACCTGTACCAGGACGACGGCCGCCGCCCAAGCGCGAGCATCAACTTCATCACCTGCCACGACGGATTCACGCTCGATGACCTGGTGAGCTACAACGAGAAGCACAACGAAGCCAACGGCGAACACAACCGCGACGGGGGCAGCGATAACAACAGTTGGAACTGCGGCGTCGAGGGGCCGACCGACGATCGGAAGATCATCGAGCTGCGCGAGCGGCAGAAGCGCAACTTTCTGGCGACGCTGCTATTGTCGCAAGGCGTGCCGATGCTGTTGGCTGGCGACGAGATCAGCCATTCGCAACGGGGCAACAACAATTGCTATTCTCAGGACAACGAGCTCTCGTGGCTCGACTGGGAGATGACTCCCGCCAAGGCGGAAATGCTCTCGTTCGTCCGCCGCCTGATCGAGATTCGGCGCAAAGAGTCCACGCTCCATCGCCGCCGCTTCTTTCACGGCCAGCCGATCTTTGGGACGAACGTCAAGGACATCTATTGGCTCGACAATCAGTTCCGCGAAATGACCGCCGAGGCTTGGAGCGCGGGGTTCGTAAAAGCCCTCGGCGTCGTCTTGATCGGACACGATCACGAAACCGACGATCGAGGCCAGCCGGTCGATGGGGACAACCTGATGTTGCTGCTCAACGCCCACTGGGAACCGATCGAGTTCAACTTCCCGCGGGTCGAGAGCATCGTCGATAACGTCGAGCGGCTGTTCGATACGGCCGATCCCAAGTCCGGCCCGACGCTCGTCGATGCGAATCATAAATACGTCATGCAGGGCCGCTCGACCGCCCTGTTCCGCTGGACGATGGTTGGGAGAAGTTAGACCGCTCTATCTTCGCGTCGCTGCGCGCAACTTCGCCTGTCGGAAAGTCTCGCGCGGAGGCGCAGAGGAGTGAAGAAGGGTATCCGTTGTAGTTGGGGTGGCCGGCGGACATCCAACCTGGAAGTCGCGGAGTCCTAAGATTAGGTTGGCACCAGTCGACACCGCAAGCATCATGAATCTCCTTTGAGTCACTTTCTGGGGCGTTGTGACGAGCTGAATGGCCGCCACCGTCGGCTGTACGCCCCCGGCCGCCAATGCGCCGGCCCGCGAACCACCGGCCAAGGTGGCCCAGATCGTCCAGGAGGAGAAGCTCAATACGAAAGTCCTCACTCTTGAGGCCGAACATCGCCTTGGGATTCTGACGTCGCCGGTCGAGCGGCGTTCGATCCGTCGGCTGCGGACGTACGGCGGGGAGATTGCCGTGCCCCCCGGCGCATCGCTGGTCATTTCGGCGCCCGTCGGTGGCACGTTGAGCCTGCCCAGTGCCGAAGCGCCGCTCGGCGTGGGATTGCTCGTTTCCCAAAAGCAGCCGCTCTTTGTGCTAACGCCTCTGGTTTCAGCCGACCGCGAAGTCCTCACTGCCGCTGAACGGGCGGCCCTCGCCCAGGCGAAGAATGCGATTGCTACGTCGCGGATCGACGCACAGGCGCAGGTCCAACAGACGGAGGTGCAAGTTGAGGCGGCAAAACTCGCCTTCGATCGGGCCGAGCGATTGCACCGTGAAGCGGCAGGAACGGTCCGTGCCGTGGACGACGCGCGGGCCAAACTCAGCCTGGCTCAAAAGTCGCTTGAGGCGGCCCAAAGCCGCCAGCGGCTGCTCGTCGACCTGACGCTGGAAGGGGAAGCGTCCGGCAAGCCGACACCCATTCTGATCGAGACTTCGCATGCTGGCATCATCCGCAGCAAGAGTGTCACCGCGGGGGAGGTGGTCGCGGCCGGCGCGCCGCTGGTCGAAGTCTTAAAGTTCGATCCCATCTGGGTGCGCGTGCCCTTCTATGTCGGCGATACAGCCGAGTTGGCCCTCGACCGTCCGGCGAACGTCTCGCCGCTGGGGGCCGACGACCGGTCGCCAGGCCTGGTGGCCGCTCCGGTCGCCGCTCCGCCCACGGCAACCGCGCTGGCCTCGACGCTCGACCTGTACTATACACTTCCCAATCCCGAGGCCAGACTTCGCCCCGGCCAGCGAATGAACGTGCAGTTGGAGCGCAAGTCCGCGGGCGAGGAGCTCGTTGTGCCGTGGTCGGCCGTGATGCACGACATTCATGGCGGCACTTGGGTCTATGAAGCGACGGCTCCGCACACCTACGTACGCCGCCGAGTGGATGTGCGCCACGCGATCCGCGATGGCGAGGGAGAGCTGGCTGTGCTTGCCGGTGGTCCTCAGCCTGGCGTCGACGTTGTGACAACCGCCGTCGTGGAGCTGTTCGGCACGGAATTCGGCTTCGCGAAATAAGAGCGCGACTGTGCCACGAAGCCTTGCATCCGGCCAGCCTGATCCTATGCTGGTAGCCATGCTGGCGCTGACCCAAATCCTCGATCGGGCCGCGGCTGGAGACCCGACGGCGGCGGAGGAATTGCTGCCGCTGGTGTATGGCGAACTTCGCCGACTGGCCGCCGCCAGGCTCGCCCAGGAAAGGCCCGGCCAAACTCTGCAAGCGACCGCGCTAGTCCACGAGGCATATCTGCGGCTGGTGGGGAATCAGGAACCAGGGACCAGGAGCCAGGAACCAGCGGATCAGCCCCCGGCTTCTGGTCCCCGGCCCCTGGCTCCTGGCTGGCATTCCCGCGGCCACTTCTTCGCCGCTGCTGCCGAATCGATGCGGCGAATTCTCATCGACCTGGCACGCCAGAAGCGCAGTGAGCGCCACGGCGGCGGGCGGCAGCGCTGCGAACTGTCGGACGACGATCGCGTCACGTTCCCCGTCAGCGACGAATTGCTCGACCTGGACGAGGCGCTCACGCGACTAGCCGCCACCGATCCGCAAGCGGCCAATGTGGTCAAGCTGCGGGTCTTTGCCGGGCTAAGTGTCGAAGAGGCGGCTGCCGTACAAGGCGTTTCCACGAGAACGGCCAAGCGCGATTGGGCCTACGCTCGGGCCTGGCTGGGGCGAGCGCTGGCAGATTCTTAGAACCCAGCCCCCGCCGGCAAGTTCAAGCGCAGCCTGACCAGATTGGGGATGATAAATCTGAACGGATTTCGTGGCCCGCGTTGAGCGCCGATCTCGCATTACAAGATGCCAGGCCCGTTCTGGGCTGGGAGTTGAATCATGTCCGCTGCCGTCCAATCCGAAAAATCGATCTTTCTTGAAGCGGCCGATATCATCGCGCCGACCGACCGGGCCGCATTTCTCGACCGAGCGTGTGCTGGCGATCCGCAACTCCGCGCCGCAGTCGAAGCACTCCTGCTATCTCACCAGCGGTCGCAGGGCCTGCTCGACGCCACGTGCGCCCCGCTCGACCAGCCGCTGAGCGAGCGCCTGGGAACGATGATTGGCCCCTACAAGCTCCTCCAACAGATCGGCGAAGGGGGGATGGGCGTGGTCTATATGGCCGAGCAGACCGAGCCGATTGCCCGCC
>Ga0180085_1000633_pt1 | contig 12289 bp, 12 predicted proteins | sample EasRiv730_16_10D_FD_123013 | JGI IMG/M metagenome (GOLD analysis project Ga0180085, IMG submission 123013) | Soil microbial communities from meander-bound floodplain in the East River, Colorado, USA - East River metaG ERMLT730_16_10D | ecosystem: Environmental > Terrestrial > Soil > Floodplain ... | reverse complement strand
GTCCCAAGGTGATGCTGATCGACGAGACTGCGGGCTCCGGCGGCGACCTGTTGCCCTGGATGTTCCGCAAGTTCAAACTGGGAAAGCTGATCGGCAAGCGCACCTGGGGAGGCCTCGTGGGCACCCTGGGGTTCCCGGTCCTGATGGACGGTGGTTCGGTGACCGCTCCGAATCTGGCTTTTTGGACCGAAGAAGGCTGGCGAGTTGAAAACGAAGGTGTCCCGCCGGATATCGAAGTGGAACAAACTCCCGCCGAGGTCCTCGCCGGGCATGATCCGCAGCTTGAACGAGCGATCGCGGTCGTGATGGAAGAATTGAAAGCACACCCGGTTCCCGCACTCAAGCGACCCCCTTATCCTGTGCGCGTGAAGCAGGCAAAGCGCGCTAACCAGTGAACGACGCGGATCAACGAACCGCTGCACTCTTTTGCAGCCAACGGCGGCAAGACGAAATTCCTGCCCGATCTCACAGTGAGGCTGCTTCAACGACGAGGTTTGACATGCCTTTATCCGCAAGCGAAAGCATTCTTGAGACCATTGGCAAAACTCCGCTGATCCGGCTAAAGCGATCAGTGCAGAGCCTTGCACCTGCCATTCTGGCGAAGGTGGAATCAGCCAATCCGGGAGGCAGCACCAAGGATCGAATTGCACTCAACATGATTGAGCAAGCCGAAAAATCAGGCGCGCTCAAGCCGGGCGGCACCATCATCGAGGCGACAGCGGGAAACACCGGCCTTGGGCTGGCTCTGGTGGGCGCGGTGCGCGGCTATCGGTGCATCTTTGTTCTGCCCGATAAGATGAGCGAGGACAAGATCCGTCTGTTGCGGGCCTACGGTGCCGAAGCAGTGATTACTCCCACAGCGGTCCCACCCGACTCACCGGAGAGCTATAACGGCGTGGCCAACCGACTGGGCCGCGAAATCGAAGGAGCCTGGCGACCAGATCAGTTTCACAATATCCACAATCCTAAGACCCACTATCAGTTCACTGGGCCAGAGATTTGGGAACAGACCCGAGGCAAGATCACGGTATTTGTTGGTGCCGCTGGAACCGGGGGCACGATCAGCGGAGTTGGCGAGTTCCTGAAAGAAAAGAATCCCAAGATTCGCGTGATTGGAGCAGACATCGAAGGATCTATCCTGAGCGGAGATTCTCCCAAACCCTGGAAAGTGGAGGGTATTGGGGAAGACTTCGTTCCCCAGACGCTGAACGCGCAGTTGATTGATGAATGGATTCGCATCAGCGACGCCGAGTCGTTTGCAACAGCTCGCCGGATCGCACGTGAAGAAGGCATCCTGCTCGGTGGGTCGAGTGGCACGGCGCTGGCAGCCGCATTCCGCTATGCGCAGCGGTGCACGTCGGAGGACATGATTGTCGTCTTCTGCCCTGACACCGGGCGAAATTACTTGAGCAAGATGTACGACAATGCCTGGATGGCACAGCATGGTTTTGCCGACCGGCTGCCGGAGAGCGTGGTTGTGGGCGATCTGCTGTCGGCGTTGGGCCGGGAAGGCCATCTGATTTCTCTAACTCCCGAGGACACACTGAAGAAGGCCGCGAGCGCGGCATTTCCCAAATCCCGATTCTCGAGCGAGGGGAAATGGTCGGCGCCGTCGAAGAGATCACCATCATGCGCGCTTTGCGGTTAGGTTCGGCGCCGGAGTCTATCCGGCTGCGGGAGATCATGGCGAAACCGCTACCCCGGCTGGATGTGGGTGTTCTGCTTGAGGAAGTCTATCGGTTGTTGATGGCTGGCAATCCTGCGGTTGTTGCTGTGAGGGATGGACACGTGGTGAGCATTATTACCCGTTCCGATTTGATGAGCTTCTACCAGAAGTCACCACAGGGCAGGCAGAGCTGACGAGCCCAAGGCTTTGAATTCATGTCCCCCGACTGCTGTGTCCGAACGCTTCTTCAGGCAGTTGTGCGGCGTCAAGTTGGATGAAATTCCCCCTTAACAAAGGGGGCGGCGCGAAGCGCCCGGGGGTTGTCATTCAAGAATCCCTCAGCTGTCACGACAACCTCCTGAAGGCTGCACGACCACAGTCGTTTCGCCTTCCTTCCCCCTTTTGTTAAGGGGGATTCTCAGGAGACCCCTTATGAAATTTTCCACTCGTGCGATTCATGTTGGCCAGGAGCCCGACCCGAGCACTGGCTCTACCATCCCGCCTATCCATCTCAGCACTACATACACCCAGGCCGCGCCGGGTCAGCACAAGGGATACGAGTATTCGAGATCCCAGAACCCAACCCGGAAGGCACTCGAAGAGTGCCTGGCTTCTCTTGAAGAAGGAGAAGAATGTGCGGCCTTTTCTTCGGGCTTGGCGGCAACCACGACTGTGTTTCAGTCTCTCGAACCAGGCGACGGAGTTGTGGGCGGGCACGATCTCTATGGAGGTACGTTCCGCTTGCTGGAGAGGGTGTTCAAACGGTGGGGACTGGAAGTCGCCTTTGCGGCCGATGCAAGCGCCGAAGCCCACGCTCAGGCAATTGCATCTTTGAGTCGCCCACGGCTGCTATGGCTCGAAACACCCACAAACCCCCTGCTGGATATCGTGGATATTTCCAACTTGGCACGGCTGGCCAAGTTGCACTCAATGACCGTCGCTGTGGACAATACTTTTGGGACTCCATATTTACAAAAGCCTCTCGGCCTGGGTGCCGACCTTGTCATTCACAGCACCACCAAGTATCTGGGCGGGCACTCGGATGTGGTGGGCGGTGCTGTAATCGCACGCAGGAAAGAAGCGATGGAAACGATTCGCTTCCTGCAGAATGCTGCCGGCGGAGTGCCGAGTCCCATGGACTGCTACCTGCTTCTGCGAGGCCTGAAGACGTTGGCCGTGCGAATGGATCGCCACTGTTCGAATGCCCTGGAATTGGCAGCCATGCTCTCCAAGAAACGCGGCATCGCGAAGGTCTTCTATCCCGGGTTGCCTGAGCACCCGGGTTTTGAGGCTGCGAGAGCGCAGATGAGTGGCTTTGGAGGCATGATCACGCTTCAGCTTGAAGGCGATGCCGACCGCACCCGTCGATTTTGTTCGAAGCTGAAAGTGTTCTCTCTGGCAGAAAGTTTAGGAGGGGTTGAGTCTCTTTGCTGCCACCCGGCGACGATGACTCACGCCAGCATTCCGAAAGAACTGAGGGAAGTTCGTGGAATCACGGAGACTCTGGTGCGGCTCAGCGTCGGAATTGAAGATGTCGAAGACTTGATGGCAGACATCGAGCAGGCCCTGCGGGACGAGTGACGGACTATTCCACAGTCTCGACTCCATCGTCCTGGATTCCGGCCTCCGCCGGAATGACCGGTAGCCTTGGGCAGCAGTAGAGACCGAGGCGACGTTTCCTCGATTTCTAAACTTGGTCCAAGTCCACCCCGAACCGGCGCCAGCCGGAATCCAGGAATCCCTATCGGCCAGAAACTGTGAAGATTTCGGGCCAGCAGGTCTTAAGACAAACTACCCGCCAAGTAGAGCGTTCCAAACTGCAGTAACAGAACCGCCTTGCCTTCCTGCTTTCCATGACCCGGCGTAATGTCAATCGTCATGTGCTCTGCGGTGCCGTGCGAGGTGGTAAACTGAGAGTCGAGCTTGATGATTTTGGACATGTCTGGCTCGGTACCTCTTGCCAACGCACCCGGATACAGCGCCATCGTCCAGTCATTGTCGCCGTTCTTGATCACGCCAATCGTGTACTGGCCGGCTGGAAGTGTTATGGCCCCAGCTTTGAGTTCCCCAGACAAGGTAAGCGTCGGGGCTCGCGGTGTTGTAAACGTCCCAACCTTGGCCTTTTGCGCGTGTATCTCGTTGGATGGCACCGTCTGATACACAACAGTCACATCGACCGTGCCGAGCTTGGTGCTGACGGTCTTTTTAAAGTGCGGGTGAGCCAGCAGCGTGGCACCGAGGAAAATCAACATCATTGTTCCGATGGCGAGCCTTTTCACGAGTCTCCTCCTTTTGACTTCAACACTAGTAAGTTCGATTCCCAAACGATACCACAGACCGGAAAGGATGCAATACATTGGGTCAATTTGAACTCTGGTTTCTGAAAGGATTGAGTTCCACCTCAAAGATGCTTGCGGGATTCCCGCCTTCATGGGAATCAAAATCGGGTGATTGCCAAGCACAGAGGGACCAGTCTGTGCATCGTTCTCCCCGCTTTGAGTAAAGACAACTTTTGAACGGGGATGTATGATACGCATAAATCATTTGGTGTAAATGCGCTCCACTTGCTGCTTGGTTCACCTGGGGCCTGATTCTGGACATGATTCTCAATCTGAACATCAATGGCAAGGTCAGGACAGTGGAGACCGATCCGGAACGCCCTCTTCTGGACGTGCTGCGTGAGGACTTGGATCTGACTGGGACCAAGTATGGCTGTGGCGAAGGCCAGTGCCGGGCTTGTACAGTCCTTATTGATGGCCGCCCGGTCACGTCGTGCCGGTTGCCGGCTTCGAGCGTGGGCAGCAAAAACATTGTCACCATCGAAGGCCTGACCCAAGGGGATGTTCTGCATCCGGTGCAGGAAGCGTTTCTGCAGGAAGGCGCGATGCAATGCGGCTACTGCGTGCCAGGAATGATCCTGACTGCGACCGGTCTACTTGAGAAGCACCCAAACCCGACGGAGGATCAAATCACAGAGTGGATGAACGGCAATCTTTGCCGCTGCTGCGGCTACCCCAAGATCATTGCGGCAATTCGTCGTGCCGCGGAAGTAAGGACGTCGATTCGCTGATCACCATGCGCCTAACTCGCGATCGCGATACCTGTCCTGAGCCTGAACGCTACGAGTTGGACGAAGCCTCGCGCTATCGCTTCGACTTGAGCCGGCGAAGTTTCCTCGGCGTCACGGGCGCCGGACTGCTGATCATGGCAAGTCACGAGCCAGCGCAGGCTCAGACGCGAAACCAGCGCGACACTATTGCCGCCCGGCTGCACATTGCCAAAGACGGGAAAATCACTCTCATGACCAGCAAAGTCGAGGTCGGTCAAGGTTCACGGACACAGCTCGCCCAGGCTGCCGCTGAGGAACTTCGAGTGCCCGTGGACCGGATCGATCTTGTGATGGCAGACACCGCGCAGGTGCCCGACGACGGTGGTACAGCCGGAAGCCGCACGACCCCCAGCACGGTGCCTGCGGTGCGCAAAAGCGCAGCCGCCGCTCGCGAGGTGCTGATCAAACTGGCTCGGGAGCAGTGGAGCGTCGAGGGTCTTCTGAAAGTAGAGGACGGCAAGATTACCGACACTGCCACAGGACGGACGCTCAGCTACGCGGATCTGGCTGGTTTGGTGGATCTGCCCAAGAGTTTCGAGCAAAACATCCCGGCTGAGGTCAAGCTCTGTCCCGTGGATCAATGGACCGTTCTGGGGACATCACCTCAGAAGGCAAATGCCCGCAACATTGTGACCGGCTCACATCGTTATCCTTCGGATGTGGTACGACCCAATATGCTGTATGGGAAAGTTCTACGAGCGCCTTCCTATGGAGCGGTTCTGACCGACGTGGATTTGTCTGCTGTGCAGAAACTTCCGGGAGTTACGGTGGTGCGTGACGGAAATTTTGCCGGTTGCGCCGCAGCCACTTCATTCGGCGCGCAGAAGGCCCTTGATGCTCTTAGTTCCAAAGCCTCGTGGAAAATAGTTCCGCATCCTTCGAGCAAAGAGCTCTTCACATACCTCAAACAGAAGGCAGCCACAGATGAATCGGGACCGAGGAAGCCGCGAGTTCGCAGCAAGGGCTCGCTGCAGGAAGGTTTGGCTGCCGCCAAACAAACGGTGAGGGCCAGTTACGAGATTGCTTACATCCAACATGCGCCCATGGAACCCCGAGCAGCCGTCGCCGAATGGCAGGCGGGCCAGCTCACCGTTTGGACCGGAAGTCAACAGCCGCAGCGCGTGCGTCACGACCTTGCAGACGCGTTCCATCTGCCAGAGGATCGGGTGCGTGTGATTGTGCCTGACACGGGAGGTGGGTTTGGCGGCAAGCACACGGGCGAAGTGGCTGTGGAAGCGGCGCGGCTTTCGAAAGGCGCCGGGCGACCGGTTTCGCTGCGCTGGACGCGCGAAGAGGAATTCACCTGGGCCTACTTCCGGCCGGCAGGCCTGATTGAAACACAGGCGGGACTGGCAGCGGACGGGCGCCTGCTGGCTTGGGACTTTACCAACTTCAATTCAGGAGCATCGGCGCTTGAATCGCCTTACGAAATCCCGCATACCCACGAACGATTCTGCTATTCCGAGCCTCCATTGCGCGAAGGTTCGTATCGCGCTCTCGCCGCCACCGCAAACACGTTTGCGCGCGAGTCGTTCATGGACGAACTAGCGACGGCCGCGAAAGCGGATGCTCTCGAATATCGACTCGCCCACTTGAAGAACGAACGCCTCCGCGCTGTTTTGCAGGCTGCGGCTGAACGCTTTGATTGGCAGGGTGCTCGAAAGCGTCGCCTTCTTGGCATGGGCGTTGGCCTGGCCTGTGGAACGGAGAAAGGATCCTACACAGCCGCGTGTGTCGAGGTGGCTGTCGACCGAGAGCGTGGCGCCATCAAGGTGCTGCGCATGGTTGAAGCCTTCGAGTGCGGTGCCATTCAGAATCCCGCCAATCTCCGCGCCCAAGTGGAGGGCTGCATCATCATGACCCTTGGAGGAACGCTCAGTGAGGAAATTCAGTTCGAGAACGGACGCTTGTTAAACGGTCGCTTTTCCAAGTACCCGGTTCCGCGCTTCGAAGATGTCCCGCCCATCGAAACCGTTCTGATCAATCGCCTCGATCTCCCTTCCGTAGGTGCCGGGGAAACTCCCATGATCGCCGTGCCTCCTGCCGTCGGCAACGCGGTCTTCGACGCCTGTGCTGTGCGCGTGCGCTCGATGCCGATTCGAGGATCTGCACTGAAATCCTAGGCACCAGGAGAAGTTCGATGTATGTTCCAGCACATTTTGAAGAGACGCGCCTTGAAGTCCTGCACGATCTGGTGAGGAATCATCCGTTGGCAACGCTGGTCACTCTGGATCGGGCGGGCCTCAATGCGAACCACATTCCCATGGAACTCAATCCGGAACCTCAGTCTTTGGGGACGCTGCGCGGCCATGTGTCCCGAGCCAATCCGATGTGGCGGGATTTTTCGAGCGATGTAGCAGCCCTCGCGATTTTCCAGGGTCCGGAAATCTACATCACGCCTTCGTGGTATCAAACCAAGCAGGAATCGGGAAAGGTCGTGCCCACCTGGAATTATGCCGTGGTCCATGCTTACGGCCCGTTGCGCATTATTGAGGACCCCGCGTGGTTGCGGGCATTGGTGGAAAGGCTCACCCACCGGCACGAAGCGCAGAGGGCAGAACCGTGGGAAGTAGCCGATGCGCCCAGCGATTACATCGAAGGACACTTGCGTGGGATCGTGGGAATCGAAATTCCGCTCGAACGTTTGATCGGCAAGTGGAAGGTCAGCCTGAATCGACCAGAAGTAGATCGCAAAGGAGTCTCAAGGGGTCTGCAGGAACTGAGAAAACCCGACGCCGCCTGCATGGCAGATCTCGTCGATCGGGCACGGCGTGAATAGTCCTGACCCGCGGACGTTCCATCCTAAGTATTTTTAGACTCTCATTTCGCAGGAAAGACTCGCCTCTCCCCGCTCTCCGTCATGCAGCTCTCCGCATCTCACTCGGGCTGTCGCTGCTCCGATTCACGTGGTGGACGAACCGTCGATTCAAGCAGGTGTTCGAGAACCGAGCTAGGATTCGTGGTATGACCACTATGGACAGGAGATGTCTGGATGATGGTACTTCGGGGAGCGGTGAGCCAGTGGAAGCGCTCCCTTTGTGACAGTTGCCCAATCGGCCCGGCCTGTTCTCCACCTTCGCAGATCGCTGTAATGCTCGCTAGATGCGGACGAACGGATTCAATATCCAATGTCGCATCAAATGCCTTCAGCCGGTTTTCATCCAGCTCAACGCGGGCTTCGAGATAGCCTTGAGCCGGGCATGAGACGATCACTCCGACGTTGATGAACTCTTCGCGCTCGACCTTGGGAACAAGACGGATGATGGCGTAATCATAGGTGCAGAGATCGTGCACGAATGGCCTCCTCCAGGAACGCCTGCGGTGGCTTTAATCGCCTCAACAGGTACTCGACATATACATTGCGGCGCTCGAGGCTCCCGCCTGCTGAAGTGTCGTCAGCCAGCCAGGAGTCTGGAATGAGCTTAAAGACGCTCTCGATGACGTCTCGGGTGATACCCGCCAGCATCTTCGCCTGGATTTCCTGCAACGAACCGGCCAGCGGGAGCAGGACGTGGTCTTTGATGTGCGGGAAAGGATCACGGCTGCGTTCGAGCGGGTCGTCCCATGCGTGATGGAAGTAGAGCGCCGCGCCATGATCGATGAGCCAGAGTCGCCGATGCCATACCAAAATGTTCGAGTTTCGCGGCGTCCGGTCCACATTGGAAACATAGGCATCGAACCAAACGATAGAAGACGCCAGCTCCGAGTTAGGCTTCTCCGCAATCGGATCGAATGTTACCGCGCCTGGCAGATAGTCGAGGGCCAGATTGAGGCCGACGCTGGCCCGGATCAATGCTTGAATCTCCGGATCCGGTTCAGTGCGTGCCAATTCCGCGTCCAGATCCACAAAGACGATCTCAGGAACCGGCAGCCCAACCGCACGGGCAATCTCCCCTGCAACCAACTCAGCAACTAGTGCTTTGGGCCCCTGCCCTGCTCCACGGAACTTGAGAACATACATCCCGTCGTCATCAGCCTCGATAATTGCGGGAAGCGACCCGCCCTCGCGCAGTGGGGTGACGTACCGGGTTGCAATCACTGTTCTCAAGCCCATTGTTTTTGCCACAATCACCTTGGCGGTCTCGTCATCCGCAACATTTGTGCGCGGCCAGGTGAGTCCACGAGCGCGTCATTCCCGCAAAAGGCGGGAATCTGTGGACAAGCGAACAGCACGCACACGACCTGCGGACCCAAGCCAACACTAGCAGCAAAATAACCAGCAGATCAAACGGTACCAGTACGAACAATGCCTCTCCGCATGTTCGCGCTTCTCCGCTTTTGCCCTTGCCTCGGCTGTTGTACACTGCCGTGGCCCGCTTGCGGCTTCACAGACTTGGCTGGCATGGTTCGCACGTTTTCCCAATCGCTTAGAATGAGGTTGTGTTCCGCCTCACTCAGTTATCCACTCTTACATTGCCTTCATGTCAAGGATTCGGCTGGTCTCTTGCCTTCTGTTCTTCCTTTCGGCCTGCACTGCACCGTCTCGCGGCCCCATCCCAGAAGTCCGTGAGGCCTCGGGAGTATTGCGAGAAGGGGACAGCCTGCTCGTAGTGGATGATTCGGTCTTAGGCGCATACTTTAGAGTCCCGATTGTCGGAGAGAAAGGTCCTCTGATCGCGCTGCAGCGAACTGGAGTGCGTCGCATTCCGCTGTCCGCCTCGCCCCTAGCCCCAGACTTCGAGGGAATCGATCACTTGGCTGACGGGAAGTTGGTGTTTCTGTCTGAGAGATTGCGCTCGCTCGTCGGAGAAGAAGGTCTTATCGCGGAATATGACAGCTTGCTGGGAGAGTTTGCCAATCGAGGGTTGGAAGGAGTGGCCGTGCGCACGCTACCGGGAGGAGTCTCTCGCATCGCGGTAGTTTGGGAAGGCGGATATCCGGACTATGACTCCGTGCCTTGGTCGGTGCGAGACACAGTGGGAAGGCAAGCGATGCGACCCCTGGTTGTTGTCCATGATCTGAATTCAGGCGTTCGTGGCGTTGAGTTAAAGATGCGGGATGCCCGGCTCGCAGTTGAACTGGACGTCCCGAAACCTGCGGGTGAAGAACCCGAGGCACAACGCTTCCGCGCGCCTGACCTCGTCTGGACACGGTCGCCGGGCGGTTCGGTTGACGATTGGATTTTTCTGGTTCTCATCGTTTCGCAAGATTCCGTGGAGCGGCCACAGTATCTTTACCATTGGCTGCAACGGTTTGAACTGACGGGCAAGCCAGTCGGAAAGCCGCTCGATTTGGCTCAATTCCTTCCGGAAGACATTAGCCACGCAAACTGGGAAGGCCTTTCCTGGTTTGAGGCGGGCAAGAGCCTGGTGCTGGTGCACGAAGGCAATCGCCGTCTGCCTTCCCACGCCTTCATCCTGAACCTACCTGAAGACTGGCAGTATGCGGCTAGTGAGCCGAGTCATTGAGAATCATACCGATCCTCCAAACATGATTCGGCGTTGAGCGCTGTCTTTTTGCGTGATTTCCGAGACGCTTGATCCATCCCGGCGCGAATCTCTGGGTTTCGGCTTTCGCCGGAATGACGGTTCGACGACTCAAGAATGTTGCACTACAATACGAAGGGTCAAGCTACGCTGTGCTAGACTGCGAGCGACTGAAGGCCTTCGCCCGCCGCTGAGGACGGGCGAGAACCTTCGCGGCCATGATGCTTAGGAACTCGAATGTCAGAAAACTCGAATTACAATCCCAATTCCCAAACACTGGTCATCGAAACCAAAGACTTCACCTTCGAAACGGTGGGGCAGAGCAACGGCGTCGCGACCGTGGTGAAGTTTCAATTGCATAATCCGGAAGTGAAGCCCGGAGATGTGCTGGTGGTGCTCACTGGCTCCGATGTGCACTTTCATGGACTGATCGGCCGCATCGACGAAGGCTGGGCCCTAGCCACCGACCATCGCAGCCTGCTCCCTCTTCCCACTACGATTCACTAGTAGCCTCAACCAACAGCCAAATCGAACCCATGCTGCTTGCGGTGATGCGGACCGTCAAAAGTCTTGGTCGATTTGAACAATTCATGACGCCCGTCGCTGCCTTCCTCACGAATGCGGCTCAAGAGTGTTGTCTTTTCGGATTCGGGAATAGGTTTGAAATTACGGGCAATCGCGACATCCTGCTTCAGGTCTTCCATCGACTGAATCCCCACCACCAAGGTGGATACGGGAACCGTCAAGGCAAAACGGATGCAGTCTTGCGCGGAGACACTACCTTGCGTTGGAATGCGGCCGCGAGGCGATCCGCCACCCAGACTCTTCATGCCGATAACGCCTACTTGCTTGGCCAGGCAGACGGGAACCACTTCATTTTGGAAGCTGCGGTAGTGGGCATCCATGACGTTGATTGGCATCTGAGCCGTGGCCCAATCGTACGGCTTGTTGAGCATCTTCAGGTGAATCCGCGGGTCCTTGTGTCCGGTAAAGCCAATGAAGCGCACTTTACCCGCCTTTTGCGCTTCCAACGCTGCTTTCATACCACCCTTCTCAAACACCCAGTCAGGGTCGTTGTCATACACCATCTCGTGAAACTGCCAGAGATCAAGATGGTCCGTTTTCAGACGGCGCAAGCTCTCCTCCAGGTTTCTCATAGAGCCTGCGTAATCGCGTTCGCAGTTCTTCGTCATCAGGAATACCTTGGCCCGCTTGCCTCCGACTGACAGCGCCTCACCCATCCACTCCTCACTCTTCCCATTGTGGTAATCCCAGGCGTTGTCGAAGAACGTGATGCCCTCATCTAAGGCAGCGTGCATGATGCGGATCGATTCGGCCTTTTCCTGCACCGCGCCAATGTGCCAGCCACCAAGACAGATCATAGACACCGGAACACCCGTTCTTCCCAGAATGCGAGTCGGAATCCCGGTGCTGGAGCCGCTTGACTGGCCCAAAATCGCGCCACTGAAGGCCATCGAACCCGCAACTGCCGTGGATGCCTGGATGAACTCCCGTCGCGTCTTCTTGTCTTCCATTGTGACCTCCGAAAGATATGGGTTCGTAATAATGCTGTGTGCCGAAGTATTTCATGCGCGGTTCACGAATTGCAAGCGCCCGCAGTGCATTCCATGTATGCGCAAGATTGCGTCTAAGTCCCCGTCAAAGCTGCCATTTGTCTTCAGGTAGACCGGTTCACATTGTAGGAGCAGCAGTCTGCTGGTCCAATATGTCGCGTACCTTATGAACCAGCGCGCTTGGGCTGAACGGCTTTTGGAGAAAAGAGAGGGCCGCATCCAAAAGCCCATGGCGAACGACGGCATCGTCCGTATAGCCTGATATGTAGAGGACTTGAATTTCAGGGTGCAGTAGACGCAGTCTGACAGCTAACTCTGGACCGCTCATCTGCGGCATGACGACATCCGTGATCATCAGGGGGATCGTGTCCGGATGCCTTTTACAGGCCAGCAACGCCTCACCCCCGTTAGCTGCCTCGACCACTTGGTATCCATACTTGCGCAGCGCCTGGCAAGTTAGCTTCCGGACTATGTCGTCGTCCTCTACGACCAAAATCGTCTCAGAACCCCTAGG
>Ga0180085_1000632_pt1 | contig 12290 bp, 11 predicted proteins | sample EasRiv730_16_10D_FD_123013 | JGI IMG/M metagenome (GOLD analysis project Ga0180085, IMG submission 123013) | Soil microbial communities from meander-bound floodplain in the East River, Colorado, USA - East River metaG ERMLT730_16_10D | ecosystem: Environmental > Terrestrial > Soil > Floodplain ... | reverse complement strand
CGGCGCAAGAAATGGTGAAGAAGGGCATGGCGCTCGCCGCCGAAAAGCTCGAAGCGGCCGCGGCCGACATCGAATTCGTGAAGGGCCGTTACCGCATCAAGGGAACCGACCGGTCGATCAGCATCGTCGATCTGGCAAAAGACAATTCCCTTGATGTTGCCTATCAGAACAAATTCGGCTCCTGCTTTCCGAACGGCTGCCACATCGCCGAAGTGGAGATCGAGCCCGAGACCGGCGACGCCGAGATCGTGTCCTACGTGGCCTGCGACGACGCCGGCAACATCATCAACCACCAGATCGTCGAAGGGCAGGTGCAGGGCGGGCTGACGCAGGGCGCGGGGCAGGTGTTCAACGAGCTCGCCGTGTACGACCGCAGCGGCCAGCTGCTCACCGGGAGCTTCATGGATTACGCCATGCCGCGCGCCGGGCTGGTGAGCGGCATCAAGCTCGTCGACCACCCGGTGCCGACGAAGCTCAACCCGCTGGGCGCGAAGGGCGTGGGCGAGGCCGGCGTCACCGGCTCGATGCCGGCGCTGATGAACGCCGTGGTTGACGCGTTGCGCCAGGCGGGCGTGCGCAGCTTCGAGATGCCGGCGACACCGGCGCGCGTGTGGAAGGCGATCCAGGAGGCGAGGAAGTAGTGCGGCGCAGTAGCGAACGGGTGCTTACCACCCACGTGGGCAGCCTGATCCGCCCCGAGCCGCTGCTCCCGTTCATCCGCGCGAAGCAGAATGGGCAGCCGTACGATCAGGACGCTTATCAAAGATGCTTGACCGCCTCGGTTAGCGAGGTGGTAACCCGACAGGCCGCTGCCGGCATCGACGTGCCGAGCGACGGCGAATTCGGCAAGTCGATCAGCTGGTCGCAATACGCGCTCGAGCGCCTGAGCGGCTTCGAGCGCCGTCCGATAAAGAATACGACCAGCATTGCGCGCGGCGCCGACCGTACCCGCTTCCCGGAGTTCTATGCCGAGCTCGATAGCGCGAGCGGCCCGCCGGCCACTGCCTTGGCGTCAGTTGGGCAGGCGGTGTGCGTGGGGCCGATCCGCTATACCGGTGGAGCGGAGGTGCAGCGCGACATCGCCAACTTCAAGGCGGCGCTCTCGCGCGCCGGGGTGGCCGAAGGGTTCCTGCCGGTGGCGGCGCCCGCGAGCGTGATCCCCGACCGCAAGAACGAGCATTACCGCAGCGATGAGGACATGCTCGAGGCGATCGCCGACGCGATGCGTGACGAGTACCGTGCGATCGTCGATGCCGGGCTGCTGCTGCAGCTCGACGACGCCCGGGCGGCGGTGACCTACGACCGCATGGTGCCCCCGGCGAGCTTTGCCGACTACCGGCGCTGGCTCGAGCTGCAGGTCGAGGCGATCAACCGGGCCACGGAGGGAATTCCCACCGATCGCATCCGCTACCACGTGTGCTGGGGCAGCTGGCCCGGTCCCCACACGAGCGACGTGCCGCTGAAGGACATCGTCGACCTCGTGCTGCGCGTTCGCGCAGGCGCCTATCTCATCGAGGCCGCGAACCCGCGCCACGAGCACGAGTGGCGCGTCTGGGAAAAAGCGAAGCTGCCGCAGGGCGCGGTGCTGGTCCCCGGCGTCATCAGCCACGCGACCAACGTAGTCGAGCATCCCGAGCTCGTCGCCGAGCGCATCGTGCGCTTCGCGCGGCTGCTCGGTCGGGAGAACGTCATCGCGGGCACCGATTGCGGCTTCGCGCAGGGGCCGTTTCACCGCCGCGTGCACCCGTCGATCATGTGGGCGAAGCTGGAAGCGCTCGCCGAAGGCGCGCGCCTGGCTACCCGGGAACTCTGGAATTAGAAACTAGGCTGCTCTGAGGTCGCGCCAGCGCTTGCCGTACCCGCCCTCGAGGGCGTGAAGGCGGGCGCGGAACGCGCCGAGCGTGGCCCTGATCTTGCCCCTCAGGATGTCGGCGCGATGGGGCTCGCACTCGGAGTACAAGTCCTTCGCGTGCTGCACCAGGAGATCGATCTGCTCGTGGCATTCGCTGTCGTCCACCAGGAGCAGCGCTTCCCAGCACATGCGGCGGAACTCGAGCAGCGTTTCATCATCCGCCCGGCCGCCGTGCGATCGTGCGAGCAGGTCTTCCATCCCGGCGAGGGCGTCGTGGAGCTTCTGAAGGTCGGTCTGCTTCATCGAGGTGCGCCCATGTTTCCACCGGCGCAGTGACTTAACAATCTGATTCACAGGTTTTTACGGCGCGAAGTGTGACCAATTTCACGGTCGCAATATGAAAGGCGATCGCCTGTACAGAATTCCCGACACGGCAGCGATGCTGCATCCTCAGGTCGAACGTCGTGGATGCGAAGCGAAGAAATTGCAGATCAGCTCGGTGGCATCGAGGTAGCGGTCGTCGAAGAAAGGTTGGGCGGGATCGCCGCCGCTCCAGGCATGCCCGAGCCCGGGAATGGTCAGGAACTGCGCCGCGAGCCGCCGGCCGGCGTAGTACTCGCTAAGGAAGTAGTCCGAGACGCGGGGCTGGAAGGCGCGGACCTGCGCCGGGGGAAGTGCGGCGCCGGCAGGCAACTCCTCGGGAGCAATCCCGTTGAGGAGGAGGAACTGCCGAACCAGGAACACCGCGTTTACCGGCGCCACCGTGCTATCGGCCGACCCGTGGATGACGAGCGCCGGCAGGCGCGCTTTCGCGCCAGCCTTCGCGCGCGCCTCCGCCGCCAGCGCGTCGGTGCCCCTGATAGGACCTTCCGCCATGACGCGCGCTGCGTCGTGCGCGTCCGACGCCGCACCGCAGGGCACGGCGGAATGAATCGCTGCCGCGGCAAAGAGCGTCGGCGCTCGCAAGGCGAGCGTGGCTGCGAGCGTGCCGCCCGAGGACAAGCCTGCGACGTAAACCCGCCGCTCGTCCACGCCGAACTTCTCGATCACCTCGGCCGCCTGGGCAGCGACGATCGCCGCCTCGCCCGCGCCACCCGCGGTACGCCTGTCGAACCAGTTCCAGCAGCGCTCCGAGTTCGCCATCCGGCTCTGGCGCGGAAGCAGCACAACGAACCCTCGCTCGTCGGCGAAGCGGGCGATGCGCGTGCCCGCGGCGAACGCCTCCGGATCCTGCCGGCAGCCGTGGATCCACACCACAAGCGCGCGGCGCTCGATGGCGTCAAAGTTGCGCGGCAGGTAGAGGAGGTACTCGCGCCACGGCGGCGCCGGCGCGACACTGATGAAGCCGTGCAAGCTGGATTTCCGGCTCAACGAGAAGCGCCCGGGCGCGGGCGGCGCTCGCCGCCGGAGAAGCCGGCGCGCCAGCGCGGCGAATTTTTCTTTCAGCGTCGTCACTCTTGTCTGTAAAACTTTTTCAGCGTCTCACGAATCATGCTCTGCATGTGGCAGGCTAGCAGTGAAAAGGGGAAGCGCATGGATCTCACACCAGGTGAAAAGGCCGTGCTCGGTCAAATCCGCGTGCTGTATTCCACGGCCGCGCGGCGTGATCAGCCGGTAAAGGCGCTGACCATGCAATGGACGCCGACGCATTACGAAACCTACAGAGCAGCCTATGCGAGTCTGGTCGGCAAGCGGCTGATCGAAGACACCGGCGCGCAATTATTCAGGATCACGGACGCGGGTCTGACGGCAATGGGGGTCGCCGCTGCAAGGCCGCACCCGCAGGTACGGCGCAACGATGAACGCCCGGCGCAACCGGCGGCTTCCCGCGAGGCAGACATGAAGCCAATCAAGCCGGCTGCTTCGGGCGTGCGCGGCGTGCTATCTCGGTTGGCGGGCCTGCTAAGCCCGCGGACTTAGGAGTCTGGTGGAGGCGGCGGGAATCGAACCCGCGTCCGTAAGCCCTCTACAGTCAGGACTACATGCTTAGCCTGGTTCTTTAATGCCTTCGCCTTGCGCACGCCAACCGGCAGGCTGGCGCTCGGCTAGCCGCTTCGACGGATCCCCTGGGCCAAGCGACCAAGCCCGGGAGAGAGGCCGATGTGAATGTCGCTGCACCGACCTTTCGGCCGGCCTAGCCCATCAGCAAGCTAGTGCAGCGTCCAGCCGGTGTTAGGCGGCTAGAGCGAAACGCTCGTCGTTGGCGTTTGTAGTGTTTCCAGAATGGATTTACGAGGTGATCTGGTCCTCGGCATGCCCTGCGCTGCTTCGATGCCCACGTCGAAACCAAGTCGCCCCCGGTATCTCGGTGTACTGCAAGGGTGGATTCTACTTCTAACCCCAACCCTTTAGAACCAGCTTGCCGATCATAGTTCCCGATTCGAGCTTCTCGTGCGCCTTCTTCAGGTTCGCCCCGTTGATCGGCGAGAGCGTTTCCTTCAGTGTGCCGCGCAGCTTTCCCGCATCGAGCCACTCGGCGACCTTGTTCAGCAGGCGGTGCTGCTCGATCATGTCCGGCGTCTGGAAGCGCGGCCGCGTGAACATGAGCTCCCAGCAGAGCGTCGCGCTCTTCGCGCGCACCGCATCCATGGGTAGCGGTTTCGTGTTGCCCACGATCGCGACGAGCGCGCCCTGCGGGGCGACCAGCTCGGCCATCGCGTCCCAGTAGGCGTCGAGCTCGCCGCTGAAGTTGGCTATGTAGTCGACGGGCTGCTTGATCTGCGCGGTCAGGTTTTCCCTGTGGTTCACGACCTGGTCGGCGCCAAGCGCCTTGACCCAGGCGATGGAGTCGGGGCGTGAAGCGGTTGCGATCACGTGCAGGCCGGCAATCTTCGCGAGCTGTATGCCGATCGAGCCCACGCCGCCGGCGCCGCTGATGATGAGGATGCGCTTGCCGGCCTGCACCTTCATGCGGTCGAAGAACGCTTCCCACGCCGTGATGGACGTGAGCGGCATCGCTGCCGCCTGCGCGAAATCGAGCTTCTTCGGCTTGCGGCCGACGATGCGCTCGTCGACCAGGTGGAACTCGCTGTCGCAGCCCGGACGCGTCACGTCGCCCGCGTAGTAGACCGCGTCACCCGGTCTGAAAAGAGAGACATCCTTTCCAACAGATTCCACCGTGCCGGCCGCGTCCCAGCCGAGAATGCGCGAGGCGGTGGCCTGCTTGCGTTGTTTGTAATCGACGGGATTCACCGACACGGCCTCGACCTTGACCAGCAGATCGTGTCCGGCGGGCGAGGGCTTCGGCAGCTCGATGTCGGCGAAGGTGTGGTCGACGGCTTTCACAGGTGCCGGAGGAGGTCCATGGGATGGGCGATGACGGCTTCGGCTTCCCAGGTGCCGGGTCCGCCCCTCTCGGGATGGTGATAGCCCCACTCCACGGCGATCGGACGCATGCCGGCGGCGCGGGCGGCCTTCATGTCGCGCAGGTCGTCGCCGAGGAAGCAGCAGCTTGCCGGCGCCAGCTTCAGCTGCCCGGCGGCATGGAGCAGCGGAGCAGGATGGGGCTTGAGGTGCGGCGTAGTATCCCCGCAGGCGACGCAGTCCGGCTTGAGCTGCAAGTGAAGAAGGATGCGCTCGGTGAAGCGGGTCGACTTGTTCGTCACGACGCCCCACCGAATCTCGCGCGAGGCGAGCTCACGCAACAACCCCTCGATGCCGGGAAAGAGCCGGGTTTCGCCGCAGCAGCACTCGGCGTAGAGATCCAGGAACTCCTCGCGCATTGCCTTGTACTCGGCGTCCTCGGGCTTCACGCCGAATGCCGCCTGCAGGAGCCCGCGCGCGCCCGCCGAAGCGAATGGCCGCAGCCGCTCGAGCGGCAGGGGCTCGTGCCCCTGCTCGGCGAGCATCCGGTTCACCGCGGCGGCGAGGTCCGGCGCCGTGTCCGCGAGCGTGCCGTCGAAATCGAAGAGCACCGCGCGGCTAGGCATCGCGCGCGCAGCACAGCAGGTAGTTCACGTCGCAGTCGCTTCCCAGGCGGTAGCGCCGCGTGATCGGGTTGTAGTTCATGCCGATCATTTCTTCGATGCGAAGCCCTGCGGCGCGGCTCCAGCGCGAGAGTTCCGAAGGCTTGATGAAGCGCAGGTAATCGTGCGTGCCCCTGGGCAGAAGGCCGAGAACGTACTCGGCGCCCACCACCGCGAAAAGGTAGGACTTCGGGTTGCGGTTGATGGTGGAGAAGAACACGCGGCCGCCCGGGCGTACCAGTCGCGCGCAGGCGGCGACCATGCTGGCCGGCTGGGGGACGTGCTCGAGGAGCTCCATGCAGGTCACGATGTCGAATTCGCCGGCGTAATCCTCCACGGAGGATTTTTCGTAGTGAACTGCGAGCTTGCTTTCCTGCAAGTGCAGCTCGGCGACGCGCAGCGCCTTCTCCGAAAGATCGATGCCGGTAACACGCGCGCCGTGCCTCGCCATCGCTTCGGCGAGGATGCCGCCGCCGCAGCCGACGTCGAGCACCGCGGCGCCCTCGAGCGTCGCATGACCGGCGATCCAGTCCAGGCGCAGCGGGTTGATGTCGTGCAGCGGCCGGAACTCGCCCTCGGGATCCCACCAGCGGTGGGCGAGGTTGCTGAATTTCTCCAGCTCGGCCGGGTCGACGTTGCCCATGACCCGATTCTAAAAAGAAAAACCCCGCCGCAGCGGGGTTTTCCGCGGAACGGAAGCGGCCTAGTCCTAGTTCCTGCGCGTGCCGATCACCTCGATCTCGACGCGGCGGTTCTTGGCGCGGCCGTCGCGAGTCTTGTTGTCGGCGATGGGCTGCTTCTCGCCCTTGCCCTCGGTGTAGACGCGGTTGGGCTCGATGCCCTTCGACACAAGGTAGGCCTTCACCGATTCGGCGCGGCGCACGGAGAGCCTCTGGTTGTAGGCGTCGGAGCCGATCGAGTCGGCGTGGCCGATCGCGATCACCACCTCGAGGTTGACGCCGCGCACCTTGTTCGAGACATCGTCGAGCTTCGACTTGCCTTCGGGCTTGATCACCGACTTGTCGAAGTCGAAGAACACGTCGGCGGCGAAGGTGATCTTCTCGGCGACCGGCTTCGGCTTTTCGGGCGCAGGCTTCGGCTTCTCCGGAGCAGGCTTGGGCGCCGGCGGCGGCGCGGGTTTCGGCGCGGGAGGCGGTGCGGGGGTCGGTTCGGGTTTCGGAGGTTCGGTCGCGCATCCCGCGGCGAAGGCGAGCACGACGAGTAGGAGCCACATTTTCTTCATCATCTTTCCCCCGCTGTTCGAAATCTTCTTCGGTATCAAGAGTCTGCGTGACTCTCGAGGGCATTCTGCCATATCTGCCACCGAGTGTCCAAACTGGAAGCGCGGTTTTGTAGATCTCCGTCACGTACGCGCAACTCGCCGTCCACCCAGACGTGGGTGACGTGCTCCCGCCCGGCGGCATAAACGAGCTGCGACACGGGGTCGTAGCAGGGCGCGAGCTCGGGGCCGCGCAGCGCCACCGCCACGAGGTCGGCTCGCTTGCCGGGCTCGATCGACCCGACGCGCGCGCCGAGCCCCAGGGCGCGGGCGCCGCCCAGCGTGGCGGCGTGCAGCGCCGCGTGCGCGGGCAGGGCTTGCGCATCGCGCGCCACCGCCTTGGCGAGGAGCGCCGCCGTGCGCATCTCGTTGAGCAGATCGAGCCGGTTGTTGCTCGCCGCGCCGTCGGTCCCGAGCGCGACGTTGATGTTGCTTTTCAGCATGGAATCAACGGGAGCGAAGCCGCTGGCGAGCTTGAGGTTGGACGACGGGCAATGCACGACGGAGCAGCCGTGCCGTGCAAGCAGATCGATCTCCGCCTGCTCGATGTGCACACAATGAACGGCTATCAGGCTCGGACCGAGCAGGCCGAGGCGGCGCAGCCGCTCGAGGGGCCGCACGCCGTGTTCGGCGAGCGAGCGCTCGATCTCGCTCGCGGTCTCGTGCACGTGCAGGTGCACCGGCAGGTCGAGCTCGGCGGCGAGGGTGCCGATCTGCCTGAAGGTGGCGTCCGAGACCGTGTAAGGCGCGTGCGGCGCGAAGCAGAACGACACGAGCGGCTGCTCGCGGCTGCGGTCGCGCAGCGCCAGCCCTTTGCGCAGGTAGTCGGCGGGATCGGAGGCGTACGCGGTGGGGAAATCGACCACGATGAGCCCGAGCGCCACGCGCATGCCCGCCTCGAGCGCCGCCTCGAGCGCCGACTCGGGGAAAAAGTACATCTCGTTGAAGCACGTGATGCCGCCGCGAAGCATCTCCGCGCAGGCGAGCGCCGTTCCGTCGAGCACGAAGCGCGGCGAGAGGTGGCGCGTCTCGGCCGGCCAGATATGCCCTTCGAGCCAGCGCATGAGCGGCAGGTCGTCGGCAAGCCCGCGCATCAGCGTCATCGCCGCGTGCGTATGCGCGTTCACGAGCCCCGGAATGAGCACGTGATCCGGAAGTTCTATGAATTCATAGGCGGCAAACTTGCGTGCCGCGTCTGCAGCAGGGAGGACCTGCTCGATGGCGCCGTCGCGCACGGCGACGGCGTGCTGCTCCAGGACCACGCCCGCCGGCTCGACCGGGACGACCCAGCGGGCGCTGAGGAGGAAGCGGCCGGCCGCTATCTTGGGGTGCCCTGGACCTCGACGACCACGCGCCGGTTGGGACTCAGGCACTCGATGAGTGCCTTGCGGTCCTTCTGGTCCGGGCAGGCCTTGACCGGAAGCGTCTTGCCGAAACCGAGCGTCTCGACCTTCGACTGGTCGACGCCCTTCGACACCAGGTAAGCGCGTACGGCGTTCGCGCGCCGCTCCGACAGGCGCTGGTTGTACTGCGCCGTGCCGAGCCGGCAGGCGTGGCCGTTGACGATGATGTAGCGCACGTCCTTCAGGTCGCGCAGCTTGGCGATCACTTCGCCATCCAGCTTCGAGCGCGCTTCCTGCGTGAGCACCGCCTTGTCGAACTCGAAGAGCTCGGTCGACGCGAAATTCACCACCGCGGGCTTCTTCGGTGCCTCGGGCTTCGGCTGGGGCTTCGCGACGGGCTGGGGCGGCGGCGCGGGCACTGCGCGCGGCTCGGGCTTGGGCGCGGGAGGCGGCGCGGCGGGCGCGGGCGCGGGCTTCTCGGGTTCGGTTGCACAGGCGACGATGAACGCGAGCGCCGCGGCGATGAACAGGAGTTGGAGCGGCTTGTGAGCTTTCATTTCCCTCCCCGTTTTTGTGTTCTGAGCGTTGCCGAATTTAAGCACACCGAAACGCCTCCGGACAAGCTGTTTTTAGAGGGAAAACCGATGCTTGCATGATAAAATTTGAGCCCTTCCCGATGGACCAATTCGCCAAAGAAACGCTGCCGATCTCGCTCGAAGAGGAGATGCGGCGCTCGTACCTCGATTACGCGATGAGCGTGATCGTCGGGCGCGCGCTTCCCGACGTCCGGGACGGCCTGAAACCGGTGCACCGGCGGGTGCTGTTCGCCATGAACGAGGCGAACAACGTGTGGAACCGCCCCTATGTGAAGTGCGCGCGCATCGTCGGCGAGGTGCTGGGCAAGTACCACCCCCACGGCGACGCCGCGACCTACGAGGCCCTGGTGCGCATGGCGCAGGATTTCTCGATGCGCTACACGCTGATCGACGGCCAGGGCAATTTCGGCTCGGTCGACGGCGACTCGGCCGCCGCCTACCGCTACACCGAATGCCGGCTGGAAAAGATCGCCTCCGAGATGCTGGTCGACATCGACAAGGAGACGGTCGATTTCGCGCCCAACTACGACGGCAAGGAGCTCGAGCCCGCGGTCCTGCCGAGCCGCGTGCCGAATCTCCTCGTGAACGGCTCCTCGGGCATCGCGGTGGGCATGGCGACCAACATCCCGCCGCACAACCTGGCCGAAGTGGTCGACGCCTGCCTGCACCTGCTCGCCCAGCCGCATTGCGCGATCGAGGAGCTCATCAAGCTCATGCCGGCGCCCGATTTCCCGACCTCGGGAATCATCTACGGCCTGGCCGGCGTGCACGAGGGCTACCGCACCGGGCGCGGGCGCGCGGTGATGCGCGCGCGCACCCACTTCGAGGAGATCGGCAAGGGCGACCGCCAGGCGATCATCGTCGACGAGCTGCCCTACCAGGTGAACAAGCGGGTGCTGCTCGAGAAGATCGCCGAGATGGTCAACGAAAAGCGCCTGGAGGGCGTCTCGGACATCCGCGACGAGTCCGACAAGGACGGCATGCGCGCGGTGATCGAGCTCAAGCGCGGCGAGATCCCCGAGGTGGTGCTGAACAACCTCTACAAGACCACGCAGCTGCAGGACGCCTTCCATATGAACATGGTGGCGCTGGTCGACGGCCAGCCGCGCCTGCTCAACCTGAAGGACCTGCTCGAATCCTTCATCTCGCACCGCCGCGAGGTCGTCACGCGGCGCACGGTCTTCGAGCTGCGCCAGGCGCGTACCCGCGGCCACGTGCTCGAGGGCCTCGCCGTGGCGCTGTCCAACGTCGACGAGGTGATCGAGCTGATCAAGAAGGCGCCGAGCCCGGCGGATGCGAAGCGCGGCCTCATGGCGCGAGCCTGGGGCTCCGATCTGGTGAAGAGCCTGATCGGCGAGCGCAACGTGACGCAGTTCAGGCCGGAGGGTCTTTCACAGGAATTTGGTCTCAAAGACGAGGGCTATCGCCTCTCCGAAGAGCAGGCGCAGGCGATCCTAGAGCTGCGGCTGCAGCGCCTCACGGCGCTCGAGCAGGACAAGATCCGCGACGAGTACCGCGAGGTGATCGCCGCGATTAGCGACCTGCTCGACATCCTGGCCAAGCCCGTGCGCATCACGAAGATCATCGACGACGAGCTGCGCAAGCTGAAGGAAACGTTCGCCGACAAGAGGAAGAGCGAGATCGTCACGGTCGCCGAGGACATCTCGATCGAGGACCTGATCGCGCCGCAGGACATGGTCGTCACGTTCTCGCACGGCGGCTACGTCAAGTCGCAACCGCTCACCGATTACCGGGCGCAGCGGCGCGGCGGGCGCGGGCGGATGGCGACCTCGATGAAGGAGGACGACTTCATCGAGCGCCTGTTCGTCGCCCATTCGCACGATTACCTGCTGTGCTTCTCGAACCGCGGCCGGCTCTACTGGCTCAAGGTGTACGAGGTCCCGGCCGGCAGCCGCGCGAGCCGCGGCAAGCCGATCGTGAACATGTTCCCGCTCGAGGAGGGCGAGAAGATCACCGCAGTGGTGCCGGTCAAGGAGTTCGACGAGAACCACTACGTCTTCATGGCGACCGCACAGGGCACGGTGAAGAAGACCCCGCTCGCGGAGTTCTCGCGCCCGCGGCCGAGCGGCATCATCGCGGTCGGGCTCGAAGCCGCCGATTACCTCGTCGGCGCCGCGCTCACCGACGGGAAATACGACGTGATGCTCTTTTCCTCGGAAGGCAAGGCGGTGCGCTTCGAGGAAGGCGAGGTGCGGCCGATGGGCCGCCAGGCGACCGGGGTGCGCGGCATGCGCCTGGGCGAAGGTCAGCGCGTGGTGTGCATGCTCGCGGCCAAGGATGACTCGCGCGCGGTCCTGACCGCGACCCAGAACGGGTACGGCAAGCGCACCGCGATCGCCGACTATCCGCGCCACGGGCGCGGCGGCCAGGGCGTGATCGCGATCCAGGTCTCCGAGCGAAACGGCGCGGTGATCGGCGCCGTGCTGGTCGACGAGCACGACCAGGTGATGCTGATCTCGACCGGCGGCGTGCTGATCCGCACCGCGGTGTCGCAGATCCGCGAGATGGGCCGCTCGACCCAGGGCGTCACCCTGATCTCGCTCGACGCGGGCGAGAAGCTTGCCGGCGTGGAGCGCATCGAGGAACGCGACCTCGGCAACGGCAATGGCGGTAATGGGGGAAATGAGGGCGAGGGTCATGAGGAACTGCCGCCCCCCGAAACGACGCCGCCCACCGATGACTGGTGTCCCGCATTGTTAATTTCAGCGCGGGGCCCGCGATGCTCCCCGCGGAGGTCCTCGCGCGCGCCGGCGACGAGATGCTCGACTGGCGCGGAAGCGGCATGTCGGTGATGGAAATGAGCCACCGCGGCCCCGAGTTCATGTCGATCGCCGCGGAGGCCGAGGCCGACCTGCGCGCGCTGCTCGCCATCCCCACCAATTACATGGTGCTGTTCCTGCAGGGCGGGGCGACGCTCCAGTTCGCCCAGGTGCCGATGAACCTTCTTCGCGGCAAGGGGAAAGCCGACTACGTCGTGACGGGCGAGTGGTCGAAGAAGGCGGTCAAGGAGGCGAAGAGCTACTGCGACGTCGCCATCGCCGCGAGCTCCGAGGACCGCAACTTCACCTACGCGCCAAAGAGTTTTTCGGCGAGGAGAGACGCGGCCTATGTGCACTACTGCTCCAACGAAACCATCGGCGGCGTTGAATATCATTCAATTCCACAAGCGGAAATACCGCTGGTCGCGGATGCCTCCTCGCATTTCCTGTCGCGGCCGCTGGACGTCTCGAAGTT
>Ga0180085_1000631_pt1 | contig 12290 bp, 6 predicted proteins | sample EasRiv730_16_10D_FD_123013 | JGI IMG/M metagenome (GOLD analysis project Ga0180085, IMG submission 123013) | Soil microbial communities from meander-bound floodplain in the East River, Colorado, USA - East River metaG ERMLT730_16_10D | ecosystem: Environmental > Terrestrial > Soil > Floodplain ... | reverse complement strand
GTAGGAATGGAAAATATGCTGATGCACCTTGAGACCATAGGGATTCACGCAGGAAGCCAATAGGCACAACATCGCAATCCAGAAGAAATGGCGGGCAAGCCGCATCGATTGCGCCTTACTGACCGGTTCAGGTCTCACGACCGACGAAAGAAAATTCCCCAGAGCGTAAATCAACACGAGGACCACGCCGATGACAAAGGCACCGTGGAGGTTTGTCCAGAGCACCATCAGTGGAGGTAGTACCCAGGCGATCTTGCCCAAATGACCGTCAGCGGCGGTTCCCTGCTTCTGAATCCGCTCCAGCAGCATGTACCAAAACAGCACAAGCAACATGCTGAAGAGATGCGGTCTGGCCAGCCAGTGAACGGCAGCGGCGAATCCAGCGACGCGAGAAAAAAGCAGGCAGACCAGCACATTGCCTCCTCGTCTTGCCGTCCAACTAAAAAGTAACGTGAACGTGAGCGCAAACGTGGCGTTCGCCCAGAAAGCGATGCCATTGAGCCCAGCATACTTATGAATCAGTGCCAGCAACACATCCGCCAGCCACTCCCACGAGAACCAGGCCTTGCCGTAGTTGGTATAGGAGAAGTAGTCACCCGAAGGCAGAGCCCAGGTCCGAAGGATGATCTCTCCGTGACGAATGTGCCAACCCGTATCACTGTCGTAGAGGACTCCCGACTCGTTCAGCAGGCTTGGACCGAACAAGTAGCCCAGGAACAGAACATCCTTGATCGACGGGAAAAGCCACTGAGCAAGGGGCGGAATCGGGGCTTGAGCCCTGTTCATTCGATTTCAACCTGAATGGCCGGAAACATCCGGGGCAATTCTTGAACACTTCCTCGAAATAGACGGAAGCCTGACGGGGTCACCAGAAAATTCTCGGGCGGATACTGATGAAGCGCTTTTCCAAGCTTGAAATCAGGATTTCGAAGAAACTGATCGGCATTCAGGACAAATTGCTTCACTCCGGGAGGAACTCGGATGGCATCAACCAACTGCGTTTGCTGGTGGAAGCCAGCAAACAGTTGTTGGCGCCCTTCCAGTGAATACGACTTCGCCAAGTAGGTATGATACTCCGGCAAATGAAACATGAATTCCCGATAGCCGTTAAACATGAAGTCTAGACTGATTAGAATGGTGTCTTCCGGAAGATAGTTCATTCGGATCTGCTCAGTTCGCTCTCGCACCTCGGATTCGTAACGGCGGATCGTGCTTCTGGAAACAGACGTGTCCATGAACAAGAATACACACACGTTCGACAAAGCCAGCGCGGCCAGCACTATCATAGCCCCCCTCCGCAATGCATCCTGCGACCAGCCGCGACAGAGCTTTTTCAAGGTCATGCTTACAGCTGCGGGCAACAGAAGGAGTAACGCAGGAAGATAAATCAGGCTGTGGCCCGTTTGGATAGGGTGAGAATAGACAAGAATGAAAAACGAAAGCGGTGGAATGAGCCAGACCGCAAAAAATTGCACTCGTCCTTGCCGTGCCAGAACGCGCCAACCTTCTGCTTCAAGTGAAAAAAGAAGTCCAAACAGCAAGATCAGACAACCCGCACCAGTCCCAAGAAGGAAGAAATACCCCACACAGATGCTGTTGAACGGTAGCCATTCAAGAGTCAGACCATGCCAGTTTGAATTCAACCAATGGTCGCGCAGGGCGGCCTGGTAAGCCGTCAATCCACCAGACAGGTACACCATAGGGAAATACCACGCCGCAACAACGGCCAGAAGTACCGCAATCGACACGGAAATTCGACGCCATCCCGTTCTTGCAATTGAAAAAAGAAATAGGGGAAGCATGAACGCCAGCGTATTCTGGCGGACACCTCCAGCGAGGCCTAAGACCGCAGCAGCCAGGTAGCTCGAATGGTGCTGTCCCTGCAACGTCCTCCAGCACAGAAGAGCCAGACCACTCACCAGCAGGCAATCGAGCATGTTCGACAGAGCCACTTCCCCATGAAACCAGAAGGTCGGGCTCGTGGCGAGCAGAACAGCTATAACGAGACCCGATTCCCGCCCGAACAGCTCTTCCCCCAGTTCAAAAACCACCCAAACGCAAAGCGCGCTGAACACAACATTCAGCGTCACAAAACTGCGATTGGGATCTTCAAGAGAAAGATTGGCCAGCCTGCCGACCATCACAAACAAGAAGTAGCCCGGTGGATGCGGCTGATGCAACCGCACATCGTAGTGCCACACCCCCAAGACGTACTGGATCGAGTCCAAACCGTAAGGCATCTTCGCCACAAACGGGAGGCGAGAAATCAGGGAAAACAGAATAACCGCCAGTGAAGGCGCAGAGCGGGATTGCCCGAACATGATGAAACCAAGGACTCTCTTTAGAGAGCAGAGCGAACGCAAGATGGCAACCAAGTCTGGAAGTTGCCGCGGCGGAGCCCCTCCAAACACTGTCTCAGACTGCTCGACCGCATCAATCATCAGGCGAAGCAATCTTCATCGACGGCAAGTCAAATCAAAGGTGAAGACTACCGCCACGGGCGCACAACGCGGAGCCCAGTCTCACAGTCGCCATCAAGCTTACTCAACGGACGCGGATGCAACGCCACCTGGATGGCTTTTCATCCCTCTCCCGAACAACCCAGTGAGTGACATCCCGAGTAATACGATTCCAGAGACGAAAGACAGGATCAGAGCCCCAGTTCGCCAAGGAGCAGTTCGAAACTTGATTTCTATCCGGTGTTCTCCTTGGGACACATCCAGCAGCATCGCGCCGCTTGTTGGCTCAACACCGTGGCTCATCGCCACTCCGTTGTCAAACACCCTCCAGCCTGGGTAATCAAACAAGCGGATTCTAATCCGAACGGGTGTCTCAGCTTCCACAACCAGACTCCTGGTCTCCGCCGTCCATCGTTCAATCCGTAAATGCGCCTGTCCCTGTAACAGGGTAAAAGGCACGTCGCTGGGCCAAATTACTTGGCGCTTCCAGTCAGCCATCGCCCGGGGATTATACTCCGGTGCGTTCTGAACACTCTGGCAAGCTAGCTCGTTGTGTTCCCGCAGCAGGAAGCAGCCGCTGAAAATGAGAATACCCGTTCCTAGAACCATGATGAAAGCCAGCGCAAAATGGACCAAGTTTGGCCAACCTCGAAATCGTTGCCTGTGAAACGGATCCAAGCTTAAGCCCACAATCAGAGCAACTGCCCATGAGAACACCGAGAGCCACCGTGTCGAAAACTGTATCTGAGGCAACCGAGGCACCCAATCCCATACCCAAGCCGAAAGCCGCGACATCAAAAACAAACAGCTAAGCCCAACTCCGGCGGCAAAGCGAAGCTCATGCCGAACAGTGCTGCTTACAACACCTGCCCAGAAAAGTGAAAATAGGGCGACGACTGCCCAGACAGTTTGAAACACAGTAACGACCTGAAGCAACCCGGTGGTGCGGGATTGAAAGGGCGCATCCCGAATGAAGTCTGCCGCCGGAAAGAAAAGGAAGGTGTTGCGAAAGTTAAATTCCGGTCGGTGCGTGATGTAGTCAATGTGCACGAATCGCTGTTCGTAGCAAGCCGGCAGCAGAAAGAATGCCACCAGGGCCATGCCCAGCGCAGCGCCCAAGCCCACGCGGCCCAGAGCAACGATAGGATTCTTCCGGCTTGATCGAGAAACAGCATAGCCGGCAATGACGAAGCTGAACATGTAAGCGGAAACTAGGTGGGTCAGAATCAACCCGCCATAGCAGACCGAAAACATCCGCATCGATCGGCTATTCCAGCTGTCCACGTCTAGCAACTGCCTCAGGAACATAAGAATCAAAGGAAACCAAATCCAGGCCCAGGGCTCGGCGTAGAGCGTCCAGTAGCTGATGTCCAGCACATGAAATGGAAGAGCGACATAGACCAGAGCCACAACTAACGCAGCTCTGCTGTGAACAAGACCACGAGCGTAAATAAACATGGCCAAGCCAGACAGAAAGAGCGCAAGGAACCTGGCCAGCTTCATTGCAGCAACCACAGAACCCGTTCCAAGCTTGAGCAATGCTGTCAGGTAGTAGACGAGCGGAGAGTAAAAGATGAAGACTGGGCTACCATAGCCGCCGTTGGAATCAGGCAGCCAGCGAGGCAGCCAGTGGCCTTGCGACAGGCTCGTAGAGAACTGCTGCACCCAGCTCATGTGCAGCACGGAATCATCGATAACGCAGGATGGAAAGTTAGGATTGGTAAACTGTCGAGCAACCAACAGCACGGAAAGCAAGAACAGGCACAATGCCCCTCTCCAGAAAGCACGACGCTCGGGCTCGGCAGATTCTCGCCATCCTGGCCTAGACTGAGGCATCAGAGACATGGTGTGACGCAGAGTGGAAAGGGAAGCTCAAACGCGAGCCAGGGTACCCCGGCACAAGCATAGGACCGGCAGCTGGCAACCATTCGAGGACGTATGGATCACGAACGGGCTGAGCCCCGGCCTCCATCTGCTTTCTGAAGGGTCTTCAAGTTCTGAGTGGACGACGGATCGCGAACCAACCAGGCCGGTGAGAAACCAACATTGCGAGCATGTAGGTCCCAAGCGCAATCAGGTTCAGAAACGCTACTCCGTAGATCATCGAAGTGTTCTCGAGGATCCCACCGACAAGCGCTCCAAGCAGGTTCGCCCCAAAAGCTGCCGGAATATCTCTCACTGACTGGAAAGCCGACGCAAAGAGAATTCCCGCAAAAAACAGCGGCAGTCCGCCGATCGTACCGCCAATGATCGTCTTGGAAAGAAAACCGAATCCTGACAAGACATCAGGTCTGAGCCAATAGCTAAAGACAAGACAACCCGCCAACCCCACATAGGCCCAGTTCGGTTCAGTCCACTTGAAACGCATCACCAGCGCATTGGCCAGCAAGATCATCACAAGCACCGAAGTAATCACAACCGAGTTCACCAGCCAGGTAGAACCAAAAAGCAGCGACAAATCGCTGATGCTTTTCACCTCGATCAGCATGAAACCAACGCCCAGCAGGAAGAAGTAGCCGTTGAAAGCAGTCGAGCTGGATGCCAGCATCTTGCGAACCCAAAAGAAACTGAGCAGGAACAGGACACTTAGTGTAAACCAGTAAGCAAATGGAATTGACTTGCTGTGCAGATAGAGGAATGGCCAGTCGTCCGTCGGCAGCGGTGTGCCGGCGCGCGGAATGCGATCGTTAATGACCATCTTCTCCAGATCACCCTGGCCACGAACACTCGCAAGCGTGGCACTGGGACCGGCGATATACGAAATACCAGAATCATAGGGGGTCTGAAGACACAGCGGCTCCGACTCAAAGGCCTCCTTCAGGAGGCGATAAAACCGCTCTTGAATCCATGGTTCGGTTAGAGCAAAACTCAGACAGAGAGTGCCTCCTTCACGCAAATGCGCACGTGCCTCCTGCAGACTCTCCAAGGTATAGATATAGTTGTCGAGCCGAATACTTGACATGCTGGACAAGAGTGTTTGCGAATCAAGCAACCCAAAGACAATCAAGTCGTATTTCTCCCGACTCCGCTTGAAGAAAGCCCGCGCATCGTCATTGAACACCCGCACGCGGTTTGAGGCGTAGGGGTTCTCAGGGTGCAGGGCCCTGCCCAGCTTGAGGATCAGCGGATCGATTTCCACCGCGTCCACACGGGCTGCGTCGTGCCGCAGCGCACTAGCCACGTCGTTTCCCGATCCGGCGCCAACCACCAGCACTGATTCCGGGCGCACAAAACGATAAATCAGATTGTAGTAAGGCCGTGCCTGGGCTGTGAAACGAGTCTCCACCGATCCTTCGGAAAGGTTCATCATGCGCTGGTGGTAGTCGTGGTTCACATTCAGGTTCTGGCCGACGATAGGAGACGCCGGATTCCCCTCATCCGCCCGCATCGGCGTCACATCGATGCGATAGTACGGCGACCAGAGCGCCTGCTTGGGAACGGTGGCGATGGCCACTAGGATGACGAGGTAGATCAAACTTGCTGATTTGTTCTTCTGCATAAACGCCGCCAGCAAGAAAAATCCAAGGGCAAACCACGCCAGCGGCGGCCACCCAGCGAATGAGATCGCCGAAAATGCCAGCACTCCAGCCAAACTTCCGGCAATGTTGATCGTATAGGCTGGCAGCGGCTCCAACTTTTCCAAGAGCTGCCCCATCTTCTGTCCCAAGGCTAGGAATACGCCAACGTTCAGCGCAAAAATCGCGACCACGACGAGCAGGAATTTGCCGAGCGCCAAAACCTTGCTCGAGAGCGTCGCGTAGTCGAATCCTCCGGTGACGTCTCCGACGATTAGGTAGTCTGCAATCGGAAAGGGCAGAAAGGTAATACCGAGTTGACCCGAGAAAGCCACCAGCAAGCAAAGGATACCCATGCAGTAAGGAAAATAACGGAAGTAGTCTTTCTTCACTCTGGCACAGGCGCATCCGAGACCCAACCCCAGGAAACTGGCAATGAGAGGCACATTCTTCAGATAAGCAAAAACCCGGACTTCCGAGGACAGCCATCGAATGACGATGAGTTCGAAATAAAGTGCAAGAAAGCTGATCAGAAACAGTTGGACGGCCGGTCTCTCAGCCTTGGCAAATGACAGCATCAACGACTCTCCTGAAGCTCAACTTTCTGATCCACTGACGAGGATTTCTTCTTTGCAACCTGGGTGGTCCCGCAGCGCGTGGAGAAACTCTCTCACCTGATCGTCATCAAAATCGGTTTCCTTCAACTCTAACTCTAGACCCCACTATTGAGCTCCCTTCTCACAACGGCGAAACGAATCCACGGAGACCCCTTGAAGCTGATGATGTTCTTCTTTGCGGCAATGCCGAGTCAGCCATTTGAGCGTCAGTTCGTCCGGATCGTGATACTGGGTTCGGAGACGGACCAGCCAAACGCGCTCGGAAGTGGCAGCCGAGTCTGGGAGAGCCGAGATATCCGCGCTGCTTCGAATAATGTGACCTGGGCTTTGGTTGGGAGGGTTCAGAAAACTCTTGGGAATCCCGGTATAGTGCATGCGAGCTGCAGCCGCAGGCTGGTACCACTTGAACAGCGCTTCTCCCGAGTAGGTCACGAAGACCGCTATATCGTTGTCCTGGTACCGCTCCGCCAAAAGCTTTGCCGCCGATCGAAAGTCCTCCTTCCTTTCCAGCTTGTAATAGATCGAGATCGACAAAGCGAGCTGACACACAATCAGGCTGCCAAACACCAAAGCTGTCAAGGCTTTTGCGCTCGGCATGGAGAAGAAATCAAAGATATCTTCTGTACCCGCCGCCAGCAGCAGCGAAACACCCAAAGTGGAAGGTAGGAATAGTCTGTCGAAGTATATGTTCACAAACCAGAGACTAAACAATGTGACTACCGCTAGAGGGAGGGCTACGATCGTGGCCGCGACGATGCAGCCTCTCGAGAACTGGCGTTTCCAGGAAATCAGCAGCGACGCCAAAGGCCCGGAGAAGCCCACAAACCAGGTCAGCATTAAAATCTCGGGCAGGCCCCTAAATGATCCCACCAGCTTGGCAGCTTCTGCACCCCAAAGCGGCGACATGGAAGTTAGAACCATGAGCGTCTCGACGATGGCGCTGAGATGGAGCGGCCCAAGGATGACGCTCTGCTGGTAGTTCTGCGACTGGTCGTGAAAGGACGACAACCACGGAAGAAACAGAATCACAACCAACGCCTGCGCCAGCAACCACTGTCTAACCTGCCCCCATTCCCGCCATCCCGACAGGCAGAAAAATATCACTGAGTTGGTTCCAAAGTAGATCAATGCCGTCGAATGGGAGTAAAGCATCAGGCTGGAGGCTGCTACGTAAAGCCACCAGCCCAAACTGCCGGCGGGATTCAGACTCCATCTCACTAGAAAAAGTAGCGAAAGCGCGTAGAGGAAGCAGTAGATCCCGTAAGACCTGGCTTCCTGCGAAAACCAGAGGTGGAATGTCGACAACGAAAGGAAGAGGCTTGCCAGCAGAGCCACTCGCCGGTTAAACAGCAATACACCGATCCAGTACAGAACCGGGATCGTCGCGACGCCAATCAAGGCGGAGGGAAGGCGCAAAGAGAAATCGGAATCAATCCAAGAACCCAGTGCGTGCAGAATCAAGTAGTACAGCGGCGGCACATTGTCAACCACCGTGTACTGGAACAATTCGCGAAGCGAAAAGCGCATCTTGCACGTCGTAATTCCCTCATCCAGCCAAAGGCTCAATCGCGCCAGATCATGCAGCCGCACCCACATTGCCAACGCAAGAATGAGTCCCAATGAAATCGCGGGGGATTTCCAGTAAGCTCTATCCTCTCTCACCCAGACTCGATGAGTTGTATCCGATTGTGCTGTTTCAACCATTAGTTCTCTCAGTTGGCAATACACTCCATTGATCTCAAGCACCGACTCGACCTCAGTTACGAAGGTCCGACTCGTTCCGGATATCTATGGTCTCCTGGTCTGGTACACCAGGAACTCTTCCCACGGCTCGGAAGAAAACCCAAAGGGCAATAGCGTCGGCCGAACGCAACCGGAAATCGCATTGCCGTGGAAAAATATTCCCGCCTTACAAGACAGAGTTCTAACGGGCCAGGATTGATTCATGAATAGCGATCGGTGTTCGAATTCCAATCCAGCAGTCTCCAGTGGCTGGAGCAAAGTCGGCCAAGGCGTCTTTGCGATCACGACTGAGTCACCCGGTTGAAAGCGCGGGCTCTTCCGCTTGTCGATCAGCTCTCCGCCCGCTCGCTCTGCATAATATTGGAAGCCCCAATGGCCGGTGAAGAACACCCGGTTCTGTCTTTGCCGAAGTGCCTTCAGCTCATTGCCAGCGAAAGTCCGGTAGATGTTGGCCGCAAACAGGTCGCCCGCAGCAATGGAAATCGTTACCAGAAGGTTTGCAGCCAGGGCCAACCCCAGAACAGCGCGTCGGGGCTTTTGTGTTGCTGATCGCATCCCCAGCAAGATCGCGGGCGGCGCCAGAAACAAAACATAACGCGTCGCCGTGAACATGACTCCATACTGAAAGACAAATCCCGCCAGGAACCAGACGGGCAACGCCAGGCAACCCCAGTCAAAGCCTCTCAGAGTTTTCCATCCCTGCTGCAGCGCCAGACACAAGACATGTGTCGAGAAGCCGATGCTTGCCGCAAAAAGGAAGATGGAAATGGTTGGATAGCCAAGTTGCAAGCCCAGCCAGATAGAACTGATCAGACTGACCGTATCCAAAGCCAAGATGAGACGAGGCTGTTTCGGGACTCGCACCAGAAACAGTGACAATGCTAGAGGAAGCACTCCGATGCCTGTCGCGAAAACGCCCACCGTGATCACCGCAGGGTGGGTGCTCATCTCACCGCTTCTCTGGTAAGCCGACATCGCGATGAAATGGACCGCTCCATACCGGAACCAGGTAAAACCCCCGAACAGGATTAGCGACAGGATGGGCGCTATTACAATACCGATCATTACAGTTCGGCGCGGGCGCGCCAGAGCAAAGCAAATCAGTACCGGCACAATCACGACTCCGTTGTACTTGGCAAGTGGACAAGAAAAAGCGGCGAAGCCAGCAACCAGCAAAGCTTCCATCCGGCCGTTGCGTTGATACAAACGAGCACCTGTCACCGCCACCAGAAACAGACACAGCATGGCAATGTCTGGCATCACAACCTGACTGGTAAGAAAGAACGCTGGCGAGCAAGCCAGCAACGCCATAGCAACTCGCCCGTCCAACCCGTAGCTATCGGCTAGAAGCCCGAACGCCAGCAGGGCCACCACTGAAAAAGGCAACATGGCAACATGCAAGGAAAGTTCATTCCAGGGGAGAATGCGAGACCACAATGCCAGCCACTCGGGAACTAGCGGCGGGCTGGCATAGGTGCGGAAAGCCCACTCAGGCGTGCCATTCCAGTTGATGTAAAAACCGTATGGGTCCGCCGGGTTTGTCTGCAGGTGCTCTGCCGCCTTCAGATGATAAGGTTCATCGATTCTGAACGCTCCCGGTGCGAACGGGAGTTGAATAACTATCCACAATAGGCTCGCCCACAAGAACCTGAGTTTGACGGCCGGAGGCATACGGTTTTCATGCATCACTTCCTAGGCACCTCGACAGTCCTACAAGAATCAAGCTGGCTTGGGTGATCAAGGAGCGCACAGCCCTTCGACCGAACGGCATTAAGAAGTACAATAGCCAAAACAATCAATCCAATGACATTGAACTGTATCGGAACAAAAGGGAGGGACATGAAAGTCAGAATTTGTAGAGGAAAGCCCACAAGGAACACAATCCACTTCGCCGGAAGATGTTTCAAGTCCCGTACGGAAGAATGCAACAGAGTCACACCCGGATACAACAGGAACGCCAGATCGTGAAAGTTAACCTGTGGAGCAATAAGCAAGCCGACCACGATCAGCAGGGCAAACTTCAGGTCGAAGGAATCACTCTCCGGTTGCCAGGCTCCCCGCCAGCAGAGTAGCGCAACCATAACGAAGGCCGTGCTGGATAGTAGGGTTGCGATGAAAACGATGTCGGGCATAACCTTGTAAAAGAGCAGATACATCTGCCCTCGCAAGCAATTGGCACCGATCGGATTTACGCCATAGAGGCCCACCCAGTCGGACACTCTCCCCAGCAACTTCAGATATCCCAAAAGACCTGTTGGCCCGACAACGAGAAGAGAAACCACTCCCAGACAGAACCCGCCAGCCAAAAACCCGAGGAGCGCCAGAGATCTTCTCTTAACCAACAGAACCAACAGCAACACCGGCAAGATTTGGAACTTTATGAGAACCAACGAGAGCCAGAGACCCGCGCGGAATTCGTCGCTTCGTTTGAAACTCAGGAACGCCAGTACCAAGCACAGTAAGGCAACGGAAGTGTTCTGGCCCTGCAACAGCGCAGCTGAGACCGGCACGAACATCAAACCCGCGAGACCCAGCCGCTCCAGACCTGTTGAGGATTCGATTCGATAGTGGCGGACCAACTTGGCAACTGCGGCCAGAAAACATAGAGCACTAGCGACGTTCCAGACCAGAAACGCCTGAACATACGACAGCCAAGCAACTGTGGCATACAGGAGCGCCACGAAAGGGGGATGGCTGAACAGCAACAACCCTCCTGGAAACTCGACATCTGAATTCAGCGACGAGAGAATTCTTTGCTGTTCTTGCTTTTGAACTTCAATTTCGTAGAGTTGTCGGCTCTGGCCAGTTAGCAACAACCGCCCCGCGGTGTACTTGTCGAGAAAATCGCTGTTCCCTCTCAGAACTCTCAGCTGCGGGCTAAACAGGGCCGTCATGTAAAATGCGATCCAAATCAGGACGTAACCGGCTCCTGAAGGTAAATTGGTTTCTCTCACAGAAGCGGTCACCCCACCGGAAGGTCCTTATTCAATGGACGGCTGCGAGGAGAAGTAGACAAAGGGCACCGCAGTTGGCTCGCCAACACTACCGTAACGCAGGCCTTTGGACTTGGACAACGATCAAGAAATCATCCCCGTGATCACATAGTTGACGCATCACACTGCAATCGCCCAGAGGCCTACGAATCCGGCCCGACCCACCACCAGAGCCAGCGGCAAGACTTTTCGCGTCGCGCAAATGGAAAAGCCTATCCAGATTGGCCGTCACGACACCTGCTGGTCCCACGTTCTGTTGAATCCATCGGGCGTCGCACTCAGTCGAACCGCAATGATCAGCAGTCGTGTTGCTGGCTAGGCCAGGACTCAGCCGCCAGTCTGATTGAGCACCTTCCGTATTCGATACGCGCTCATAATAACTTCCAGCATGAAAGGGCAGGCCAGCAGCCAAAAACCCGTTGTTGCAGGTCTACTGACCGACGGCTGAAGCCACCAAAAATCTACCGCCGGAATTGCTTCAGGCACCGATGGATTCACGATTGTGTTCGGTGCGGAGGATGAAACCATGCCAAACGCCCCTCCAATCTCCTCAAAGCGATTCAGCAACGGGGAATACTGCGGATTGAAATACAGTTTTGAAGCGTACTCATAGGTCTCAACGTTCTGAATCACTCCATCGCGAAGGAGTCTCAAGTAGTGCAGATTCATGTCCACCATGACCCCGGCCACCTGGAGCAGGAAGCTGGCCGCAACAACGAGTTTGCCAATCAGCCGCCATCGGAAACCCTTCAGACCTTCCCAAGACTCCCAGGCCGCTCCCGCGAACAACATCCAGTAGGGCATCAGAAACGTCAGGTATCTCGGCCCCCACGCGTTATCCCCGTGCCAGGCTCTGTATTTGGCAAAGAACATAAGATACCCGACGCTTGCCAGAATCAAACAATAGCCCAAACCTCTCCGCGAATTCAGAAACGTTCTACACCCCACAAGCGCCAGCAGCAG
>Ga0180085_1000629_pt1:0-10000 | contig 12296 bp, 5 predicted proteins | sample EasRiv730_16_10D_FD_123013 | JGI IMG/M metagenome (GOLD analysis project Ga0180085, IMG submission 123013) | Soil microbial communities from meander-bound floodplain in the East River, Colorado, USA - East River metaG ERMLT730_16_10D | ecosystem: Environmental > Terrestrial > Soil >... | reverse complement strand
GCGTGCCTTTTGCATAATGAGCCGGCTAGTTATTTTCTGTGGCAAGGTTTAGCGTAAGCGAGCCGTAGCGAAAGCGAGTCTGAATAGGGCGATTCAGTCGCAGGAAATAGACGCGAAGCGGGATGATCTACCCTTGGCCAGGGTGAAACACGGGTAACACCGTGTGGAGGCCCGAACCAGTGTTGGTTGAAAACAGCTTGGATGAGCTGAGGGTAGGGGTGAAAGGCTAATCAAATTCCGTGATAGCCCGTTCTCCCCGAAATAGCTTTAGGGCTAGCCTCAAGTGATTTGTCGCGGTGGTAGAGAACTGAATGGACTAGGGGCCTTACCAGGTTACTGAATCCAATCAAACTTCGAATGCCGCTAACAACAGCTTGGGAGTCAGACAGTGGGGGCTAAGCTTCATTGTCGAGAGGGAAAGAGCCCAGATCATCAGCTAAGGTCCCAAAGTGCAGACTAAGTGGAAAAGGAAGTGGAGACGCACTGACAGCCAGGAGGTTGGCTTAGAAGCAGCCATCCTTTAAAGAAAGCGTAATAGCTCACTGGTCAAGCAGCTCCGTGCCGACAATTCAACGGGGCTCAAGTCTGCCACCGAAGCTATGAACTTGAACTGCTGCGGCAGTTCATTTGGTAGGGGAGCGTTCTGTACAGTTCGAAGCGGCACCGTAAGGAGCCGTTGACGGTACTGAAGAGACCCTGCCGGCATAAGTAGCGATAAACCAGGTGAGAACCCTGGTCGCCGAAAGTCTAAGGTTTCCTGAAAAAGGTTAATCCGTTCAGGGTTAGTCGGTCCCTAAGTCGAGGCCGAGAGGCGTAGACGATGGGTAACAGGTCAACATTCCTGTACTATGAAGTGGACGTTATCACGATGGGGTGACGCAGGAGGATAAGCGGGATCTCTGATGGATGGGATTTCACGATCGAGAGGGATTGGGTTGGCAAATCCGCCCGGTCATTAACCTCGAGAGTAGTGACGAGCTCGCAAGGGCTGGATAAAGTCGCTGACTTCACACTGCCAAGAAAAACCTCTAAGGAGTCTGCTTTGTAACCGTACCGTAAACCGACACAGGTAGACGAGGAGAATATCCTAAGGCGCTTGAGAGAACACACGTTCAGGAACTCGGCAAAATAGCTCCGTAACTTCGGAATAAGGAGTGCCCCGGTAGGGTTTATAGCCCGAGGGGGTTGCAATGAAATGGCCCAAGCGACTGTTTAACAAAAACACAGGTCTCTGCAAAGTCGAAAACGACGTATAGGGGCTGACGCCTGCCCGGTGCTGGAAGGTTAAAAGGAGAGGTTAGCCGCAAGGCGAAGCTTTGAATTGAAGCCCCAGTGAACGGCGGCCGTAACTATAACGGTCCTAAGGTAGCGAAATTCCTTGTCGGGTAAGTTCCGACCTGCACGAATGGCGTAACGATTTGGGCGCTGTCTTAACGTGTGACTCAGCGAACTTGTAGTACCGGTGAAGATGCCGGTTACCCGCATCTAGACGGAAAGACCCCGTGCACCTTTACTATACCTTAGCCATGAATTATGGTGCGATCTGCGCAGGATAGGTGGGAGGCTTTGAACCATGCCCTTTGGGGTGTGGGGAGCCAACGGTGAGATACCACCCTGATTGTTCTGTGATTCTAACCTATTGCCCTTATCGGGCAAAGGGACATGGCTAGGCGGGTAGTTTGACTGGGGCGGTCGCCTCCTAAATTGTAACGGAGGCGCTCGAAGGTGTCCTCAGGCTGTTTGGAAATCAGCCATAGAGTGTAAAGGCATAAGGACGCTTGACTGCGAGACAGACAAGTCGAGCAGGTGCGAAAGCAGGACTTAGTGATCCGGTGGTTCTGTATGGAAGGGCCATCGCTCAACGGATAAAAGGTACGCCGGGGATAACAGGCTGATCTTGCCCAAGAGTTCATATCGACGGCAAGGTTTGGCACCTCGATGTCGGCTCATCGCATCCTGGAGCTGTAGAAGGTTCCAAGGGTTAGGCTGTTCGCCTATTAAAGCGGTACGTGAGCTGGGTTCAGAACGTCGCGAGACAGTTCGGTCCCTATCTGATGTGGGCGCAGGAGATTTGAGGAGGGCTGTCCTTAGTACGAGAGGACCGGGATGGACGAACCTCTAGTGTACCAGTTGTCCCGCCAGGGGCAGTCGCTGGGTAGCTAAGTTCGGTCGGGATAAACGCTGAATGCATATAAGTGTGAAGCCCACTCCAAGATGAGATCTCCCAACGCAAGTAAGAAGACCCGTAGTAGACCACTACGTTGATAGGCTGGGTGTGTAAGGCCAGTAATGGTTTTAGCTAACCAGTACTAATCGGTCGTTCGGCTTGACCATTAATTAATTCAGGAATGCGCGATCAGTGAAATTCAACTGATTTTCACTGATCCCCTCCTGAAAACTTGAAATTCATTCGTGTCAATTGAGATGTTTTGGTGACGGCATCGAGCGTTGTCTTTTTTGAGTCGCTCGGTGAAGATGTTCCAAACTGTTTATCTCGGTGATTCTAGCGAGGGGGTCACACCCGTTCCCATCCCGAACACGGAAGTTAAGCCCCTCAGCGCCAATGGTACTGTCAGGGAAACTTGGTGGGAGAGTAGGTCATTGCCGGGATTAATACAAAGGCCTTGAAGAAATCCTTCAAGGCCTTTTTTGTTTGTGCCGACGGGACCGACAGAGCTCGGCTTGGTTTCGTCTGGTAGCCCTCCAGCTGTTCAGCTTCCCGTTTTTCCTGAGAAGTTCCCCGCCAGTTGCCGCAGAAATCGGAAACTCACTCCTGGTGAAGAGTTCGGCCGATCTCTGGATGTAAACCTATCTGCGCCCGACCGGCAGCTCCAATCGGGTCATCCGAGTTCGTGGACCAACAGCGGGTTGTCCCCTACACTGTGTGCCTGACTAAGCAATCCATTCTTTTCAATCCAACACAGATCAAGGATAATGCCCGCAAAACTAGATTCAGAATTTTCTCAGCCTTTCGAAATCCAGGATATAGGCTCCGTTCGAAGACACAACCCCGTCTTGATGCTCACATCACCTCCTGCTAGATCGCTGCTACCTTGGTGCCAGGTATGATTCGGCTTCGCGTTCCAGACAGCCCTTTCGAGACAGGGGCCCTGAAAGCGTCACGGGGGAGCACAACTGAGCTTGGGGCAAGATCTCATGATGTTGAATTTGCCTCGAGGACGGATAGACCCCGCGGATTCACTTGGCCCCTGGGCATCAGGGGACGTCTTCTGCTTTTGGTTTTCACTTCAACACTCCCTCTCCTTGTCGTTGCTTGGATCAACCTCGAACACCGCGTCAGAGATCAGAGCCTGCAGGCTCGGCAGCATGCGTTGACGCTGGCAAGAATGGCCAGCAATCGGGTTGATGACCACATCCGCAGTGTGGATGCTTTGCTGGTTGCGATCGGCAAGATCATTTCGGTCAAGGAGTCTGACGTCGATTTCAACGATCGTTTTCTCAGAACGATCCAGAAAGATCTGCCTCCGTTTTTCGGTTCTCTCGGAGTGTTTGCGCCAGACGGGCACGGGCTTGGAACCTCCCTGCTCTCCCTCACAGACCGCAGCCGTTTGACTGCCGCCGGACGCGATTACCTTTCCAAAGCTTTGGCTGCTCGGAGTCTAAGTATTGGAGAACCGGTTGTCAGTCGGACAACAAACGCATGGACTTGCATAATTTCACGCCCCGTGATGAGCCCTGAGAATGACGTACTCGCGTTGGTCTATGCGGCGATGAGGCTAGACCGTCTGCAAGTGCTCTTGGACCCGGGTGAGATGCCGCCTGGAACCATCCTTGCTCTCGTTGACGAAGAGGGCACGATTCTGGCACGGACGATCGATCCTGAAAAATGGGTGGGCAAGAGTGTTGCGCATCATCCCCAATTTCAGACCGCAAGCAGGGATCGCGAAGGCACTGCAGAACTAGTCGGCCTCGATGGGATTCAGCGCCTCATAGGATATACCTTTGGGAAGCAGACTACCTGGATGGTCACGGTTGGCATCCCGAGTGAAGCAGCCTATGGTCCAATAAAAAGGGACTTTCGCCGTAACCTACTGCTTGGGCTGACAACTCTGTCTGCGGCACTTTTGGTGGCTTGGTCATTGGCGGGACGAATCACCCGTCCATTGCTGCAGTTGTCTGCAGATAGCCGTGAGATCGGGGCTGGCAACCTCGCCCATCGAAGCCAGGTCCACTCACGTGATGAGGTGGGAAAGCTTGCAGCAACCTTCAACCAGATGAGTGCCACGCTTGAAAGCCGCACGATGGACTTGCGCGAAAGCGAAGCGGCCTTGCGGAAACAGACCGAGGTGCTGGAGTCGATCCTTCACAGTATGGGAGACGGAGTGCTGGTTATAGATCAAACCGGAAAGTTTGTCGTGTTCAATGAGGCCGCGCGAAGGCTGGATGGCTCAAGTCCTCAACACGCTGAGGCGAAGGAATGGGCAGCCAGTCACGGACTCTGTCGGCCATGGTAACTCCCTTCCCCGCTGAGGAAATTCCCCTTTCACGCGCGATGAAAGGTGAGTCTGTAGACAATGTCGAAATGTTTATAAGTCGGCAGGATGCCCCCGCTGGTGTACGAGTAAGCGCCACCGCCCGACCGCTCAAGGATCGCGAAGGTCAGATCTTGGGGGGAGTCGTTGTGCTTCGCGACATTACTCGCCAACACCAGCTTGAGGAACAGCTGCGTCAGTCTCAACGAATGGAATCAATCGGGAAGCTTGCCGGTGGCGTCGCTCACGACTTCAACAATCTGCTTACCGCCATTCTCGGTTATGCTGCTCTTCTACTCGACAACCTGCCCACGGGCAGTGACGCACACCGCGATGCCGAACAAATTCAAAAGGCTTCCGAGAGAGCTGCCGCGCTCACAAGACAGCTGCTGGCGTTTAGCCGCAAGCAAATCCTACAGGCACGCGTGGTGGACATCAACGCCATCCTACTTGGCATGGAGCCCATGCTGCACCGATTAATCGGAGAAGATATCAAGCTCTTCGTCCTTCCTGCGGATTCACTGGCAAAGGTTAAAGCGGACCCTACTCAGGTCGAACAGATCATTCTTAATTTGGCTATCAACGCCAGAGATGCAATGCCGAAGGGTGGAAAGCTGACGATTGAAACGGCCAATGCCATTCTGGATCAAAGTCAAGTTGAGCGCCATGTGGATGTCCCTCCGGGCCCCTATGTGATGCTGGCGGTAAGTGACACTGGCTGTGGCATGGACTCTGAGACCAAAGCCCGAATCTTCGAACCGTTTTTCACAACCAAACCTCCCGGCCAAGGAACTGGTATGGGGCTCGCAACGGTCTACGGTATTGTCAAACAGAGTGGGGGCCATGCCTGGGTTTACAGTGAACCAGGACAAGGCACTTCACTGAGGATCTATCTGCCACAGTCTGCGCCTGTTGAAAGACAACAGGGAATGACATCAACCCTCCCCGCAAGCTTACGGGCGACAGGATCCGAAACCATTTTACTCGTCGAAGACGAACAGACCGTGCGAGACCTCGCTGGTTCTGTGTTGAAAAAAAGCGGCTATACGGTCCTGGCTGCTTGTGATGGCGAGGATGCTCTACGCCTCTCGAAAACTCATGCGGGGGACATCCAGCTTATGATCACCGATGCCATCATGCCTGGCATGCGGGGCCACGAGCTGGGTGAAGTCATGCGAAAGTTTCGCCCCCAGATCAAAGTCCTTTTCATTTCCGGTTACACCGACGACGCCGCGATCCATCAAGGCGTGCTGGTTGAAGGGATTCAGTTTCTGCAAAAGCCCTTCACTCCAGATGCACTCGCTCTCAAGGTAAGGACAGTGCTCGACATGGGGTAATCCGCACTCGAACCCACAAAACGCTACGGAAATTTCCAAAGTCTTAACGGGGCGGTGCGTCGAACCCTTTTCTACCCGAGGACTGCTTCAAGAGATCCCTAAGAGGCACCGTATAGAGTGAGCCTCGACCGATGTCAACAGCACCCCCTGACGCAACCTGTACCCCCATTCCTCGGAGCCGCTCGTAAAAGGCACTAGCTTGTGCGGGCTTTCCCTGTCGGGAATAGAGGGCCGCAAGGTTCTCGATCGCCAGCCGAATTCGCTCATCACCCTGAGGCAGACTCTTCTCCCATATCGCCAGGGCTCGACGATACAGGGGCTCCGCGCTGCTGAGTTGTTGACGCATCGCAAGGGTCGTAGCAAGGTTGGTCAGGCATGCCGCGGTGTCTGGGTGGTCCGCTCCCGTCGTCTTTTCTGCCATCTCCAGTGCCTGCCGATAATACTTCTCCGCCATTTTGTAATCGTTCTGCGAGTAATGAATCGAGCCCAAGGCATTGAGCGGGCCCACCAAATCGAGTTGCGTTTCATTCGAAAGAGCACGCCTTTGCTCAAGAACCCGAAGATATAGCTCACGAGCTTTGGCGTGATTTCCGTTCCGAAGACTCAGGTCCGCCAAGCTCTCTACAAGCCGGTCGGACCATACTCTAGCTTCCCCACGTCTTTCAAGAATCGCCAGCGCTCGGTCTAGCAGGTTCCGAGACTCAGACCCTTTCTGCTGGAGTGCATAAGCCAATCCGAGATGTACCAAACGTGTCGCAATCTCTTCGCTGTCTGCACCGCCGGTGGTTTCCAAAATCTTCACGGATCGCAACAGGGCGCGCTCCGCCTCGTCGTATTTCCCTTGCTCCAAGTACAACAAGCCCAAGAAATGAAGAGTAGGCCCAATGGACTGATGTGCAGCGCCCAACGACCGCTCTTTGGCAGTTAAGGCCTTCTTATATAGCTCTTCACTTTCAGACAGCTTGCCGCCTGCTTGATAGATCTCTGCCATGCGACTGTAACTGGCGGCCAGGCCAAAGTGGGTCGGAGCTAGTTTTCTTTCTCGAATACTGAGTGCTCTGGCAACCAGCGGTTCAGCACGGTCCAGACGTTTCTGCGCTTGATAGCAGTCGGCGAGCTGCTCCAACGTACCAGCGACCTCCAAATTCTCAGGACCTAACGCCCTTTCAAGTATCGCAATGCCTTGTGTCCACAGACTCTCCGCCTCGCCGTGTTTTCTTAGCACGCAGTAGACTGAAGCTAGATTGCTCAAGTTTCTCGCAGTCTCCGGATGTGCGGTCCCTAGTGCGGATTGGGTAATCTTCAGTGCTCTCTCAAACAAACTAGCGGCTTCAACTGGCTTTTTTTGCGACAAGTATAGGACTGCCAGGTTATTTAGGCTGGTCGCTGTGTTGATGTGATTGGCTCCGAAGGTCGCTTCGCGGATACTTAACGCCCTGCGATAGAGAAGCTCGGCCTCTGGAAGTCTGCCGCTTGCGTAAAGAACACCGGCCAGACTATTCAGGCTTGTGGCCACGTCGGGATGACTCTCGCCTAGGTGTTTCTCTTTGATCGCCAGCGCCCGACGGCAGAGCTGCTCGGCTTCCAAGTACTTTCCTTGCAGCCTAAACAGACCGGCCATGTTCTCCAGACCGCGTGCCAAGTTAACTGGGTTTGTATCCTGAGACCGTTCCAGGAACACCAGGGCTCGACGAAATAGGTTCTCACTCTCATCCAGTCGACCTATCGTCCGATAGAGCATCGCCAGGTTGTTGAGGGCCGGTGCCAGATCTTGATGATCCGGTCCAACAGACTTTTCAGTGATCTCCAGACTTCTTTGGTATAGGGCTTCGACCTCTCCGTAGTTTCCCTGCGCAAAATGAACTGTCGCGAGGTTATTCAGACTGATGGCGAGGCTGGGATGGCCGGGCGGGAGTCGCTTTTCTTTTATCGCCAAGGCCCGTTGAAAGAGCCGCTTGGCTTCATCATAGGCTCCCTTTGCCTCGCAGAGGGCCGCCAGATTGTTTAGGCTCGCGCCGACCTCAGGGTGGTCAGACCCAAGGCTAGCTTCGTTTAGCTCTAACGACTGCCGGTAGAGTGATTCAGCCTCGTCGTACTTTCCGCGGGCTTTAAGTTGAGACGCCTGGGCATCAAGTGCCCTCACGCGTGCCACAGTCTGAGGAGATACCGACGCGCTGGCTTTCGCCAGTCCCGCTGGGGAGCTGGAATCAACAGCAGATGAATCTTCTTGAAGCGGGGAAGTTAACGGCGTTTGTGCCAGCAGGCAGGCGAGACGAGGTGAAGCAGCGTTGATCAGACACAACAAAGCAACTGGAAGACCGATGGACCGCAGAACCTTCATGGTAGCCCCCTTCGTTCAGGCCGGCCTCATGCGGGCTCCCGCTCTTGGCTGATTAGATCAGTTGTAAAGAATCCTCCCCCTTGTTTGTCTCGGCGCTTGAATAGCTCTCGCAGAACTAATACGAGAATAGGTCTTCTCGTGTTCGAGAAAACTTCTGTGACTAAGCCTCTCCACTTTAGACGTTGCAGAACGTGAAAGGTTCGCAATGCCATGATAAATAGCGCCGACTCGGGGCTTGTTCGGTCCTACTCTCAACAGCGCAGCCTCAAGGGCAATGGTAGGAAGATTCCGAGGAGTGGCGCGCCAAGCGGCGGTTTGTCAGATGGCAACCGCTGTCCTCTATTTCCAAGAAACGAAGGTGGGCTCGCTGGTAACTTTCACACTGAACTAGAACTGAGGGTTCGCGAAAGTTACCAAGACTATGAGGCTCGGACGAGATTCCATCGCATGGAGTGGTGGAGTCAAAACCCGAACGCTTTTGGCAGGACCCGTGCTCTGCTTGGCAGCAGAGCAGTCCGAATCACTTTCACTTGTTGGTTGTTCTAGTTTTAACCAAGCAATTTTCGGAGAGCGTGGCCGGAAGAGTCGATGCCACAAACGGTAGCTCTCCTCCATTGAAGCAACCCGCCTTAATAGAAACCAATCTCTCATCTGCCTGGGCTGGAGTCGAACCGTCAGTTCTGCTATTCTCACTTTCAACAGCAAAGAGTGTGTCGCTGCTGTGGCAACAGTCAGCACCAACAAGGTTTCAGGAGGTCATCCGTGAGCCAGCAGCTTACAATCAAGATCCCTATCCGTCATGCCTGCCTCATTCTTCTTCTCACCGTCGCGTCAGTGGCGGGTCCTGATTCGCAATTTTTCGCCGCCGAACCAACTCTCGAACAGCTCAAGGCCGACCTGCGTAGCTCCGACGCGAAGGTCAGAAGGAAAGCAGCCTCGGAGCTCGGAAAGACGAAGAGCCGCGAAGCCGTGCAGCCGCTGCTGTCCGCAGCAAGCGACCGGGACGTGAGCGTGCGCGAAGAAGTTGTGAAGTCTCTGGGTCTCCTGAAAGACCAGGAAGCACTCACCATGCTCCTCACCACTATCAAGGATCCTGCGGACAGCGTTCGTGAGGAGTCCATTATTGCGCTGGTGAATCTCTACGCCGACCGTGATGCTGCCTGGGTGGTCACCAGGACCGCTAAGAAGGTTTACAAAACCATCAACCCGTTCAGCGATCAAGTGGGCGATGACGCAACCATCATCGAGGCTTATGTTCAGGTGGCTCCGATGGTGATCGATTCCATTGCCGACCGTCTGGTGGATTCCAGCCTGGCTGTTCGTCTGGACGCAGCCAAAGCGCTCGGCGTTTTGCGCGCGCGTCCGGCAATCCCCAAGATGATCGATGCTATGAAGACGGGCGACGCGAACCTTCGCATCGCCGTTCTGCGTTCTCTTTACAAAACCCGTGACACCAGCACAGATGAACAGATTCTGCCGTACCTGAACGACTCCGATAAGAATGTCCGCGATGAAACCATCTTGACGTTGGGACTCTTCCGCAGCAAGAAGGCTCTCCCGGAACTCAAGCGTATTTATGATCAGAACCCGGACACCAAACTGCGTCTCAAGGCATTTCAGGCGCTTGCCTTGATCGGAGATGGATCGACGCTCGATCTCTTCCAGCGCAATCTCAGGGACACGGATAAAGCCTACCGACTGGCGGCGGCCGAGGGCATCGGTCGGGTTGGAGACACTTCCCTGGTAGAAGACGTGTCGCGCACGTTCCTCAACGAGAAGGATACGGGCGCACAAATCGCTCAGAGCTTCGCCCTTTTTCGACTGGGGCG
>Ga0180085_1000628_pt1 | contig 12370 bp, 10 predicted proteins | sample EasRiv730_16_10D_FD_123013 | JGI IMG/M metagenome (GOLD analysis project Ga0180085, IMG submission 123013) | Soil microbial communities from meander-bound floodplain in the East River, Colorado, USA - East River metaG ERMLT730_16_10D | ecosystem: Environmental > Terrestrial > Soil > Floodplain ... | reverse complement strand
TCTTGTTGAAGGTCGTCTCCGCGCATTGGGCGTCTCCTCGCAAAATATTTCCCGATGCCATTAAGACGCTTTTGCGAGATTGCCGGTTTCCCTTTGTGATGGGTTTTTCAGCATCCTGCTAGGAGAGCGTCAGAATAGGTTTGCTGCTGGGATCCATGCAACTTCCAGGTATTAGGAGGCGCTGGCGCGAGGTCTGGTTCCTGCTTTCGCGGATAAGACGCAAATCGTCAGCCAGTGTGTTCAGGCATACCGCGCCAGATCAGCTCGCAGTACCTCCCGTTCTCTCAAAAATCTCTGGATCTCGCATTTGATACTCGTTTCTTCTTCGATATCGCTTCAGCAGCGCTTCCGGAAACTGCCGCAGTGCCCTGAAGAACGCTTTTGTTTCAAACTGCCAGCTCGTCTGGATGAGAAACCCCGCCTGGATGACTGGCAGACAGAGCACGTGGGAGAGGGTCCATGGAAAAAAGGTGATGTTTTTCCAGATGAAGAGGTATTGATTTTTCCGGATCGTGTTATCTACAAAATTGTCCCCAAATTTTTGCTTGTTTGTCCCGCGATGCTTGTGGACGACCACGCTGTCGGCCGCCAACAAGCTCTTCCAACCCCGCTTCCAAGCCTGATACGAAAGATCCGTGTCTTCCAGATAGAACGGATCGTACAACGTGTCGAGCCCACCCATGGCTAGAAACTTGTTTCGGTCGAAGGCGCAAGAACCGCCGCCACCCCAGAAAATGGGAAGGTAGTTCTGTCCGGCAGCGGTTTTCTCTGGAACCTCTCCGTGGAATGGTTCAATGAACCCCAGTCTCCAGCGGGCCTTGGTGTTTCCCGTTTCCTCGCGGCGTCGGGTCTTGTCCTGAAAAAAAACCTGGCAGGAGACAGCGAACACCATTTCCTCCTGAAACCCATCCAACAGCGGCTTCAGGAAATCCCGGTCGACCTGCATGTCGTTATTTAAGAAGACGACGATATCATTCTTTGCGGCCGCAACTCCTGCGTTGTTCCCTCCGGTAAATCGCCGATTGCGGTCGAGTGGAATCACCCTCACTGAGGGAAAATGAGTTCTCAGAAACTCCACGCTTCCGTCGCGGCTGCCATTGTCAACAACAAGAATCTCATGATCGTGTCCATCGTGTCTGACCGCCTCCACGACCGATGGCAGGAACTCCTCCAACAAATGCCGCCCTTCCCAGTTGAGCACGATGATGCTGGCCCGACTCTGGTTCGGCTTGGAAAGCGGCGCCTTTCTTGTGGGGAACAGAAGGAGCGGCGAAGTCACGATGTCTGCGAGGAGAAGAATGAGAGCGACCAGAAAATCGAACGGAAGGAACAGGAGGAGGAGCCAGTGGCGATCGCTCAGCCTGGTGCTGATCCTTTCCAGAATCCTATTCATCGGTCGCTATGAGATCCTCGGCGGGAATGCCATGTTACTCATCAAAAAACTCGCTGACTCTCGATATGGCTTCTACGTCATTCCCGCGAAAGAACGTCACCCCGGCGGATGGTAAGCCGGGGCGGGAATCCGGTGGTTCTCCACGGCTGGCTGAAGTGCAAACAATCTGACGAAGGTAGCTGGCTTTCTGATCCGCTCCTTCGAAAGTTAAGTCGGCCGTTACGCCACTATTCGGTGAACCGATATTTGATCAACGTCCACACCGCTGAAAAGCCATCCTTCCAGGTGATCTTCTTGCCTTCAGAGGCGCTTCGCCCAGAGTAGGAAATCGGAACTTCAACAATGCGCAGTCCGCGTTTGAGAAGTTTGGCGGTAACCTCCGGTTCGAAGTTAAACCGATTGCATTCAATCCTGATCGCCTGAATCGTCTCCCGCCTGAAGAGCTTGTAGCAGGTCTCCATGTCGGTGATCGAGGTACGGTAGAAAAGGTTGGTAACCCCGGTCAAGAACAGATTGCCGAGAGTGTGTAGTGAGGTCATGTTCTTGCGGTGACCTGAGAAACGGGAGCCATAGACGACATCGGCTCTACCGTCCAGAATGGGCTGAAGGAGCTTGGAATAGTCGTTTGGATCGTACTCCAGGTCGGCGTCCTGAACGATGACAAACTCACCGGTGGCACGCTGAAAGCCGGTACGCAGGGCTGCACCCTTCCCCTGGTTTTTTTCGTGATACAAAACCTTGAACTCTCGTCGCTCCAAATCGCGCAGAAGATCCCGCGTGCCGTCCGTCGAGAAGTCGTCCACGAGAATGATTTCCTTTTCGATCGGCACTGCCTGAACTCTTCGGATGATTTCCAGAAGCGAATTTTTCTCGTTATAGACCGGAATGACGACGCTTAACTTGGGAGGATTCAAAGGGACGACAAGTCCTTTCCGCAGGTTAAGGAAAGCGCGGGTGATAGAGACAACTGTGATGTTCGGGTCACCGCGTCGGATGCGTTTTTGGCGGCGGAACCGTGTTTCGCTACCCGCTCTGTGAACGGTTCTGCAAATACTCCTGCAACCCAGCCCGCCAGTCTTTCAGGTCGTCCAGGCCGAGTGCCCTCAACCGGGCATTATCGAGTACAGAATACGCCGGGCGCCGCGCTGGCGACTTAAAGACCGCGGACGTCGTCGGCGACAGGTCAGCCTCAATGCCCGCTATCGAAAAAATTTCACGCGCAAACTCAAACCAGGAACAATCTCCGTTGGCAGTAATGTGAAACAGCCCGAAGCTGCCGGTTGACAACAGATCAGCCACTTTCCTGGCCAACTCGCGGGTGCTGGTAGGCGTGAGGCGCTGATCGTCAACGACCTTGATCGAGTCGCCGTTAGCCGCTTTCTTCAGCATCATCTCGACAAAGTTACCCCCTTTGCCGCTGCTCCCAGCGTGGCCGTAGAGCCCGCAGGTGCGGATGACGACACTCTTCGGCCAGAGATAACTCGCCATCTTCTCTCCTGCAAGCTTTGAAACGCCATATGCGCTGATCGGGTTAGTTGGATCTGATTCGGTGCGTGGAACAGGCACGTTGCCCTCAAAGACATAGTCCGTGCTGAAATGAACCAGCGTGGCGTCCAGTTCACGCGCTGCCAGCGCAAGGTTCCTGACTCCGTAGGCGTTCACCTGAAACGAAGCCATGATCTCCGTTTCGCAGACATCGACTTTGTGAAAAGCTGCGGTGTTAATGATGACTTGCGGCTGGCACTCGCGCACAGTCTGTCGAACCTGGTCGAAATCCACGACGTCGAGGGTCTGGTGGGTTGTCTTCACCAACTCATGCCCGCGAAGAGCACCAACGAGGTCGCACCCGAGCTGGCCGTTGGCACCTATGAGAAGAATCTTCAACGGTCAGCCCCCTGGCTCTTACGCTGGCCGCCGATGACGGTGGGCTGAAATCCGGAGGAAGGGGTCGCTTCAAACACCGAACCTGTCACCTTAATGATTCGGTCAGCCTCCTCCAGCAATTTCATCCAGGCGATGTTGTAATAGCGGGGATTGTCGAAATCGCTGTACCGGTAGCGAGCGACACTCTCTACCATGTCCTTGACAGCTTCCTCAACAGACACGGCCGGCGTAAAGTCCAGAGCGCGCTCCAGCTTCTTGCCCGAAACGCGATAGCTGCGAACCCCGTGGTAACGGTAGTCAGGCCGAATCTCCACTTTCACATCCACTTCTTTCAACGCGTCAACCACGCGCAATGCGAGCTCTGAAATCCGGAAATTGCCATAAACCACGTTAAAGACTTCGCCTTTCACTTTGTGCTCGTCCGCTTCCAGACAAGTGATGTAGGCCCTGGCCGCATCGCGCACATCCACCAGCGGACGCCACATCTCGCCGCCGTAGTGAATCGTCAGGTGCCCTTTCGACAGTGCGTCCTTCAAGAAAGTGTTCACCACCAGGTCATACCGCATGCGAGGAGAGAACCCGTAAATAGTGCCCTTGCGCAGAATAACCGGTGAAAAATCACTGCCGCTCATGGCAAGCAAACTTCTTTCGGCTTGATATTTCGAACTCGAGTAGGCCGCCTTCGGATTCACCGGCGACTCTTCGTCCAGGACGATGTCCCTTTCGTCGTTGCCGATACCAACGTCGTAGATCGAGCATGACGACGCAAAAATGAAGCGCCGAATCCCTTTTTTTTTGCAGAGCCCGGCTAAGAACTCGGTAGCCTGGGTGTTCATTTCAAAATTGGCTTTGGGATTGTATTCAGCGGTGGGATCGTTGGAGAGACCACTCAAATTGATCACCGCGTCCACTCCGTCAAGCACCGAGAGGTCCATGGTGCGAATATCTCCCGGTTCCAGCTTGATCCTTTCCGCAACGTCCCGGATTCCCTGATCGCCATAATAAAGACGATCAAACACTTTCACGGCATAGCCGCGTTCCAACAATTCCCTGACCAGGACCGAACCCACATATCCCGCTCCACCCACTACCAGAATCATGAGTGCCTCCTCTCGAAAAGACTGGGATTATAAGGGATGGGCCCAAAAAACCATTACTAATTAATTCACTTGATCGGGGAGTAAGATGTTGATTCCGAGAGCGGTTGTTCCTCCGGAGGAACCTCGTTAAACCGACGAGATCCCCACACGAACCCATTGCGGCGCCGCCTTCTAAATAGTGTCTTCGCTCGGTCCAACATCAGATCGAAAAGGAATCTCAGCCCTTTGAGCAGGCGTTTGCTTAGCCAGAGCATTCCCAATCCGGCCGCTGCAACAGCCATGAACAGAAACACCAGAAGCCCTCCCTGGGCTGCCGGTGAGAGCAGATCAAAAAACTGGCCGATACGCCCGTGGAATTGAATGAAGCCCTGTGCTACCAGGTGGTCCCACAGGTCTGGATTGAACATCCTAAGCAATCCCAATCCCATGCCCATGACGCCAGTGACCAGCAGTAGGGTTGCCGTCGCGAAAAATGCAGCCACCAGTCCCAGCAGGGCCCCCAGCCCACCCAGCAAAATTGCCACACCAGCGAAACCCAGAGGCAAACCGAACATGCCGACCACAATACCACCCAGCACAGACAGGGGAACTTTCTTGAGTTTCCCCACGTTCAACAAGGACTCGTGGAGCTTTTCAGCAACCACGTCTGCAGGCTCGCCCAGTTTTCTCAACACCTCCAAAATGCGGTCCACAGCGTCCGAATCGCTTCCGGCGCAATAGGATTCGTAGATGTGCGAACCCAGTTCCTTGAGTACCTCCGCCTGGTCAGACTTCGGGAATCTCTTTAGCTGAATTACGACGCGTTGCAGATAATCTTGGACAATTTTCTCAACCACTTCAGGATAGGGGCTCATGCCTTGTTCTCCTTCGTGACTAGGATTCGTTCTCCCAAATGTTGATTCTGCCGACTCTTCGCGCCATTTCGGCTTTGCTTCACAAGTGCCACCAATTGGTCGAACTCAGGCATTAACGACTCAAAGAGTTTGCGGCCATGCGCAGTTAGAGAGTAGTACTTTCGGGGCGGCCCCTGGTCCGATTCGACCCATTCAGAGCGCACCAACCCGTCTTTGTCCAGACGGGTCAGGATCGGATAAACCGTTCCTTCCCTCAGCGACAAGGATCCATCCCCCATGAGCACACGCACCAGGGAATACCCGTAGTGTTGCTCGTGGTAGAGAGTTCCCATAATGGCAAGTTCAAGAATGCCTTTTCTCAGCTGGGTAACTCGTCGTTCCTTTTCCCCATCGAGGTAATCCATAATGGCTAGTATACGGCATTACCTAGTACTGGGTTCCATAATTCTGCGAGGAGTTGCATGAATCCGAATTGGATGAGAGAAGGGAGTACTGAAGGTCGAAAGGTTGCAACAATTGGAGAACCGTGGCGGGAGAGTGTTCCTGATCTGCTCAAACCTTGGGCACCAAACCCAACGATTTGCTGATCTGGAACAGTTTCGACTGCTTGACGCGCTCCAGTTTGTCCAGGTTGAGTTTTAGCTCGTCGTTCAGGCGCAGGGCCCAGGCAGTTCTATCGTCAAACTCGGCTTGCAGCTTTGCAAGCTGCTGGTCTCTAGCGGCGACCTCCAGCTTCAATCTTTGGGCCCAATCGGTTCTGCTCTGAAGCTCTTCCTCCAAATTTCGGTACTGCTGTTGAAGCTCTTCGATGTGGGCATTCAATCGCTGCGCCTGCTGGTTGAGTTGGAGGCACCACTGACTCTGTGCGTCGTATTCCTTTTGTTGAGCAAGCACCCGGTGGTCGAGTTCCTGAATGCGGTCACTTTGAGACCTGATATGGCGATCTCGATCCCGCAACAGGTTGCCGCTCGCAGGAAGATAAACCAGTGGATCGCAACTCTGGGCGCCCGGAGAGTTTGAACAGACTGCAACGAAATAGTGTGAGGATCGCTCCAGATCCACTCCAGAAGGCTGCTCCATCTCGGATCTAAGCGGCCGCCCCTGGCTGGGATTGCCAACATAGAGCGAAGCGACATGATTCTGAAACGCCACCTCCACATGTGCAAATGAACTCTTCAGGAAAGCCAGGAATTCGTCGAAATCGAACTCACGCACATGGAACGGATTGGTCTCCTTGCGTTCCTCGGTGTAGTAGATACGGTTTGGTGTCGAGATCACCAGCAATCCATCCTGGCGCAGCACCCGTCGAATCTCCTCGAGCAGCGTCTTCTGTTCCTCGATATGCTCGATGACCTCGAAGCAAATCGCTGCGTCGACAGTCCCCACACCCAACGGGATCTGACGACAGTCCGAAACCAGGAAGTCTACATTGGGCGCCGCATAGTTTTCCTGGGCGAAGGCCACCGACTCCGCCGAGAGATCCAAGGCCAGGACCCTTCGCGCAGACCGAGCGAGTAGGGCGGCACCGTATCCCGTGCCACAACCAACGTCCAGAGCGTAGCGCCCTTCGACCAGTGGACGGGCAAAATGGTAACGGCAAAGATGCTCGTTCAAGAGGTCTGGGTCAACTTTTCCAGGCACCACACGCTCGCCGGTAAACTCCATAGAAACTCCTGAGAATCGTAGGACTCGCCGTCGGAGCCGACTTTCACTTCCACACGGAGTCATTCCGGCCGAGCCCCAAGAGAGGGAGCCGGGCTGGATTCCCGCCTTTCGCTTAAGCAGGCTTTCGTGGTAGCAACAAACTGATGGAGAGCCGCGCTCAATCCCAGAGGCCGCTCCGGAGCGAACTATCGACCGCGAAGCTCCCTGATTCTGCGGCTTCAACCCACATGCTTCAGTTCAACCCGGGAATCAAACTTCATGTACCCATAAACAATCGTTCTTTTCTGGACCACCAGGTGAATGGCATTCTCCACCTGATCGCAAATCACGAACTCTTCGTGCGTTCCTTGAGCAACCGCTGGTGTAAAGTGATAGTCTCCTGGCACCAACAACGGCAATTTCAAATTGAAATCCACTGTAAAGTATTGGCCAGCCCGCGCCGGCGGAAGCTCAACGCCTTCCGCTGAGGTGTTAATTCCGCAAATGTCTTCACCCAGGCGGTTGCGCATGAAAATGCCAAAGATGGGGCGGGAAAGGTCGTGGTGAAACGCCACCGAGACCCGTACCACAATGGATGCACCATGATCCACCAATTCACAACGAATCCCGCGGGAATCCAGGATCTGGATTCCAATCACCTCCGCGTGCCGATTGCCCCAGCGATGATTAGCATTCGGGAGCGTCCTAACCACGAGACCGTCACCGTTTCTAACCATTGGAGTACTGGTCTTAGCCGTCTCAGTGGCGTAAGGATCCCTGCGCATCGTCATCGTAGCGAGGTATTTGCCGACAACTTCGTCGGGCTCTCCGGTTTCTTTCACCTCGCCATGCTCCAGCCAGATGGCTGCATCACATAGGTTTTTGACGGCCGTCATGTCGTGAGAGACAAACAGAATGGTCTTGCCTTCCTGCTTCATCTGGCGGATTTTTCGCATGCAACGTTGCTGAAAGTAAACATCTCCGACCGACAGGGATTCGTCAACTAGCAAGATCTCAGGATCGACATGAATGGCCACCGCGAAGGCAAGCCGGACGTACATTCCGCTGGAATAAGTCTTGACAGGCTGGTCAATGAAGCTACCAATCTCGGCAAAGCGTTCAATCTCGGGGAGCTTCCGACCGGTTTCCGCTTCACTCAGTCCCATAATCGCAGCATTCAAGAACACGTTCTCGCGTCCTGTAAACTCTTGGTTGAAGCCCGCGCCCAGCTCGAGCAGGGCTGCCACACGGCCGTTGAGAGTGATCCTACCTTCGGTAGGTTGCAGGGTGCCCGCTATCATTTGGAGCAATGTGCTCTTCCCGGATCCGTTTTCGCCGACCACGCCGAATGTGCTGCCCTGCTGGACGCGAAAACTGACATTCTTTACCGCCCAGAAGTCTTGATGAAACTTTCGACCGCGAAAAATAAGCTCTTTGAGACGGTCTGCCGGTTTGGCATAGATGCGGTAGTTCTTGGAACCATTTTCGACAATAACGGCATCCATCAGAAAAGGCTCGTCGCAACTACCGGGTCATTGAAGGCTGCTTTCAAGACAGCCAATACGAGGAAAGGTTCTCCTGGAGGACATGTGGATCAAACGAAGGCTCCGATGAGAACTCGGAGTCACAAGGGTTGCCGCCTTAAAGCGCGAGAGTATATGAATCGACTAGAACGCGGTCAATCTTTTTGACCACGAAGGCCGGGCAGGCCCTTTGAGACTGACACACCCTTCGACCAGCAAGGCTGAAGCCGAGCGCGCACGCCAAGGATCCAGTGGAACAAAGCACGGGAAGAACGCTATTAGCAAAGCGATCGAACTGGAGATTCTCCTTGTAAGCGTCTCCGCGTTTGCATGATAGCTTATGCTGGCTTGGCTCCTCCCTGTCTCAAGGAGGTGGCAACAATGCGTCAAACACACGGTGCCTCAACAAATGCTGCGAGAGTCCGGCTTCAGAGGCCATCCCAAAGGCTGCGCTGGGCCGGGTGGCGGGCTTGGAAGCGGGGCGTGATTCACGCTCGACGATGCTCCCTTACAGAACATCTGCGAAGGATCGTTTCGTGTAGCGAAAGAACAACCCGCCAGCGAGAAATGCGCCCAGAGCAAACAAGTACAGATACAACAGGGCTTCCAGTGACGGGGTCTCAAATCGCAACAGACACTTTCGGTAGGCCGTAACCACCGCGGCTAACGGGTTCAACTTCATTAAGAATCGCAGACTTTGTGGCAGGCGCTGCTCGTCGAAAAAGATGGGCGTTAACCAGAACCAGAAGGTGAGAGCCACCGTCAAGACCTGAGCTGTGTCGCGAAGGAATACTTGTACGCTCGATACAAACCAGCTCAAGCCCAGCGCAAAGAGCGACAGAGCAAGCAGGTAGACCGGAACGAGCAAGAACAACCAACTCAGTTTTTGCAAGTAGAGAATGGCCACGGCTAGAAAGATCCCGAGCCCAATGAGGTGATTTACGAGATTAGCGATCAGGACCGATACCGGCAGAATCTCCGATGGAAAGAGTGTCTTGGTGATCAGGTTTGAGTTTTCGACCAGAACAGTGCTCGACCGGCTGAGCGTCTCTTGGAACACCAGCCAAGGAAGGATGCCGCAGAAGAGGTGGATCGCAAAACTGGTTGTTCCGGTCGAATCTCCGAGCGGTTGCTTCAAGACGATCGAAAACACAAACGTGTAGCTGCCCAGCAAGACGAGTGGGTGAATGATCGACCAGAAGAGGCCCATCGCCGATCCGACGTAGCGGCTCCTCAGGTCCCGTAACACCATGTTCTTGATGAGGCCCTTGTGGCGAATTAGCTTGGTGAAGAAATTAAACGCCAGCCGAAAGATAGGGAATGAGTACATGATTTCTTGGCACAAGGGGGCTTTACGTCACTGGGCACTCAGCTTACCCCATGTCGCGGGAATCGTCCAATAAGGACGAAGCCTGATAGCGCAGACCCCGGGCCGCAGGCGGGTCTGCGGCTTGAAAACTAGCGAACAAAAACGTGCTGCCCTCTGTCGCAGGCCTTGAACAAAGATGAAAAGGCGCTGCTAAGAATCTGAAAAGCCATTTGCTATTGTCGATTGGCTATCGACTATTTTCTATTTGGGGCTTTCCCTCCTCCAAATGGCCAATAGAAAATAGCCGATAACCACTAACAAATCAGTCTTGCCGGAGGTTGATCGAACTGCGCCAGCAGCCGTGTTTGGCGTTGATCAACAACCACGAAAGCAACCCCGGGGAGTCTTCTGGAGAAACGCTCACATGGCATTGATCAACGCTGAAATCCCAAAACCCTCAGGATTCCACCCGGCTGGGCGGCGCTACCGTTTTGTGGTGCTGCTCTTCGTTAGCCTTCTGACCTACGGCAGTTATTTTGCCTATGACAGCGTGGGCGCCATTCCTGACCGACTGATGAAGGTTTGGGGTGTCGATCAGGCCGCGATCGGAGCTCTCTACTCGCTATACAGCCTGGCAGCGATCGTCACGTTGCTAGTCGGGGGCATTCTCATCGACCGATTTGGAACGAGGATCTCCAGCCTCGCTTTCTCTGTTCTTGTCACTCTGGGCGCTTGTATCGTGGCTTGGGCCCCCAATATCCAGATCGCGTACTTGGGGCGCTTTCTGTTTGGAGCGGGATCTGAGTCGCTCATCACGGCACAGAATGTGATGCTGGCCCGCTGGTTCAAGGGTAAAGAGCTGGCTCTGGCCTTTGGCGTCACCTTGGCCATCAGCCGGATCGGCACCCTGTTCAGCTTTAATACTGAAGCCCTCATTGCCACACGCTACGGCCCGCCGGCCGCCTTGTGGGCCGCCGCGTTGTTTTGTGGGCTGAGCCTTCTGGCCAATTTCGTCTACGTCGCGCTGGATCGCCATGGTGAACACGTCTTGAAGCTGGGAGACGGCAGCGCCGGAGATCGCATTGTCTTTGCCGACATCCGCCGTTTTTCAGCGACGTACTGGTACGTCACCTTTCTTTGCCTGGTCTTCTACTCGGCCATCTTCCCGTTCACCGCGCTTTCCACGGATTTCTTTGCACAGAAATGGGGACTGCCGAACGCCTCAGGCGAAGGACTGGGGTTTTTCCAAGCCGTGTTCTTCAACTTCGTACATATGTTTTCCACGGCCCCAGGGACTTCCTCGATCGTGATGTTTGCCTCCATGATCTTCGCACCGTTTGCCGGCAATGTTGTGGATCGAGTGGGCAAGCGCACCACACTGATGGTTCTAGGTTCGCTCCTGATGATCCCCGCCTATTTGATGCTGGCCCTGACGACCCTGCCTCCGGCGATTCCGATGATTATTCTGGGAGCGGCCTTCGTGATCGTCCCCGCCGCGCTCTGGCCTTCCGTACCGCTGATTGTCGAAAAGAATCGCGTCGGGACCGCCTACGGATTGCTAACCATGATTCAGAACATCGGCTTGATGGTTTTCCCCTGGCTCAATGGCCAACTTCGCGTTGTCACGCAGAGCTACACGGCGAGCATGTGGATGTTTGCGACGCTGGGACTGATCGGTTTGGGACTGGCGCTGGCGCTGCGCCGCGCGGATCGAAGAGAGGGGGGCCTGCTGGAAAGCCGGGTTTGAGCGAACGCTGCTTGAGAACATGACAACCACCTTTGGCCCTTCATATGATCCTGACCCAGGACCCGTGGGTAGAAGAATCTTCAACCCGCTACCACGCAGGGGAAGTTGCAGCAGCGCTTCGGAAGAACTCCAAGGCTTTCTGAACGTGTTGTTCGGCAAGCGCAGCCGTGGAGAGTTCATGGCCTTCGCCCGGATAAGTGACGAGACTAACCGGGCTGCCGGCTTTGCGCAGGGCCTCGTAAAACTGCATGGTGTCCTCGAAGCGGGTATCCTTCTCCCCGATCACGAGCAACAGTGGAGTCACGATCTTGTCCACATGGAAAACGGGCGAGATGCGGCGGTAGAGCTCAGGAGAGTCCTCCGGCTTCCTGCCACGCAGAAACCCAGGAATCGTTTCGTCTCCCAGGAGGCGACGCGTTTGGTAATAGCCGAGCCAGTTCGATACCCCTCCATGCGAAACTGCGGCGCGGAACGCACGAGTCTGGGTGAGAATCTGGGTGATTGCGCTGGCGCCATTGCTGGAACTGTAAAGGAACACCTGGTCCGGGTCCGCAATCCCGGCGCGGACGAGTTCATCGATTCCCGTCATGACGTCATCGGTTAAAACGCCCACGGGGTCTCGATCCTTCGAAGTACCGACGTACGCCTCACCAAAGTTCATCTCCGGAAACGTGTGTGGCGCACGATGATCCGGAAAGAACACTGCGAAGCCGGCCTTCACGAACAGATAGTTCCCAAGTACGGGTATGTTCAGAAAACGGTTGCGCCAGCTTGAATACGGGTCTACAACCAGCGGACAGTGTCCCTTGCCAGCGGGCTTCGCTAGGACTCCCTGCAATTCCTCGCCGTGGCTGTTTTTCCAGCGAACCACCTCCTGCGTCCCAAGTTTCCACGTAGCTATGACTGGATTCGGATC
>Ga0180085_1000626_pt1 | contig 12395 bp, 10 predicted proteins | sample EasRiv730_16_10D_FD_123013 | JGI IMG/M metagenome (GOLD analysis project Ga0180085, IMG submission 123013) | Soil microbial communities from meander-bound floodplain in the East River, Colorado, USA - East River metaG ERMLT730_16_10D | ecosystem: Environmental > Terrestrial > Soil > Floodplain ... | reverse complement strand
TCGTGCCGCCCGGTGCGGGCTGGACACGCGACCCGTTCACGCCGGTTATCGAGGGCACCACGCTGTACGGGCGCGGCGCGGGCGATGCAAAGGCGTCGGTGGCAGCCATGCTCGTCGCCGCGATGGACGTAGCGCGGAGAGGCGGACCGGCCCGCGGCGACCTCCTCCTGCTCCTCGGGCTCGGCGAGGAGACCCGCAACACCAGCATGCCGGATCTCGTCACCCGCGCCGGACCGGTCGACGCGGCCGTGGTCGGTGAGCCGACGAATCTCGACTTCGCCGTCGCCCAGCGGGGGTTGATGATGGTGGATCTCGTGGCCCAGGGAGACCAGCGCCATGCGGGCAGGGTAAGCGAGGACGGACCGTTCACCAACGCTCTCGTCCTGCTGAGCCGGGATCTCGTGAAACTCGAGGGACTCTTCCGCGACCGGCCGCACGTCCTGCTCGGTCATCCGACCGTCACTCCGACGATGGTCGAAGCCGGAGTAAGCCGGAATGTGACGCCACCCCGCGCCCGGGCGATTCTCGACGTGCGCAGCACCCCGGCGTGGACCCACAGCGAGCTCGCCGAGGGACTCACTCAGGCGCTGGATTGCGAGGTACACGTGACGTCGGATCGGCTCGTGCCGTGCGAGACGCGGTCGGACTCCGGGCTCCTGGCCGCGGCCAGTCGGGTGCGGCCCCAGGCTCGGCATTACGGCAGCCCGACGTGCTCCGACTGGGTATTCCTCCGCGACGCCGACGGCTTCAAGTGCGGTCCGGGGACGAGCAGCCGCTCGCACACGCCGGATGAATGTGTGGATCTGCCCGAGGTGACGGCCGCGCGGCGCTTCTACACGGAACTCGCGCGGGCGTACCTCCAGTGAGCGCCCGCCACCCTCGCCCGAGGACGCTCTGGTCGTCCGGGGAGATCGACCCGCGAATGCTGACGTATACCATCGGCGAAGACCGGGGATGGGATCTGCGCCTTCTGGCGTGGGACGTCTACGGCAGCCTCGGACACGTCGAAGGGCTCCGGGCTTCGCGACTGCTCTCGGCGCGCGCCCATCTGCGCCTGCGGGCCGCGCTGCGTAGCGCCCTCCGCGCCATCGAGGACGGCAAACTCACCATCGATCTGGTGCACGAGGACGCCCATACCGCAGTGGAGGACTGGCTCACGCGCCGGCACGGGGTGTCCGGCGAACAGCTGCACACCGGCCGGTCCCGGAACGATCAGGTCGCGGTGGACGTCCGCCTGTTTCTCAAGGAGATGCTGCTCGAGCTGCACGCGCTGGGCACGGACCTGGCCGCGGCGCTCGCCGGCTTCGCCGCGCAACACGCCACCGTGCTCTGGCCCGGCTACACCCACACGCGCCGCGCGATGCCGTCGAGTGTGGGGCTCTGGGCTGCCGCGTACGGGGAGAGCCTGATGGACACGCTCGAATCCCTGCCCGCGCTCTGGGCCCGGGTGGATCGGTGCCCGCTGGGCAGCGCGGCGGGGTACGGCGTGCCGCTCGCCCTGAACCGCGAGGCGACCGCCCGGGCGCTTGGCTTCGGCGCCGTCGAGCATAACGTGGCCGCCGTGCAGCTTGGCCGGGGGAAGCTCGAGGCCGCCGTCCTCGCGTGGTGCGGAGAGCTGGGGCAGGATCTGGGCCGGTTGAGCTCGGACGTCATCCTCTTCAGCGCAGAAGAGTATGGCTACCTCACCCTGCCGGTTTCACTGGCCACCGGCTCCAGCATCATGCCCCACAAGCGGAATCCCGACCTGTTCGAGCTGACGCGGGCGCGTGCGGCCAGTGTCGCGGGCGATCATGCCGCCGCGCTGCACCTGGCTCGCGGGCTGCCCGGAGGCTACCACCGGGACTTCCAGCTCCTCAAGGAACCGCTCATTCGCGGCACCACGCGGACGCTGGAGATGCTCGAGATGATGATCGTGGCCGTGCCCGCGATCGGGGTCGACCGCGAGCGCTGCGCCACCGCGATTCACAACGGGACGCTCGCCACCGACGAGGTGATGCGGCGTGTCGAGGCGGGCACGCCGTTCCGCCGCGCCTACCGGGAGGTCGCGGACGAGCTCACGCGCGGAGCGGTGTTCCCGGCGCCGTCGAAGCGGGAGATCCTGGCCAGGCGCCGATCGACCGGCGGACTCGGCAATCTGGGCCTGGCGCATCTCCGGGCCCGGCTCCGGGCGTCCCGGGCATGGGAGACCAGGGAACGCCGCCGGTTCGAGTCCGCGCTCCGCCGCCTCGCGGGTCCTCCCCCAGGGAGGAAGCCGTGACCGGCGACCGGCGCCAGCGGCATCTCAAGATCCTGGAGCTGATCAGCACTCGCTCCATCCGGACCCAGGAGGAACTGGCCGACGCACTGGCGCAGGAAGGGTGGGATGTGACCCAGTCCTCCGTCAGCCGCGACATCGCCGCGCTCCACCTCGTGAAAGTGGACGGAGCCTATCGGCGGCCGGTGGTGGTCGGCCGGCCGAGCGATGACCCCGACCAGCGGCGGATTGCGGAGGGGTTGATCGGCGTGGAATCGGCGGGAGACTCGCTCATCGTCCTCCGGACACCGCCCGGGGAGGCAAACCGCGTCGGGGCGGCGTTGGACCGGCTGGCCTGGGCGGAAGTGGTGGGGACGATTGCCGGCGATGATACAATTTTCATTGCGGTACGGGACGCGGTGGCCCAGCGCTCGGTGATGCGCGAACTGAGAAAGCTGGCGGCGCTCCGCTAGATCGCCGCGGGCTCCTTGCCGTACCGCACCGCCGTCATCTCCGCGAGAATTTCCAGCGCCGTTTCCGCCGGCCCCCTGCCGCCCAGATCGAGGCCGATCGGTCCGTGCAGGCGGGCGATCTCCTCATCCGTGAGGCCGGCGTGGCGAAGGCGCGTCCGTCGTGCTCCTTGCGTCTTCCGGGAGCCCAGCACGCCGACGTAGGCCGCCGGAGAACGCAGTGCCAGCATCAGCGCCGGATCGTCGAATTTGGGATCGTGCGTCAGCACGCAGACATATGTGGCGGAATCGAGTCCGATCCGGGCGAAAGCCTCCTCCGGCCATCCGTGGACGAGCTCATCGGCGTCCGGGAACCGCTCCCGCGTGAGAAAGGCGGGCCTCCCGTCGACCACGCAGGTCCGATACCCCAGGGCCCGGGCCATCGGAACCAACGCCGCGGCGACGTGCACGCCGCCGACGATGACCAGTCGTGGGGGGCGGGGGAACACCTCGAAGAAGACCGGCGCCTCGCCTGCGGGGAACGGCACCCGAGCGGTGCGTGAACGCTGGCTCCGGAGCGCCTCGAGCGCGGCGGAAACGAGTGGAGCTCCACGTGCGTCCTCTGCCTCATGGACGACGATGGGCATGCCCGGGTCGTCGCCCTCGAGCGGCCATGCCACCACCACCCCGCCGGGGCCTCTCGCCGCCGCCACCACCGCGTCGGGCACCGAGGGCTGGACCAACACCTCGATTGTGCCTCCGCACGCCAGGCCCACTTCCCAGGCGCGTTCGTCGGTCACGCCGTAGCGGACCAGCCTCGGCGTCCCCCGGGTCAGGGCCGCGACGATCTCCTCGGCCAGAGCCGCCTCCACACAGCCTCCGGAGACCGATCCCGCGACGCCTCCGTCTGCCGTCGCGAGCAAGCAGGCGCCTTCCGGCCTTGGCGCCGATCCCCACACCGACGTCACCACGCCGCGGCCGACGGGGCCGCGGGCGCGCAGGCGATCGAAGTCGACGAGCAGGTCACGCATCGGCGGGGCTCAGCGGTTGCGTCCGTAACGCTCGTGGCTCGAGACCCAGTCCGAGGAGGAGATCGCCGAGGCGAGAGAGATCTCGCCCGCGAGCACGACCCCCGCGATGATCTCGGCGAGCTTGTTGACCCGCCCCTTCCCACGGCAGCCCAGCATCTCGAGACACTCGCTTTGCGTCGGAAGGCCGGTCCCCCCGCCGTGCGTGGCGACGATGAGCGAGGGAATGGTGATGGACAGGTACATGTCGCGATCCGGCGTGAGCTCGGCGTAGAGGATGGCCGCCGACGATTCCGCCACGTTGGCGACGTCCTGGCCCGTGGCGATGAACATCGCCGTAATGCCGTTGGCGGAGTGGGCGCCGTTGTTGTTGGCGCCGCTCAGGAAGGCGCCGACGTTCGCCACCCCGTGATGGTAGACGAGGCTCTCGGGCTCCACCCGCATCTGCTGGATGAGGACGTCGCGCGGGACCGTCACTTCGGCCGTGACGCGCTTGCCGCGGGTCCGCATGATGTTGATCTGGGAGGCCTTCTTGTCGGTGGCGAAATTCGACTCGAGATAGAAGTGCTTGATGCCGGCGTAGTTGTCCAGGATCCAGCTGCACGCGGCAAACGTCGCCCGGCCGACCATGTTCTGCCCCGCCGCATCCCCGGTCGTGTAGTTGAAGCGCAGGAACACGAATTTGTTGGCCAGGTAGGGGTCGATGTACTGCAGCCGGGCGACACTCGAGGTGGCTTCCGCCTCCTCACGAATCTTCGGCGTGTTGTCCCCGACCCAGCGCACGAACTCGCGACACGCGCGCGCGTCTTCGAAGACGAACACCGGCGCGCGTTGCATCGCGTCACCCACGATCGTACACCGGGCCCCGCCGGACAGGTTGATGACCTTCATGCCGCGGTTGTAGGACGCGACGAGGGTGCCTTCCGACGTGGCGAGCGGGACGAAGAAGTCTCCCTGCGCGTGTTCCCCGTGGATGGTGAGCGGCCCGGCGATGCCGAGCGGAATCTGGGTGACACCGGTGAAGTGTTCGCAGTTGCCCTGCACCCTGTGCGCGTCGAAGGAATACCGGGTCACGTGATCGAGCGTCGCGCCGGTCTGGGTTCGGACGAACGCCTGCCGCGCCCGGATCGCCGCCTCCCCATAGTCATCCTTCGCGTCCCGCGGGATGCGGACCAGCCGCTCGGTCTCCTCCTGGATCGAGTCCTCGACGTCGAAAGCCAGCTTGCCGAAAGGGCGGGTCTTGACCGCGATTTCGACCGTATGCTTCCCCGGAGGGAGGTGCGGGGCCTGCACCACGAGTGTCAGGATCGCCCCGAGGGGAAACTCGATCGGCGCATCCGGATTGAGGGCGCTGCCCTGGATGATCCGGCTGTCGCCCAGGTGAATGGCGACCGCGTCACGCGGAATTGAATTGCTGTCGATCGCGACGCTGACGAGGTCGGTGACTTCGGCGTTGCTCAGCCGGTTCTTGATGGCGAATCGCACCCCATGGTCGACGTTGGTGAGGCTGCCGAGGGTGTAGAGCTTCTTGAGCAGGAGGGTCGGGATGAACATCGGGCGGTCTCCACGGGGCGCAGGAGCGGGGAACGGGTGTCGCGTATGTAGTTATCTACCACGGAATTGCGGCAGCCGCCAGCGGAAACGGGCCGGCCCGAGCACGCGTGCCGGCCGTCGGATTGCCGCACTGCGGCATCGGGGATTGACTTTTTGCCGCAATGCGGTAACTTCCCCCACGATTCAGGAGGCAGGCATGGCCCGGTTGGTCAAGCGGTACGGCGGCGGCAGCCGCAAGCTCTACGACACCGAGGAGAGCCGCTATGTCTCGCTCGACGAGCTGGCCGGGTGGGTCCGCACGGGGCAGGACGTACGCGTGCTCGACAGCGCGAGCGGAGAGGACGTCACCCGGCAGGTGCTCGCCCAGGTGATCCTCGAGGGCGAAAAGCGCGGAGTCGCCTTCCTGTCGGCCGACCTGCTGCACGCCGTGATCCGGCGGGGCGAGGCCGCCGTGGCGGCGCGGGTCGAGCAACTGCAGCACGGCGTCGACCGGCTGGTGCGCAACTCGATCGAGCACCTCGGGCCGGTGCGTGAGGCCCGGTCGGAGGTCGACGCCCTGCGGGACGGCATCGCCAGTCTCGAGCGTTCGCTGGCCGAGCTCGAACGGGCAACGGTCGGTCGGAAGCGGGCACCCAGAGGTGCCCGGCAGGGGAAGGGCAAGCGGACGGCCCACCGCCGCCGCGGATAGGCGCCGCCGGCCATGTCGGCCGGAGCGCACAGCAGATCACCCCCGGGCCGCGCGGCGGTCCGTACTCAGGAGGAAGTTATGGCACGCACAACCAGGAAGGCCCCCGTGCTCTCCGTGCGGGAAAACGCGCAGCACATCTGGCTCGCCGGTCTCGGCGCGCTGGCCACGGCCGGCGAAGAGGGCGGCCGGCTCTTCGAGCAGCTGGTGAAGAAGGGCTCGCACATCGAGAAGATGAACAAGGCGCGCCTGTCGCAGGTGCTCGAGAAGGCCCAGGGCAGGGCACGCGCGCTCCGCGGTGACGCGGAGACCGCGGTCGAGCGGCTCGCCGCCCCCATCGATCGGGGAGTCTCGACGGCCCTCAACAAGCTCGGCGTACCGACGCGCAAGGAGATCATGGCCCTGACCCGTCGGGTGGAAGAGTTGACCCGCACGGTAGTGCAGAAGAAGGCGAAGGTGCGGACGCGCGCCCGCCGCGCCGCGAAGTAACCCGGCCCCCCGGAGGAGTCGCCATGCCTCCCCGGGCACGGCAGAAAAAGCCCCGCCGCCGGATCGGCCTTGCGCTGGCCGGCGGTGGCCCGGAGGGCGCCGTCTACGAGATCGGCGCGCTCCGGGCCCTGGATGAGGCGTTGGACGGGCTCAACCTGCAGGAAGCCGATATCTACGTTGGGGTGAGCGCCGGTGCCTTCATTGCCTCCTCGCTCGCCAACGACATCACGACGATGCAGCTCGTCCGGGCGCTCGTGAAGCACGAGCCCGGCGAGCATCCGTTCGTCCCGCAGACGTTCTTCACCCCCAATTATCGCGAATGGGCCCGCCGCAGCCTTATGCTGCCGAGGCTGTTCGCCGACGCGTTGCTCGAGTTCCGCCGGGGCCCGGAGGAGCAGACGCTCTTCGAGTCGCTCACTCGGCTCACCCGAGCGCTCCCCATCGGCTTGTTCGATAACGAGCCGATCCGGCGTTATCTGGAGCGGACCTTCGCGATCAAAGGCCGCACCGACGATTTCCGGAAGCTGCGGCACAAGCTCATCGTCGTCGCCGCCGATCTCGACAGCGGCCGGCCCATTCTGTTCGGCGGTGACGGTTGGGATCACATCCCTATCTCGGTCGCGGTCCAGGCGAGCACCGCGGTGCCCGGATTCTACCCGCCGGTGGAAGTCGAGGGCCGGCATTGCGTGGACGGCATCCTGCTGAAGACACTGCACGCCTCCGTCGCACTGGATGCGGGCATGGACCTGCTCATCTGCGTCAACCCCATGGTGCCGGCCGATATCCGCGGCGCGGTGAGCGATGGCCGGTTACGCGAGGGCGCGCTCCTCCGGAAGGGGCTCCCCACGGTGCTGAGTCAGACCGTCCGCACCCTGATCCACTCGCGCCTCGAGGTCGGGATGGCGGCGTACCGCACGCGGTACCCGGAATCGGAGGTGCTGCTCTTCCAGCCCGAGCGGAACGAGTTCGACCTCTTCTTCAGCAACATCTTCAGCTTCCGTTCCCGTCGGCGGGTGGTGGAGCAGGCCTATCAGGCGACCCGCCGCGACCTGTGGGCCCGGCGGCAGGAGTTGAAGCCGCAGTTCGCCCGGTACGGGATCACGCTCCGAGAAGACATCCTCGCGGCGCCGCGCGACGTCTGGATGAGCGTGGGACTGGACCATTTCAGCGAGCGGGATCCGGTCACCAGCGAGTTCGAGGCCGCGTTGGGCCGGCTGGAGGTGGCGGTGACCGGCGAGTACCGGCTGCCGTCCACGGGCTTACCGCGGCGGTAGGGGTCGCTCCGCCAATCGCCAGAGGAAGGCCCCCTGGCGTTCATTCCATTGCTTCCGAGGAATCCCCCGCACGCCGTACGGCGGTTTCCGGAAGCGCCGGGCCAGCGACAGGAGCGGCCACCCCAGCGGCAGGTAGAAGCCGATGAGGTCCCAGTCGCGAAGCACCCGGTGGAGCGCATTGCGCGCCGGCGGCCGGTAGAAGTCCCGCTCCCTCCGCAGGAAAGCCACGGGCCACCCTGTCGGCAGGATCCACCGCAACCGGCCCCAGCCGGCCTTGAGCGCCTTCCAGAGTCCGCGTCCGTCGTACGGGTGGCGGCCGTGGATCGCCACCAGCTCGTCGAGTTCCTGCTGCATTTCCTGTCGGACATGCTCCGCCACCCGCTGGAGGCTCGCTCGGTCCGGCTGCGCCGGATTGTCGAGCCCGGTGCCTCGCACCCGCGCTGCGATGTCCAGCGGTGCGCCGATGACGAAGACGGTCCGCGCGGGAAATGCCAGATACCAGATCCAGGGGAAGATGATCGCGAGGATGCCGGCCGGGAGGGGGAGGAACGGCACGGCAAAGGTGCGCTGCATCAGCCGGTCGAGCGGCGGGAAGACATATCCGTACGGATTGATCCACTCCGCATTGATCATGTACAGCGGATAGACCGGAACCCCGCGCCGTGCGGCGAGCAGCACGAAGCTGGTGCTGAACCGCTGCAGCTGGTACCGCCGGTTGAAGCCTTTGCCGATGCCGGGCACGCCCTCGGGGAAATACAGGATCCGGTCCCCGCGGGCGAGCAGCCGGTCGAAGTTGTCGAACAGCATGTCGACGCCGCCGCCCCGCCGCCAGAAGTTGTCGATCCCGAATGGCCGCATCCACCAGGTATAAGAGAGCTCCTTCTCATAAACCGTCCGGAGCTTGCGCGCCGGGTCGTACCCGTCGAGACGCCAGAGTTCGGCGTCGAAGATGATGGCGTCGTAGGGGAACGCGTTGCCACTGTGGTTGGCTGCGAGGATCACGGGGCCGTTTGCGGGCAGGTGCTCCAGACCGAAAATGACGGGGCGGAAGTAGTGGTGCAGGATGGGCTCGATGACATCTTCGAGCATGGCGCGCGAGAATGTCGGATCGAACGGCTCGTAACTCTCCGGGATGTCGGCAGCTGGCAGGGGCGCGGGCTCGCGCACGATCAGGACCCCCGGCGGACCGCCAGGACCAGCGCGATCACGAAGAACGGCACCCAGAGCGGCCACGCCTGGGGGCCCGCGAAGGCCATGATGATGGCTCCCGCCACCAGGGAGAAGCCGGCGATCAGCGTGCCACGAAGCCCCACAAACGGATTCTCCGTGCTCCGCTTGGTGGTCTTCTCGAGCACCCGGAGGCCTTCCGTGACCAGCAGCGGCATCTTCACCATGGCGTCCACCAAGTCGGGCGCCCCACGCAGGCCCTCCTGCACCAGTCGCACCGGGCTGAATTGCTGGATGAACACCCGGCGCACGTGCCGCTTGGAGACCTCCGCGACGTCGAACCCCGGCAGCAGGAGTTGCCCAACCCCCTCGAACGTGATGAGCGCCTTGACCATCAGGACCATCTCGACCGGAAAGAACATGCGGTACTCGGCCCCGCGGGTGACCGACTCCATGATCAACTGACCGAGCGAGAACGTGTCGAAGTTGGCGCTCCGGCGCCACCGGCTCGAGATCTCCGCGACGTCGCGCCGGAACCCGGCGGGATCGCCGCCGCGGCCCGGCTCGGCGGCGGCAGCGAGGTAGCGCGCCGCATTCTCGGCGTCGCCCATGACGAGCGAGTAGTAATAGTAGAGCAGCGTACGTCGGAGCTCGTCGTCGAGGCGTCCCACCATGCCGAGATCGATGAACCCGGCCTTCGGCCCGGGGAGCACGAGGAGGTTGCCCGGGTGCAGGTCGGCGTGGAAAAAGCCGTCCCGGTAGATCATCCGGATGATGGCCTCGGCCCCGAAGTCCACGAGGCGCTCGCGATCCGCGAGGGGCATCGCCTGCACCCGAGGGGTATCCGGGCGGTGTCCATCGAAGAATTCCATGGTGAGCACGCGCGGCCCGCTGTACTCCCGGTAGATCTTCGGGAAGACGATGCCGGGCTCATCCCGGAAGTTGGCGGCAAACGTCTCCGCGTTGTCCGCCTCGCGGCGAAGATCCACCTCGCGCAGCGTGTACTCCGTGAATTCCCGGATGATGCGCTTGGGACCGTACCGGGGAAATGCAATTTCCAGCAGCGACCCCGCCAGCCCGAGCAGTTTCGCATCGCGCCGCAGGACCGCGGGGATCCCGGGCTTGACCGCCTTCACGATGACATTGTCGCCACCGACAGTCGTGGCACGATGGGCCTGCCCGATCGACGCCGACCCGAGCGGTACCTCCTCGATGTCGGCGAACATCTCGTCCAGCGGGCGCCCCAGGTCGCGCGCGATGAGCTCGCAGAAGACCGGATACGGAACGGCGGGAAGCGTGCTGAGCAGATGCTTCAGCTCCTCCGTCACCGATTTCGGGAGAATATCCTCCCGCAGGCTCAGGATCTGTCCCAGCTTGATGTATGTGGGGCCGAGGCGCTCGAGGCGGCGGCGAAGCTGGACGGGAAACGGCTGACCGCGCAGCTCCCGGTCGAGAAACGGCCAGGTGCACACGCTGACCAGGCGTTCGAGGAAGAAGATCGCGCCGCGCCCGGTTCCATCACGCCGTTTGTTCACGACATCCGCGGCGAGTGCTCCAAAGATGAGGCCGAACAGATGCCGATGGGTCGTCAGGAAGCGTCGGAAGAGTCCCTGTCGGGGGAGCGACTGGTACACCCCGAACGCGGAGAGCGTGTCGGGAGGCTGCGAGGGGCGCGTGGGGGCGCCGGTCTCAGGAGAAGTCGCGCTGGGGCGGGGCATCACGGGGTAATAACCCGCCCGAAGCACGGGAGGTCAAGGGGAGTGCGCGTCCGGAAGCGTGCGGGCGTATGCCGGAAAGCGAAATCGCATTTCGGGGCCGAGGAGTCCACCGTGACCGAGGCCCGCCAGTGCAGTCGCAGTGAGCCGCTCACCGGTCATGAGCCGGGGCAGAATCAGGTCGACAGCCGTGGCCATGCCGAGCACGCCGCACTGCGGGAGCCCGAGCAGCTGAGATGCTCCCAGGCGGCCGAGCCATAACATCGAGCCCGGGTGCGCCGGGACGCCGCGGCGAAAGACCTCGCCTCCGAGAGCGGCGAGGGCCGCGAAGAACGGCGCGAGCGGGTTCCCCGCCGACACTCCCCCGACGAGGAGAACGGGAACGTGACGCCCGAGGCACAGCTCCGTCAGGGTGGTGTACGCGAGGGCCTGAGCCGCCGCGGGTTCCGGTGCGGCACAGTCGGCCAGTCCGGCGAACTGGCCATCGAGAGCCTCGGCCCGCAGCCGGGCCGCGGCCTCGAAACGCGCCCGGGCCTCCGGGGTGAGGGGCTCCGCTGCCACCGCAGCGACGCCCATTCGCGCGTATCCCCGTACTTCGAGGACGGGGCCGCCGTCCCGCGCCAGCGCCTCCGCCTCTTCGACCGTCCGCGCGTCCACCACATGGGGCGCGACCTTGGTGCACGCCACGACCTCGCCGGCCTCGACCGCCTGCCCGTCGAAGCGGGTGAACACCTCCAGCGGGTCGAGGGAGTTGATCCGCTCCAGGGGCTCCACGGCCACGCGAAGCACTCCGCGCTGAGAAGCGACCAGTTCCACGCGGCTCTGTCGCGCCTCGCGCGCGGAGATCCCGCTGCCGGCCACGGCCGTCGCCAGGCGCCGGGCGGCGTCATCCTCATGCAGCTCGCCGGAGCCGATCCAGGCGAGGGACACCGGGGCGGTGACGAGCTTCTGCCGCGCGGCGGCGAGCAGGGCTTCCGAGGTGGCCGGGTCGAGACGGGTGCCCTTCGACAATACCGCGGACGGCAGGGCCACGGCGCCGAGCAGCACCGCGCCGGCCAGTCGCCCCGCGGTGAGATCGAGCAGTTGTTCCGGGAGCAGGCAAACGGCCCCGGACGGCCCGAGCGTCGCGAGACGGTCGGCGATGTTGTACCAGAATCTGTCGGTGAACTGGCGCAGTGTCTCCTCGACGAGGCCGCGACCCAGTCTCGCGATCATCCCGTGAGCCGTGATGGCGGATCGCCACGCGAGGTGCGTGTGGCCGCCGCCCTGCGCTTCGAGGTGCACGGTGGTGTTGACCTCGAGGGTGGATCCGGGCGCGGCACCGCGTGCGCGCCACCGCACGGAGGTGGGAGGCGCGAGGTCGTGCAGCTCGATGTCCAGTGCGACGTGAATCCGGAACATCCCAGCACCGATCGCGCATGTCGCCGCATACCGGCCCGGCGCGACGACCCGGAAGTCGCGGGCGTCGGGCGTGCACGATGCGAGGGTCTCGGGGTCGACGAGGTGCCGCCAGACCGTTTCGCGCGGCAGCGCCAGGGTCGGCGCGCCGGAGAACTCGAGCTGCATCAGGGCGACCGCGGCAGGCGGGTCAGGTCTGCAGGAGTGTCCACGTCGGGGTTGGCGCCATCCACGTCGACGTACGTCACGAGAACCGGGGCGTGCGCGAGGGCCGCGCCGAGGCCGTGGTCGCCGGTAAGTCCGTCGGCGAGGCCCCACACGTCGCGGTCGAGCAGGATCGGGTGGCCCGGCTCAGCGGGGTTCGCCTCGTAACGCGGGCGAACGACCGGCCCGCCCGCCAGGT
>Ga0180085_1000625_pt1 | contig 12396 bp, 15 predicted proteins | sample EasRiv730_16_10D_FD_123013 | JGI IMG/M metagenome (GOLD analysis project Ga0180085, IMG submission 123013) | Soil microbial communities from meander-bound floodplain in the East River, Colorado, USA - East River metaG ERMLT730_16_10D | ecosystem: Environmental > Terrestrial > Soil > Floodplain ... | reverse complement strand
GCAGCCGCTGCTCGGCCACCACCAGCTTCTCGAGGTCGCGCTGCGCCTGCTTGCGCTCGGTGATGTCGGTGGCGACGCCGATCAGGCCGATGACGCGCCCCTGCTCGTCACGCAACGGAGACTTGGTCGCAAGGTAGGTTCGATCCCCTGGGGAATCGCCGCCGGAGGCGGCGACGGTCTCCTCCAGGATCATGGTTTCTCCGGCCTCGAGCACCAGGCGCTCGTTGTCGTCCAGCCCGAGCAGCTCGCTCTCCGCCCGCCCGACGGCCTTGCGCCACGCGGGGTTCGCCATCAGCATGCGGCCCTCGCGGTCCTTGGCGAAGATCAGGTCGGGCGTGCTGGTGGTGATCGCGTTCAGCAATGCGTTTCGCTCCCGTAATGCCGCAGAAGCTCTTTCAAGAGCAGCTGTGCGGCGCACCACGCGCTCGTCGAGCTCGCTGTACGCCTCGCGCATCGCACGCTCGGCCTGGCGCTGCGCCGCCGCCTCGCGCAGCACGAGGACCGCGCCGGCGATGTCTTCGGCTGCGTCGACGATCGGCGCGGCGTTGGCAAGCACCGGGTGGACCTTGCCGTCGCGCGCGCGCAAAGCCGGCTCCCCCGGCGCCATGTTGGCCGTTCTGCTTTTCAAGCTTGCATTCAGGGGATTCGGCAGCGCGGCGCCGTTTCGCTCGTCGAAGAGCTGCAGCAGCTCGTCGATCGGGCGGCCGGAGGCTTCGGCCGCGCGCCAGCCGGTCAGGCGCTGCGCCGCGGCGTTGAGGAAGCGCACGCGCCCGGCGTGGTCGGTCGCGATCACGCCGTCGCTGATCGCCGCCAGCGTCACCTGCAGCCATTCGCGCGTCTCGCCCGCCTGCTCCTCGGCCTGCGCACGCTTGCGCTCGTGGTGGTCGAGCGTGCGCGCGACCCACAGGATCAGCGCGCCGAAGCCCGCGATCATCATCGTGGTGAAGAGCGCCATGCCCACGGCCTCGCCGAACAGGCCCTCGCGCTCCGCGAGCAGGCGCGTCCAGCCCACCGCCAGCGGCACGATGAACGCCGCCGGCAGCAGCCAGCGCGTCACCACCGCGCCGGTGCGCCGGCCGGCAAGCGTCTCGAGCAGCCACTGCGTCGGGCGCGCCGCGGCGAGGCCGAACGCCGCCAGCATCGCGGCGAACGCCCCGGGCGCCGAGAACCCGAGCAGCGGCGCCGGAATGTCGAAGCGCAGGATGCGCAGCGACAGGCCGAGCAGCGCGAAGCATGCCACCGCGCCGATCAGCGCCGCGGCCGCGCCGTGCAGCGGGACGCCGAAAGCGCTCGCGCCTCGCGGCAGCGGCGTCACCAGCGCGAGCACGAGCAGCGTCACGCTCGCAGCGGGAGCAATGTCGACCTGCAAGGACAGATGAAAGTAGTGGTCGGCGAGCGCAGTCAGCGCCAGCGCCGCGGCGAGCGCGGCAGCGACGTACGCCGAAGCGCGGCGGCCGCGCTCCGCGGCGAGGAAGCTTCCGGCGAGCAGCAGGAAGGCGAGCGCCGCCGGCGCCGACATCGGCGCGAAGTCCGCGCCGAGATCGCGCAGCACGGGCACGTCGATTGCCCAGCCCCACAGCGCCAGCGCCGCGAGCGCGGCGACCGCGCCGAACGCCGCGTGCGCGCCGCGCGTCAGGCGCGACAGGAGTTTGGTCATCCGGGGAAGACTAGCGCCCCCGGGCGTCGGAGAATATCGCCCGAATAGCTACGGCCGGGCGATGTCGCCGCGCGGCGACGTCTTCTTCTGAAATCTCGCCAGAAGCACCTGGGCGGCGCGGACCGGCGAGCCCCACTGCGCGCGCACGAACCACATCGCGCCGGACAGGAGCACCCCGGCGAGGCCGGTGGCCTTCGCCGCTTTAAGGTGATCGCTCTTGCGCCGCTCCGGGTGCTGCGGCTTCTGCCGGCGCCTCGCGAGCGCGGCGGCGGCGAAGAAGCCGAGCGCCGCGGCGCCGATCAGCGCCACCGGGGAGGCAAGCGCCCGGAGTGCGCGCGCGCCCGCTTCGCGGCCATGCCTTCTTACTTGAGCCCGGCGCGAGGCGATGCGCTGCTCGACTTCGAAGATTTCCTGGTCGGGCGGGATCATTGGGGCTTCCGCGGAGCATCGCCGCGCAATTGGCGCAGCAGCGCGGTGAACGGCAGCTCCTTGATCAGGGCGAGCATCCACCAGCCGAGCGCGGCGGCGCCGACGACGTTGAGCACCGCGGCGACGACGAGCGCGGTGACCCAGGACGCGCCCTGGCCCAGCATGAACACCACGCCGGCGGCGACCAACGCCATCCAGGTCGTAACGCTGAGCACTGCGGCGACGAGCACTGCTCCGAGCAGCCAGGCGAGGCGGATCGCGGCGCGGCGCGCGTCGAGCACCGCGAGCTCGGCATAGTCGGCGGCAAGGCTTCTCGCTTCGCCGAGAAGCCGGCCGATCAGCTCGCCGAGCCCGGGCGCGCGGCTCTGCCGCAAACCATTCACACTAGTCGCGTGAACGCATCAGCATGCTGAGGACGTACCCGGCGGCAACTGCGATGCCGAGCGCGGCGACCGGGTGCTCGCGCACGTACTCGCGCGCGCCTTCGACCCAGTTGTCCTTCATCTCGAGCCATTCCTCGGCCTTTTCGCCGAAGCGCTCGGCGTACGCGGTCGCCGTCTGCGCGGCGCGGTCGACTGCGTCGTGGGCCGTGGTGCTGGCGCGCTCGATTTGTTCGCTGCCGCCGCGGGTGCTCGTGGGTTCCATGATCTCTCCGTATGCGAGGTGGGTGGACGAAAATCTGCGAAGCAACTCCTATACCCGCGTCCTTGGCGGCATCATGCTGCGTCGCGCTCTTCGACTGATTCACTCTTATAGGCGGCGAGCCTGTTATAGAGCGTCTTGAGGCTGATACCCAGCATGTCGGCCGCCTTGCGCTTGGAGCCGCATTCGGCGAGGGTGGCCTCGATCAGGCGCCGGCTCACCTCTTCCAGCGTGGTGCCGACGCGCACCGAGAGCAGCGGCGCCGACTCGGGCGCGGCGACCGCGGCCGGCGCGAGGTTGGCGTCGATTACGTCGTCGGCGAGGATGAAGGCGCGCTGCACGTAGTTCTTCAGCTCTCTGACATTGCCCGGCCAGCTGTGCGCGTAGAGCGCGGCGATGGTGGCGGGGGCGAACTTCTTCGACGCGCTCTCCTGCTTGTTCAGCAGGTCGAGGAAATGCTCCGCGAGCAGCTCGATGTCGGTGCCGCGCTCGCGCAGCGGCGGCATCGCGATCGGGAACACGTTCAGGCGGTGGTACAGGTCCTCGCGCAGCTTGCCGTCGGCGACCGCCGACTCCGGGTTGCGGTTGGTCGCGGCGAGCACGCGCACGTCGGCGCTGATCGGCGTGGTCGTCCCGACGCGCGTGAAGGTTCCGGTCTCCAGCACGCGCAGCAGCTTCACCTGCAGCTCCTGCGGCATCTCGGTGATCTCGTCGAGGAACAGCGTGCCGCCGTGGGCGCGCTCGAAGTAGCCCTTGTGCTGCCGGTCGGCGCCGGTGAACGAGCCCTTCTCGTGGCCGAAGAGCTCGCTCTCGATCAGGTTGGGCGACACGGCGCCGCAGTTGAGCGGCAGGAAGGGCGACTTCTTCCGTCTGCTCAGATCGTGGACCGTCTGCGCCGCGAGCTCCTTGCCGGTGCCGCTCTCGCCCATGAGCAGCACGGTGGCCGAGGTGGGCGCGACCCTGCCGAGCTGGTCGTACAGCTTCTGCATCGGGGCCGAGGAGCCGAGGATGTGGCCGAAGCGGCCGAGCTTGCGCAGCTCGTCGCGCAGCTCGCCGATCTCGGCGCGCAGCTCGCCGGTGCGCGGCACGCGCCGCAGGATCGCCTTCAGGCGCTCCATGTCCACGGGCTTCACCAGGTAGTCGCTCGCGCCGAGGCGCAGCGCCTCGACCGCGCTCTCGACGCTGGCGTGGCCGGTGATCATCACCACTTCGGTGGATTCACGCTGCTCGAGATCGCCGACCAGCTCCACGCCTTTGCCGTCGGGCAGCTGCAGGTCGGTGAGCAGCACGTCGGGCTGCAGCCGCGACATGTGGATGCGCGCGGCGCGCAGCGAATCGGCCTGGGATACGGTGAACCCTTCGGCCCTGGCGAACTCGGACAGCCATTCGAGCGCTTCGGGATCGTCGTCTACGAGCAGCAGATGGGGCATGGGGAAAGGCTTACAAAGATGGGTTGTAAGAACGGCACGCAACTTGCGTACCAGCAGGCCATCATGAGATCGATCCTCACGCTCGCCGCGCTCGGAGGCCTGGCGCTCGGCCTGCGTCACTTTTTCATCTTCTTGAGGGAGCAGGAGAAAAACCGGATCCAGGAAAAACGGCTGGAAATCTGGGAAGGCGAAGGCGGCGCCGTGCCCGTCGCGGCGACCCGGACCGCTGCGCAAGTTCGGCCGCGAAAACCGTCCGGCGCGTCGTCCTCAGGCGTCAACTAGCGCACCGGGCACGCCGCGTGCATGAGCGCGGCATCCGCCCGGGTGCGGTTGCGACTCCTCCCCCTCCCCACCGCAGCTCGCGCCCGCGGCGGTGTTTCTCCGGAATCCAGCGTGGTCAAGAAAAGGGGTCAGGGCCCTTTTTGCGGAAAAGGGTCCTGACCCCTTTTCTTACGCGTCCCGCGCAACTATTACAGCGACTTGCCGTTCGCCCTTAGGAGGACGGGCGTTGGCATGGCCTTTGCAGATTTTCCCGGCAAAGGAAAACCATGGGCCCGGCAATCGCATTACGACTGCGGCAGCACCTCACCCTCACGCCGCAGGTGCAAGAAGCGCTGCGCCTGCTTCAGATGTCGGCGATGGAGTTCGCGCAGGAGATGGAGCAGGCGCTCGCCGCCAATCCCTTCCTCGAGGAAAACCCGGACGCTCCGGCGCCGGCGCAGGGAGCAGAAAGCGGCGATGCGCCTCCGGTTGAAGAAGTCGTTCTGCCGCAGGAGGGCTCGGGCGGCGCGCCCGGCGACCGCGAGCAGGAAGAATGGGGCGGGGTCGCCGACGCGCGGCCGAGCCTCCGGGAGCACCTGCGCGAGCAGCTGCGCATGTCGCGCGTCAGCGAGCGCGACCGCGCGCTCGCCGAGATGGTGATCGACAGCCTCGACGACGACGGCTACTTCAAGGCGAGCTTCGAGGAGCTGGCCGCGCTGCTTCCCCCGGAGCACGACGTGCTTCCCGAGGAGTTCGCCGCGGCGCTCAGGCTCGTGCAGAGCCTCGATCCGCCCGGGATCGCGGCCCGCACGCTCGACGAATGCCTGCGCATTCAGCTGGAAGACCTCCCCGCCGACACGCCCGGCCGGGAGCTTGCGGTTTCCATGACCAGCCATTTGAGCTTGCTCGCCAACCGGGAATGGGCGCGGCTGCAGCACGCGGTCGGCTGCACCGAGCCGCAGCTGCACGCCGCGCGCGCGCTCATCCGCTCGCTCGATCCGCGCCCGGGCCAGCGCTTCGGCGCCGCGGAGGCGCGCTACGTAATTCCCGACGTGATCGTGCGCAAGAACCGCGACCGCTGGATCGCGACCATCAACCCGGCCTCGCTGCCGCGGCTGCGGCTGAACCGCACCTACGCCGACGCCGTCGGCGGGCGCAACGGCTCCAACCAGTCGCTCGCCCGGCACCTGCAGGAAGCGCGCTGGCTGCTGCGCTCGATCGAGCAGCGCTTCGCCACCATCCAGCGCGTCGCCGACGCGATCGTCGCGCGCCAGCGCGGCTTCTTCGAGTACGGCGAAGTGGCGATGAAGCCGCTCACCCTGAAATTGATCGCGGGCGAGCTCGGGCTGCACGAATCCACCGTGTGCCGCGTGACCAACAACAAGTACATGGCGACGCCGCGCGGACTGTTCGAGTTCAAGCACTTCTTCTCGCGGCGCCTCGCCACCGAGAACGGCGGGGCCGCGTCGGCCACCGCGGTGCGCGCCGTGCTGAAGGAGCTGATCACCGCCGAGGATCCGCGCTCCCCGCTGTCGGACGCCGAGCTCGCCCGCCTGCTGGCGCAGCAGGGCTTGAGAGTGGCGCGCAGAACCATCACCAAGTACCGCGCGCTGATGCGCATGCCCAGCGTGGACGTGCGCCGCGCCGACATGAGGAAGGGCGCATGAAACCGCGCCCAAATCGTATGAGAGGTTTCTGAATGTCACGCATCATCTGCGGCATGTTCGACCAGACGCTCGACGCCGACGCGGCGCTCGAGGAATTCAAGCGCGAAGGCTTCCTGAGGAGCGAGATCGACGCTTTCTACGTCTCGCCTCCCGGGCAGCACGCCATGACGCCCGTGGGCGGCGATGCGCCGCACTCGAGCGAAGGCTCGCGCACCGCGGGCATCGGCGCCGGCCTGGGCGCGGCGATCGGCGCCGTGGTCGGCGGCGCAGCCGGGTGGCTCGTGTCCGGCGACCTCGGCCTGGTGGTGGTGCCGCTCGGCGCCGGGCTCGGCGCCTACGTCGGCTCCTTCGCCGGCGCGATGGCGCGCGTGCGCACCGGCCGGCGCAGCTCGGCTTCCATCGAGCACCCGGTCGAGCCGCGCGGCGGCCGGATGATCGCGGTCAACGTCGACCGCGCGGGCACCGAGCGGCGCGCGATCGAGATCCTCAAGCGCCACGGCGCGCGCGACCTGCGCCGCGCCGAAGGCGAGTGGGCCGACGGCTCCTGGCGCGACTTCGACCCGCGCGCCCCGCTCGCGGCGGTCTAGAGGTTCTTCCCGGCGAACTCCCAGTTCAGCCGGTCGAGGACGGCGGAGACGTAGCGCTCGCGCTCGTTGCGGTAGTCCACATAGTAGGCGTGCTCCCACACATCGACGGTCAGCAGGCACTTGATGCCGTGCGCCATGGGCGTATCGGCGTTCGACGTGGCCATCACCTGCAGCTCGCCCTGCTGGTCGACGAGCCAGGCCCAGCCGCTGCCGAACTGCCCGATCGCCGCCGCGGAGAACGCGTCGGCGAAGCGCTCGTAGCTGCCGAAGTCCTTCTCGAGGCGGTGCAGCAGCGCCCCCGAGGGCCGCTGGCGCCTGGGCGAGAGCGAATGCCAGTAGAAGTCGTGATTCCAGGCCTGCGCGGCGTTGTTGAAGAGCTTGCCCTTGGCGGCGCGCACGACTTCCTCGAGCGAGGCAGCCTGCAATGGCTCCTTCTCGAGGAGCTGGTTCATCGTGTCGACGTACTTCTTGTGGTGCTTGCCGTGGTGCAGCTTGAGCGTCTCGGCGGAAATCACCGGCGCGAGCGCATCCTCCGCGTACGGCAGCGGCGGCAACGGGAAATGGAGATTTCTTGAGGCAGCTACACCCATCAGCCTGGCGACTTGATGCGCACGTCGTTCTTGACCGAGCGCACGCCGCCGACCTTCTTCGCCGCGGCCTCGGCGCGCTCGACCTGCTCGCGCGCGCCGACGAAGCCGGTGAGCTGCACCACGCCGCGGTAGGTCTCGATGTTGATCGCGGCGGCGGTGCGCGCGCCGACGTCGGTGGCGATCGCGCTCTTCACCTTCGCGGTGAGCGCGGCGTCGCTGCTGAACTCGCCGGTGGTGCGCCTGGCCTCGGGCGGGCTATCCGAGGCGCAGGCGCCCAGGATTGCGACCGCGATCGCCGCCAGAGCGGCGCTCACCCTGCTGCGTCCTGACCGGTTCATCGGCCTTCCTTTGCTTCTGCTCCATTACTGGATGCGGGATTCCCAGTCCTTGACCTGGCGCTCGGCCTCGTCCTTCGCGATCCCGTAGCGCTCCTGGATCTTGCCGACCAGCTGGTCGCGGTTGCCCGCCACCTGGTCGAACTCGTCGTCGGTGAGCTTACCCCACTTCTCCTTCAGCTTGCCGGTCATCTGCTTCCAGTTGCCCTGAATGCGGTCCCAGTTCATTACATGTCTCCTTAAAAAGGTACGGGGTACGGAGCAAGAGTCATGCCGCTCGGCGGGCAGCGCGCGCAAGGTCCGGATGAAGGATTCATCGCTTTCGCAGAGCAATACGTCGGGCCGCCAGTCGCCGAGCGTCTGCAGCGCATCGGCATTCGTCGCGGCGACGCGCACATCCGCGCCGGCGACCTGGAGCGGGTTCACCAGGTCCTTCAGACCCACGACGAGTATCCGCACGCCCGAGAGCAACGGGCGTTCGGCGCACCCGGCGGGACTTTCTTCCTCCAGCTGGAGCAGGTTGGAAATGATGCGGCTTTGCGTGCGCGCGTTGCGCTCGATGGCTTCCAGAGCGCTTGCCTGGGCACCCTGCGCAGGCGGGCGCAGCTCCTGCAGCACCGACAGCATCAGGCCGTGGCGCAGCCGGCTCGCCTCTTCGGTGGCGATGCGCAGGCGCCGCTCGCGCTTGTGCCCGTCGATGTCGACGCAGGCGCCGCCGAAGCCGAGGAACAGGCCGTCGCCGCCGTGGCGCGGCGCGGCGCGGTCGAGGATCCAACGGTACACGCCGTCGCGCCGGCGCAGCCGGTACTCGATGTCGAAAGGCTTGCGCTCGTCGAACGCGCGCACGCAGGCGTCGAGCCAGCGCGCAAGGTCCTCGGGGTGCAGGCAGCGCGACCATCCTTCCCCGCGCGCCTGCTCGAGCGTGTAACCGGTGAAATTCAGCCACGCGCGATTGACATATTCGCACGACATGTCGGGCCGCGCGCGCCACGTCATGAAGGCCAGGTTGTCGTCGGGGTTCATGCCGTCCGGATCAAGGATGAAAGCACTGCAGCAGGAGCCGTGCCCGTAGCGGTATCACTACGCAGGACGCGGCCGTTCGACACGTAGTTCTTACAGGCTGCGCGCCAGCCGTTACACGTCCGGTCCTGCCGAAAAATGGGCATGGAGTTTGCTCCCCCCGTTGCCGCTGCAACCACTTTCTCCAAGGAGTCCGTCATGTTGAGTTGGGCGCTTGCGTTTTTCATCATCGCCATCGTCGCGGCGGTGTTCGGCTTCACCGGCATCGCAGCCGGCGCGGCTGAGATCGCCAAGATCCTGTTCGTGGTGTTCGTGGTCCTTTTCCTGGTCTCGCTGGTCGCGGGGCTGCTGAGAAGGCCCTAACGAGGAGCTCTTACCAATGACCCTGCAATTGACCGGAATCACCCTCGCCGTGGCTTTCGCGTTCGGCGCCGCGGCCCAGGCGCAAACCGCCCCCGGCACCGCCTGACGCTCGACGGCGAGATGCGCGAGCGGCGCTTCGCCAACCGCGCCCGGCCCAGCCTCGAGCAGGAGATCCGGCGCCCGCCGGTCGAAAGGCCCGAGGTGATCCGCGCCGCGGCGCCGTCCGGAAACTGATTTTTCTCAACCAAAGGAGCAGTGACATGATGAAGACCCTGATCGCAGCAGCCGTAGCCACCGCCTTCGCCATCCCGGCGTTCGCGCAGCAGAAGCCCGAGCAGAACCTGCCGACCACGCAGGAACGCGCCCAGAACCGCGAGACAGTGCAGGACCAGCTGCCGACCGCGGAGGAGCGCGCGGGGAATCGCAGAGAGGTCAGCCGCAGCGCCGCCGGCGCCGCCCTCACCACCAAGGTGAAAACCGCCCTCGCCTCCGACGCCGGCCTTCGCACCATGACGAGCATCGACGTCGACAGCGCGGACGGCGTAGTCACGCTCAAGGGCAAGGTCGACTCGGCCGACGCGAAGAAGAAGGCCGGGGAGATCGCGAAGAAGGTCGACGGCGTGAAGTCGGTGAAGAACCAGCTTCGCGTCGAGAAAAAGGGATAACCCATGAACGACTCCAGCACGCCGCTTCTGTCGGTCGTGCAGACCCGGGACGGCGTCTGGAGCGTCAACGAGCGAGTATCTGAAGGAGGAAGCATGAGAACCGCGACCTTTGCATTGATCTTCGGCATCGCCTATCTCGGCGCCGGGCTGCTCGGCCTGATTCCGGCCGCGCTGGTGCCGCCGCCGGCGGATGCGCCGCCGACGAGCTTCACGCTGCTGTACGGATACCTTCTCGGGCTCTTCCCGGTCAACATCCTGCACAGCGGCGTGCACCTGGCGATCGGCGTCTGGGGCCTGATGGCCTGGCGCGGGGCCGCGAGCCCGCTGGCCTTCGCGCGCTCGCTCGCGATCCTGTACGGCGTGCTGGCGGTGATGGGCCTCATCCCGGGGCTGAACAACGTCTTCGGGTTTATCCCGCTGCACGGCCACGACGTCTGGTTGCACGCCGGCACCGCGGCGATCGCCGCGTACTTCGGCTGGTGGCACGAGGTCCGCACCGAGCGCAGGATGATGGACGAGCGCCGGCGACGCCTGCTGCCGGTCGCGCGCGAGCGCCGTTTCGGCCTTGCCGACCGCCGGCAGATGGCGTACGGCGGCGCCTGATTGCGACCTGGCGCGCGAAGTAAAAGAAGCTAGACTCGTGGCGGGAGGAGCCATGAGATCCGCAACTTTCGCGCTGTTCATCGGTATCGCCTATCTCAGCGCCGGGCTGCTCGGCCTGATCCCGGCCGCGCTGATGCCGGCGCCCGCGGATGCGCCGCCAATCCGGCTCAACGTGCTGTACGGCTACGTGCTGGGCCTGTTTCCAGTCAACGTCCTGCACAGCGCCGTGCACCTTGCCATCGGCGCGTGGGGAATCATGGCCTGGCGATCCGACCATCTGGGGCGCGGCATGGGGAGCCCGAAGATGTACGCGCGCGCGCTCGTAATCTTCTATGGCGCGCTCGCCGTGCTCGGCGTCATTCCCGGCATGAACACGCTGTTCGGAATGCTGCCGCTCCACGGGCACGACGTCTGGCTGCATGCCGGCACCGCGGCGAGCGCCGCTTACTTTGGCTGGCGCACGGAGACCTGGGTCGAGCGCCGCGCCAGCACCGCGTCCGACCGCCGGGAGCAGGCGATGCTCGTCGCAAACGACCGGCGGGCCGGCCACGCCGACCGCCGCGCACCGGGAAGCGAGGTCTAGGAATCCGGGGTTCCCTCGTGGGCGGATTCCCACTGTAGGCTCGCGGCCATGAAGCCGCCCTTCCGTGCCGACCATGTCGGCAGCCTCCTGCGCCCGCCCGAGCTGAAGGAAGCCAGGGAGAGCTTCAGGAACGGGAAAATCTCTCGGGAAAAACTCGAGGAAATCGAGGACCGCGCCATCCGCCAGGCGGTGGCGATGCAGGAAGCCGCGGGACTGCAGTCCATCACCGACGGTGAATTCCGGCGCGCCTTCTGGCACGTCGACTTCCTGACCGGCTTCGAGGGTATCGTCGCGACCCAGGGCCAGTACGCGCTCAAGTTCCACGGCGACGGCGGCGCCGAGTCCGAGACGCGCTCGATGATGGTCGTGAATGGCAAAGTGAAGCGAACCCGGCCGGTCATGGTCGACGCCTTTCGCTTTCTCAAAAAATGTACTTCTCGTGTTCCCAAGCAATGCATCCCTGCCCCGACGTACCTGCACATGCGCGGCGGGCGCAGGGTGGTCAACGAAAGCGCGTACCCGGACGTTGAGGAATTCTGGAGCGACATCACGAAGGCTTACCGCGAGGAGATCAAGGACCTGGTGGCCGCGGGCTGCAGCTACCTGCAGATCGACGACGTGTCGTTCGCCTGCCTGTGCGACGAGGGCATCCGCGCGCAGGTGAAGCGCGACGGCGAGGACCCGGCGAAGCTGCCGGCGAAGTACGTCGGCGTGATCAACTCTCTTCTACGAGACAAGCCCAGGGAAATGAGCGTGACCATGCACACCTGCCGCGGCAACCACGCGAGCATGTGGATGGCCGAGGGCGGCTACGACGCGGTGGCCGAAGCGGCGTTCCAGACCGAGGTCGACGGCTTCTTCCTCGAGTACGACACGGCGCGCGCCGGCGGCTTCGAGCCCCTGCGCTTCGTGCCGAAGGGCAAGAAGGTGGTGTTGGGGCTGATTTCCACGAAGACACCGGTTCTGGAAGAAAAAGATGTGCTGAAAAGCAGAATCGAGGCCGCCGCGAAGTACGTCCCGCTCGAGAACCTGTGCCTGTCGCCGCAGTGCGGCTTTGCCTCGAGCGAAGTGGGCAACCAGCTGACCGAGGACGACCAGAAGCGCAAGCTCGAGCTTGCGGTTCAGGTCGCCCGCGACGTGTGGGGTTAGAATTCCGCAACCCTTTGGAGGAGGAGCAATGAAAAAGCTACTGATCGCAACCGCGCTCGCGGCGGCCTTCGGCACGGCGCACGCGCAGCAGAGCATCAAGATCGGCCTGGTGCTGAGCTCGTCGGGGCAGTTCGCCGACGCCGGCGCGCAGCTCGACAACGGCATCAAGACCTACATGAAGATGCACGGCGATACCGTCGCCGGCCGCAAGATCGAGCTGATCCGCCGCGACACCGGCGGCATCGCGCCCGACGTGGCGAAGCGCCTGTCGCAGGAGCTGGTGGTGCGCGACAAGGTCGACATCCTGGCCGGCTACGTGCTGACGCCCAACGCCATGGCCTCGGCCGACGTCTCGGCCGAAGCGAAGAAGTTCATGGTGGTGATGAACGCCGCCACCTCGATCATCATCACCAAG
>Ga0180085_1000623_pt1 | contig 12417 bp, 14 predicted proteins | sample EasRiv730_16_10D_FD_123013 | JGI IMG/M metagenome (GOLD analysis project Ga0180085, IMG submission 123013) | Soil microbial communities from meander-bound floodplain in the East River, Colorado, USA - East River metaG ERMLT730_16_10D | ecosystem: Environmental > Terrestrial > Soil > Floodplain ... | reverse complement strand
TTTGCATGGTTCACCTCGCGTGTTGAACCAGAAGGCTCCGTACGCGCGATCGGAGAACTCGTCCTTATCCGAGGCCACTTAGGAATCGGAAACCGGTTCCTGGTTGAAAATATCCGAGTACTTCGTGGTACGTCAAGAAGCAATACTGGATTCCGATCGTGTTTGGCAACATCGGCCTGACATCTTGATTGGCATGACATCCCCCATATTTATAGGGCAATGCTTGGGTACTCTCCGGTCTTTGACAATCGCTCAGGACTGCGGTAACAAGAAGGGCGGGGTGGATGACTCCGGATGCGGATAAAAAAGAGGGGAACCGCAACTACGCGATTCCACTTTGTTTTTTGGTAGCAGGGCCAGGATTTCCACCCGGGACCGTCGGGCCGGGATACTCTCGGTCCCGAATTTCCCCTGCCATCCCGTGGGCCCCGCGGCCCGTTTCTACGAAAAAAAAGGAACCCGGACACAATCCGGATTCCTTTTCGTCATCGCGATGGTGCCGAAGGAAGGGCTCGAACCCCTCCGCCATCTAAACTTAGGCTGCGGGATTCCTCCTACTTCCATTCGGTGCCGGTGAAGTCGGCGTACGAATCGCCACCGGTTTTGGGCGAGCCAATGCGCTCTCCCTTAAAGGAGCCTTTCCCTTTCGTTCCTTCAAACCTTCCCGCACCACCGGAAATTTCATATGTCCCTTCAAATGCTGTCCGATTCCCTGAGTCTATCGGTGTTATCGTGCCGCCGGCCTTATAAATCAGGGTCGATCCGTCTTGAAATGTATCCACGATAAATGTTGTGTAGCTCCCTTTCCATTTCACAACATCATAGGATGTATACATCATCCTTGTTGCGATTTGCCCACTAGCAGGCCCCTTTGTGAAAAAAGTTAAACCGGACTGTTGGGCGATTCCCACAATATGGCCTGGGACGTCACCCACTTCAAACATCTCGGCCTTTTGCGTATGGTAGACTACCCGGCCTGCAACGTCGTCCGCTGCGTGGGTCATCGGCATAAAAACAAACGTCAAGGCAAGGAAGGTCGCAATAATCACTGCCCATCGTTTCATTCTCGCCTCCTTAACCTGCGAGCTCTTTGCGGGTCCTCCTCAGGGTTGATTTGGATCTCTATTCCGGTTGGAGCAATCCATTCCTATTCGAAGTAGCCCGCAATCACCATGAGATCCTTGCCGGGGACCCGGTAGACGTAGCTGATTTTTTTCGAGGATTTCTTATCCTCCATCAGGGTGGGTTTTTTCAATTCCTCGGGCGTCGGGTACATGTACTCGGTCCATCCCTCTCCCTTGGTTTTCGCCACCTTGATGTAGTCCTGGACAAACAGCTTCCCGGTCGTATCTTTATAATCGATTATTTTCATGAACTGCGGAGCTGTTGGCCCCGGAAAGGGATGGGCAAGCCTGTTCCCATCGAGGTCCATGAGAAATACGTACGTGTTTTTCGTAACGAACTTACCTTCTTTGTTGCCAATCTCCGCCATTCCCGCATCGAGCCCCTTCTCGTTGATGAATTTCGCCGCGGCCTTGGCCATGGCGACGCACTCCTCCCTTACCCCACCTTGCGCCATCACGCTTGCGGCAAGGGCAACACTCACCATCACGACCAACGCGATCACGGCAACTTTCCTCATCGCCTCCCCCTTTCTCCACCTGGTTCATCCCCAATGTTCACTCCCTCCGTTTCCCTTCTTTCGCTTGATCCCGCAATCCCGCCGATCACCTCCTCTCGATCGATGGACAAACGAAGGGTTTCTTCCGCAGTCGGACACGGTTGGCAAATCGTATTCCTGCTCGATGAGAGAAGAAGATCGAGAGCGGCATCGCGCCTCCCCAACTTCCGGGATGGTGCTGCGATCGTCTCGAAGAGAATATCGATGGTGAACAATGAATCTATTCTTTCAATTGGAATCTGTCAAATACGGATTTGACCAGCCTCCCTCGAATCGGTATTGGGTGTGTTCATGCATTTCAGTCCGTGAACCTCACCCCATTCTTGGTCCAACCCGAGGATTAAAAATTCCCCTTTCTGGAGGATGCGAAGATCAAGATCGATGCGTGTGCGGACGGACTACAACGAGCACCGTCCGCACACGTCTTTGGGCAACCAGACGCCCGAGCAATTCGAGTCGGAATGGCAACTATCCAAAACCGCAAAGGAGGGAATTTATTAAACTTCCGGTTGGACCAAGGTTGGGGTGAGGCTTAGAAAGAGCGGGTTGCCCCGCCCTCTCGTTGCAATCTGTGGGATCGATCACATATTCATCCTGCTTACATCATAACCATACCTTCATCACCCCTCTTCACAAACTCGACGACGGCGAGGGCAATCTCGTCGGATTTTGCACCTTTTACACGATAATAATCGATTATCCCTTCCAGTCTCCTAATATTATCCAGTCTCTCAAGTTGCAGGACCACCTTCATATCGGCATCGTGGGAAAGCAGTACGTTGTCGATGTTTGCTGTCATCACCCCTCCTTCCCAAATTTGATGACGGCGCGGATTGTTGCCCCGCCCTTCCGCCACGCTATCTGCGGTGGTGCTATTTCTTCACCGGTTATTCTGTTGTAGTCGTATAGCAGCAGGGTCTTCAAATAACATCCTTAGGCGGGAACTTTCCCTGATGATGAATATATGTGAATCGATCGGTGCCGTTGAAAATAACTTTTGGGCCATTCGCAACATATCTGTGGCGTTGTTATTCCGCTCTGCCTTCCGATAATCCACCACCGTCCCGACTTTCACAGTCTTATTTTTCAGATACTCAACACGATAGACAGCATATGTCCTCATCTCACTCCCCTCCTTCCATATAGGTAAATAAGCAACACTCATACCAATGGATTGGGAGACAAAAACGCCTAGATTTAAAATATAAAATACTGTTCAGTCGTCGTTTCCAATGAAAACAAGGTGCTTATTTGTGAAAATATTTATATTTAATTTCGGAAAATTGTAGGGGATTCAAACGGTAATGGACAGGACGGGGGAAGAGGGAGATTGTGGACTAAACGGGGGGCAGCCCGAACCCCTCCCCCAGGCGTCCATGACGGCCCGAGAGGTTGCCCCGCCGGTAGAGGATGCGCAAACCCGTTGAATCCGCGAGGCGATAATTTCCACCATGCTTGAGCGGGCGGCAGGAACATTCTTCACGCTTACGAGAATCCCCCCATGAGCACCGAAACCTGCCTGGATGGTAGGAGTGATTTAGCGGTAGGAGTGAGAAACTGGCAAAAGAGAAGGGGTTACGGTTTTCGCCGTAACCCCTTGATTGTATTGGTAGCGGGGCCAGGATTGGAACCTGGGACCTTCGGGGTGCGCACAACCGACGGTCAATCGGTGGCCCCTAATAACATCGCGGCCAATTGCGCGGGGAGTGCCCCACGGTTCTCGATCGTAACGATAAAAGTTCTCACATCCCTCTGACGGCGAATCTCCTCGAGAAATTCGCCCCCGCCCCGCAACGGGATCGTCGCAAGAACGGGGTAACCGGCCTGGAATATCTCCCGGACCCTACGAACGAATGTTTCGGAAAAGCACTCCATTTTCCCGATCTCGTCGATGATGAAGATCCTGCCTTTCTCCATTTCCAGGGACGGAAGGGCGACACGCTCGAAAGATCCCACGTTCACCCGGTAGGAGCCCACGCGCGGGCCATGAACCGAAACTTTGTCTGCAAGTTCCCCTCGCTCCCCGTCCAGTGTGACCACCCGGAACCCGATGCGCTGCTTTTTCGCGTCGCGGATTTCCTCCGTGTAAAACCCGGAGGCGCCGTTGCGGAGGATGTCCGCAACTTTCCCCACGACGGTCGTCTTCCCGCATCCCGGAGGACCGGTGAGAAGGATCCTTCGGTGCATCCTTCCCTACTCCCCTTTCCTGAAAGACCGCCTCACGTCATCGATCTGATGGATTAAGCTTTTTCAAGAATCCTTGCGATCTCGTCCCGGGCGAACATCGGCACGTCTTTGAGTCGTTGTCCGCTCCGGATCTTTACCCCCTGCTCTTTATGCGCGATTTCTCCGATTTTCGCGGCAGGTATGCCGGCCTTCCCCAAGGAACGTATCACCATTTCGCTGTCGGAGGATTCGACCATGATGAGGAGGCATCCGGAGGCGATCAAGCCGAGGGGGTCCAGGCCATAGTGATTGCACAAGACCTTGCATTCGTCCAGGATCGGAATCCGGTCTTCATCGACGACAAGTCCAACATTCGCTGCTGCCGCAACCTCGTGAAGGGCGTTCGCCAGGCCACCTTCCGTAGGATCATGCATGGAATGGATTCTGCCGTGTCGCACTGCAGTACGTGCGTCCTCCAGGACACTGATCCCAGGTTCCTCCGCGAGTTTCCTGCAGCTGCGCATGAATTTTTCTCCGAATACATTCGCGAGTTCCTCGCCTTTCTCCCTCGCCATGATCGAACTGCCTTCGATGGCTATCGCCTTGCTGAGAAGGATATCGTCCCCCGGTCTCGCCCCTGCAGTGGTGATCAGCAGGTTCTTCTCCACCTCGCCGAGCATCGTGCCGATTACGATCGGCCGGTCTATACCGGCGGCGATTTCCGTATGGCCCCCGCAGAACGCCACGTCGATGCGCCGGCACGCGGAAGAAAGCTGACCGAAGATTTTCTCGGCGAGTTCGGGGGTGGTCCCTTTTTCGGGGAGGAGAACGGTGGCAAGAAACCACAGCGGTCTGCCCCCCATCGTCGCGATGTCGTTCGAATTGACGAACACCGCATAGGTTCCGATGTCCTCGGAGACGAAGGTGATCGGATCTGTCGTGGCGAGGAGATATCTATTCCCGGATTTGATCGCCGCAGCGTCCTCCCCTATCGAGGCCCCGACAACGACTCCGTGAATCGACGTTGTGTAAGTGCGGATCAGTCTCTCAAGGATTTCGACAGGCAGCTTTCCGGGCGGAAGATACATAAAGTCCTCAGTTCTAAATTTTTATATTTATTTAATCCGGAGTCTGTAGATCTTCCCGACGGGAAAGGCCGGCTCGAAGAGATCGGCAGTCCTTTTTGGCAAGGTTTCCGTCCTGCCCAGAACGAGGTATCCCCCCACCTCCAACGATGCGCCGAGCATCGCGGCAACCGATAGCCGTTGAGCCAGCCCAAAATACGTGAATGCCACGTTGCGGCACAGGATCAGGCCGAATCGCCCTGGCGAGCCGTCTTGCAGCAGGTCCATCTTCCGGAATGACACCGAGCGTCTCACCTCCTCGCGGACGCGATACAATTCGCCCTCCTGTTCGAAATATTTCCTCTGGAGCGCGTCGGGAACCTCCCGGGAAAGGACTTGGAACACCTCCTTGTTCCGGAAGAATCGGGAAATTGTGACGACCAGGAGAGAACGAAGCGCCTCCCGCTCCGTCGGATCGTGCCGAACCAGGTCCCGATAGCGCGGGAATTCGTGGATCCCCGCCGATTCCATCCGCCGGACAATTCGCCTCCTGATATTGCGGCGCCGGTACGCGGACGGGCAAAGCCCGAAGGGGGGGAGCATCTCCGAGAGAAACGCATCGAACTCGTTCGATATCAATGAGACCCCCATCCGGGCATGCGGCACCTTTCCCAGCTGCAGTATACTGGACATCATTGGGGTGCTTATTCCAAGGATGTTGCGGTACGGATGCGGAGATCCGATTCATCGCCGACGTCATGCCCGGGAAGACGGTCATGTGGCTGCGCTTTCCGGGAGGCTATGTCGGTTACTTCCCCCCCGAAAGCATGAGCCGCTGCTCAGCCGGGCCCCAGGAGGAAGTGGTGTTCCAGGAGCGGCAGTGGCATTGCATCTTTTCGGCGATGGACCGCGCCCGCTCCCCTTCGGCAAAATTTGCCTGGAACTCCCGGATCGTGGTGGGATAGAGAACGACGCGCGTTTCCTCCCCTTCCCCGAGTTCAACGAGAAACACGAATGATTCGTCGTTGCGCTCGATCCGGTCCACCGCATAGTCGTCCACGAAATCGCCCGTCGAATAGAGGATCGGGCGGTCCCGATAGATCTCGACGGCGCGGAAGACGTGCGCCGAGTGGCCAAAGACGACATCCGCTCCCGAGTCCACGAGACAGTGGGCAAGGGCGGCGTGTTCCTCCGGCACCTTACTTCCCCAGTTGGGCCCCCAATGGGCCGACACAACGACGAGGTCCTCCTTTTCCCTCGCCTGCTCGACGAGGCTGCGGAACCGCTTCACGTCGCGATCGTCGGGGTCCGTCGGCAAGTAATGAATCCCCGGCCTTCCTTCAGATGCCTTCCAGCCGGGTTCATTGTCTGTGAAGGCGAAGAAGGCGATGGTCTTATCCCCGATCCGCAACGCTGCCGGAGCCGAGGCTCCCGCGGCGTTGCGGCCTGCCCCGGCGTGACCGATGCGGTTCCGGTCCAGGATGTCGAGCGTGTCCGTCAGCGCCGTCTCATCGAAGTCGAGAATATGATTGTTGGCCAGGGAGACCGCATCGATTCCCGCCCGCTTCAGGACTTCCACGTTTCTGGGGTCTGAGCGGAAATGGAACGCCTTTGTCGCGGGCGACCGGCGGACGCCCCGATCGGAAAGCGAGCACTCCAGGTTGCAGAACCGCACATCCGCGCTCCGGAAGACGTCAAGCGTGTTCCCCCATGGGTACTCCGGCGGCCTCGCCTTCAGCGCCTGATTCACCAGCCTGCCGAGCATAACGTCGCCGACGAAGAGCAGTTTCATCCGGCCTCCATATACTATTGACACCACCGGCAGCGGAACCGTTTCCGTGCTTGAGTTTTCCCGGGAGGTGATCCGCTCGCGCCGTCGCCCTCGCGGCCTGGCACTCCGTTGCAAATGATTAAGGCTGGTTTCCTTGCAGCTCCGCTGCCGCGGGTACCGACCCGTTCCCTTTCGCGCAGCGCACCGCGTCTACGATCGCCTTCTCCAAAGCGCGGGTCCCGAGGGTGGCCGCCTGCATGGCATTTCCCTTCCGCCCGGAAACCCCTGTGGCAACGGCCACGACGATGTCCCCATCCATCGGCGTGTGGACAGGGCGTATCGCCCTGCACAGCGCCGCATGCCCCATACGGGCCACCCCCCACAATTCGTCCCGTGTTAATTGATCAGCGGTGGCGATCACCGCGAGCGTGGTATTCTCGGTGGAAAAAGGTTCCCGCCGGTATCCCCCGCAGAACAGATCATCAGTGTCCGCCGGCACTTCTTTCCCCACGGCCCGCGCGCCCGCAAGCCAACGGCCGGTCACAGGGTCCACCACGTCGCCGAAAGCGTTCACAACGGTACAGGCACCCACGACCGTCCCCCCCTTGGAATCCGACGCCGAACCGAATCCCCCCTTCATTGCCCGTGAGATCCCCAGGATCTTCCCGACCGTGGCCCCGGCCCCAGCGCCTACCGAACCCTGCTCGGGGGGATGGGATGAGGCAGCGCATGCTGCCTCGTACCCCATCGCCGAATCCGGACGGAAGGCGCTATCCCCGTAGCCCAGGTCGTAGACGACCGCTGTGGGAACGATGGGGACGACACCACCCGGGGTGGAGAACCCGATATTGCGCGCCTCGAGGTACCGAACAACTCCCGATGCCGCATCGAGACCGAATGCGCTCCCCCCGGCAAAGACGAGGGCATCGATTTTCTGGACGGGATGCGGTCGAAGGAGCGAATCCATCTGACGGGTCCCGGCGGCCTCCCCGCGGATGTCCGCCACCGCCATGGCGCCCTCGGGAAATAGCAGGACCGTCACGCCGGACCCTCGAACGGCATCGTGGGCATGACCAATGAGGATTCCGGCAACTTCGGTGATCGATCCTCCCATTCCTCCCCCTGTCATAAGCATTACGGTTTGCAGTGATTGACCTTCGGGGTGCGCATCCCGACGGCGACTCCCCCTTGTATTCCCTACACCTTCAACGATCGAAAAGAATGGACTAAGAAAAGGAAGCCGGTGGCGCATCCTGAACGGTCAGCCGGCCCGGATCCTCGATAAAGAAGTGGCGGACTTCCGCGAAAATACCGGTCTCAAGGAGGGACCCGGTTCCCGGCCCCTCTTCCTCCGCCGCTTTCGCCCGGCTCACTCCCCCACGATCCGGGATCACGCCGCGGCCTGGTACGCCCTGGTGAAGACGGAGCTCACGAAATCCTCCAGGGTCGTCGGCGTCGTGCTCTCCGCGTCCCTTTCCCGCGTGGGGCGGATCCTTCCCTCGTTGAAGCCGCGCTCCATCTCCAGCATCGCCTCGACGGTGCTCTCTGACATCCCTGCCCCGGCCAACGCCCTGCGAGCGTCCTCCTCGGGGAACTGGATGTACTTCAGCCCCGGGATTCCGATCGCTTCTCCGAGGATCCGTGTGGCTTCGTCCAACGTCAGGTCCCGCGGGCCGAGGAGATACCGTATTCCACTCCCCGTGAATTTTCCCTCCAGGAACAACCGTGCCGCCGTTTTCGCGATGTCTTCCGTTGCGACCATGGGAATCGGGACGTCCGGGCGGACCGCACCCCCGTTGATTCCACGGCCCCGGATGAGGGGGATGCTCCAGAGGTGGTTTTCCATGAAATACCCGGGGCGCAGGCACGCTATTTCCGCATCCCGGAGCTCGCGCAATCGGGTTTCCAGGCCGTGCAGGCCGAGGATCGGCCCTGTGCCATTGTCCAGGTGCGCCCCCACGCTGCTCAAGGCAACGACCCGCGGGACGCGGGCCTTCGACAGTGCGGAAACGATGGACGCCCCTACATGATCCTGGTACCCCCGGTAATCGGGGGCTTCGTACCCCGGGGGAATGAGGACGAACGCTCCTCCGGCTCCCGAGAATGCCTTCTCGAGAAACGTCGTGTCGCCTATATGGCCCGGCCACGGCTCCGCTCCTTTCGCAGCCAGCGGCCCCAGACGGACCCTTTCCCGCCCCACGACGCGCACCGGTTCCCCGGCGGCAAGCAGTATCCCGGCAATCCGGGATCCGATATTGCCGGTCGCTCCGCAGATCACAATCGGCTGTTTCATCGCACACCTCCAGAACCATGATCGGATCTTCAAATTAGATTCACGCCAGGAAGGCGGGATCCCCCTTCGGTTTAGATTCCCGGAGTACCCGAACGACCAACCCGTTGCAAGGGATGGCGCATCAACTATCCGGGCGTCAAGTGTACCGTGAGCGACGACGCCTTCGCCACCGGGAGAGCTCAACCCCCTGCGAGCCGATCGAGCGGATTGGCAAGGGGGGGGTGGCAACGACGAGGGACCCGATGGAAAGGGCTGGACGCAGAAAGTGGATCGGGCTGGCGGTGATCGCACTACCGTGCATCCTCTATTCCATGGACCTGACGGACTGAATCACGCAGTATCTGCAATCGGTGCTGGGCCTCTCCCCTCTTGCGGCTGGCCTGTGGGGGTCAGCCTTTGGTGGCCTCCCACATCGTGTCCCAATAGAGCAACTCGAACCCTTGCAGCAGGCGGGCCGCACGCCGGATGCGCACGGGATCCTCTCCCTGGCCCAACCCCTCCTCCACCACTGCCAGGCCCTGCTCCTCGAATCCGGGCGGCGCGCTGGCAAACAGATCGAAAAAGGCGACGTCCTTCCCGGAGAGACGGTAACCCGTCTGGAGCGCCCGGCTGATCCGGCCGCAGTTCTCGCCCCAAGCCTCCAGGTTGACCAGAAAGGCCCCCACGAATTCCGCGGGCGTCCCGTAAGTGGCGAGCCAGGTCACGTACGCGCTGTAGGCGAACGCGCCGGGGAGAGGCTCAACCGCATGCAGCTGTTCCGGCGATAGGCCCAACGCCTGCCCTAAAGGCCCCAAGGCCTCCAGGGCCGCTCGTTCCCCTTGCAGCATCCCGCCGAGAAAATCCCGAGCACCCTGCGACTCTGCCCGGGACACGATCAGCGCCACGCTGCGAAGGTCGCTCTCGATGATGTGAAACTGCTGGCCCACGAATAGCGCCAGCTTCCCCTTCTCCACCCGCCGCGCCTCCAGGGCCTCTAGGTACGGGTGGCAGCGAATCCGCTCTTCGGTCGATGCGATGGCCTTGCGCGCCTCGTCCAAGAGATGTCGTGCCCGATTGGCCAAGGCCTGCCCTCCTCTCCTCCCATCGTGTCTCCCACCGCCTCGGCGGCGACAATTTCTATTCTAATCTCCCTTTTCGGAGATCCGCAGCACAGATCGGCGATCTCCGTCTCGTCTGGATTCTCCGGACGGTCGTCTGCTCCGTGGGGATCTGCCTCAAGAGTCAGCTTCGGTAACTGCACCAACGTCCTATAATGGACCAATGAATAGGAGCGGGCAGGGCCGGAAAGAGATGGAGGAGCGGTACGGGAAAGTCGACACGGGCGCGAAGACGATCGAGGTCCGGGGAGTCCGTTACCGCCTCCGCGAAGTCCTCGCTCGATGGATGATGGACGTGCCCGAGATCCTGACCCTGGAAGGAGGGACGCTCGGGGAGGACCGCCACTGGATCCGGTTTATCGACAAGGACGACCGGACCTACGTGGTTTTCGAGTTCAACGGGGATTTCGACATCCTCTCGGAGATGCGCGTGGACAGCCTCGAATGGGAAGGCGAGGATTTCTTCGGGTCCCGCTGGAGGTAGGCGAGGAGAAGACAATGTAATCATTCTTGCGTCCCGGATTTTGCCAATGCCTATAAGGAAAACGGGTGATGCTTGCTCCATCTCAGCTTAATGTACTGACCGAAGGGGACGAAACCTCACTCACCGATAACCTTGACCAACACCCGCTTGCGCCACCCCCCGTCGAACTCGCCGTAAAAGATCTTCTCCCACGGACCGAAGTCGAGCTTGCCACCCGTGACCGCCACTACCACCTCGCGCCCCATCACCTGACGCTTGAGGTGCGCGTCCCGTCTTGAAGCATGGATTGCTCCGTGTGTCCCCAAACGAATTGGATCCTGTCTTCTGTCAACTTTCTTGCCGAAACATCCACTATGATGATAACCACCTTTGTGATATAGGTGGTCTCGAAATCCGGGCAGGAGTAGGACCTCACGCCGAACCATTTTCCTGAAATATGGAAGCGGGCATTAAGGGCATTCAGGTCGAGGCCTTTTATATCGATCCCGAACTTCATCAGTAACGATGCGATGTTTTTCCTCAGGATCTTTTCGTACGGCAGCCCGATGAAATCCTTGAACGCACGGTTGCAACGATGGATATCACCGTTCTGCTCGGAGAGGATGATCATCTCACTCATGGAGTCAAGTGACAGCTGCCATTCCTTCTTGGCAGTTTCCACCCGCTGGAAAAGATTTCCCAGTTCCTCGTATCGAAGAGCAGATCGTGTTTCGGTAAGGCTTGCATCTTTATCGGGCATCGTTTCTTCCAAGGATTCCCGCATTTCCTCGCATCGGCGGAAAAGGAAGCTCGCTGTAGCGATCCCCAAGACCAGCAACAGGATGGCGAATTCTTCCACGTGATAATTTGGCAGGCTGTTCTTCCGTTCCCACTCTTCAATTCCGCCGAATAAGCCGAAAATTGCAGCAAACACGAACAGCAATATCGAACTGAAAGTCAGAATGATCAGGTTTTTCAGCTCAGTGGTGTAAGCAAGCAGGTTCCAAATTCCAGAAGCCCCACGACGTTTTTTTTCGCCAAGCTGGTTTTCAATGGGGGACATATTTCCAGCGCAGGAGCGGGATGTTTCTTGATCTGTCAGTCTCTCAGGCGACATTCCGGGGCCAGGTCATACGTTTAGATCCCCGCCGAGTTGCCCGAGGGGGAATTCGACGGCATCCGATCGGGTATCGACGGAAATATCCGTAGTTTCCGGAGTTTCCCGAACTACATCCATACTCTTTGCGATGCCGCTGTCTAGTCCGGTAGATGTCGCAAGCAGGACCCGGTTTCTTCCCTGTCGCTTCGATGCGTACAGGGCATCGTCGGCTGCCCGGAACAGTTCGATGGTGGACAGCCCGTGGGTCGGGAAGATCGCGAGCCCACCGCTGATGGTGATCCGAATCGGGACCTCGGTCCCGGGAATCGCGATATCGGTCGTGGATATCATTTCCCGCAGATGTTCCGCGAAGGAAGCCGCCTGGCCCTCGGTCGCCGATGTGATCAGCACAACGAATTCGTCGCCGCCATAGCGGCCTACAAGGTCGGAGCTGCGGGTGTTCCTCTTTACGAGTTCGGCCATTTTCTTGATGACGACGTCACCGGTATAATGGCCGTGCGTGTCATTGATCTTCTTGAATTCGTCGATGTCGAACATGAAGAGCGCCAGAGCTTGCCGATAGTTCTCCGTCCGCCGGATCTCGTTTTCGAACCGTTGCTGGAAATAGAGCCGGTTCGCCACCCCGGTGAGCTGATCCAACCACTTCCCATCCTTGCTCAGATCGAGGTGTGTGGCGTTCTGCAGCGCCATGGACAGGAGATCCGCCAGCATCGACATGTTGATCCGTTCCTCTTCCAGCGGGAAGGGGCAACCCGCGACCAC
>Ga0180085_1000621_pt1 | contig 12431 bp, 11 predicted proteins | sample EasRiv730_16_10D_FD_123013 | JGI IMG/M metagenome (GOLD analysis project Ga0180085, IMG submission 123013) | Soil microbial communities from meander-bound floodplain in the East River, Colorado, USA - East River metaG ERMLT730_16_10D | ecosystem: Environmental > Terrestrial > Soil > Floodplain ... | reverse complement strand
TCCTGGTAATCCTTGACCACCGGCTTGCCGGTACGCGCGTGCATTGGAAGAGCTACGCGCGTACCGGCAAGCCGGTGGTCAAGGATTACCAGGACGAATTCTTCGAGCGCCATGCGCTCATCCTCGACACCAGCACCGGGCGCGGCGAGGACGCCTGCTTCGAAGAAGCGGTGGCGCTCGCCGCGTCGTTCGTGTACGCGATCGACACGCGCGAATGCCTGCTCGACCTGCTCTTGGTCGGCGGCGAGGTGCGCACGTACACCGCGGGGCGCGGCCAGATGCGCGTCGAGCACATGCTGGAAGTGCTGGCCGGCGTGGCGCCCAGCCGGCCGGGCGAATTCGCGGCGCTCGCGCGCGCCGTGCTCGCGCAGCGCGCCGCTCTTTCGAGCTGCATCCTCGTGCTCCTCGGATGGGACGAGGCACGCCGCGGCCTGTACGAGGCGCTGGTACGCAGCGGGCTGGAAGTGCGCGCGCTCGTGGTTTCTGACGAAAAGATTCATTCTCCTCAAGCAATCGTGCTGCACCCCGGCGAGATCGAGGCCGGGCTGGCGGGTCTGAAATGAGGGCTGAAATGAAGCTGCCGCCGCTTCTCCTCGGCGCCGCGCTTGCGTTCTGGGGCTGGCGCTCGGGCAACTACGCCGCCGCCGCGGCGCTCGCGCTTCTCGCCGAGGCGCCGCACGTGGTGCGCACGCGTTTCGAATTCCGCCCCGCCGACCTTGCTCGCATCGCCGACCTCTGCGCGCTCGTCTTCGTCGGCCTGGTGGTGTGGCTCTTCGCCAGCCTCGAGGAGCCGCGCACGCAGCGCGCGGTGCTGACTTCGCTTCTGTGGCTGCCCGCGGTGCTCATGCCGGTCCTCGCCGCGCAGCGCTTCTCCGCGACCGAGCGCATCCCGCTGAGCGCGCTTTTCCGCTACCTGCGCAAGGCGCGCGCGCGCGACCCCTCGATCCCCGACCCGCCGGTCGACCTGAGCGCGGTGTATTTCGCGATCTGCCTGCTCGCCGCCGGCATCCCGAACCAGCGCGACGCCTTGTTCTACGGCGGCGTCGTCCTGCTCGTCGCCTGGGCCATGGCGCCGCTGCGTGCCAGGCACAGTCCGATCGCGGCGTGGCTGGGAGTCGTGTGCCTCGCCGCGGCGACGGGCTATGCGGCGCAACTCGGGCTTGCGCGGCTGCAGTCGGCGCTGGACGACTGGGTGAGCGACTGGTTCGTCGCCGGCATGGCGGCCGATCCCTACCGCAGCACGACCGACCTCGGGTCGGTCGGGCGCCTGAAGCTCCTCGACGCCATCGTGCTGCGCGTCTACGCGGCCGAGCCGGACGCAGCGCGACTCAAGCTGCTTCACCGCGCAAGCTTCACGTCGCTCAACGGAACCACGTGGCTGGCGCGCTACGCGCCGATGGCGCCGCTCGAGGCCGAGCCCGACGGCACGAGCTGGCGGCTCGCCGCCGGCGCCCCGGCACGATCGGCGCGCATCGTCACGCGGCTCGAGCACGGCAAGGCGCTGCTCGCGCTGCCGCCCGGCACGCTGCGCGTATCGTCGCTGCCCGCGCTCGCCGTTCGGCGCAACGCCTTCGGCGCGACCCAGGTCGAGCTCGGCGGCGGCGAATGGTCACCCTACGTCGCGGAGACCGGGAGCGAGATCGTCGACTACGCCGCGCCGCGCGCCGAAGACACGGCGCTGCCCGACTCCGAGCGCTCCGAGTTCGAGCCGTTGGCCGCGCAGCTCGGTCTGAAGGGCCTCGCGCAAGCGGAAATCCTGCGCCGCACCCGCGAGCACTTCGCTACTTTCGCCTATTCGACGTATCGCGAGGCGCCGGTCGCGCCGGGGTCGAGCGCGCTCGGCGACTTCCTGCGGCGCTCGAAGAGCGGGCACTGCGAGTACTTCGCCGCCGCCACCACGCTGCTCCTGCGCGCGGCGGGCATCCCCGCACGCTATGCCACCGGCTTTGCGATGCACGAATACAGCGAGCTCGAAGGCGCGTACGTAGTGCGCGCGCGCCATGCGCACGCCTGGACCCGCGCCCATGTCGACGGGCGCTGGATGGACGTCGACACGACGCCGCCTTCCTGGTTCGAGGCCGAGGAGAGCCTCGCGCCCGCGTGGCAGGGCCTGGCGGACTTCCTGCGCTGGGCGGGCTTCCGCTGGTCGCAGCGCGGCGCCATCGAGGGCGGCGTCGCCTGGTATGCCGCGGCGGCGGCGCTTCTCGCGCTCTTCGCCTGGCGCTTCTCGCGCGCGCGGCGCGCGGCGCGCAAGGCCAGCCCTGCGGCGCCGGCGGCGCGCAGCTTTCCCGGCGCGGACTCTGAGTTCTACGCCGTCGAGCGTGCTCTCACGCGGCGCGGAATATCGCCGGCGGCGCTTGACGGTGCCGCGCGCTCTTCGTTCGAGCGCGTGCTGCGCCTGCATCGGCGCTACCGCTTCGATCCGCAGGGTCTGGGGAGCGCCGAGCGCGAGGAGCTGCGCAGCGACTGCCTCGCCCTCGCGCGCGCGCTCGATTAGAATCAGCCATGGGTACCGTCGTTGCTCTCGGGGGGCAGGTGGGCGGCGCGAAGCTCGCCGACGGGCTGTATCGCCTGCGCGGGCGCGACCTCGCGCTCATCGTCAATACCGGCGATGACTACGAGCACCTCGGGCTCGCGTTCTCGCCCGATCTCGATACCGCGCTCTATGCGCTCGCCGGCATCGCCGCTGCGGCCGCGGGCTGGGAGCCCGAGTCCGAGAGCCACGCCCTGCACGGCATGCTGAAGACGCTCGGCGGGCCGGAGCAGCCGCTCCTCGGCGACAAATCGCTGGCCGCGCCGCTGCTGCGCACGCAGGGCCTCGCTTCGGGCCGCCGTCTCACCGAGATCACGCTCGATTTCTGCCGCCACCTCGGCATCGCCGCCCGCGTGCTGCCGATGAGCGACGACCCGGTGCGCACGCACGTCCTCACCGACGACGGCGCGATCCCGTTCCCGGAGTATTTCGGCCAGCTCGGCTGCGAGCCGCGCGCGCGCGGCCTCGAATACGCCGGCGCCGACCAGGCGCGCATCCCCGACGAAGTGCTCGATGCGCTGCACGCCGCCGATCTGGAGGCCGTGGTCATCTGCCCGGCGAATCCGTATCACGTGATCGGACCGATCCTCGAGATCAGCGGGATGCGCGAGCTCCTGCGCAAGCGCGGCGCGCCCGTCATCGCGGTCACGCCGATCGTCGGCGGCAAGGCGCTGAAGGGGTCCGCCGGCAAGATGATGCGCGAGCTCGGCAAGGAGCCTTCGCCGCGCGCGGTGGCCGGCCAATACCTGCGGCTCATCGACGGCTTCGTCATCGACCGCGAGGACATCCATCTCGTCGAAAGCGTGCGTTCGCTCGGCATCCAGGTGCACGCCGCCCCGACCGTGATGCGCTCGGTCGACGATCGCGTCGCGCTGGCGCGCACCGTGCTCGATTTCGCGCGCACCGTACGCGAGATCCGGGCGCTCGAAGTCGAATGAAGGGCCTGATCGCCGTTGCATTGGCGCTCGCGGCTTTTCCGGTACTGTCTCAGGAACAGGAAATCCAGCGCGCGCTGATCCAGCGCGACCAGCAATCGGCCGAGTTCGCCGCCCGGGTGCGCGGCGCCGATACCACGCGCCTGGAGCAGCTCCACGCCGAGCAGCTGCGCGACGCCGGCCGCGCGCTTCACCCCGACCCCGGCGTCGCGCGGGAGCTGCGGCCCTACGAAAGGCAGCGCATGGCCGGCGAGCGCGAGCTCAGGCTGCCTCCCCCGGTCGTGCTCACCCGGCCGGCCCCCGAGAACGAATCGCGGCCGCTAACGCTCCCAAGCCGGCCGCGCACGCTCGTCGATCCCATACCGGCGCAAGGCCTCGGGTACTAGGCTCGCGTCGATCGCCGCCAGCGCGGCGATGGCGATGTGGCGCGAGTCGACCTCGAAGAAGTCGCGTAGCCGCTCGCGCGTGTCGCTGCGGCCGAAGCCGTCGGTGCCGAGCGCCACATAGGGTTTCGATACGTAGGGGCGAATCAGGTCGGCGACCGCGGCTACGTAATCGCTCGCGGCGATCACCGGGCCTTGCGCTTTCCCGAGGCACTGCTCGACCCAGCTTTCGGCTTTCTTCCCAAATCTTCTTGCGCGTTCGGCCCGCATGCCCTCGCGCCGCAGCTCGGTGAACGAGGTCACGCTCCAGACCGCCGCGGGGACGTTCCAGTCTTTTTCGAGCAGCTCGGCCGCGGCGATGACTTCGCGGAGGATCGGGCCGCTGCCAAGCAACTGCACTTTGGCCTTTTCATTCCTTTTGAAGAGGTACATCCCGCGGAGAATGCCTTCGCGCGTCCCCTCCGGCATCGCCGGATGCGGGTAGTTCTCGTTCGCCACGGTGAGGTAGTAGAAGACGTCCTCCTGCGCTTCCAGCATGCGGCGCGCGCCGTCCTCCACGATCGCGGCGAGCTCGTAGCCGAAGCACGGGTCGTAGGCGCGGCAGTTCGGGATCGTCGCCGCGATCAGGTGCGAGGAACCGTCCTGGTGCTGGAGGCCTTCGCCCGCGAGCGTGGTGCGCCCCGCGGTGCCGCCGACGAGGAAGCCGCGCGCGCGCGAATCCGCCGCGGCCCAGATCAGGTCGCCGACGCGCTGGAAGCCGAAGATCGAGTAGTAGATGTAGAACGGCAGCATCGGCTGGCCGTGCGCCGAGTACGACGTGGCGGCGGCGAGCCACGACGAGAGCGCGCCGGCCTCGGTGATGCCCTCCTCCAGGATCTGGCCGTTCTTCGCTTCGCGGTAGTAGAGGAGCTCGTCGTGGTCCTCGGGCTCGTAGAGCTGGCCGACGGCCGAGTAGATGCCGACCTGGCGGAACAGCGTCTGCATGCCGAAGGTGCGCGCCTCGTCGGCGACGATCGGCACCACGCGCGGGCCGAGCTTCTCGTCCTTGAGGAGCTGCGACAGGAGCTGCACGAACACCATCGTGGTCGACTGGCTCCTTTCGGACGCAGTGAGCGAGGGCACGGCAAGCGCTTCCGCTTTTGTGCTCCTCTTGGGGACGAAACCGCCCAACGCCTGCCTTCGTGAAAGCAGATACTTGATCTCGGCACTCTCCGGACCGGGGTTGTAGAAGCGCAGCTGCGCCACGTCCTCGTCCGAAAGCGGCAGCGCGAAGCGGTCGCGGAACTCGCGCAGCGCCTCGTCGTCGAGCTTCTTCTGCTGGTGGGTGCCCATCTTGCCCTGGCCCCAGTGGCCCATGCCGTAGCCCTTCTTGGTCTTCGCCAGAATGACCGTGGGCTGGCCCTTGTGGCGCGCGGCCGCGTGGTACGCGGCGTAGATCTTGACCGGGTCGTGGCCGCCGCGGCGCAGCCGGTCGATGTCGTCGTCGCTCATGTCGGCGACGAGCTCGCGCAGCTCCGGGTACTTGTTGAAGAAGTACTCGCGATTGAAGCGGCCGTCGGTGGCGGCGTAGGTCTGGAACTCGCCGTCGACGGTCTCGTGCAGCCGCTTGAGGAGCACGCCGTCCTCGTCGCGCGCGAACAGGCGGTCCCAGTCCGACCCCCAGAGGAGCTTCACCACGTTCCAGCCGGCGCCGGCGAACAAGCCCTCCAGCTCCTGGACGATGGAGCCGTTGCCGCGCACCGGGCCGTCGAGCCGCTGCAGATTGCAGTTCACCACGAAGACCAGGTTGTCGAGGCCCTCGCGCGCGGCGAGCGAAAGCCCGGCGAGCGATTCGGGCTCGTCCATCTCGCCGTCGCCGGCGAAGGCCCAGACCTTCCTGCCGTGCGTTTCAAGAACCCCCCGGTGCTCCAGGTATCTCATGAAGTGGGCCTGGTAGATGGCGTTGATCGGGCCCAGGCCCATCGAGCCGGTGGGGAACTGCCAGAACTCCGGCATCAGGTACGGGTGGCAATAGGAAGACAGGCCTTTACCGCCGGTTTCGCGTCTGTAGTGGTTCAGGTGTTCTTCACTCAATCTTCCTTCCAGGAAAGCCCTCGAATACACCCCCGGCGCCGAGTGCGGCTGGAAGTACACCAGGTCGTATGGATGCCAGAAGTGGTTGAAGCCGACCTCGAAGAGATCCGCCGCCGAGGCGTAGCTCGCGATGTGGCCGCCGAGCTCCGGGTGCGCGCGGTTCGCGCGCACCACCATGGCGAGCGCGTTCCAGCGCACGATCGCCGAGATGCGGCTCTCGAGCTCGAGGTTTCCCGGGAATTGCGGCTGCTGCGCGAGCGCGATCGAGTTCTTGTAGGGCGTGTTGAGAACCGGCGGCAGCGGCACGCGCCGCACCCGCGCGTGGTCGAGGAGCTTGCGCAGGAGAAAGGTGGCGCGCTCCCGGCCTTCGGCTTCGACGAGCGCATCGAAGGCCTCGAGCCACTCGCGGGTTTCGGCGGGGTCGGCGTCCGGCGGGTTCACCCGCCAGAACGCGGAGGAAACGATATCGGCGAGATCGGTCATCCGGGCATGGTAGCCCGGCGGCCAAGCAAGTTGGATACCCGCGGGCGCGCCGCTTTCCGGACCATGCCGGAGGGCCGAAAAACGGTGCTATGATTTGCGCCGCAGGATGCTTTTCAAGCAGCGAAATTGCCGACCCTTCACCGCCGCCTCCAGTGCAGCGCTCGTAGCGGCAGTCAGTTCCCCCTCTTGATTCTTCGTGCCCGGCTTCGTCGCGCCCGGCTTCGTCGCGGCTTTTCGTAGAGGTAACTAGTAATGGCAACCGGTACCGTAAAGTGGTTCAACGATTCCAAAGGCTTCGGCTTCATCACCCCGAGCGAGGGCGGCGAGGACCTGTTCGCGCATCACACCGCGATCCAGATGTCCGGCTTCAAGACCCTGAAGGAAGGCCAGAAGGTCGAGTTCGAGGTGAAGCGCGGGCCCAAGGGACTGCAGGCGCACAACATCAAGCCCCTGTAAGAACCCCCGGCACAAGAGAAAAAGCCCGCGCGAGCGGGCTTTTTCGTTTAGGGGTTGACGCTACACACGTATGCACGCGCTAATGGAACAGCTCTTGGATGTTGTCGGAGAGGATGAAGACCATCCGCTTGCCGACTTGCTCGACGTTATTGGCGTGCTTGATGGAGCAGCATGGTCTAAAGCAGTCCGACCTACGAAGCGAGATCGGAACACAAGGCGTAGTGTCGCAGATACTGTCCGGCAACCGCCAAATCAACGTTCGTCAAGCGAAGGCGCTAGCCAAGAGATTTGGTGTTTCCCCAGCCGTTTTTCTTTAGAGCGTCAAGAGATCTAGGGGCAGCCGCCGGCAGGTTTCTCGGGCATGCAGTTGCCGAGGGAGGCCGGCGCGTTGGTGACGACGACGCCGGGCCATGGTGGCGGTGCACAAGCAGTGAGAAGAAGACCGACGGCCAGAAGGGCGAAAAATTTCATTCGAGTGGTGCCGGTTGTCCGAATCGAACGGACGACCTACCGCTTACAAGGCGGTTGCTCTACCCCTGAGCTAAACCGGCTGAGGGGGGAATTATCCGCTTCCTTACTTGATGCGGCGCAATGTCGGCTTGCCGCCGCCGGAGGGCTTCTTCGGATCGGGCGGCGGCGCGGGAAGCGCTGTCGGGGGCTTTGCGGTGGTGGGAACAGCCTCGGATTCGCCCTTCGCCTGCACGCTCGGCTTCGCGCCCTCGGTATCGAAGGTCATGCCGTGGCCGGTCTCGCGCGCGTAGAGCGCGTAGATATTCGCGATGGGGAGCGAGATCTGGCGTGCAACGCCGCCGAAGCGGGCGGAGAACTCCACCAGCTCGTTGCCCATCTGCAGCTTGTGGACCGCGTTCGGGCTGATGTTGAGGGTGATCTCGCCGCCCTTGACGTACTCGGCCGGGACCTGGGTCTTCGAGTCGACCTTGACCGCGAGGTGCGGCGTATAGCCGTTGTCCACGCACCATTCGAACAGGGCGCGCAGCAGGTACGGCTTGGTCGAGATCTCCGCCATCGACTCTACTTTCGCATCACCTTCTCTGAAGGGGTGAGGGCTTCGATGAACGCGGGGCGGGAGAAAATCCGCTCGGCGTACTTCATCAGCGGCGCGGCAGTCTTGCCGAGCTTGATGCCGTAATGGTCCAGGCGCCACAGGAGCGGCGCGATCGCCACGTCGAGCATGGTGAAGTCGTCGCCCAGCATGTGCTTGGTCTTGGTGAACACCGGCGCGAGCTCGATCAGCCGGTCGGTGACATGCTGGCGCGAGCGCTCGACCTGCTTCTCCTTGCCGGACTCGAGCGCCTCGATCTGCGAGAACAGCTCCACCTCCATGTTGAAGAGCATGAGGCGCGCCCGGGCGCGCATCACCGGATCGGCGGGCATCAGCTGCGGGTGCGGAAAGCGCTCGTCGATGTACTCGTTGATGATGTTGGACTCGTACAGGATGAGGTCGCGCTCGACCAGCACCGGCAGCCGGTTGTACGGGTTCATCACCGCGATGTCCTCGGGCTTGTTGTACAGGTCGACGTCGATGACCTGGAAATCCATGCCCTTCTCGTAGAGCACGAAGCGGCAGCGGTGGCTGAAAGGGCACGTGGTGCCCGAATAAAGTTGCATCATGATCTTGGTTCCTGCTGAAAGAAAACCTGCTGCTCTACTTCACGTCCTTCCAGAATTCCTTCTTCAACCAGTAGGTGAGCGGGAACAGCACGCCGAGCAGCACGAACAGCACCGCGATGCCGATCGCCTTGCGGCTGACCGCCGCCGGCTCGCCGACGTGGACCAGGAAATTCACCAGGTCCCTCACCGTGGCGTCGTACTGCGTCGGCGACAGCGAGCCCTTGGAGATCTCGGTGAGCCTGCGCTCCTTCTCGTCCCAGCCGCGCTCGCCTTGCAGCGACCACAGCGCATGCGGCATGGCGACGTTGCGAAACACCGCGTTGTTCCATCCGGTGACGGTCTTGGGGTCCCGGTAGAACGTGCGCAGGTAGGTGTAGAGCCAGTCGGCGCCGCGCGAGCGCGCCACCACCGACAGGTCCGGCGGCGCGACGCCGAACCAGGCCTTCGCTTCCTTGGGGTCCTGCACCGCCTTGATCGGCTCGCCGACCTTGTCCGCGGTGAAGAGCAGGTGCTCCCTGATCTGCGCTTCGTTCAGGCCGATGTCGGTGAAGCCCCTGTAGCGCATGAACTGCAGCCCGTGACAGCCGAGGCAGTAGTTGACGTACGTGCGCGCCCCCGCTTGCAGGCTGACGACGTCGCGCGGATCGTGCGGCGATTTATCGAGCCTGTACCCCACGGCAGCGAGCGCCGCAAACGGGAAAAACAGCACGACTAGAAAGATCCTGTTCATACCGTTACCCGCTCGGGCACCGGCAGCACCCGGTCGCGCGCCGTGTACCACGGCATCAGGATGAAGAACAGGAAGTAGACGACGGTGCAAACACGCGCCGCCCAGGTGGCGATGTCCTTGGTGTCCAGGATGTACCTGCCGACGAAAGAATCCTCGCCCACCGGGAACTGTCCCCACACCGTCGTGGGCTCGATGCCGAGGTAGCCGAGGATCACGAACACCACCACGAAGGCCGCGAGCCAGCTCTTGTAGAGCGGGCCGCGGTAGCGGATCGACTTCACCGGGCTGCGGTCGATCCACGGCAGGAAGAAAAAGATCATTACCGCGACGCCCATGGCGAGCACGCCCGGGAACTGCGAATTGAAGAGCGGCGGCACGGCGCGCAGGATCGAGTAGTAGGGCGTGAAGTACCACACCGGGGCGATGTGCTCCGGCGTCTTCAGCGGGTCGGCGGGAATGAAGTTGTTGTGCTCGAGGAAATAGCCGCCGACCTCGGGCGTGAAGAACATGATGAAGCAGAAGATGGCGAGAAAGACGACTGCGCCGACGAGGTCCTTGACCGTGTAATACGGGTGGAACGGAATGCCATCGAGCGGCCGGCCGTTCGCGTCCTTCAGCTTCTTGATCTCGACGCCGTCGGGGTTGTTCGAGCCCACGTCGTGCAGCGCGAGGAGGTGCGCCACCACCAGGCCGAGCAGCACGAGCGGCAGCGCGATCACGTGCAGCGCGAAGAAGCGGTTCAGCGTCGCGTCCGACACGACGTAGTCGCCGCGGATCCAGAGCGCGAGGTCGGGGCCGATGAAGGGCACGGTGCCGAACAGGTTCACGATGACCTGCGCGCCCCAGTAGGACATCTGCCCCCACGGCAGCAGGTAGCCGAAGAAGGCCTCGCCCATCAGGGTGAGGTAGATGAGCACGCCGAAGATCCACACCAGCTCGCGCGGCTCGCGGTACGACCCGTACAGCATGGCGCGGAACATGTGCAGGTACACCACGATGAAGAACGCCGACGCCCCCGTGGAGTGGATGTAGCGCAAGAGCCACCCGCCGGGCACGTCGCGCATGATGTACTCGACCGAGCCGAACGCCAGGCCGGCGTCGGGCTTGTAGTTCATCGTCAGGAAGATTCCCGAGACGATCTGGATCACCAGCACCAGCAGCGCGAGCGAGCCGAAGAAGTACCAGAAGTTGAAGTTCTTCGGCGCGTAGTACTCGGCGGCGTGGATCTTCCACTGCTCCGCCACCGAAGGCATGCGCGCGTCGAACCACCCCCACAGCGCCTGAAGACGCGATGCCATGGCTTATGCCCCCTTGGTTTCCTGGTCTTCGCCGATGAGCAGCGTGGTGTCGCTGAGGAACGTGTACGGCGGCACCGTCAGGTTCGTCGGTGCCGGGGCGCCGCGGAACACGCGGCCGGCGTAGTCGAACTTGGAGCCGTGGCACGGGCAATAGAACCCGCCGGCCCAGTCGCCGCCCATCTCCGCCTTCGCCTCGGCGCTCTTCAGCTGCGGCGAGCAGCCAAGGTGCGTGCACACGCCCTCCATCACCATCAGCTCCGGCTTTGCCGAGCGGTATTCGTTCTCTGCGTATTTCGGCTGCTCGGAAGCCTTCGAGGCCGGATCGGTCAGCCGCGGCGTCACCGCCTTGAGCGATTCGAGCATCTCCTTGGTGCGCCGGATCACCCAGACCGGCTTGCCGCGCCACTCGATGATCGCGAGCTCGCCGGGCGCAAGCCTCGAGATGTCGGCCTCGACCGGCGCGCCGGCCGCCTTGGCGCGATCCGAAGGCCACATGCTGGCGACGAAAGGAACCGCGGCGCCGACTCCTGCCACGCCGCCGACGACCGAGGTCGCGACCACCAGATTGCGCCGCGTCTTGTTGACTTTTATTTCTTCATTCATGGAGATGGAGTTGTTATGGGATAAGAGGCAGAGGGGCGCAAAAGTGTGCGATTCTAGCGACGCCCCTCTCAAATGTCCACGTTTTCCCCTGTAAACGATTGGATTTGCAAGGGAATTTTGTATACTAGGTTTCTTCCGAATGGTTCGCCTCTGGCTTATTTTCGCGCAGGCTGCGACTGTCGCCGTCGCGGTGCTGTTCGTCGTCTCGACCTTCCGCCCCGAGTGGCTGCCGGCGCGCGTCAGCTCGCAGGTCGCGGTGCTGCAGCAGGCGCCGACCACCGGGCCGCTGCCGCAGGCGGCGCGCATCGGCTCCTTCCACGACGCGGTGCAGCGCGCGACGCCTTCGGTGGTGAACATCTCCACCTCGAAGGAGATCCGCTCGCCGCGCCATCCGCTGCTCAACGACCCGATCTTCCGGCGCTTCTTCGGCGAGCAGCTGCCCGACGAGGCGCAGCGCGCCACCAGCCTCGGCTCCGGCGTGATCGTCAGCACCGGCGGCTACATCCTCACCAATCATCACGTGGTCGAGGCGGCCGACGAGATCGAGGTCGGGCTGCACGACGGGCGCAAGCTGCTCGCCAAGGTGGTCGGCAACGATCCCGACACCGACCTCGCGGTGCTGCGGGTGACCGCGGACGGCCTGCCCGCGATCACCTTCGGCTCTTCGGAGGCATTGCGCGTCGGCGACGTGGTGCTCGCGATCGGCAATCCCTTTTACCTCGGCCACACCGTGACCAGCGGCATCGTGTCGGCGCTCGGCCGCTCGGGCCTCGGCATCAGCACCTTCGAGAACCTGATCCAGACCGACGCCGCGATCAACCCCGGCAACTCGGGCGGTGCCCTGGTGGACGCCGGCGGCAACCTGGTGGGCATCAATACCGCGATCTACTCGCGCACCGGCGGCTCGATGGGCATCGGCTTCGCCATCCCGGTCTCCACTGCGAAGATGGTGCTCGAGCAGATCATCAAGACCGGCGGCGTCGCGCGCGGCTGGATCGGCGTCGAGCTGCAGGAGATCTCGCCCGCGCTCGCCGAGTCGTTCAAGCTCGGCAACCAGCGCGGCGCGCTGATCGCCGGCGTGCTGCGCGGCGGGCCGGCCGACAAGGCGGGCATCAAGCCCGGCGACGTGGTGGTCGAGATCCAGGGCAAACCGGTCGCCGATCCCACCGCGATGCTCAACATGATCGCCGCGCTGGCGCCCGGCTCGCCGGCGAAGATGAAGCTCAAGCGCCAGGGCCAGGACGTGGACGCGACCACCAACGTCGGCCGCCGGCCCAAGCCGCAGCCGCGCTCCGAGTAGTTTTT
>Ga0180085_1000620_pt1 | contig 12432 bp, 6 predicted proteins | sample EasRiv730_16_10D_FD_123013 | JGI IMG/M metagenome (GOLD analysis project Ga0180085, IMG submission 123013) | Soil microbial communities from meander-bound floodplain in the East River, Colorado, USA - East River metaG ERMLT730_16_10D | ecosystem: Environmental > Terrestrial > Soil > Floodplain ... | reverse complement strand
TTGTTGAAGTCGGCGATGAACAGATTGCCGTCCACATCCACCGCCACACCCGGCGCGCCACCCAACTGGGCGGAGGTTGCCGGGCCGCCGTCTCCGCTGAAACCAGCCGTGCCGGTGCCCGCTACGGTGGTGATCACCCTGTCTGGGTAGACCTTCCGGATGCGGCTGGAGTAGGGGTCGGCGATGAACAGATTGCCCGCTCCATCTACAGCGAGACCGGCGGGGGACCCCAACTGGGCGGCAGCGGCGGGCCCGCCGTCTCCACTGAAGCCTTCTTCTCCAGTGCCCGCCAGCGTGTTAATCATTCCTTGAGGAGTAACAATGCGGATGCGGTGGTTTCCAGTATCGGCAATGAACAGATTGCCCGTCCCATCCACTGCGACACCGGCCGGATACCCCAACCGGGCAGCAGTGGCGGGCCCTCCATCTCCACTGAAGCCTGCGTCTCCACTACCCGCTACCGTGCTGATGACACCGTCTGGTGTGATCTTGCGAATGCGGCTATTGCCCCTGTCGGCAATGAACAGATTGCCGGCCCGGTCCATCGCCAGATGGCGCGGGTCGCTGAGCTGGGCAGATGTGGCGGGGCCGCCGTCTCCACTGAAGCCCTCTATTCCGGTTCCAGCAATCACAGTCAACGTACCATCTACAGCTACACGGTAGATTCTGTCGGAACTGGCGAAATAGAAGCGGGCTTCTTGGGACTCTGGGTCGCCGCCGACGGTGTCCGTAATAACGGAGCTGGGAAAACCGATGGCTTGAGTGGTCGCTGGCGCACTGCTGTCAGGCAAGGCACGCCCAAGGCCTGCGTAAGTCGTGATCGTTGGAGACTGAGCGAGGCCGCTCAAATCGAACCCAACGAGCAATACGAGTGACAAAGCAATGTTGTTGAATCCGCTCACGGACAAGACCCTCCTAATTAAGCACTGGTGTTGGTAATTACGGTGACGTATCGCAGAGCGAACCAGACAGCAGGTCGCCGTCTGGGGCCATCGTGGAAGAGAAGGTTAGGCCTGACAGCTCAGTGAAGTCATAACCTTGTCGTAAATGTGCGGTAACATTTCGGTAATATAATGAAGGCAGAAAACAATGGTGATGGACAAAACGGCAGCGATCACAACATCTACGCTGAGTGAACGTGCTGTCAGCCCTTCGATGCGATTGCCTAAATCGCCAGTGGCGGAGAGAGGACCAACGCCCAGTAAACCCAACACTCCGGCATTCGGAGCATCTTTGTGTCACTCCTCGGATGATCATCCTGCAACTGAGTGACTACGGTTGCTCAGTCTTGCCGACTTCAGTCAGTACGCTTGCGATGAAACTAAGCAACTCGTCGAGCGAGTGGAATCGCGTTGCTTTGTAGGATGCAACATGCTCAACCCTGCCCGTGAATTGTCCCGCCTCAATATCGGTCTCAGGTCGAAACTGGATGACGAAAGCCGCGCTGTATTGCCATTTCTCCATACAGAGCGGACAATAGCCCGGCCACGCGCTGAAAGTCTTAAACTTGCCGTAAAACTTTGGTAACGTTTGGTCACTAGGAGTGAGAACCTGATAGTCTTCGATCACTTTTGCCTGGACTTAGCCAACGAGTGCCTGTGGCGAAGCTCACGACCAATTAAGCTCAGACCCAAAGCCTTCGCAGTACTCAATCATCTCCTCGCGCGGCCGCGCCAGCTCGTCACCAAAGAAGAACTTCTCAACGCCGTCTGGCCAGAAACCTTTGTCGGCGACGCCGTCCTCAAAGTCGTCATTCGTGAGCTCCGCGAGGCTCTCGGTGATGATCCAAAGTCTCCTCGCTTCATTGAAACAGCACATCGTCGAGGCTATCGCTTTATCGGTCAGATCGCAGAGAGCGGCCAGACGCTGGCAAACGATCAGGAGATCAGGAGCAATAAAGCTGTTTCGAGTTCACTGCTGCGTGCCGCGGATTCTCCTCAGGGAGTTGTCGGACGCGACGAAGCACTGTCGCAGATGCGAAGCTGGTTTGAGAAGATGCTTGGAGGAGAACGTCAGATCGTATTTGTTACGGGAGAAGCAGGCATTGGCAAGACCGCTCTGGTGGACACGTTCACGCAGAGCATAGCTTCGGATCGGAGCATCCGGATAGGTCGAGGGCAGTGTCTGGAGCAGTATGGGACGGGTGAAGCTTACCTGCCGGTTCTTGAAGCTATCGGGCGGTTGTGTAGAGAGCGGGGACAGGTTGTCGATCTGCTGCGCGCTCACGCGCCGCTGTGGCTACTGCAAATGCCTTCTCTGGTGAGCGCTTCCGATCGCGAGTTGCTGAGTCGAGAGGTGTCCGGAGCGACACGCGAGCGAATGCTGCGAGAGATGGGCGAGGCTCTGGAGGCGCTGACCTCAGACCTGCCACTGGTGCTAATACTGGAAGACCTTCACTGGAGCGACTACTCGACACTGGACCTGATCTCCTACCTGGCAAGGCAGCGTCAGGCCGCGCAGCTGATGTTGATTGGGACTTACCGGAATGTGGAGTTGATTGTAAGTGGGCATCCGCTCAGGGCAGTCAAGCAGGAGTTGCTGGCCAAGCAGCAATGTGAGGAGTTGCCGCTGGAGTACCTCAGCGAGAATGCCATTGCCGAATATCTTTCTGCTAGATTTCCCGCCAATCGATTTCCAGCAGAGCTTGCGGGGTTGATCCACGAACGAACAGAGGGAAACCCACTGTTTATGGTGAACGCGGTCGACTACCTTGTGGCCGAGGGGTTGATTGCTGAGTCCGAAGAGGCTTGGGAATTGGTCGTAGAGATCGAGAACGTCGAGGTGGGGGTACCCGACAGCATCAAGCAGATGATCGAGAAGCAGGTCGATCATCTCGATGCAGACGAGCAGCGAACACTGGAAGCAGCCAGCGTGGCAGGAGCGGAGTTTTCAACGCTCGTGGTGGTGGCTGGATTGAGGGAGGATCAAGCGGTTGTAGAAGCGAGGTGTCATGAACTGGCTCGACAACGTCAGTTTATTCAGGATTGTGGTGTTGAGGAACTACCAAATGGAGAAGCGGTGACGCGGTACGGGTTCATACACGCTTTGTATCAGAACGTGCTGTATGAGCGGGTGTCAACATCCCGGAGTGTCCAACTGCACCGACAGATAGGAGAACGAGTCGAGGAGATCTATGGGGACCGCGCCAGTGAAATTGCGGCAGAGCTCGCTATGCACTTTGAGCGAGGCCGGGACTACGAGCGGGCGACAAAGTATCTTCAGCAGGCAGCGTCCGCAGCGCACCGCCTCTATGCGAACGAAGACGCCATCAACCTTCTTTCGCGCGGCCTGGCGCTGCTTGAGCAGCTGCCGCCGGGGGCGAAACGCGACGCGCAGGAGTTGAACCTCCAACTGGCGCTGGCGCCGCTCTATCGGATGACGAAAGGGTGGACATCACCTGAGACGGAGCAAGTCCTGGATCGTGCCATGGAGCTATGCGACAAGGTTGGGGACGATGCGCAGCGCGCGCAGGTTTTCTATGGCCTGGAGTCGTTGTACGTAGTGCAAGCCAGGCTTGAGAAAGTGCAACTGGCCTCGGACGAGCTGCACAGGCTCTATCAGCGGATGCACGGCACGACACCGCCGTTGGAGGCCGAGATGATGATGACGGGCTCTCGGTTGCACCTCGGTCGGATCGTCGACGCGAACAATGAGTTTGAGCGCATGCTGGCAACCAAGGACCCGTCGCAGCTTCAGCGCATCATCGAGGAACAGGGCTGGAATTATGCGGTACACGGGCGCGCGTGGCATGCGCACGCGCTGTGGCTGCTGGGCTACCCGCACTCGGCGCTGCTCCGAGCAGAAGAAGCGGTGCGGATGGCGCGTGATCTGGGCCAGCCGTTCAACCAGGCCGTGGCGGCAACCTACCTGGCCTTGCTGCAACAGTTGTGTGCGGATGAAGACACAGCCAGAGCGAGCGCCGAGGAGGCGCTGGCGCTCACGACCGAGTACGAAGTGCCCTACTACCGTGCATGGTCGGCCATTCTGGTCAGCTATGCGCTGGCCTGCGAGCAGCCCGGGGCGCCGACAATCGCCAGCCTGCGTGAGTCGATCGCAGCTTTCAAAGCCAGTGGCGCCCGGCTGCGGTTGCCGTACTACTTCGGGCTGCAGGCGCTGGTGTGCGGACGAGGCGGGTGCGCCGAAGACGGGTTGGCGGCTGTCGACGAGGGTATGGCAGCATCACGGGCGCACAACGAGCGCTGGTGGGACGCCGAGCTGCACCGTGTGCGGGGCGAGCTGCTCCTTTCCGCCGGCGCGGACGCGGACGAGGCCGAAACGGCCTATATTCGTGCCATGGAGATTGCCCGCACCCAGCAGTCACGCTCGCTGGAGCTGCGCGCGGTGATGAGCGTGGCCCGCCTCTACCAAAAGCGGAGCAAACCGCAAGAGGCACGGGGTCTCCTCACACAAATCTACGACAAGTTCACCGAAGGATTCGATACGATGGACTTGCGTGAAGCGAAGGCACTGCTCGATGAGTTATCGTAGTCGAACGTTCTGATAAACTGCCCGACGCAGCTATATTTGTGTCGTTGCGGAGACAGATTCTCTTCGGGCAAAGGGCCATTCAGCGAGTTGTTATGTAGGATCCCTATGGACTGCCTCTGCCGACAAAGCTGGCATTCGATCGGGACCGAGCAGATGCGTTGATAGAAGCCTTCGACCAATCTTGGTGTGCTCATCGTAAGAAAGCAGCGCGGTCAAATCCGCATAAGTTTGGTCAGTTCCGGCGTTGTCAGACACCGGTCGAGGAAACCAAACTGGCCAGTGTCTTTCACCTCGCGTGCAGCGTCGAGCAGACTGGTCATCGCGGCGCGATAGAGTGAGGTCGCAAGGCTGATGCGTCTGACTCCGGCCGCCGCGAGTTCGCCCACGGAAAATGATTTTCCCTTGATTCCCACCATGAAATTAACTGGCTTCGCTACCGCCGCACAGACCGCGCCCACCGCGGCAAGGTCAGGCAGTCCGGGTGCGAACAGCACATCGGCTCCAGCTTTTTCGAAGGCTTGAAGGCGGCTGATGGTGTCCTCCAGGCTCGGAGCGGCGTAGAGGAAATTGTGCGCTCGCGCCGTCAGCATAAAGGGAAACGGGAGTGCGCGTGCTGCCTGCGCCGCTGCAGCGATCCGTTCGACAGCCAAGCCAACATCGTAAAGGGGGCTGTCTGGGTTGCCAGTCGCATCCTCAATCGTGCATCCAACCAGTCCCACCTCGGCCGCAAGCCGGATCGTTTCGGCCACAACTTCCGGCAGGTCGCCAAAGCCCTTTTCCAGATCGGCAGAGACGGGCAAATCCGTCGCGTCGACGATCGAACGCGCATGCACCAGCGCCTCATCTCGCGTCAGCCTGCCATCCCTTCGACCAAGGGCAGTGGCGGAGGCAGCGCTTGATGTGGCCAACGCCTGGAACCCAAGGCCAGCGAGCAGGCGTGCGGAGCCGACATCCCATGGGTTCGGAATTACGAAGGCACCAGGGCTGTCGTGAAGCGTGCGGAACCGAGCTGCCTTCTCGTTCTGGGTGGTACTCATAGAGTCACCTCGCGATCAAATTTCCACGATGATTCTGCTCCCTCGCAAGCAAAAGCTTCGTGGCGCCGTCAATCGCCGACGGGGCATTGAGCCAACGAGAAGCCCTGACATTGAAGACCGGCCGCCGACCGCGAGGCCGGCCCTTGGCGACGCGGCCGGAAGTATCGACGAGACACCGCTCGGGCCCACTTCTACAAATAGCCAACAACACCTCCGTGTGGTCTGATGGGTAGACACTACACCGCTTATGGCGGGTAGTCGCCGCGGAGACAAGTTCCGTTCGGGCAGCGGGGCTTTCACCGAGTTGTCATGCAGGGTCATTATGGATTGCCTCTGGCGAGAAGGCTGGCATTCGATCGGGACCGAGCAGGTGGGGCCTGAAGAAGCCGTAGTGGCCTTCGGTGGGCTTACTTGAACACGGGATAGAAGCGGCCCTGATGGTCGCCTCTATCCTTAGTGGTTAGGCGCCGCTCGGCTGCCGGGGGTCACCGTCCCAAGGCCTTGCGGATGCGCGCCAGGTGGTGCCAGCTGTGCCGTAGTGCGTGGTCCTCAATCACGAACTGCGCGGTCATAGGCGCGCCGAAGCTCAGCGAGAAGGGTGCCGCCCGGTCCAACTCGTCATCCGTGAACGCGCGCACTGCGTCGGCCGCTTCGCGACTGTTCCGTCGCAAGAGTTCGAGTGCGGCGGCCTTCGTTACCCCTGTCTGATCATGGGCATGCTTGGCATTTATCTGGGCGACAACCTCCCATGTGACGTCCGTAACAGCCTTGCCGCTGGCGATGGCTCGTGCGGCATCAATCTCAATAGGATACATGTTGGCGACATGGTGCACGATGACGCCCACCGAACGACGGTCTGTACTCGACACCGGTGTATGCCACTCGGTTTCCGAGAGTCCTTCAGCAAACGCAGCTAAACCGGCAGCACCTTCCTCGATGCGATCAGCTAGTGATTCAGCGCGACGACCCATGGAGCCTCCTGTTTTGTGAGTAGCGGTGGTCTGTGGCACGCTCAGTACACTCCCGCCACGAGTCGCGATAACCTCAAGGTATTCTGAGTCAACCTTGGTAGTATCGTCCACGGCTTTGCTATGTGCGGACCACAGGCTAACAAGTTCACTCCGCAGTTTCTCCTGCCCGCTCCCGTCGAGAGATGCGAAGGCACGCGACATTGGACCATAGTGGGTGCGGTAGAATTCCACGACCGCGTCCGGTGGGAACGGATAGTCAAAGCGATAAACCTGACGTGCAAGCTTCAGATCGGCGATCCCTTCACGTAGACGATCTCGAACAGTGGCCTCATCCCCCCACAGCACCGGTGCGGGCATGCCGGAGGGAGCGATATGCTTGGAAATCTCTTTAAACATTTGTCCGACGAACCCACCTGGTGTCCAATTTGCCATGGCAATCATGCCGCCTGGCCGGCACACTCGGGTGAGTTCGGCTGCGACGCGATCCGGACGAGGCGCGAACATCGCTCCGATCAAGCTGGTCACTGCGTCAAACTGGCCATCTTCATACGGCAGCGATTCGGCGTCCCCCTCTTCAAAGGTGACCGCAAGCCCTTCGGCGGCAGCGCGACCCCGGGCTTTCTCGAGCCAGTTCGTGGAAATATCACAACCAGTGACCTGAGCGCCCGCCCTAGCCGCAATCAGTGCGAGTTGCCCGGCGCCACAACCGACATCGAGCAGCCGGGTTCCACGTGTCACGCCAAGCCGCCGGAAAAACCGTTCCGCATCCTTCTGCATATAGCGGGAGAAAAGGTCGTAGTCTCCGGTCATCCAGGTCGTCCTCAGACGAATCTTGAGCTCATCGAAGCCTTTGTCAGTCTGTGTCTCTTTCACCATCGCATTCATGCTGGTTGTCTCCTTCCTTTGAGTTGTTGCGGGCCGCGCACTTCGCGACGAGTTCTACTATGGGGCAAGCAGGTCTTGAATACTTGATCGATCGTCCCGTATTCTTGGCATGGACGCCCAGTTCAGGTTAGGGTACTAGCGCCATGGACGTGATTTCCGAGGTTTTGAAAATCGTTAGGCTTGAGGGGGCGCTGTTTTTTAACGCAGAATTTTCTGCTCCCTGGTGTATCAGCGAGCCCCAATCGACAGTCAAAGCTCCCTATCTTTGCCCTGAAGCGGGACATCTGATCATTTATCACTTCCTGACCGAGGGTCGTGCCTATGCCAAGCTCCCGGATGGACGTCGGGAAGAGTTGACCGCCGGGGATATCGTCATTTTCCCGCACGGCGATCCTCACGTGTTGGGCAACGGCTTACCCGCAAAACCGGTGGACTCGATAAAAACGTTTTCGAAAACCTTAGCCGACGGGCTCAAGCTCGTCCGCTTTGGCGGCGGGGGCGAGATCACGCGGTTCGTGTGCGGATTCATGGCGTGCGAACCACGGCTGAGTGAGGTCTTTTTGGCTGGCCTGCCGAAGATCCTAAAAGTGCATGTCGCTAACGAACCGTCGGGCCAATGGCTCGCGAACTCCATCCGATTCTCGGTCGGGGAAGTGAACGGATCGAATGCGGGCAGCGGGTTGGTGCTCGCCAAGCTGTCTGAGGTGCTGTTCGTCGAGACGTTGCGGCGCTACATCAACTCGCTGCCTTCGGACCAGATCGGCTGGCTCGCCGGCGCACGCGACCCCATCATCGGCCAAGCTCTCGCTCTTCTCCACAAGGAGCCCGCAGATCCATGGACCCTCCCGAATCTGGCAAGGCACGTCGGTCTCTCACGGTCGCGGCTTGCTGAGCGCTTCCGCCATTTTCTAGGAGAGTCCCCGATCGCCTACCTGGCCCAATGGCGGCTGAAGCTCGGGGCGGAGATTCTTCAGTCGACCGATGACAGCGTCGCAGAAGTCGCAGCGGCGGTGGGCTATGGCTCAGAAGCGGCATTCAACCGCGCGTTCAAGCGCGAGTTTGATTGTCCTCCCGCGCAATTCCGTCGCAAACGTAAGGCCCCGCTGGCACAGCACGCTCAAGAGCGCCGCGGGCACGGCTGATCGCATCACCGAAATTCGAGTACTCAAGTGTCGTTTTTCGGCGTTCGCGGCACTGGCCCATGTCGGCCTCGCCCGCGCCTACGCCCTGTCCGGCGACACGGCCAAGGCTCGCAGCAAGTACCAAGACTTTTTCGTCCTTTGGAAGGATGCTGATCCTGACATTCCCATCCTCAAGCAAGCGAAGAGAGAGTACGCAAACCTATAGCTCTTAAGGCAATCTTTCCGAAGTTATCTCATTCGTTGTCCCAAGATACCTCATTACAAAACTAGGAGCAGGTCACACAGGCTGCTACGTCGCGGGGGTGGAAGATATCGGAAGCCACCGGACATGTAGTATGTAGAACGCCGTCGCAGGCTTCGCGAGCCTCGTCGCAATGCTTCTGAGGCTCCACAGAATCCTGATACGAGCGACAGTCTTGCGTCGCCGATTTTCAAGAAAGAGGTTGCTTGGGATCGCGAAGAGCAGGCGGGTTGCCACAGTCGCCGCTTGCTGAGCGCTTCCGCCATTTTCTCGGAGAGTTCCACAATGGCCTATCTCGCCCAATGGAAACTCAAGTTGGGGGCAGAGATTCTTCGAGTGTCGCAGAGGTCGCAGCGGCGGTGGGCAATGGCTCAGAGGCCACATTCAACCACTCACCATCTGCGAAAGCCAACTCAAGTTGACGCGTGACGGCGAAGCCGGAAACTGGGATAACATCGGCGGAAGAAATTCAGGTGTTTCGGAGGGAGATATCCATTGTGATCGAGTTGGCATCGAAACCACTAGGCCAAATAAGTTGTTGCAGCCTCGCGTGTTGAGCTTGCCGGCAGATCTCAACTGTCCAGTTTTTCTTGATTGATTTGTTAACTCTCAGAATTCTCTGATGAGTCCTATGTATGTTTAGGAGAAGCCTGTGTCCATGGTTTGTTCAAAGTGCAAGAAATCCTTGACCGTCAAGGAATCCATCTTAAAGACGCATCAATGTAGTCATACTAAATCCAGGTTCGCTCCCCGCATAATTCGACAAACGGGCGACTACGTAAAGACCCACTTCACGGAGTTGATCGCTGCTGAAATGCGCAAGACCGTCGCCTAGTGGGCGGGCAGTCCTAGCTAGTTGGACCGCTTCCCTTGCCATCCCCCTTCTTCGCCCGTTCTGCCCATGCCATGCTTCCAGGCGGGGAAAGTGGTTGTCGGGACAGCCGACTACACATTCCGCGTGCGAGCACTGCGATACAATCCGGGCCTTCTCGTATGAAATTTCAGGGTTTCGGGCCGGATCGGCAAGTCATGCAGCGCTACTCACGGCTGACTGTCGGAGAGCATCCTTTTCAATAATCTCTTCCTAGAACCAGAAGATCGACGCAACGTGGGCACGGTGCCGGCGCGAACAGAGAATCTAAATTGTGATTCCTATCAAGGACAGACCTGGTTAAGGAGCGATGCCCTACGCCGGCGTACGCGTTCTTCCGCCTTCGTCCTGCCGAATTTGGCTTTGACATTCAGAAGGTGGCAGGAAGAAGCCACTCTGTCGCGATTTGAAGATAACTCAGCAAACGACCTTGCCGTTTGCTTTCAGGCTCACAAATCAAGACCCCGGAAGTAAGGGCGCGAGGTTGGTCTGGGGATGCCGTGTTCCATTGAACAGGAACTGACAAGGAAGGGGTGGGTTGAAGCCATTCGGCTAGGCGCGGCTTAACTTGATGCATGCCTGAAGCTAGGAGCATCTGGGTCCACGAGGCCTGAGAGGAAACCTGAAACCCTGATCGCCAGCTCTGCCCGGGAAAATAGGGACGTGCCAGGGTGAATGAAAGGTTTGCCTGGCTGAGTGCTGAAAGGGAAAGCCCAAAGAGGGGGCTCGTGAGGTTGAACGCAACGAGGTGAGTAGGAAGCTCAAGATAGGACGGCCCCCAGCCCGGAAGACGTGAGCCTATCGAGAACCAGGCGCCGTGCGAGAACCCACGCCACGCGGGTGCGCCCAGGAACCAACGTCCTCTGTCCCTCTCACGGACTGCAATCACAACGTCGACCGTGTGTTGGGCCGAATCTGGTTGGACTGCCACATCGAACTCACTGAGAGGATAGATGAGCCCGGTCAGATTCAAGCGACTGAGACTTCGCCGCAAAAGACCTCGGTCAAACCATTCACCCTCTGAAAGCAGCAGCATCTTCCGCAACGTCAGGTCACTGAACTGATGATTACCGCGAAATTCGATACTCCGCACCCGATAAGGGGAACCCGCCTGGGTCTGAGCAGAGACTGAGACCGTCTGCTGAGTCCAGGGTTGTCCATTCTGAAACGCTGGGTAAACATGCAGGTGAGCTTCGAAGTCAGAAATCCCGCTGCGTTCCGCTTGAGCACGCTTCTCCAGGAGGCAGCGGCATAAGTCTTTCAGCGGAGGTTGACTTTGGGGAATCTCAAGCCGGGCAGGCGTGGGGCCGTTAGAGATCTGAAGCCTCTCGAGTCGGTAGGGTGGACCCGGCAGAACACGGATGGAGATCGAAGCAAGGTTTTTTTCAAATCCAATCCCCTCCACCGTCACAGTGGCGTCCAGATAACCTTGGGAAATGTAGTGGGAGCGCAGACTCTGCAGAGCAAGATTCAGAGTTTCTTGATTCAACGCAGGACGCAGCTTCCAACCCTTCCACACTCTTGGTATGCCGGGCAACAGCCTCCGAGCTTGGATGCCACGAAGGATTCTCGCAACTTGGCGGGAGTCTTCGTGACTCAGGCTGGAGACTTCCACTGTGTCGACAACGTAACGCCTTCCTTGGTTCACGTGGAACAAAACGTCTGCCTGGCGAACGCCGACCGGAGTCAGCTCGAAGTGCACGGTCGCCTCTCGGTGGCCCGAGTCCTTCAGCTTTTCCTCGAAGGTCTTGGCCAAGCGTTCTACAACAACCCTATCGATGAGAGTTCCTGAAGGGACTGGGTTAGGGAGCTCAAAGTTACGAGGTTTGAAACGGACTCGCCGGAGCAAGTAGCGCGTCCGTTCGGTCAACTGAAACCGCACGACACATCCTTCTGGAACTGACTCCCTCTCCACTCGAATATCATCAAACCATCCGGTCGCCCAAAGCCGCTTTACGTCACGGGCAACCCGGCTGCGCTCAAGCAGTTCTCCGGCCTTCGTCTCGAGTTGTAAGGGTCGTGCGGTGCCGCTGACCGTGACCGTCTGAATGAGCCCAGGCTGGCCAGTGGCATGAACCTGATCAGCAAGGCACACCGCGAAAAGCAGGGCGGTTCGCCAGGGGGCAGGATGGTAAGTAGCTGATTGCCGCGGCGGTTTGACTCTCATGCGTCGACTGAACATCGCCTAGATCGATAGTGCTCGGGAAAGGCTAACAGAAGTGTGCTTAAGACATTCACTTTGATTGCATTACTTGAACGCAGGTTGTCTGTGCCGGCGAGGGAAGCCTTTTTGGTCCAGACTGAACTGCGGATTACCCTGGCCGGTCGTAGTACACGCTGACCAACTCGACGGATCGAGGCCGAACGAAAATCAGTCACCAGACTTAGCGTAGAGTTGACGGTGAAAGGTTGTCGTGACAGATGTGGGCTAAGACCATCTTTGGCGGCCGTTCTTGGTTGCCGGTTACTGGAGATCCATCTGAACTCAGGCGCGAGGGGCCTGCAAGGCTGCCAATAGTCTGCGAGTGACTACTTGGGAGTTGACGCGGGATCGGTAAACGCTGCGGTGTTTAGCCGGGAGCTATTCACGAGCTGCCAAGCGTCAGTAATAGAGCCGACTGGCTCTCACGTATTCTTCGCGAAAACTCGCACATCAGTAAGTTTCTTACTGAATGGTCGACATTGCTTGGTACCTTCCAGGCAAGCAGTCGCAGCGGTTCCTCTGATTTGTCTTTGGCATCCTGCAGCAAGAGTGCCGCGCGGACTGTTGATGCCAGATCGGAAGACGGAAGGTCCA
>Ga0180085_1000618_pt1 | contig 12445 bp, 12 predicted proteins | sample EasRiv730_16_10D_FD_123013 | JGI IMG/M metagenome (GOLD analysis project Ga0180085, IMG submission 123013) | Soil microbial communities from meander-bound floodplain in the East River, Colorado, USA - East River metaG ERMLT730_16_10D | ecosystem: Environmental > Terrestrial > Soil > Floodplain ... | reverse complement strand
CCTCCACCACTATTTGCTTTAGAAAAAACAACTTAATTTCCCAATGTTGACCGAATCTGGACTTAGACTTGGCCTGTTTGGGCATGGTTTAGTCAACATTTGGCGACCTGTCTACAGGGGGTGATCTGATTTCTGATTTGGGCTAGGTTCATCGGTCCTTCCGAAATCAAAGACACGAAGAAACGCCAAATAAACGAACAGCGCCCAGATGCAACACCTAGCCAAAACGACATTGGGTTTAGCCGCTTCAGAGCGGCGTCGGCCTCGGCCACCCGGCTTGCCTCGACAGAAGGGGACAAAGTCATTCGGGCTGCGGATAGTGCAAAACTCCAGGCTGCAATCATTGCGAACACAAAACAGGCCCCGATGTAAACCGGCCAAAACAGTTTCTGATATCCAGCCGGGTGTTTGTAGGCCAGGACGGTCAAGCCTGAGATCGCCGCTACTGCCAGGGACACTGCGAGTTTCCATCTTAGGCGCTCCCGTTTTGTTGTGACTGATGAAACGCAACGATATACTACCCAGCCCCTCTAGGCAACGCCCGCCACGCAAACAAAACCGCGAACAACTTGACTTCCGTTTTGCACCGCTAAAATTGTCCTGCCCACTCGCACTCGGCTAGCAATGCTCCACCTCGCGAAGCAAAATTGAGCGCTGCTCACCTTGACAACCAGGCCTCGCAGAATTATCGTGCAGGCAACGACACTTTTTTACCCATCAGAGATGCTGCCGAAGCAAGACCCGCCCATTCAACTTTCAGAGATCAATGCCTTTCTCGCTAAAGGTTCCGATTTTTCCTTCGAGATGACGGTGCTTAAGCAGATTCGCGGACTAGAATTCACGTGCTCGCACTCAGCCACCTATAACGACCCAGTGACAAGCAAGGCCAGGCAGTATGACATCCGAGCATACAAACTACAGGACAATCGACGCCTGAATTTGAGCGTGGAATGCAAATGCCTATTCAGATCCACGGCGATCTTGGTTCATACCACCGCCAGAAGATCCAATGAGTCCTACCACCAAGTGCTTCGATCGATAAAAGGACTGAGCGTGCCCCAAGTTAGACTCATCAAGAGTGGGTCGGGCATCCCCTATCCTGAAGGACAAGTGGTAGGAAAAAAACTCAATCTATTGAGTCGCAAGAAGGGCAGTCTTAGCGGAAGAGATGACGAATTCTTTGAGCGTTTGAGTCAAGCTCAGAATTCGGCTTTTGATGTGATTCAATATGCAGCCCGAGCATCAGATGGCGAAGTAATTGACGCTATAGTGCCTATACTGGTGATCCCCGATGAAACGCTATGGTGCGTAGATTACACCAGCGATGGGGACCGATCAGAACCTCAGCAACGAGAGCAGATCTCTTTCTTCATAGGGCAGGGAGTAACACTTCACAATCCAATGCAGGGCGGCGCCATTTTCAATTTATCGCATTTGGAGATTGTGACATTCAAAAGATTACAAGCCCATCTGACTATGATGATGAATTCGTTTTTCAATGTTTGAAACCGCTAGAGCAGCGCACAGCAAGGCTCGCAGCGCACAGCACCGCTAGAACAGCCCCGTTGGAAAATGCTTGAGCCTCGCTGAGCCCTGCCCATCTTGACCCAGAGACGGCAGAACTATCGTTGCATGGGCGACGTATCCTCGCTGCTTGCCGACACTCAGCGGAGATCGTTGTCTGAAGCAGAATCCAATGGGTCGGACATTTCGCCGGGGGTCATGTCCTTTTTATTTGACCTCCTCTGTGACTTCTGTTTTCTCAAACAAATCCATTATCTCCAGTTCTTTTGTGGGCGGCTCATCGAAAGAATACATTTTGATAGTTGGCCTAACCTCTTCATCAATAAATCTCCCTATCACCTCCTCGGAGACTCCAACCTTTTTAAGGTCAGCGATCATTGCATCGTAAATTCTTCTTAGTCGTGGAACTTGATCGCGAAGCCAGTTGTATTTGACCTTTTCGTACGTAGCGGAATCTGCGTTCGCGTAAGGTCGGACGTCTTGCACTTCAGTCTGGAGGGCCTGATCCAGAAACATTGCTCGTGTCACTATCCTTGATGCAGGAGTATCTGGCTGCATACCAAACTTTTCAAGAAATGTGGTAAAGGTGATTTCTCCTTCGTGAAAGTTCGCAAACGCAGCGTTAAAGAAACCTCTAACGCAGGAAAACTTTGTGAGGTTCTTCCCCTCCACGATATACCGGTCAACTTCGAATCGAAATCGCTTCTGCGCGGTAGCAACGTTTCCAAGCACGGCACATGAGAATACAGCAAGAAACAAGATCTTTTTGCTCATTGAATCCTCCTTTCGAGGTGAGCAACTAAATCGCTGGAGAGTTGACCAGGGCAAAGCGACCTAGCGCCGTCGCAATGCCGTTAGGATACACTGCCCAAGCAGCCAGTCAACACAACCACACTGCCGGGCATCGCCCCACCGCGTTTTCCACGTTGAACACTGCTGAGCACGCGCATAGAATGCGAGTCACCGTGAGGTGGTTTGAGTAATGCTCAGCTAGTTCTCGTGCGCGGATTGGTGAATGCAAACTGCGTTACAGTCTCTATTTCTGGTCCTTTTGATGGTTTTTTCAGCGTTGGGTCAAGAGACGCCGAGAGTAAGTCTGTTTGGGGGCTATTCGTATCGAACAAGAGAAATCTACCAAGATCTACACGGTTGGAATAGTTCAGTCGAAGCCCGAATAACCAACCAGCTCGGGGTTGTGGCGGACTTTGGCGGGAACTACGGACATGAAGGGTCAGATCCGCTCAAAATCCACTCCTTCCTGTTTGGGCCACAGTTTTTCATGGGAAGGCAGGGAACATTCAAGCCGTTTGTGCATGCTCTGTTTGGCGGAATAAGAACAAGCCGAACGGCAACCCTCTTTGTTACACCACCCTGTCCCGAATTACAGCACTGTTTTCCCGTTGCATCAGGTACGACAACCATTCGCGATAGCCAATTGGCCATTGCGTTGGGAGGTGGCTTCGATCTCCGACTTCGTGACTCGTTTGCAGTCCGGTTTATTCAAGCCGACTATTTCACGAACCGCCGCGACCAGTCGTTTAACCGTTGGGAGGACAATTGGCGGTTCTCTGGCGGGCTTGTTTTTTACCTCGGACGGAAATAAGCGGCCCCAAGGCTTGAATCCGCCAGCCCGAGCACCGCGCCCAGCAATCCTCCACTGCTGAGCATGGGCTTAGAATGCGAGCTAGTTCAGGAATTGAGGGCACACTCCTTGAGCATCTATAGCAAGCCCAGCGTCAGCCCCGCTGGCGGGTTCGGGGTTCGAGGTTTGAAAATGCTGCGTAACCTGTTGACGCTCGTGGCTGGTCTTCTGCTCTCCGTTCCCGCCCTGAGCCAAGACCAAGCTCATGTGGAAGTCTTTGGAGGTTACTCTGGGCAGTTCTTCGGCAGTTTTGCAACCAGCAACCTGCAAGGCTGGAACGCCTCAGCGACTTGGAAATTTCGAAATGGCATGGGTATCGCTGCTGACTTTGGTGGCTACTATGGTACTCGCGTAGAGCGAATCGAAAGCAGCTACAGCCTGCATTCCTTTCTTTTTGGTCCACAGTTTTCAACTGGAGCGCCGAGGTTGGGAAGGATCAATCTCCTTGTTCATCTCCTTGCAGGTGCCGCCCGTGAGAGCACCACAGTAGGTATCAAGGTCACAAATGAACAGTTTCAGGTCGGGCTTCGAATCGAGGACGTATCCAATACTGGCTTTGCTGCGGCGCTCGGCGGGGGCATTGACTTAAAAGCCTCCGATCACGTTGCAGTGCGCCTCATTCAGGCCGATTTTTTATATATAGACTCCGAACACTTCCAAGAGTCGGCGAGAGGGCGGGCTCGCGTTTCAGCGGGCCTTGTATTCCGATTTTGACTAAGTAACGCGATGAGAAGGAAGCTCAGAACTGTCCCCAAATCGTCCCCAAGCAAGCTCTTCGGTCCTGTAGGCAAAACCTGAGATCGTAAACCTTGCCCGCGACAAGCCCGAATCAGAATCCCATCCACAGCAAAGCGACACAGCTGAACGCCACTAGCGCCGCCGCGATACCAAGATCAAGAAATAGGTCCAGCATGCGGGCTCTGTCCAAGCTGCGCCCGCAGTGATGGCAATGCGTCGAATCTTCGCGAAGCTTTGTCTTGCAGGCCGGGCATTGCATAGCAGTGTTTGCGGGGACTGATGAAGCAAGGATACACCTACGCTGCCAGTCAACACAACCGCTGCCCAGCATCGCCCCACCGCGTTTTCCACGTTGAACACTGCTGAATTCCCTCTTGCTGATGCGAATGGATTCAACGCTGTCTTCTGGTTTGAGGCCGAGTAAAGGCGCAACTACATAGAAAGCCTCTCTTCCAATATCAAATAAGCGGGCTCCATTTTCATGTTGATCGAGGACACAAGAGAGACATCCGGTAACAGCTTTACACCTGTGGTTTCAAGTTCGTCACTCGCAAGGTCAGTAGGTTCAGTTTTGACCCTATTCCCCAGCCGATTGTGAGTTGATGAGATTTGGATACAGGAATGCAATGCTCTAGCTCATATTCACCCTTCGAGGAGGAGAAATGTCTCTCAAGCTGCGAAACCCACTGGCGATTGTCTTGATGATTGCGTTTGCTTGGCTCGCTGCTCCTGGGCAGCGTTTGTTTGCTGATGAGCATGCGGTCAGTACCGCAGACCTGCACCAAACCCTTGTGGAATCTGCCAAAACCCGACAAACGAATGTTGAAACAGTCCAGAAATTCTTTAAGTCAGAAGTGGTTCAGAAAACCTTAGGGCACCAGATGGTGAATGCCGCTAAGGTGGAAAAGGCCATTCCTCTCCTGAACGATGAAGAATTGAGCCGGCTGGCGTCGCAGTGCCGCCAGGTCGATAGCGACATTTCCGCCGGTGAGTTAAACAATCAGGAAGTCACCTACATTTTAATTGCTCTGGCCACCGCAGTTATTATTCTCGTCCTTGTCGTTGCCTGAGCCTGCGATCTCACAGGTTCTGGATCATCCTGCGTTGAAGCGCTGGCCCAGCAAGGCTTGCAGAGCACAGAACCGCTAGCACCACGCCCAGCAAGCATTGCGTGCCCCGCTCCTCTCGCGTAACCCCGAATCGGCAATGCTTACCTTGACAGCCAGGCTCAGCCGCGTTTTAGGGTGGCAGCCAGATTAGGCAATCACACTAGATCGATCTCTACGTATACAGGCGAATGGTCGCCGCTGTAACGTTTTTCGCGCACATCGTCAAGGTCAAGGTACTTGACTTCTGACACACGAAAGTGCCGGGATAGGAACACGTGATCAAAAAAGCGCTCCTTGCTGCGCGTCCGGTACGTGATCGGCATCAGCGGATGGCCGGGCACCAAGTGGCGGACGTGACGTAGCCGCAGAGGGACGTCTCCTTCGAAAATGCCTCGGACGCCTTCGTCCCAACAGCGCAAATCGTCGGTTCGCCCCTGGGGGTCTGTCCATGGTTACCAGGCCGTCGACCGCGCCTCACAGACTCCGACGGGGGGTAAGTTGGGGTCAGCCCTTAAATATTAAATATTGGTTGCCTGTTCCGAGGGAACGGGCGCTGCTGGCCAAGGCGCTGGGGGTTCGTGAAGGCTCCGTCCTGAATGCTTTGCTGGACGCTGATCCTGATATTCGGGGACAATCTCGCCGGACTGACAATGGCTAATTTTTCTTGTTTGCTGCTGGTTTCTCGCTCATTCCAGCTTTCCGCCTGGGTGGTTCTTTAAGCTCGACGGCAAAAGCATGGATCTCGGTTGTTCCCACGTTCTCCGAAGCATGGGTGATGGCTTCAGTCCACGACCAGGCGCCAGTCTTGCCCAAATTTAATGTGCTCTCCCCATCGGGAGTGGAGTACTTTCCCTTGAAGTCGCTGAGTGTGTAAATCAGATGGGGAGGATGAGAATGCATAGGTATCTTCTCTCCAGGTTTGATACGCACTTCCAGAACTCGCACTCGATTGTTCTCAAAAACAACTTTAACGTTCTTGGGCGCGACTCTGACGGGATCCTGTGAGAAAAGTGGTTTGCTTCCGGTGACAGATATGAAGAAGGCCACTGCAAGACCTAGCGCTCGTGATGTTCTCATCGGTGTCACCTCTCAGTTTGCTTCGAGACTCAAAAATCTCACTAACGGCTGCTTTTGGAGAAACTCAGATAGACCTCGTTCAGAGAGAACTGGATCGATAGAAGACAATACTGACAAGCCAGACCCCGTACCAATCACGACAACCCAGTTCGCTCCGCCTACAAAAGCAACTCCGGACTTAGGCCAACGTCAAGCTTTGGTTCTCCAGATGTCTTCCTCGGGACCGGGACTTCTTCTGTGAGAGCCACGGAAAAAGGTTTGATATAGGGTAACGACAACAAATAAGCCACTAGCCGTTCCATGTCTCGAGGAGTCAGGTCAGCAGGCGGCATCATACTCTCTGGAAAATGAGATTGCGGTCGTCGGATCTGTCCCTCGATCCACTCGGGAGTTCTCCTCCGCGCAAGCCCATTGAGAGCCGGACCCACCTTCATTCCCTCACCATTTGCGGTGTGGCAGTTCCCGCATTGGTTGATCTGGTACACAACTGCGCCTTGAACTACATTGTCTGGGGCCGATTCCAGCGCCTCGGCGTTCGTCGGGGAAAGCTTCCCTAAAAAAGCGGCCAACGCTGACAATTGTTCATCATTAAGATGGATCGGGGGCATCGAGGTACCAGGTACTAACTGGGAGGGATGCTTAAAATGTTCGATCATCCAAACTGGAGATCGTCGGATGGCTGCTGTAGTCAAATTGGGGCCAACTTTTGGAGTCCCTTCCGTGAGGTTATGGCAACTGGCACACTTCTCATCGCGATAGTATGCGATACCGGCAAGTTCCGCCGGCGACAACTGTTGCCAGCCCTGTATGATTTCGCCTTCCTGACCACCACGACTTTCGATCTTCGGATTCGTTAGAAGGGCGGTCGCCGTGAGGCCTGTCCAGCCAAGCGCTGCAAAAAAAGTTAAACCAATGGCCAGCGTGCGCTGCCTCAAACGTCTCATGTCACCGCGATCTACAAAAGGAACGCTCAACAATGCCAAGAACGCCAAGCCGGGAAGAATCACACTACCGACAATCTCGAGTGGGCCTTCAAAAAGTTTCAGGATCTGAAACAGAAACAAAAAGTACCAATCTGGACGAGGAACGTAGTTTGAGTCAGTTGGATCGGCCAACTGCTCGAGCGGCACCTTCACAATGACTGCCATCACAAACAGAATGACGAAAGCAACGAAGATTGCAATTGTGTCCTTGAACACCTGTTCAGGAAAGAACTTCTTAGTGGCTTCCCCATCCAAAGGAGAAGGGCAAACTCCATGCTTACGAACCAGGTAGACGTGCAGCGCAATCAACAGCGCGGTAGCGGCGGGAAGCAACAGGACATGCAGAGAGAAGAAACGGGCAAAGGTAACGACGCCTATAGTGCCATCACCACCCAATAGGCGGGTGACATATGTTCCCACCAAAGGGGCTTTGGAAGCAATTTGGGTGGTCACTATCGTTCCCCAATATGCCCGGTTGTCCCAAGGCAACAAGTAGCCGGTTAACCCGAAGCCCAGAGTCAGTATCAAAAGAACAACTCCCACGAGCCAAGTTGCCTCGCGAGGTTTCTTGTACGCTCCATAGACGAATACCTGCGTCATGTGCAAGAAGACAACCACAATCATGAGGCTTGCGCCCCAATGATGAAGCCCCCGGATCAACCGCCCTCCGGTAAGTTCCGTGATAATGAATTTCAGGCTGTTGTAAGATTCTCCCGGCGTGGGAGCATAGTTGAAAGACAGTAGTACTCCGGTAAACCCCTGAAGCAGGAATAGAAAGAGTGCAACGCTACCGAAGACTTGATGCCAACCGCTCGACGCCGGAATGTCTTCATAGAGAAAATTCTTGATCGCACTTTCCAAACCGGTGCGGTGTTCGATCCAATAAATGACTCTTGCCCTGAGGTTCTTCACGATTTCATTTCCTCTGAACTCAGCACGGCGCCGAGAAAGAGCTTCTCTCCCACAATCTTGGTCTCATAACGATCCAAAGCTCGAGGGGAGGGTCCAGTCAAGACCTCGCCTTCTATGGAGAAAGTGGAATTATGGCAAGGACACAAGAACGTTTGGTTGCGCACTTGCCAGTGATAGGCACAACCCAGGTGAGGGCATTGAGGTCCGAAAGCCACTACTTCCTGGTTTGATTTTTTCTTTAGAACCCACGCGGTAGTCCGTTCACTCGTAACCTTCCAGCCATCCACCCGGTTGCGCCGAAACACCCATTCCTCGGGGACCTCCGGCTGTAGTTGAGACAGATTCCCAGCTTCGACCCATTCGCGTTCCTTCCGCAGACGGGGTGGCAACAAAAGATAAATTGTTGCAGGAATGGCTAGAATGATTCCTATCAGAGACCAGAGACCATAAATAAAGGTTAGATGGAATGTTCTGCGATTCATGGCTATGGTTCGGGAAACGCGACAAGGTAGATAGACACAACGATCCAACGGTCTGTTGATTGGAAGGAGGCTGTGACCTATCTAAGAGCTGGTTCACCCGACTGCCTTCGCCATATCTACTCTGCTTTTCACCAAACCGCTGTTCAGCATCAGTATCCCAGAACTCTTAGGCTAGACCAAGGAGGATAGCAGCGGGATGAAGCTCGCCACGGGTTGAACTTCAAATTGTCCCGTGGAGGTAGATCAAGCATGTCTATGGCGAATTGCTAATTTGGGGCCCGTTCTTGCTAGCTGCTGAAGCGTTGCATTGCACGCACCTTGAGTTCCTTGGAGAGCAGTTTTACGATGCTGCCCATGCCTCCGTGCTAAGTTGGAAGAGTATTACACCTCGGACGGAGACGGCGACAAAGTTCTAATCCACTTGCCGAAAGGTCACTAACCCGCATTTGCCTATTTCCACCCTGCCATCCGCAAGGAGCTGCCCGAAACTGACGCTGCCCAAAAGTCCTCTTTGTTCTTGGACGCCTTCACCTCCTGTCGCCAAGAATCTCTGGGGAAGTTATTGCCTGTGTTGCTTCTCGGGCTGGGCGGTAACGTGTTTGTTTCTGGCGGCGCTCGCGTATCGTTATCACATTGAGGCAAAAGAAGCTCGACAGTACCTCGTCAGCAACAGGATCGATCTTGGCTTCATCAAGGATATCTCGCCGTTCTGGGAGGGCTTCCTGAACAATGGCAGCCCATTGCTGGCAAGCGCAAGTGGAAGGGCGGACGCTACGGCTGCGGTCGACCCGTCCTGTTGGCCGACCAGGACTTGTTGGTCGTGCTGTCGGAGGAGGGGAGCTGGCGCTGGTCGGGGCAACCTCTGACCAGTTCAGGGAGCTCCCGCGGTTCCCGACGATCCAGAGCAAGACGTGGAACCATTCGACAGATCATGCGATTTCTTTGCAATGCCTCTGCAAGGGTAGCTCCTGGGGCCCACACTTCGCTGCGCAAGGGGTTCCTGCGGCTTGGCCCTCTTTTCTCTGCGAGCGAACTGGGTTGCCAACTTAGAGTGGTTCAAAGAGAATCTGCCGGTAGCCACAAAGCGAGCATTTGGCGCCATAGTGCGTGCAGGCGAATGTGGCCCGACATCGAGGATACGGAATGCACACTACGAGAATCAATTTCGGAGGGTTGGCGATCGGTCTGCTACTCACCGTGGCACTCGCACGCGGGGCACAGGCACAAACCGTGACACTGACAGCGATCAAATGTGGACGGCTGTTCGATGGCAAGACCCTTGCCTTGCAAGAAAATGTCGTTGTGCTGGTTGAAGGCAACAAGGTCCGTGCCGTTGGCAAATCGGTCGCGATTCCAGCTGAGGCCAAAGTAATCGATCTCAGCCATGCAACGGTGATGCCGGGCTTGATCGACTGCCACACGCACATGTTTTTGCATGGGATCAACTATGACGAAGCCATTCTAAAGAAATCACAGCAATACCGTGCCATCTGGGCCAGCGTGGCTGCACGTAAGACGTTGCTGGCCGGGTTTACTTCCGTTCGAGACATCGAAACCGAAGGCGGCGGATATGGCGATGTGGCGCTTCGCGATGCCATCAACGATGGAATCGTCATTGGACCTCGAATGCAATGTGCGACTCGCGCGCTCAGCATCACGGGCGGGTACTCGCCTTACGGATATTCTCCGGACGTCGATATTCCTAAAGGTGCGCAGATTGCCGATGGGATCGACGGAGTGAGGAAAGCTGTGCGGGAACAACTCGCGAACGGCGCCGATCTGATCAAGATCTACATTGATCATCGACGGCGGGGCACACCCAATCCCGACATGCTCACGGCCTGGCCCACGTTCTCATTTGATGAAGTGAGAACCATTGTTGAGGAGGCGGCGAAAGTCGATGCCAAAGTGGCAGCACACGTCTACACCAGCCAGGCGGCGCAAACGGCTATTCGGGCTGGGATCGCATCCTTGGAGCACGGCATCTATCTCGATGACCCGACTTTCAAGATGATGGCCAAGAAGGGGGTCTACTGGGTGCCAACGCTGATGGCGTATCTGCAATTCATGGACGATCCAAAGGTGACACCGGAGCGTCGCCGCTTGATGACGGGAACAACTGAACGCCACAAGGAAGCATTTCAACGCGCATTGAAGTTACCCGTAAAAATCGCCTTTGGCAGTGACCTGGATGGAAACCACGAAACGGCTGGGCAGGAGTTTGTCTGGATGGTTCGTTACGGGATGAAACCGCTGGAAGCTTTAAGAGTGGCAACCAGTGCAGCGGCTGAGTTGATGGGTTGGCAGGATCGCGTTGGCAGCCTTGACCCCGGCAAACTGGCCGATGTCGTGGCAGTAAACGGCAACCCGGAACAAGACATCACTACGATGACCCGCGTCTCTTTCGTCATGAAAGACGGAGTCATCTACAAAGATTCAAAGTAGGCAGGCGCCGGCCCGTTGAGGGTCAGCACGCGTCGAGATAAGAGGAGTTTTCTCTGGCCGTGCGGATTTTAGGGAGTGGAGTTGTGAATTCAGGTGAGGCCGATGGCCCTCGGGCCGTGGCTTCAGAATGCGACTTGTTGGCTACCTACCGTCTCAGGTCGACCAAAGATAGCAACGACGAAACCGTCGAGATTCGTCGTTCCAGCGACGAGGGAAGAAGTTGGCGCGATGCCGTGCAGCCTTTCCCGTCCACCCCTGGATGGTAGGCGCGGTTCTCTGAAAGTGGTCTATGTGACGCAGCCGGAAGGCACGCGCCTGGTGGCGATTCTGCGTTTGTTGTGAATGAAGGGAGGACATGATGCTGGCCCGATTCGGATTGACTCGCCGGGAGGCCATGAAAGGGCTGGCAGGAGGATTGGCCGGAAGCCTCATGGGTCGCTTCGGTGCCGCAGCCGCTGCGTCCTATGAGCTGTCGACCTTTCAGGCTGACATTACGCCGCCTCTGGGTCACGCGCTGATGGGTGGAGGGATTACCCCTGCTCAGCGAATCGAAGATCGCTTGTCAGCCCATGGCTTCGTACTGAGAGGAGGTGGATTGCCAATCGTGCTGGTTTCGCTGGACTGGTGCGAGGTACGCAACGATGCTTATGACCGCTGGCGAACAGTGCTGGCCAAGGTTGCTGGAACCTCAAAGGAACGGGTCTTGTTGACCTGCATTCACCAGCACGATGCTCCGGTTGCGGATCTCACCGCTCAGCGGCTCCTGACCGAATCAAAGGCCGCAGGCAGCATCTGCGACTTGGAGTTTCACGAAACCGCAGTTCAACGCGTGGCCCAGGCACTGCAAGACAGCCTGCGGAAGAGTCAACAAGTCACTCATTTGGGACTTGGACAAGCTCGCGTTGAGAGAGTCGCCTCAAATCGGCGCTATCTTGGCCCAGATGGGAAACTGCTCTTCAACAGAACCAGTGCTACTCGAGATGCCTGGATCCGTGAACAACCTGAGGGAACAGTCGATCCCTGGCTCAAGACCCTCAGCTTCTGGACTGGTGAACGGCCGGTGCTCGCACTGAGTTGCTATGCCACGCATCCCATGAGCTACTACGGGAAAGGCGGTGTTTCCAGTGACTTCGTGGGTATGGCCCGTGATCGCCGCCAAAAGGAAGACCCTGCTGTCAAACAGATCTACGTCTCCGGGTGTAGTGGAAATGTCACTGCCGGCAAATACAATGACGGGGCTCCAGAAAATCGACCGGTCTTGGCGGACCGAATCTACCAGGCCATGGCAGAGGCATGGAAGGACACTCGACGCCAGCCGTTGAGCTCACTCAGATTCCGATCATTACCGGTAACGCTGGAACCTCGCAGCGATGCGGGATTTTCCAGGCAGGACCTGGAGAAGCGCTTGAGAACGGATCCTAAACCTTTTGGCCAATGCCTCGCGGCGCTGGGCCTGAGCTGGCGAAGGCGAGCCGAGGCCCGCCGCCCGATTGATGTGCCTGTCCTTGATTTCGGGACGGCCCAACTGCTCCT
>Ga0180085_1000616_pt1 | contig 12462 bp, 7 predicted proteins | sample EasRiv730_16_10D_FD_123013 | JGI IMG/M metagenome (GOLD analysis project Ga0180085, IMG submission 123013) | Soil microbial communities from meander-bound floodplain in the East River, Colorado, USA - East River metaG ERMLT730_16_10D | ecosystem: Environmental > Terrestrial > Soil > Floodplain ... | reverse complement strand
TGGCGCAGCACCCGTGTCGCGTGCGGGCCACACGGCAGGGTCCGCTGCTGCGTGCTTGTGGCGCGACCGCGCCGATTTCGTTACTTGCGGAAACTCGCTCTTGCGCGATAAGTCCATTATCTGTATAGTGTTACCGCTATTCTCAAGTCGGCGCACGAGTCCTGCATCTCCTTGCGCCGACAGGCTCAGCGCTCTCCTCTCCGGCACCCGACCGAGTGTCTATGACCGACCGAGACAAGACCGCCCGTCCTCCGCTGGTGCTGATTGCCAACGACCAGGAATGGTCGGCCAGGTCTCTCGAGAGCATCCTGGCGCCGAAGGGGTACGCCGTCGTTCGGGCCTACACCGGCTACCAGGCCCTGGAGCGGGCGCGCTCTTCTCAGCCGGACATTGTGATCCTCGACGCGCAGATGCCCGACCTGCACGGGATCGAAGTCTGCCGGCAACTGAAAGACGACCCCCGATTCAGTCCGACGGTCCCCATCCTGATCACAACCGCCGGGCCCAGTGGTCGCACCCAGCGCATCGAGGCCTATCAGGCGGGCGCCTGGGAATTCCTGGGCCAGCCGCTCGACGGTGAGGCCCTCCTGCTCAAGCTCGACACCTTCGTCCGCGCCAAGCTCGAGGTCGACCGGGTCCGCGACGAGTCACTGCTCGACCAGGCCACCGGGCTCTACAACATGCGGGGCCTCTCGCGCCGGGCCCGCGAGATCGCCTCCGAGGCCTTCCGCCGGAAGCACGCCCTCGCGTGCGTGGTCTTCGTGCCCGAAGCCGACGCGTTGCTCCAGGGCGGCGCCGAGGAGGCCGGGCGGCGCGTGGCCGCCGGCATCGGTGAGGCCCTGCGCAGAATCGGCCGCAGCTCCGACGCCATCGGGCGGCTCGGCCCGCTGGAATTCGCGGTGATCGCGCCGGCCACCGGGCCGGAGGACACGGTGCGCCTGGTCGAGCGCCTCCGGCAGACCGTGGAGGCGCAGTCGATTCCCCTGAACGGCCATAGCACGACCGTGGAGCTTCGCGTCGGGTACTACGCGGTGCCGGACTTCGCCAAGTCCAACATCGATGCCACGGAGATGCTGCTCCGGGCGACGACCGCGCTCCGGTCGCTCAAGGACGAGGGCGTGGGCCGGCTGCGGGCGTTCGAAGCCAACTAGGCGAGCATTCTCCACTGAACAAACGACCCTTCGGCGTTCCGGCCGAGGGGTCGTTTTCATTCACGAACCCGCGTGCCCGGCGATCGATTACGTGCCGGCCGTAAGTCGGCTCGGCTCCTCCTCGGCGGCGTACCCGTACACGTACGAGTAGTACTTGTAGGCCGTGGCGGAGGTATCGATGTCGTTCAAGATCGCGCCGAGGAGCCGGATCGGGAGCCGGTCGATGAGCTTGAGCTTCTCTTCTGCCATCTGCCGATCGGTCTCGCCGGACCGGAGCACCAGCACGATGTGGCCCGTGGCGGTGCCGAGCACGAACGGGTCGATGCCCGCACCGAGCGGCGGACTGTCCACGATCACCACATTGAAGCGGCTCTTGAGCTGCGCCATCAGTTCGCTCATCCGGCCGGAGCCGAGCATTTCCGGGCCGTGATGCCGCCGGGTGCCGCAGGGCAGCATCGTCAGGCCGCCGTGGGAAGTCGGCCGCAGGATCTCTTCCACCTGGGCTGCACCGGCCAGGTAGTCCAGCAACCCGGGCCGGCGATCCACGTTGAACATCCGGTGCAGCTCGCCGCGCCGGATGTCGCCGTCGACCAGGAGCGTCTTGTATCCCGCCTCCGCGAATGACAGCGCGAGGTTGGAGCACACGAGGGACTTGCCCTCGCCGGGGCCCGGGCTCGAGATCGTGAGCCGGATAGGGCCCGCGCCGTAGGAGTGGACCAGATTGAGCCGGATCGTGCGGAACGCCTCGACCGCCTGGGACGCCTCGTCGGGATCCTGGTTCCCGAGCCGCAGCTTCCGGATCGCGGGAATCGCGCCCAGGATGCTCAGCCCGAGCTCACGCGTGACCTGGTCGGGGTAGCGGAAGCGCTTGTCCAGCTGGTCCAGGAGAATGGCCAAGGCGCCCGCGAGCGCGAGGCTGGCCAGGAAGCCCATGAGAATGATGCGCGGAGCGCTGTTGCTCGAGGGGCGGGTGGGCGCAATCGCCGGATCGAGGACCTTCACGTCCGGAATCGCGCTCGCGAGCGCGAGCTTGGCCTCCTCGTACCGGGTCTGCAGCATCAGGAAGAGCGCCTTGGCGCTTTCCATCTCCCGGAAGTACCGCTGCTCCGTGATCGTCCGGGTCGGAATCGACTGGAGCTCGCGGGATTGGGTGCCGATCTGCCCTTGAAGCGCGCTCTCTTGCGCCCGGAGCTGCTGGATGAGCGCGTTGGCATAGGCCGGAATGGTCTGCGTCCGGAGCGTATTGATCCGGTCCTGCAGGTCCCGGACGGGCCGATGCTCGTCGGTGTACCGATAGCGCAGGGCACGAAGCTCGGCCTCCGCCGTCGAGAGCTCAGTCAGCGCCCGGTTCATGTCGGTGGCGTTGCGCGCCGCCGGGATGGTCTGAAACGCATCCATCGCGAGCCCACCCGCGGTCGAGCGGGTGAGGACATCCTCCAGCGCCTTCCGGTCCTGCTGGATCTGGTCCAGGTCCATCTTCTGCTGGAAATACTTCGTCAGCACGGTCGACTGCGTCACCTCGAGGCCCGCCGCGATCGGCGCGCTTTCATTCGGCAGCGTGATGGTCCGCACCCGGTAACTCTCGAGCTGGCCCTCCGCGTCCCGCAGCTGCTCCGCCGCGTACTGGACCTGCTCCTCGAGCGTCTCCGTCAGGATCGCCAGCTTCCGCCGCTTCAGGTCCGCCGCGACCGAGACGAACTGCTCGATCACGGCATTGAGGCTCCGGCTCAGCCGCCGGGGATCGTTGCCGGTGAGCGCGAGGCGGAGGAAGTTCCCGTCCTGGGCCATGTTGCTCGTGAGTTGTGCCGCCAGCGCGATGGACGCGTCCCGGGGGGTCACGACGCTGAACCGGATCTCGCGATCCCGCCCGAGGGCTCGCGGCTCCGGCTTCCAGCGGAACCCCACCTTCCGTCCGATCGAATCGCCGGCCGCGCCGCTCTCCAGCGGGCGCTTGCTGCCGGTGAAGAGCGTCCAGTTCTCGCCGGTCCGGCCGATCCGGAGCAGGTACTCTCCGGTGTAGAAGCTGTCGGCGAGGCCGAACCCCCGGAACGCCGCGGAGTCCTTCGGTTCATTGGGCGAGACGAAGAGCATCTGCTTGAGCGCGACGCTGTCCAGGACGACCCCGGTGGTCAGCAGCTCGGTCCAGGCGTAGGACTGCAGCAGGCCTTCGGCGCGAATCGGCCCGCCGTCATCCGGCTTGGGCTCGATGTAGATGGTGGCCGTGGCGGTGTATTCCGGGTGGAGAAAGCGTGTGGCGAGCACGCTGGCCGCCGTTCCGAGGACCGTGACCGCGATGATCAGCCACTTGTAGCGCTGGAGCGCCGCCATGTACCGCCCCCACTGGACCCCCGGCTCGGGGAGTGGGGGGGGCGGCGCCTCGAATCCTGCCATGGCTCCCGGGCCCGAACGGGCCGCCGGGAGATTGGAGGCTTCATCGGGATCCGGCGTGCCTGGCAGAAGCTGGTTACCGGTCATTCAGGCTGCGCTCCCTATGGTGTTCGGCCCCGGCTTTCGCGGCGCCGGGACGGCTACGACGTGGAGAATACCAGCCCATCAACGCAAATGGGATACCGCGGGCCGGAGGGCCCCAACTCATTGTCCCGGCACGCTTCCGGCCCTTGAGATGGGGCCCGGCCTGGCAAAACCGAGGCGTCGCGGCATCGATGTTGCGTAAACGCCTCTATGGTGTGGCTGCCCCGTGACGGGGTTGTGTTGCTCTAAAGATACGTAAATGGTTGTATTCCGCGTCACCCTGTGGTATCGAACGGACGTTCCCTGTAGCCGTTTTCGCCCCACTGGGGTCTTTCGTTGGAATGACCCCACGAGGAGTGGCGTGGTCTCGACCGGCCTGTGGGGGCAGAGTGCCACGGGTCCGCGCATCCCGCGTTCGGCATCGAAGGAGTCGTGAATGGCCAGTCCTCTGACCCAGCCGGTCCCCCCGTCCGCGCCCCAGCCCGATCCGGGCGCGCGGGACCCGCTGTCGATCCCGCCGGACGTGAAGGCGAGCATTCGCGTGCTGGTCGTGGACGACGAGCGAACCCTTCGCGAGTCGTGCGCGAGCGTCCTCCAGATGGACGGCTTCAGCGTCACCGTGGTCGGCCGGGGCGAAGAGGCGCTGGAGACGGTCAAGCGGCGGAAGTTCGACATCGTGCTCGTGGACCTCTACATGGCCCAGGTGAGCGGGATGGAAATCCTGCGCATGGCCCTGCAGCACCACAAGGACACGATCGTCGTGGTCATGACGGGCAATCCGAGTGTCACCAGCAGCATCGAGGCGCTCCGCGCCGGCGCCTGGGACTACCTCCCGAAGCCGTTCTCGGCGACCCACCTTCAGGTGCTGATCGGCCGGGCGTCCCACGCGGTGATGGTCTCCCGCGAGACCCACGACCTGCGCCTGCAGCTGATGCAGCAGACCGGGCACAGCGAGAAGTTTGCGCTGATCGGAGTCTCGCCGCTATTCCGGAAGGCGGTCGACCTGGCCCGGAAGGTGGCCGGGACCGATGCCTCCGTCCTCATCAGCGGAGAAAGCGGCACCGGCAAGGAACTCATCGCCCAGTTCATCCATCATCACAGCCGGCGGTCCAGCCGCACCCTGGTGCCGATCAACTGCGCCGCCTTGCCCGAGCCGCTCCTTGAATCAGAGATGTTCGGGCACCGGAAGGGCGCCTTCACCGGGGCCGATCGCGACAAGCCGGGCCTGCTCGAAACGGCGAACGGCGGGACGCTGTTCCTGGACGAGCTCACCGAGATGACGATGGGACTCCAGGCCAAGCTATTGCGCGTCATCCAGGACGGAGTCGTGCGCCGCGTGGGCTCGGAGCAGCAGGATGCGGTTGTGGACGTGCGGTTCATCTCCGCGACCAACCGGGACCCGGAGGACGCCGTGAAACAGGGCGTCCTGCGCGAGGACCTGTTCTATCGGCTGCGTGTGGTGCCCATCAAGCTGCCGCCGCTCCGGAAGCGGCTGGAGGACATCCCCATTCTGGCCAATCACTTCCTCACGCATTACTGGGCCCGGCACCGCCAGCAGGGGGACCGTGCGCCGCGGCTCAGCGAAGCGGCCGTCGGGTTCCTGCGGAGCCGGCCGTGGCGTGGCAACGTCCGGGAACTGCAGAATGTGATCGAGCATGTGGCGGTGCTGGCCGAGCCCGATCAGCTGATTCAGCCGAACGATATCCCAATCTACGACGACCCCTCCGAGTGGCCGGTCGAGACCGGCCTGCCCGCGGGGATCATGGATGAGGCCTTCCATCCGGCAAAGGACCGTGTGATCGCGCATTTCGAGCGTGAATACCTGAACCGGCTCGTCGGCCGCGCCGGCGGGAACATGTCGAAGGCCGCGCGCCTGGCCAGCATCGACCGGACGACGCTGTACCGCCTCATGGACAAGCACAATTTCCAGCGCGACGACGTCGCCGGCCCGCTCGAGTGAGCGCGGAGTCCACCGTGACGCGCCCCCAACGCGGGCAATTCGCGCCACAGCCTCACCGGGCGGCCGCGGCCGTTTCGATGAGCGGCATTTCGGACGAGCTGTGGCACGCGCTGGAATCGGCGGCCAGCTCGGTGACGGCCGACTGGCGGGCGATCGCGGTCGACACGGTCTCGGTCGAGGAGGCGGGCGCGATGCTCGCCCACCTCATGGGCGCCGCGATGCGGCTGGCGGGTGGCGAGGAGCCCGACGAGGGCACGCTGCCGCGCAGCGTCCTGGGCCGCCGGCTCCTGGGCCTGCTCCGCAGGCAGCTGATCGGACGCGCCCTTCGCCTCGAGCCGGCGCCCGACAGCCGTCAGCTCCTGGCCCTGCTCACGGCGCTCGAGGAAGTCGGCCACCGCATCGAGTCGGATTGGTCGCAGCACTTCTCGGACACGCTCGCCGGCCCGGACGGTCTCGAGCTGGTCGTCGAGGTCGCGCACGACTTCCGCAGCCCCGTCACGTCGATCCTCTTCCTCGCCGAAACGCTCCAGAAGGGCCGTTCAGGCCCCGTCACTGAACTGCAGGAGCGCCAACTGGGGCTCATCTACAGCGCCGCGTTCGGCCTGAGCGGAGTGGCCAGCGACGTGATCGAGCTCGCCCGCGGTGGCGATCGCCTGGTGGACCTGGACCCGATTCCGTTCTCGATTGCGGACATCTTCGAGTCGGTGCGCGATATCGTGCAGCCGATCGCGGAAGAGAAGGGGTTGGAGGTCCAACTCCTCCGTCCCGAGGCGGACCTCCGGATCGGCCACCCCGTGGCGCTGAGCCGGGTGCTGCTCAATCTCACCACCAATGCGCTCAAGTTCACCGATACCGGGTGCGTCGAGCTCGGTGGGCGGCGCCTCGAGGGCCACCAGGTCGAGTTCTGGGTCCGCGATACCGGCCGCGGCATTCCTCCGCAGGCGATGCTGACCCTGTATGAGCCGTTCCGCCGCCGGCAGCACGCCGGCGAATATGCCTTCTCCGGTTCCGGCCTCGGGCTTTCCATCTGCCGCAAGCTCGTCGAGGCGATGGGCGGCGAGCTCAAGGTGGAAACCGAAGCGGGGAAGGGGACCAGGTTCATCTTTCAGATTGCGATTCCTCCCGCCCCATCCGGCCCGGCAGACTGACCTTCCTGCTTGACCCGATTCACGAGACCCACGATGCCGAAGCTCCTCCACGTAGTTGGTGCGCGCCCCAATTTCATGAAGGTGGCCCCGGTGCTTCATGCCGGGCGTGCGCGTGGAGGGTTGGAGCAGATCCTGCTTCACACCGGCCAGCACTACGACGTGTCGATGAGCGACCGGTTCTTCCACGAACTGGGACTTCCGGAACCGGATGTGAACCTGGGGGTCGGTTCGGACACCCATGCCATTCAGACCGGCAAGATCCTCATCAATTTCGACCCCGTGCTGGAGCGCCTCCAACCCGACTGGGTCGTCGTCTACGGTGACGTGAATTCGACGGTTGCCTGTGCGCTCGCGGCCGTCAAGCGTGGCATCCGGGTCGCGCACGTCGAGGCCGGACTCCGCAGCTTCGACCGGACCATGCCGGAGGAGATCAACCGGATTGTCACCGATCAGCTCGCCGACCTCTGCCTCACGCCGAGCCGGGACGGGAACGCCAATCTCGCCGCGGAGGGGATTCCGGCGCACCGGGTCCGGCTGGTCGGGAACGTGATGGTGGACACGTTGCTCCGGCTCAGACCCGCGGCGCGGGAGCGGCGGATGCCCCACGAAACCGGCGTCGACGGGCAGGCCTTCGCCGTGGTGACGCTCCACCGGCCGTCTAACGTGGACAGCCGGGAAGTCCTTGCGGAGCTGCTGGAGGGATTGGCGGAGGTGGCCAGGGTGATGCCGGTGCTCTTCCCCATCCATCCCCGGACCCGGCAGAGGATTCTCGATTTCGGGCTGGAATCGCTGGTCGGGGGCGTTCGGCTCCTCGCCCCGCTCGGCTATATCGAGACCGTCTCGCTCGTCGATCAGGCGGCAGTTGTGCTGACGGATTCCGGCGGGCTGCAGGAGGAGACGACCATGCTCGGCGTGCCGTGTCTCACCCTGCGCCCCAACACGGAACGACCCGTCACCATCACCGAGGGCACCAATCGCCTGATCGAATCCTCGCGCGCCGCCCTGGTCACCGCCTTCCGCGAGGTCATGGCACAGCGGAACGACGGCGGGTACCGGCCGGGCAGCCCTGAAGGGTGGGACGGGAGGGCCGGCGGGCGTGTGGTTGCTGCCCTGCTCGGAGAACCCGACGAACTCGCGTCGGCTCGCTCGTGAACTGATCCGGCCGAAGGACTACCTGCGCGCGGGCCGCGCCTGAGCCGCCCGCGTGCGGACTTCCTCCTCCATCGCGTCCAGCAATCGCTCTGCCTGAAAGCGGCGCGTAAACCGTTCCTGCTCCATGAGCGGGGACGGTCGGATCCCCCGCTTGAAATCGAGGAAGCGGGCGGTGAGTGCCGACTTGATCCCGGAAATATCCTGCGGGTCGAGGACATGCGCCCCGGTTCCGGCCAGGAGCTCGGCGGTTGCACTGCGTGCCCCTGCGAGCACCAGCAGCCACGTCGGGAACCGCATGCCCTCGAAGACCTTGGCGGGGATCATCAGGTCGGCCCCCTGCTGCAGCGTCACGAGGACCGTGCAGTCCGCCATGAACTCGAGCGCCTTCGGGCGAGGTTGCCCGCGATGGACGGCGAGGAACGGTTCGAGGCCGTGAGCAGCGGCGAGTTTCTCGAATCGAGCATACACCTGGGCGTCGAAAAACCCCATGAATTCCAGGCTGAGATCCTGGGGGTCGATGGCGAGATCCCGCACCATCATCCCGACCGCTTCGAAGAGCGGCGCCGGATCGCGCCCGAGGTAGATGGCACCCGTATACCCGATGATGAACTTGCGCGGGGCGCGCATCGAGGGTACTGCGCCTTCATCGACGCCGTTGGTAATCGTGATGACGCGCGTTCCCGGATAGGCGCGCTGCATGATGGCGCGGACCGGCTCCACGTTGGTGACCGTCAGCGTGCTGCTCCTCACGGCGCGCTTTTCGTATCTGGCCGCGAGTCGAAGCCACATCGCGCCCAGTTCGACCCATTCCGGCTCCATGAAGCGCCAGGGATCCCGGAAGTCGGCGATGAAGGGCAATCCGGTCCACGAGGCAAGCAGGCGGCCGCCCTCGTGCGCCATGTGTGGTGGACCGGAGCTGGCGACCCAGTGATGCAATCCCGGATCGTAAATACGCCGCCCCGTCTCGGCTGCACGGCGGGCCCACCGCTCGGCGGCAACGTACTCGCGCCAGGCGTGGAAGGCGTTCAAGGCCCTTCTGCCGGGCGATTTCCGCCTGGACGCGGGCGGGGTTGGGGCCTGCCCCGATGGGATGGCCCGCCCCCCGGTCGTTTCCCTCAGCTGGCGACGCGCGCTCACCGCACGACGCACGATGCGGTCGAGGGCGGGCGGCGTGTTCGGCACGCCGAAGAGCCGCGTGCCGGAGGGGAGGCCCTCCAACAAGGCCTCGTTCCGGTGCCGGAGTGCGGTGGGATCCGCCGCCACGAAGTCGATTCCCCAGCCGCGGGCCGCGAAGTACCGGGCCATGCCGGACCACCGTACTGCTCCCACCTCGTTGCTTGGTGGGGCGTGGTAACTGATGAGGATGATGCGTTTGGGGGCGGAAGGTCCCGGAACGACGTGATAGGGTACAGGCGGGCTCTCGCGCTCGTCCATGACCATTCCTGTGGCGGGAGGCGCTCGTGCCGGGAGGCAGGCCGATCGCGACTGATCGAGATGAACAATCACGAACCTACCCGGAAATCGCGCAGCTTGTCAACGCAGGCTTCGCGGCGGTCGGACCGTCGGACCGTCGGCACGTCCGCCCATCCGCCCATCCGCCCATCCGCCCATCCACCTATCTGCCCATCTGCCCATCTGCCCCGCTATATTCCCCGGCTCCACTGCACGAGGAGCCGGTTGCGTGTTTTCCTCCGATCTGTCCGCGCTATTCGGGGAACGGGTGCGCGCGCATCCCGACCGGGAGCTCGTGATTGGCGGAGCGCAGCGGCTGACGTACGGGCAGGTGGCGGAGCAGGTATCCGGGCTGGCCACGTCCCTTGCGGGCCTGGGTGTCCGGCCCGGCGACCGCATCGGCGTAGACCTCCCGAACTGGCCCGAGTGGGTGGTCTCGATGCTCGCCACCGCCCGCCTCGGCGCGACCATCGTCCCGATCGATCCGGCCCTGAGCTTTCACGAGCTCAAGTACCAGCTCCGGCACAGCGAGGTCCGCGCGGTGGTGACTGCGGAGACCTGGGCGGGCACCGACTACCTCGAGCTGTACGAGGAGCTGCTGCCGGACCTTCCCGACCTGCGCTTCCTGGTCACGGTCGGGCCGGAGGACGTCTGGACCGACGACCGGATCTTCCAGTTCGAGGACCTGGTCAGCCGGGGGCGGCACCGCGACTTCGAGGCCCCCTCGTTCGACCCCGACACCGCCCCGCTCGCGCTGCTCTACACCTCGGGCACGATGGGCAAGCCGAAGGGGGTCCTGCTGTCCCACCGGAATCTGGTGCAGACGGCGCTCCGGACCGGGGAATCGCTGGGTCTGCGCGACGCCGAGCGGGTGCTGGCCGCCGTGCCGTTCTTTCACGTCTTCGGCACGTCCACGGTGGTGACGACCGTGGTGCACGGCGGGACCCTGGTGCTGCAGGAACGGTTCGAACCGGCCGCCGCGCTCGACCTGCTCGAGAGCGAGCGGGTCAGCGTGTTCCACGGCGTGCCGACGATGTTCCACCTGCTGATGCGCGAACCGTCGTTCGAGCGGCGGCAGCTCAGGGCGCTCAGAACGGGTGTGGTGGCGGGCGCCCCGGTGACGCCCGAGCTCGTGCGGCGGATCCGGACCTGGTGCGACGTGGAGATTGCGTACGGCCTGACGGAGACAGGGCCCACGGTCAGCATGACGCGGCGCGGCGACCCGGCCGATCGCCGCGAGCAGACCGTGGGGCAGCCCATCCCGGGCGTGGATGTGAAGGTGGTGGATGTGGCGACCGGGACCCTCCACGGGCCGGAGGCCGTTGGTGAGCTGGCGGTGAAGGGCACCAACGTGATGCTGGGGTATCACCGCATGCCGGGCGAGACGGCTCGGGTCCTGACGCCGGAAGGGTACTTCCTGACCGGCGACCTCGCGATGATCGACGAGGACGGATTCGTGCAGGTCGTGGGTCGCCGCAAGGAGATGATCATCCGCGGCGGCAACAACGTCACGCCCCGTGAAGTGGAAGACGTCCTCCGGACCCATCCGGCCGTGGACGACGTGTGTGCCGTGGGCGTCCCCAACGAACTGCTCGGGGAGCTCGTCTGTGCCTGCGTCGTCGCGGTGGAGGGGGCCATCGTGACCGGCGACGAACTCAAGGAGTTCTGTCGCGACCATCTTGTCGACTACAAGGTCCCCGACCTCGTGCGCTTCTTCGATGCCTTCCCGATGACCGGGTCCGGGAAGGTCAAGCGACGGGAGCTCGCGCGGGTGGTGGGCCTGGAGCTGAGCGCTACGTGAGCCATCCGATCCACCGGCCCGGCCGGACTGCAGTGCCCCCCACCCACGCGCCCAATGCGGCGCTCCTGATCGACTTCGACAACGTGACCCTGGGCATCCGGTCCGACCTGACCAAGGAGCTCCGGACTCTCCTCAACAGCGACATCATCAAGGGGAAGGTTGCCGTCCAGCGGGCGTACGCCGACTGGCGCCGCTACCCGCAATACATCGTCCCGCTCGCCGAGTCGTCGATCGACCTCATCTTCGCGCCGGCCTTCGGCACCAACAAGAAGAACGCAACCGACATCCGCCTCGCGGTGGACGCCGTCGAGCTCGTGTTCACGCGGCCCGAGATCGGCACGTTCATCCTGCTCTCCGGCGACAGTGACTTTTCGTCGATGGTCATCAAGCTCAAGGAGTACGGGAAGTACGTGATCGGGGTGGGCATCCGCGAGTCCGCGAGCGACCTCCTGATCCAGAATTGCGACGAGTACTACTCGTACAGCGACCTCGCCGGGCTCACGAAGGAGGAGGATGTTCCTTCGGTCCAGCGCGACCCCTGGGAGCTCGCCCGCGAGGCGGTGGCGCAGATGGCCCGCAGCGGCGACGTCATGCGCTCCGACCGGCTCAAGCAGGTGATGCAGCAGATCGACCCGAACTTCGACGAGAAAAACGCCGGCTTCAGCCGGTTCTCCAAGTTCGTGACCGAGGCCGGGACCAAGGGTGTGATCCTGGTGAGCCGGATGGACAACGGCCAGTACGAGGTCACACCGGCCGCCGGCGGCGTGCTGCCCCGGAAGGCCTCCCCGGCCGCGCGGGATGGCGCCTCCGCCGAGGACCGTGAGAAGCGCAGCCGCCGCGGCCGCCGGGGCCGGGGCCGCGAGCGTCGTGGAGACGAGCGCGGAGCGGAGATCGCCCCCGCCACGGGGCCCAAGAGTCTGTCCCTGGCGAACGCGTTCCAGCTGATGACACGGGCGCTCGGCGAGCTGCCGACCCCGGTCCCGCACGAGACGCTCCGCAGCCGGATGGCCGCGCTGGCCGGTCGCGAGGATCCGCTGCTCGAGCCCGGCCGCTTCGCCCGCCTGCTGCGCCAGGCGAACGACGCCGAGGTCGCGGATGTGCGCAAGATCGGCGACGACGATTACGAGATCTTGATTCACCCGACGGACATGACCACTCCGCGCGCCCGGCCCGCAGAGCCGCCGCCTGCGCCGGTCGAGGAGACTTCCCGCGCGGCCTCCGCCGCGCCGGCCCCGCTGCGGTTCCGCCGGGGCTCACGGATCGGGATGGTGAAGCCCGAGATCCCGATGGTCGGCGTGGTGCACGTGGACGATGACAGGAAGACGG
>Ga0180085_1000615_pt1 | contig 12464 bp, 5 predicted proteins | sample EasRiv730_16_10D_FD_123013 | JGI IMG/M metagenome (GOLD analysis project Ga0180085, IMG submission 123013) | Soil microbial communities from meander-bound floodplain in the East River, Colorado, USA - East River metaG ERMLT730_16_10D | ecosystem: Environmental > Terrestrial > Soil > Floodplain ... | reverse complement strand
GCGGTCACCGCCGGCCTGGTGGCCACCGCGCTGCTGGGCGTGATGGCGGACCGGGACGACGCCCGCGACCCGGCGGTGGCCAAGCTCCGCGAACAGGCGGACCGGGAAGCGGCGCTGGCGGAGCGGCTGGCCCGGCTTCATTCCAGCTTGGTCGACGTGCTGCAGTGTCACTCCCCGGATTCGGTGGCGGTCGAGGCGCCGTTTCACGGTGTGAGCCCCCGGGCCTCGCTGCAGCTCGCGCACGCGCGGGGCGTGGCGCTGGCGGCGGTTGCGCTCTCCGGCCTCCCCGTGACCGAGTACGCGCCGGCAACGGTGAAGAAGACCGTCGCCGGCAACGGTCGCGCGCCGAAGGAACAGATCGGCATCCTGATGGAAGGCCTGTTCGGTTCTGCGAGTACGGAGCACGGCTACGACGTGTCGGATGCGCTGTCCGTCGCGCTCTGTCACATGGCGACCGAGTTTCAATTGCGCATGCGAGCCCGGGCGCGCTAGACGTGTCGACAGCGTCCGGACGCTGTGGGGAGATCGGGTGATCGCGAGGCTCACGGGGACGATCGTCGAGTGCAAGCCGGCCCACGTGATCGTCGACGTTCGAGGCGTTGGCTATCGCCTCAACGTATCTCTGCCGACGTATGTGGCGCTGGCGGCCGCGAGCGGCGCGGTTTCGCTGCACGTATATACCCACGTTCGGGAGGACGCTCTCCAACTCTACGGGTTCGTCACCGAGGAGGAACGGACGGTATTCGAGGAGCTCTTGGCGGTCTCGGGCGTCGGCCCGCGGCTCGCGCTGGGGATTCTCTCGGGAATCGGCGCGACGGAGCTCCGTGAGTGCGTGGGCCGGGCCGATGTCGGCCGTCTACAGAAGGTCCCGGGTGTCGGGAAAAAGACCGCCGAGCGCCTGCTGCTCGAGTTGCAGCATCGGTGGGACACGCCCCGCGCTCGGGCTGCGGGCACGGAGCTTCCCCCGAGCCGGCCGGCGCTTCGAGACGACGCCGTCTCGGCACTGATGAATCTCGGGTACCCTGCAGACACGGCTCGCCGAGCGATCGAGGGCGCCCTGGTGGGCCGCCGCGAGCCCGTGGAGCTCGGCGCCGTGCTGCGGGACGCGCTCGCGCGACTCGCGCGGTGAGGCCGGGCAGGCTAGGCGGGTGATGGACGAGCGCATGGTGGCCGGGGCTGCGGGGGACGAGGATCAGGCGATCGAGGGATCGCTGCGCCCGCGCAGCCTCGACGAGTACGTGGGCCAGGAGAAGGTCCGGGCCAATCTGTCCGTGTTCATCGAAGCTGCCCGTGGGCGCCAAGAGTCGCTCGACCACACGCTGCTCTATGGTCCGCCGGGGCTGGGCAAGACGACCCTGGCGCACGTGATCGCGCGCGAGATGGGGGCGCCGATCCGGGTGACCGCCGGCCCCTCGATCGAGAAAGCAGGCGACCTGGCGGCCATTCTCACGAACCTGCAGCCCGGCGAGGTCTTGTTCATCGACGAGATTCACCGACTGGGCCGGGCGCTCGAGGAACTCCTCTATCCGGCACTGGAGGACGGCGTCCTGGACCTCGTGATCGGGAGTGGTCCAGGCGCCCGCACCGTCCGGCTCGAACTGCCGCGCTTCACGCTGGTCGGTGCGACGACCCGCTTCGGGCTGCTCTCGCCGCCGCTGAGGGACCGCTTCGGAATTGTCCATCACCTTCACTACTACGAGCCGGAGGACCTCTACCGCATCGCCCGCCGCTCGGCAGGGATCCTGGGGTTCGAGATCGACCGAGAGGGTGCGGAGGAGATCTCCCGGAGATCCCGGGGCACTCCGCGGGTCACGAACCGAATCCTGCGCCGGGTGCGTGATTTCGTGCAGGTGGAAGGCGGGACGGTGATCAGCGGTACGAACGCGCGGATGGCCCTCGAGAGGCTCGAGGTGGACCGCTACGGCCTGGATGAGGTCGATCGCAGGATCCTCATCGCCATCCTGGACAAGTTCGGTGGCGGACCGGTGGGCCTGGCGACCTTGGCCGCGGCTGCCGGCGAGGATCCTGGCACCGTCGAGGAGATCTACGAGCCGTTTCTGATGCAGATCGGGTTCCTGGAGAGGACCCCGCGAGGACGGAAGGTGACCGGCCTCGCGACCGAGCATCTGGGGCGGACCCCCCGTCGGGGTTCGCTGTTCTGATCCATCGCTGGCGATGACCGCCTAGTCCAGTCCCCCTTTGCGTCCGTCCCCTTTCGGGCACTCTTCGAGGGCTCGGCGGGCCGGACTCGCACGTCCCGGGAGCTTCCCAGGCAGGCCCGCCTGGGAGGGGTTCAAGGAGCCCGCCCTTCCCGCCGCCAGAAGGCGGCTCGGCCCCACGCCGGAGGCGGCTCCTGGAGGGGCTCTCTGGAAGGCCAGATCGGATACAAAAAGGGGAGGGACCTAAGTCCCTCCCCTCGAGAGGTCAGGCTATTGTCGACGCAGTGCCTACGGGAGTACCGCGTCGCGGAGGGCCGCTGACGGGTCGGTCCCCAGCGGGCCCCACGTGATGGAGTTACAGAACCCGAGCGGGGTCTTGGCTCCCGCCGGGCGGAACACGAACCAGTTGAACGTGCCCGATGCGGGAGTCGCCGCTGCAGCGAAGGAGGAAGCCGCCGGCTGTGCGACTGCGGGGTCGGTCGGCAGAGTATCGGTGTAGGTGGCCAGGCCCGAGTTCACACCACCTGCCACCTGATACGCGATCGACGTGCCCCAGGTCATGGAGGTCTTGTTCGGCCACAAAACCGTCGGGAACAGGTTGTCCGTCGGACAGGCAACCGATACCGTCAGGCCCGTACTGGCCGCGCAGGTCTGAAGCGACGAGCAACGGACGTCGACCGCGTACTTGGTCGAGGTGGCCGGCGCATCGATCAGATCCGGGTTGTCCGTGAACGATCGCAGGATCGTGTCGCCGGAATCCGCGCAGTCATTGTCCGCCGACATGCAGAACCGGTACTGGATCGTTCCGTTCAGGCAGCGATCTGCACTGGACGCGACGGCCGACAGGGTCACGACCTGGCCCGGAGCCGGCAGGGACGCCGGATCCGCGGTCAGACTCGCCGTGACGGTGTTGCACGTCGCGCCGCAGCCGGCTGCCGGCGGCGTCTTCGTGTCGTTGACGACGGTTGCAGGCAAGCTGAGCGTGTTCGTGACCGTGACGTCATCGATCCACCAGCCGTCGTCGCCCGGATCCGGGTTGAACACGAAGATCTGCTCCCAGGTCTCAGTGCCCTGGGCTTTCAATCCCGTGGTCATGTAGCGGAGTCGGACGCTGCGGCCGCGGAAGCGGAACAGGCTGACCTTGGACTCGACCCACGTGCCGACGCCGTTGTCCCCTTCGAGACCAGGACCCTGGGCCCGACCGATGTTGGCCGGGTTGAAGGCGAGGAACGTCTCGCCCTGGCGGGCGAAGGAGAACGTCGGGAAGCACGTCGACGACGGACCATAGATCCGGATCGTGTCCGGCGGACGCGTCGTGATGTCGTCCTCGTCGTTGCCGTCGTCGATCGGGTCGAAGAAGCAGTTGAAGTAGTTGTCCTCCGACTGCGCATCGTAGACGTTGGTGTACGGCTCGAGACGGATCCAGTTGCCCACGCCCGCGCCGCCAGCGTTCGCGAGCTGCAGGGAAACGACGCCACGGTCAGCCGTGCGGCCTGCCTGGGCGTTCACGTTATTGAAGTCCAGGAGGCTCACCTGCTGCTTCCACGTGAGCTCAGGGGGGGCGCCGGTGAAGCCGAGATGGATCGGGTTGGCGTTCCCTGCGCCCTCGAGGATGCCCATGGGCGTCGTGTTCGTGTTCGACGTGGGACCGAAGACACCGAAGTAGAGCGAGTTGGTCCCGGTGTACCCACGGCCCAGGTCGATGTCGTTCGGGTCGTCGATCTGCCAGTGGTACCGCTCGGCTTGGGCCAACGTGCCGCCCAGGTAGCAGGTCGTGTCGCCGAAGGAGTTCGCGTCTGGGTCGTCCGGATTGTGGTACTGGCAGCGGTAACCATCGGAGAGACCGTTGTTTCCGAACTTACCGGCGTCGACGTTGTACGTGGTGAAGGAGGCCAGGCCGCTCGGCACCTCGAACGACTCGAAGTACTGGCCGGTCGTCGTCCCGCCCTGGATCTGGGCGTCCAGGTCGAGGTCGAGAGTGATGGACTGGGCTGCGGTCGTCGTATCGAAGCCCTCGCCCGTGATGATCAGGGCGAACGGCGCACCGAAGTCATCCAAGGTGCCGAGGCCGGCACCGGCGCGATCGACGGTCGCAACCTTGAACACGAAGGGATCGATCGCCGTCGCGTCCGAGCTCGGCGCGATGTCGCCGACGAACGAACTCGCGTCGAGGATGCAGGCGACGTTCGGCGAGCTGGTCGCCGCGCGAACGTTGATACCCCGGACCGTCGTCGTGCCGAGATTGGCCACGCGTACCCGGACCGTGACCGTCTCGTTGGTGTCGGCCCAGCTGTCGCCGTCACCGATGCCCTCGCACACTCCGCCGCCGCACGTGGCGCTGCTCGTGCATGGCGAGCCCGGGGTCGGACCGCCCTCGCACTGCCCGTCGCGGAGCACGGCGTCGATGACGAGCACGCTGCCCGCATCGAGGAACACGGTCGTCGCACTGGTGATGCGACCCCACTGATTGGAGTCGACGTTGTTCTTGCAGATGGAGCCCGTTCCGTCGTTGTTGTCCGTGTAGGACACGGTCACGACCGGATTGTCCGCGCCCTGTGCCGCGATGAACAACACGCCAGCGACATTGGCCACGTTCGAGATCGGGATCTCGCCACGGTACTCCGTGGTCGACCCGACCCGATTGGCGATGACCTTCTCGCCCGTGGTCTCGGCCTGGGACGACGCCGTGATGACGACGTCCGGTACCCCGTTGTTGTCGCAGTCGTTGTCGTCGGGGTTGGGATCGGGCGGGCCCGGCAGCTCCGGACAGTCGTTCGCCGCGTCGGGCGAGGGCTCGAGCACGCTGATGAACACGACCGCCCGGCCTTCGAAGAAGTTCCCCGCCGTGACGTCGATCACCGCGCACTGGCCGTTCGTGGCACAGTTGACGGTGTCGGCGGCGACGCTGAACTCACGCCACATCAGCAGGACGTCGTCGATTCCCATACCGTAGCCGACCGCCGGATCGGGCTCGTCCGGCGAGTCCTTCTCGTCGTTGCGGATGGCGATGGCGGCCTTGAAGAAGTTGCCGGTGTCGCCGTAGATGTCTTCGATGGTCCCGAACCGCATGTCGGGTCCGTTGACATCGTTGAGCTTCTGGTTGCGATTCGGTCCCGCCGCGGTGACGAACTCGTCCACCAGGCCGTCGGCGTCCTGGTCGATGTCGTCGTCGTACGGCCTGGGCAGACTGAGGGTTCCGAGGGCGGTACCGTCGACCGAGCCTCCTTCGAAGTAGCAGGAGTTCTTGGCCTGGCGGCTGTTGCCCAGTGAGCCGTTGATGCTGCCGGTACTGGTCAAGACACCGCAGTTTGCGGTCACAGGGCCCGGGTTGTAGCCGGGCTGGCATCGACCGCCCGGGCAGCCCGCGTCGTTCGCGCACGCATCGCCGTCCGCGGTCCCGCCGTTGCAAACCAGCGAGGAGCAGGTACCCGCGGCGCCGCAGGTGCTACCGGGACAGTTGGCGTTGCTCGTGCAGGGCAACCCGGCACTGGGTCCGGCCACGCACACCCGGCACTGGGCTGCCGTCGTGCACTCGCCGTTGGGGTTCGAACCGCCGAGGCAGCGATTGCGAATGCGCGCCGAGCACAACTCGGCGAACACGGGGTAGCCATCCGTGAGCAAGGCGTTGTTGGTGCCCAGCGTGGCGTCGTAGTCGCCGCGCAGGCCGTTGAGGAACGCAAAGTCGATCCGGGTATCCGCCGGCTCGAGCGTGCGCGAGTTGTTATCGACGTCCCAGTCCATGCGGACGTTGTCGTCCTGCAGACCGACCGATGAGTTCCACTGGAAGTCGACGAACTCGACCGTGTGCGTGGCGCCGTTGACCTTGGCGATCTCCGGCGTCTCGAGGACCTCCATCCAGGTCCGCTGACCGGTGGAGCCACCGACGTTCTCCATCGACTGGCACTGACCGGTGTTCGTACCCGTGAAGAGGCACGCTGCGTCGTCGGTGCCGCCGATGCGGCCGGTGTGCCAAGCACCGCCGGCGCCGGTCGGGTTGGCGATACAGGTGCCGGTCCCGAGCGGACAGTCGGCGTCGACGTAGCAGGCCAGGGTCTGAAGGATCGAGCACTTGCCCGGAGCCTTCGTCACCCAGCCGCAACCGCCACGGACGTTCCAGGAGCGGTTGAGCACGGTGTCGGCCGGGTCGCGCTGCTCGACCGACTGACAGGTCCCGGCACCACCGCCGGGGCAGTCCGCGTCACGCGCACAGGCGACCGTGACGTTGTTCGTGCACTGCTTGTCGTCGAGGCCGTTGAAGTTCTTGTCTTCACCCCACTGCGAGACCACGCCGGGGCCGATCGTGGCCTCGTCGGTGTTCGCAGTGATACCGCTGACGAACCCGCCGTCCGTGATGTCGAAGTTCCACGGCGAGTTGAGCGACAGGTTCTTCGTACCGCCTGCCGTGAGGTCGGACCACACGAAGGCCTCGAAGCGATAGTCGCTCGTGAAGGCCCCGCCGACCAGGTAGATCGGTGCGGGGTCGTTCACGCCAGCGGGCTGCGTCGGCGTGCATGCGCCACCGCCAGCGCAATCGCTGTTGGCGCCGCAGGCCGAGCCGGGCTCGCTGCCGCCTGCGCAGAGGCCGGCCTGGGACGGCAACCAACTGTTGATGCGCTCGTTGTTGTCCCAGTCGCGGTATTCGGCGCCGCCGGTCGGGAAGTCGGTCGAGTAGTAGAGCGACTGCTCGTCGGCGTTGAGGGTCTGCCGGCTGATCGCCAGGCCCTGGGCCGTCTTTCCGGACGTCGGCGCGTTGACCGCGAGGATCATCTCGACGGCCGGAGAGTTGGCCGTGGGGCAACCCGCGGCCGGTGCCGTGCAGGTGATCGAGCTGGCCATGGAAATCGAGAAGTTACCGGTCAGGGCTGCCGTCTCGGGCAGCGCGCCCACGGTCTGGGGCGTGTTGAGGATCGTCATGTAGCGCAGCGCCGCGTTGCCCTGGGCCTGGTCGCAGCGCACGTTGTTCGCCCGATTGGGATCCGTGCAGTCCGTGGATCCGGGGCGGCACGTGGCCGGGCTGTCCGTGTCGGCGATCACGCAGCGGAGTTCGACCTGGGCGTCGACCAAGTCGATCGCCTCTTGCGACGCGTAGGCGAACTCGAAGCTGATGTTCTCGCCGGCGTCCATGTACTGGTCGGGCGCGCCGAACTCGCGCTGACCACGGCGGTTCGTCTCGCAACCACCCAGGACGTTGAAAGCGGTGTCGCGTCCGAGCTTGGCGAACACGATGTTGCCGAAGCCAACGCTGGTGCGGCAGTTGACCCGTGCTTCACTGACGCGGGTCTTGTTGGTCGAGGGGCTTCCGCCGCCGTCCACGTCCGTGTAGCTGACGCGAATCGTGTTGCCGTCGCGAACGTCGAGAGCGCCATTGTTGCTCTCCGGGTTCGTGCGGTCGGTCAGGAACAGGTCGGCGGCCTCGAACACGAACCCGCCGCCCGGCACCTGGGTGAAGGTCAATCCGCTCTCGGTATCGACCACGGTGGTGCCGCTGAGCACCTGCACGACCGTCCGGGCGGACGTCGTCCCCGTGGTCGGCGTCAAGTCGCCGGCTTCGGCGAACTCCGTGACCGTGATCGAGGGGGCCTGGTTGCAGACGTACTGCCGATCGTCGAGCGCGACCGCGGAGCGGCTGCAGACACCGCCCGAAACCACGACGGCGTAGCGCTGCGCGGCGTTGAGGCCGGTTCCCGCGGAGCTGACACGGATCTGCCACTGTCCGAGCTCGATCTGGGAGTCGGTGTCGTTGCCCAACGGATCGTTCGAGAGGAAGATCGCCTCGTGCGGGTTCTCGGTGTCGCGTGCGGAATTCGCACAGGCCGGGATCGACCACTCACGCTGGGTCAGCGTCAGGACCTCGCCGTTGATGTCGGCGCAGTCCTCGAGCGCGACGCTCAGGACGCCGTCGCGGTTGTTGTCGTCGGTGAAGTAGTTGCCCCAGTACACCTTGCCGGAGGGGGCCTGGATCTCGAGATTCAGGTCGTTGACGAGGTTGCCTTCCTCGGCTCCGTCGACCTGATCCATCCAGACCAGGGCCACGCGCAACCCCTGGTCGGGATTGCAGACCTGGAACGTACCGTCATCGGTGTTGACCGTCGTCGCGTCGATCACGCCGTCGGCCTCGGCCGGAATGCCGAACGCGATGTCGCGGCGACCGGCGGCGATTCCGCCGTCGTGGATGATCAGGCCGTTCGGGCTGAAGGGCCAGCTGGCCAGCGGAAGCACGTTGTCCAGCTCGATGCGCCCGTAACCCTGCTCGTTGTTGAACCGGTAGCGCACGAACAGGTTGTCGCCCGAGGCGCTGACGCCGGTGAAGCCGATGCCGTTCATGAAATTCGCCGAGGCGATCAGCGTCGCCTTGACGAGGGCGCCCGAAACGTCGGCCACCTGGTCGGCCGCGTTGAGGCTGTTGTCGGCACGACCGTCCGGATAGAAGCCCTGGGCGAAGTAGTCGCGCACGACGAGCGCCGCACCCGAAGCGGCCGCGGCCGCGAAGCTCGTGCCCGCCAAAGCGGAGCGACGGGCACACTCGACCGGGTTGGTCTGGTTGTTGTCGGTAGTCAGACACGCGTATTCAGAGCCGATTCCCGTGGTGCCGACGTCGGACCCCGGGGCCATCAACTGGGGCGACACGCGGTTGCCTGTGGCCGGGCCGACCGACGAGAACAGCGGACGGCTCTCGGCGTTCGTGTTCGTGTCGGCACCGAGATCGTCCGCGTTGCGGGATGCGCCGACGACGATCGCGTTCTTGGTCGTCGCGAGGTCGTTCAGCGTCTGGATGTCGGGGACGACGTTGTTATCGACGTCGGCACCGTTGTTGCCGGCGGCGATGACGACCATCGCGCTGCCCTTATCGACGAGGAACTGGTCGATGTCGACCGACTGGGACGTGTAGGCCAGGTTGATCGCGCCCCACGAGAGGTTCATGACGCGCGCACCGTGCGTAACGTAGGCCACGCCGAGCGAGCCGCCATTCGGCGCTGCGTAGAGATCGCCCGGCTGCACGGTCCCCTGGAGCGGATCCGCGCAGGACGTCTGCGCCGGAGTCAGCTGGCCGTCGTAGGCCACGAGTACCGCACCCGGCGCCACGCCGTCGACGCGCCAAGAGTTTCCGTTGTCGTCCTTGAGCGTGTACCCGGTGCCGTAGGCCAGAGGCACGCGAGTGGCCGCGCCGAGCGCGACGGAGGAAACGACGTGACCGTGCGTGAAGCCGCCCTTCTCGCCCGTGTCACAGCCCGAGCTGTCGCCGAGCTGACCTGCGCCGAAGGCGTTGGTCGTGTCGTAGATGCGGACCTTGCGGTGCGCCGGCCCGGCGAGACCTGCGTCGGTCGCCGTGTTCGACAGGTCGCCCGCGTCGAGCTGGATGCCGGTGTCGAGGACCATCAGGACCTGAGGCGACGTGTTCGGGCGGGCGTTGCCGCTGCCGTCGATCCCGGCGTCGGTGTAAGGCACGGCGCCCGTGCTCGGGCCGCCATTCAGGCGCCCGGTTTGCGTTACCGACGTCGTCTCTTCAGCAGCCGGACGCGCCGGGACGAGCTCCCATACGCGGCGGACGGCCTCGATCGAAGCCAGGTCGGCCAGCTTGTTCCGGTGGAGCTGAACGCGCAGCTCTTCATCGTGGATCGCGTCGACGCTCCCACCGAGCCGACCGATCGCCTGGGCCACTGCCTCGGGAGATTCACCCGGGAACAGCCGCACCACGAGGTGGTAGACCTCGGAGATCGCGAGCGTCGGATCGAGGAGCGGCGTTCGGCCGATCGTCGGATCGAGCTTGAACGCCGCGTGGTACGGCTCGATCGCCACAACCCTGGAGGACTTCGTCAACTCGGAGTATCCGGCCGGGGTCAGCCGGACGAGCAGCCCCGCCGCCGGCACTTTGCCGATGACGGCGCCACCACGGCCCTCGACCGTGCTGCGAACCGCGTCGAAGGCGCCGTTCGGCAGATCGTTCGGGTCGACGAGCACGACGAAGTACTGCACGCCGTGCTCACCGAGCTTGTTCGCCGACTTGAGCTCGGCAGGAAGCTGGCGCAGGCCTTCCGAGACGCGGAAGGACCCTACCGGCGTTCGCAGCACGTCTCGCGCGTCGCGCGCCGAGGCTTCCACGTCGCCGTAATACGGTCCACTCGCGTAGGGCCACACGTAACTCGAGCGCGTGAAACGAACGTCGCGGCCCGAGGCTGTGGCCTGCTCGCCCAGGTCGGGCGACGCCGGCCGCAACTCGCCATTGCCGCCGTTGGGCGTAGGCCCGTCGTCGGCGAGCGCTTGCGAGAGCGGTAGAAGAATCATGCTGGCTGCGGCCGCGATCAACAACGTGATCTGCCAGCCCGTCAGGCTCCGACTGCGCATACCCTCCTCCTGCAGTTGAATCGACAACTGAGCAAGGCGACCAAACCGGTGGTACACATTCCCCCCTGCGGGATGCGCATCTTTTACGGTGACGCCCCTGGCTTGTCAAGGAAAACGGGCCCTGTGGGTGCGGGTGATTCCCCGCGGCTGACGTGCTAGAGTGGCGCGGCCGCCGGGGAACGTGGGCCACCGCTGCGATAAGAATTACGCGAATGACGGAGATTCTCGCGGCGAAGAAGCAGCGCGTGCTGCACGCGCTAGCGTGCCACGAGCAGATCATCGTTGCTCTGTCGGGCGGTGTGGACAGCGCGGTATTGCTTGGTCTTGCGGTCGAGGCACTCGGTAGCCAAAGCGTGGTCGCAGCGACCGGAGTGTCGCCGTCCCTGGCCGCCGCCGACCTGGCCGACGCGCGTCGCGTGGCGAAGCAGTTCGGCGTCCGGCACCTCGAAGTGGCGACCGACGAGATCCGCCTCCCGGAATACCGCGCCAATCGAGGGGATCGCTGCTACCACTGCCGCAGCGAACTCTTCGGCGTCCTCGCCGGCTTGGCGCAGCGACTGGGTCGAGCGGTGATCGCCTACGGTGCGGTCGCGGACGACGCTCCCGAGGAGCGGCCGGGCATGCGAGCCGCCGACGAACGAGGCGTGCTGGCGCCGCTGCTCGACGCCGGGGTACGTAAAGAGGATGTGCGTGCCTTGGCCCGCTCGCTCGGTCTCGCGCTGGCCGAGAAGCCGGCGGCAGCCTGTCTCGCGTCACGACTCCCCGTTGGCGAGTCGGTCACGCGCTCCGCCCTGCGCCAGGTCGAGCGGGCGGAAGCCGCTGTGCGGTCCCTCGGGTTCGAGCAGGTCCGTGTTCGACATCACGGCCCCTTGGCACGCCTCGAGCTCGACGAGGCCGGAATCGCCCGGATCCTGCAAGGCGAGCTGCGTCGCGACGTGGCTCGCGCGCTCCGATCCGTCGGGTACCGCTTCGTCACCGTCGACCTGGACGGGTACCGTCCGGGGGGCGCCGGCCTAGCGCACGAACCCGAGGCGTGACAGGGGCCAGTAGCGCAGCACGACGCGGCCCGTGATCCGTGCCGCCCGAAGCTCGCCGAACTGCCGACTGTCCAGGCTGTCCGCGGCATTGTCGCCTTGGACCCACAGGCTACCCCCCGGGGGCAAGTCGGGTGTCGGTGCCGGGGACGATTCGCGCGCGCGGCCGGCTCGCTTGACCAACAGCGTGCGCCCTGGCCCCGGGCCCTCGAGCACCACGATCTCCGCAGGTCTCGGCGCACGTTGACGAAACGTCCACAGGTCGACGAGCACGCGGTCGCCCTGGAGCAGTACCGGCTCCATCGACGGACCGGCGATTGCAACGGGCCGCACGACGTACTCAGTCCAGCCCAGGAACTGAATCGCGAGGATCGCGATGATGGCGCCGGGCCAGCGAACCCACCCTCTCGGCGCGAGGGTCATCCCGCTCCGGTCCGCGGGTCGAGAACGTCACGGATCCCCTCCGCGACGAGATTGCAGCCCGTCGTGGCCAGGAACAGGGCGATTGCCGGGAAGACGGCGGGCCACCATGCCGAGCGGATTTGTTCGCGCGCGTCAGCCAGGAGCGAGCCCCAAGTCGGCGTGGGCGGATGGACACCGAGGCCGAGAAACGACAGGCCGGCCTCGAGCACGACCGCGGCCCCCACGGCGAACGCGGCCGTCACGAGCACGGGCGCCAGGGCCGAGGGGAGCACGTGGCGGGACATGATCCGCAGATCGGTTGCTCCCATGGCGCGTGCGGCCGCGACCACGTCGCTGTTCCGGAGCTTCGCGAACTCCGCGCGCACGTAGCGCGTGACCGGCATCCATCCCGTGATGCCGATCACCACCGCCACGCGCATCGACTCGGAGAGCCAGGCGAGCCAGCCCGCGGCCGACGAGAGTACCGCCAGAGCGAGGAGCAACGTCGGCACGGCGAGGGTCGCCT
>Ga0180085_1000612_pt1 | contig 12518 bp, 7 predicted proteins | sample EasRiv730_16_10D_FD_123013 | JGI IMG/M metagenome (GOLD analysis project Ga0180085, IMG submission 123013) | Soil microbial communities from meander-bound floodplain in the East River, Colorado, USA - East River metaG ERMLT730_16_10D | ecosystem: Environmental > Terrestrial > Soil > Floodplain ... | reverse complement strand
TTCTGGTTTCCACCTCGCTGCTGCACATCACGCCGGAGCTCTACCTGCTCCGCACGGTGGAGGCCATCACCCTCACGGGCTTCCTGCTGGGCGTCTTCAAGGGCGCGTGCTTCGGAGTCCTTGTGGCGCTGAGCGGTTGTCTGCGCGGCATGCAATGCGGCACGAACGCCGCCGCCGTCGGCCAGGCCACCACCTCCGCCGTCGTCACCGGCATCACCGCGATCATCGCGTCGGACGGGCTCTTCGCCGTGATCTGCAACGCGCTGCACATTTAGGAGCCAGGAGCCGGATGGCCTCCGCGCCCGACATCAAGATCGAGATTCGCGACCTGACGATGGCGTTCGGCTCGTTCGTGGTCATGCACGACATCAACGCCGCGATCAAGCACGGCGAGATCTTCGTCATCATGGGCGGCAGCGGTTGCGGCAAGAGCACCCTGCTCCGGCACATGCTCGGCCTCCAATCGCCGGCCAAGGGAGACATCTTCTACGACGGCACCTCCTTCTGGCAGTCGAACGAGGACGAACGACAGACGAAACTGCGCCGCTTCGGCGTGCTCTTCCAGGGTGGCGCCCTGTGGAGCTCGATGACTCTGGTCGAGAACGTCAGCCTGCCGCTCGGCGAGTACACCGACCTTTCCGCTGCGGACATCGCTGACATCGCGCGGCTCAAACTCGCGCTCGTGGGGCTGAAGGGCTTCGAGGACTACTACCCGGCGGAAATTTCCGGCGGCATGCGCAAGCGCGCCGGTCTGGCCCGCGCCCTCGCCCTCGACCCAGACGTGCTCTTCTTCGACGAGCCGTCCGCCGGCCTCGACCCCATCAGCTCGCGAAACCTCGACGAGTTGATGCTGCAACTGCGCGACAGCCTTGGCGCGACGTTCGTCGTGGTCACCCACGACCTGTCGAGCATCTTCACCATCGCCGACAACTCCGTGTTCCTCGACCGGGCGACCTGCACGATGCGGGCGCAAGGCAAGCCGAGCGAGCTGTTGCAGCACTCGACCGATCCCGCGGTGCGGCAATTCCTCACGCGCGGCGAAGGCAGTGCCGTACAGTGACGGATCTCGAGTGAGCCAGAAAGCCAATCCCGCCGCCATCGGATTGTTCATCGTCGTCGGCCTCGTTCTCGGCGCAGCCGGGCTGATCCTGTTCAGTTCCTCGCGGCTGTTCACCCGCACCCGCGAAGTGATCCTCTACTTCGACGATTCGCTGAGCGGCTTGAACGAGGGCGCGCCCGTCAAGTATCGCGGCGTGGCCATCGGCTCGGTCAAGCGGGTGATGATCCGCTTCAACCAGGCCACCCACGACTACGCCATGCCCGTGATCATCGAAATCCAGGAGAACCTGCTGCGCGAGCGGATGGGGGACGAGGCGGAGATCTTCACGGCCCCCTCCTTCGAGGAACCGATCAACCGCGGCCTGCGCGGCTCGCTGCAGGCGGAAAGCGTGGTCACGGGTGTGCTCTTCATCGAGATTCACTACTCGGGGCACCCGCCACCGCCGGTGTTTCACCAGTTGAAGAAGATCTATCCGGAGCTCCCCACCGAGCCGACCGGCATCCAGCAACTGCTGCGCAATCTCGCCACGTTGGACCTGAAGGGGATGGCGGAGAGGATCAATTCGCTCATCGCGAAGCTCGACACGACGGTCGGAAGCCTGAACGTGGGTGAGATGACCGAGAACGTCAACCGGGTGCTGATCTCCGCCAACCGCGTCCTTCGATCGCCGGAGCTCGTCAGCACACTCGCCTCCGCCCACGCGGCCCTGGAGCAGTACCGCCTGCTGGGCGAGAAACTCACCTCCCGCGTGGACCCGTTGGCCGAGGGAGTCACCAGCTCCCTTGCCGAGGCCAACCGCGCGCTCGCGCAAATGCGGGGCGTCACCGATGACCTGCGCTCCACGCTCCGGCCCGACGGGCCGTTGCGCAACGACCTCGACCAGCTCCTCCAACAACTGGCTGCCACGGCGGAGTCCCTCTCCGCCCTCGTCGAATTCCTGAGGCAACATCCCAACGCGATCATCACGGGCCGCGAAGTCCCGCCGAAGAAGCCATGAACATGAACTCGCTGGTCGCCTTGGTTCTTGGCCTTGCTGCCTGCTTCGGCTCGACCGGCTGTTTCGGCTTCCTCAGGCCCGTCCACGTCACGGCGCGTCAGTTCGTTCTGACCCCATTGCCCGCGACCAGCCCCCCCGCGGCGGCCGCCAGCTCGATACCGGTGGGCGTGGGTCAGGTGAGACTGGCGGCCTACCTCTCCACCAAGTCACTGGTCGTTCGCAGGGGCACGAACGAGATCGACTACCTCCCGTCGGTCTTCTGGGCCGAGCGTCTGGCAGACAACTTCCAGCGCGTGCTGGCGGCGAACCTGACGATCCTGCTGCCCACGGACGAGATCAGGCTCTCCGCCTGGCGGAGCGAGGACGTTGCGGCCGAGGTGTACGTGGCGGTCGAGCAGTTCGACGTGGACGCCGACGGGCGCGCCGTGCTCGTCGCCCGTTGGCGCGTCCTCTCGCCCGGTGGCGCGACGACGCTGAAGGGCCGCGAGTGTCGTCTCGTGCGCCAGGGACCGCGGCCGGAGCCCGATGCCGCCGGGGCGATCGTCACCCTGAGCGAACTCCTCGGCGCTCTCAGCGACCAGTTGGCGCAGGCCATCAAGGAAGCAGTCCCGGTGGGCCCGTCCATGTGACGTGCGAAGGTCCGCTGGAAAGGGAAGGAGGTACTCGGGGTGGATGCGAAGGGACCGCTCGGTCGGGCCAGGCGCGGGGGCAGCGCCGACCACCTTGGCCTCGGCCTGGCCAGCATCTGCCTGCTGGCTTCGTCCTCCTTGGCCGGCGACCCACCGGCCTCGGCCGACCCGGTGCCCGCCGCCACGGTGTGGGAGTTCCTTCCGGAGGCCGGCTTCTACCCGCCCTACATCGCCGACCCGATCCGCCCCCAGTCGGCGTTGATGTTGATCGGGGTGCCGAGCTCCGACATCCCTGAGACCGGACACGGGCGCTTCTCGCTGCGCCTGGGCGGCCAGTTCCCGATCGTGGCGCTTCACCCCGACCGCGATCCGGACCGCGGCTGGCAGCTCGACTTCGAGGGCGGCTTCTTCGGCCACTTCGACACCGGCTACAGCCTGGACAACATCGGCTGGGACGGGGTCTTTGGCCTGCTGCTCGACTACAAGCCGAGGTCCGATCTGGCCTTTCGCTTCGGCACGATGCACGACTCGGCCCACGTGGGCGACGAGTACGCCGAGCGCACCGGCCGCTCCCGCGTCAGCTACACCCGCGAGGAGCTCGTGCTGGGCGTCAGCTGGCAGGCCACGCGGAGCTGGCGGACCTACTTCGAGGTGGGCTCCCAGTTCGGCGGCGATGACTTCCAGGAGCCCTGGCGGGCGCAGACCGGGGTCGAGTACCTGGGGCGGAGGCTCACGCCCCGTATGCGGGCGAGCTGGTACGCCGCGCTCGACTTGCGCGCCTACCAGGAGAACGACTGGCACCCCAGGGCGACCGGGCAGGTAGGTCTCCTGATCCCCACGGGGCGGGGCCGGAGCCGCTACCGGGCGGCGGTCGAGGTCGCCAGCGGACGGACCGTGCTCGGAGAGTTCTTCCTCTCGAGCGAGACCTACGCCGGGCTCGGCTGGTACTTCGACTTCTGAGCCCGGGTTCGGTCCGCCGCCGGCCCGATTCAGTACCGGTACTCGAACATCAGGGTGCCGAATTCGTCCTTGGAATCCGGCGCGCGATCCGCCACATCCTTCGACGAAGACGTAAGGTTGAGATGGAGCCCCCAGCGCAACCGCTGGTAATGGAGCCCGAACGTGACGTTCTGAATCGACCTGTCGTAGTCGACACTGTGGCTGTCGCGGAACAGGTTGCCGTCGAAGAACGCCGCGTACCCGAGAATCCCCGCGCCCGCCGAGAACGACCCGTAGAACGTCCAATTCGCCGGCTTCCCTGGAGGGAGGTGGGAGTCGTACGCCAGGTGCCGCCCGATCGGGTCGGGTGTGTACAGGAACCCGCGGGGAACGTGCCAGCCGAGCCGACCCTCGAGCCTCACCTCGGCGGCGCTGACCAGATTCCCCACCGACCCCCCGACTCCTGCCGCTATGTCCCCGAAGGAGGAACGCACCAGCTTCCACTTCTGCTCGTAGTAGAAGTTGATCAACGGCTCGGTCTCCAGCTGGTTGTCCCACCCCATGGGCTCCTCGTCGCCGATCAGTTCGTGGTATCCCTTCTGGACCGGCTCTCCGAGGGCAGGAGGACCGAGCACTCCCAGGAGCCAGCCGAACCCGTAGAGACGCCGATCGTCGAAGGCGATCCACGTGTTTTGCACCGCGAGCGCCGCCGCGTACGGCACGTCGTCGACGATCAGATCTTCCCGCGTGAGGTCGTCGGGTGTCTGGATGGACTGGCCCACGCTCCAGCCTTCGCGAAACAGGAGGTCCTCACGGCGATCGGGGAGGAACCAGCGCGCCATGGACTTCCCGAACGCAGGCGTCCCCCCCGCATCGGCCCAGGTGGAGGCCGGAGGCCCGTGCTTCTGAAAGGTCATTCCATTGGTGAACTCGTTGTCGGAGTCCACGACGACGTCGTTGTCCCACGTGAAGCGCCAGGAGGCGAAGTCGCCGGGCGGAGGCTGCACGTCCTGGGAGTCGTCGGCCGGAGGCTGCTCGACTGGGACGACGGGCGCATTCTCGCCGCCGAATGCGCCGATCGGAACCGCGCAGCTGGCCAGGACCAACACGACACCCGGCAGCCGGCCCGCTCTTGGACTTCGACTCGATCCGTGAAGCATGAGGAAGTTGGTCACTGGCGCCTCCTTGAGAACCCCCTTCAGTGCAAACGAGAGGCCAGGTGCCGTGGTGGGCGATCGAGCGGACCGGCGCATGCGGACGCAACGTCGCCGAGGGGACTGGTGGTGGTTTCGCGACGAATCCCGGCCTGCGCTGGAGGTCCCGGGTCCAGAGACGCGGAGAACGCGGTGACAAACCACCCCGTGCGGACGATGGCCATCAGGACGGCGGCGGCCGCCGACGCGGGAAGTGGGCTGCACGTTTGGTTTCGAACGTCCCGGTGAAGTTACTGCTATCGAGGAAGAAGACGAAACCGCGAGTTCGCACGGCGACGCCGAGTGTGGCCTACACCCATTTCGAGCCACCGCCATTGAGCCGCGCATTTACACCCGATCTGGCGCGGTTGTTGCACTCCGATGCGCGCTTTGGAAGCGGACCCGACGATGCGACGACGCAGGTGGCTCCTGGTCCTCTCCGTGGTGGCAACCGTCGCGGTCGCCGTCCTCGGCGTCGGGGCGAAGACACTACTTCCGCCGTGGATCCGCGTGCGAATCGAGCGGGCGGGAAGTGAAGCCCTCGGCCGTGAGATGCGGATCGCCCGGTTCGAACTCGCGCTTTCCCGGACACTCGTGGCCGAGGGTGTCACGCTGGCGAACGCGGCGTGGGGATCGGAACCCGTCATGGTCCGCGCGGGCCGCGTCACGGCCTCGGTGGACCTTCTCTCCCTCTGGTCGTCGCCGGTCCGCATCAGGAGCCTCGAGATCGAGGATGTCCGCATCCTGGTCGAAGACGGCCCCGACGGGAGCGGGAACTGGGAGCTCGGGAGGAGCCGTGAGCCTGCTCCGCCGCTCCCCGGGGAGCCGGCAGGATCGCCCGCCGTGTTCGACCACATCGCGATCCGAAATCTCGAGCTGACCCGAAGGGTCCGGCCCGATGCGCCGCTTCACCGGTTCGCCATCTCCCGGCTCGAATCCCGGCTCGAGCCCGAGACCGGACTACTCGAAGTCGATGCGACCGGGCACTACGACGACGCGCCGTGGGATCTCGCCGGGCACCTGGGCCGATTCGATCGCCTCTACGAGCTTCGCGACGTCGCGCCCGAGGTGACGGGGCACATCGGGAACGTGACCCTGTCCTTTCGCGGCAGCGTCCGCGATCCCCTCGCGCTCGGCGCGCCGGATTTCGAGCTTGGGTTCGAGGGGCCCGACATCGCCGAGGCGCTGGCGACCGTCGGCCTGCGCTCGTCCCTGTCGGGACCTTTCCGGCTTCAGGGCCGGGCCTCGTCCTCGGAGCGCGGGGTGGATCTCGACCTGGCAGCCGAGTTGAGCGGCGTGACCCTCGCCGCCAAGGGCCGCGTCGGCGCGCTCCTGACGCCGGACGCGGCCGAGGCTACGCTCGAAGCCGCGGGACCGGACGCGGCGGTCGTCGGCGCGTGGACCGGGATCGAGGGCCTTCCTTCCCGGCCGTTCACCGTGACCACCCGCCTCCGGCGCGATGGTCCCCGGATCGCGATCGACGTCGCCACGATGCGCGTGGGGGAGATCCTCGCTGAAGTGAGCGGTGCGATCGGCGAGCCGCCGCGCTACGTCGGCACCGACCTGAAGGTCACCGGAAGCGGGCCGGATCTGGCCGGACTCTCGGAGCTGACTCGGCTCGATCTTCCCCCCGGCCCGTTCAAAGTCAGCGGCCGGTTCCTGCGCCGGGAGAACGGGCTTGCGGTCGAGGGCGTCATCGTTCACGTGAAGGACGACGTTGTCGCGGTCGGCGGGGCGATCGGCGAGCCGCCGCGATGCGAGAGCCTCGACCTGACGGTTTCCAGCGCGTCGGGTCCGGACCTCTCCCGGTTCTCGGGAATCGCGAGGGTCGAGCTTCCGAGGGAGCCGTTCACGGTGCGCGGCCGCGTCACCCGCCACGGGGCGGCGGTCGCGCTCGAGGGGATCGAAGGCCGGTTGCACGACGATGACTTCACCGTGGACGGGATCATCGCCGTCTCCGCCCGGCTGGAAGGAACCAATCTCAACGGGCGAGCCGCCGGCCCCGACGTCACGATGGCCGCGTCGCTGCTGGGGCTGCACGGGATCCCCCCCGAGTCGTACGAAGTCTCGGGGCGGGTCCTGTTCACACCCGAGGGCTATCGGCTCGAAGGCGTCGAAGCGCGTGTGGGAGAATTGGCGGCGACCGGCAGCGGCTCCCTGGGCCGGCATCCCACGGAAGATGGCACGGCACTCGAGACGAGTCTTCGGGGAAGCGCGCTCTCGGACCTCGCCGCCTGGGGCGGGCCGGTCGGCCTTCCCTCCGAGCCGTTCACCGCATCGGGGACGCTTCGAATCAACGGGGACACCTATCGCGTGGAGCACGTCGCCATCGGTGCAGGTGACGACCGCGCCGTGCTGAACGGCACGCTCGGAAGGCTGCCGGACCTGTCGTCGCTCGACGCCGAGTTCGACGTGTCGGGGCCGAATCTCCGGGACCTGGCGCGCTTCGCCCCGGCGGCCGGCAGCGAACCCCCGCGCCGTCTTCCCGCGGAGCCGTACGAGGCTTCCGGGCGGGTTCGCCGCATGCCGGCCGGGTGGGAGCTGCACGGCGCCCGGGCCAGCGTCGGCAACGCCGAGGTGAGACTCGAGGGTCTCGTCGGCGCCGGCGAGAAACTCCTCGGCACGGACCTCCGCTTCGAAGCCCGGGCGCCGGACACCTCGCTGCCTGCGTCTCTGGCGGGCGTGACGTTTCCTGAGGGACCACTCGATCTCCGCGGAAGGGTCGAGCTGGGCCCCTCCGGGATCCGCCTCGACGGTCTTGTCGCCTCGGTCGGCGACGCACGCGCCGATGTCTCGGGGATGCTGGGACAACCGCCGGAGTACGAGGGCACCGGCGTCACGGTTCGCCTCGCGGGCCCGGACATGGCCTCGTTCCTCGGCCCGATTACCGGCCTCACGGAGCTGCCTCCGGAGCCGTTCGACGCCTCGGCCCGCGTCGAAGGCAGCCTGAACGAATTCCGTGCGACGCGCCTCGCGGCGGTCCTCGCCGGGAGCGATCTGGCAGGAAGTGTGTCCGTCCGCCGGGTGGATCGGCCCTTCGTCGTGGCCGATCTCCGTTCGGAGCATCTGGACCTCACCAGGTTCCGGGCAAAGCCGCCCGACGATCCGGAGGCGACGTCCGGAACGCCGACCCCCGGAACGGCGCCGGCCGCGGCCCGCGCGCGTGCCGCCCCGGGCGCACGCCTCCTTCCCGACGACCCGCTGCCTTTCGACCGCCTGAAACCCCTGGATGGGGAGATCCGGCTGACCGCCGCCGAGCTGGTGCTTCCCTGGAACGTCTCCCACGACGTCATCGTGGCGGCGGATCTGAAGGACGGCGCACTGCGGGCGAGCCGCCTCGAAGGCACGAACCCGAGCGGCGGCCGTCTCACGGCGACACTCTCGCTCGAGCCCGCCGACGGCGGCTACCACCTCGAAGTCGCGGGGGATATCGCCGGCGGAATCGTCGACTTCTCTCAGCCCGGCCAGGCACCGGAATGGACGCCGCCGGTCGACGTCGAGTTCGAGCTGGACGGCGTCGGCGCCTCGCTGCACGCCCTCGCCGCGCGCAGCAACGGCCACGCGCTGGTCACATGGGGCGCCGGCAGGGTTCCCAGCAACCTCGCCGGCTTCGTGACCTCCGATGTCCTCCAGAACCTGATGGACGCACTGAATCCGTTCCGGAAGTCGTCTTCCGAAACGACGTTCGAGTGCGGCGTGGTCGCCTTGACCATCGAGAACGGCAAGCTCGTCGCCTCGCCCATCGCGGCGACCACCGACAAGATCATCATGCTCGGCCACGGACGGATCGACCTCGACACCGAGAGGCTCGACCTCGTCTGGACCCTCAAGCCGCGCACGGGGGTCGGCATCACCGGCAGCTCGATCGCCAACTCGTACGTCAGGCTGGGAGGCACGCTGTCGTCTCCGTCCCTCGAAACCAAGCCGCTGGAGGCGCTCGCCTCCACCAGCGCCGCGTTCCTTACCTCGGGGATGTCGCTCCTGCTGCGGGGACTCTACGACCGCATCACCGCCGAGCGGAAGGTGTGTGTCAATGCCCTCAAGGTGGCCCGCGACCGGGCGGAGAAGCGCGAGCGCAGGAACCGCCCCTGACTCCCCGCCGAGTGCCTGCTCGGTCTTCCCCTGGGGGCCCATCCTTCCAGATAATGGGCCGGCCGGAATGACCGGGCGGTTCAACAGGAGCTTCTGCAATGCGGTATTCCGATGCATCGCGGCCCGTCCTACTCGCCGCGTTGGCGTGCGTTCTGTCCGTCGCGTCGGTCCATGCGCTGGACCCCAGCCAGCGCATCAGCCAGTACGCGCACAGCTCATGGCGACTACGAGGCGGCTCCCCACTTTTCAAGAACGGCCAAGGATGTCGGTCACACAGGTCATGCCAGGCGGCCGACCGGAGTGCGCGAGGAAGGCGTGGATCATCTCAGCGATCATCCTGTGCTTCGCCGGGACGCCAGCCCGCCCCCAGCCTCCATCCCAGGTGGATGTGTTCAAGAAGGTGAATCCAATCGTCATCGAAATTCACACGCTGGAGACCTTCCCGGTGCCGGGTTCGCAGGACAGCTCAAGGCCGGGGGTATGATGCGCTGCCGCTCGGAGCACGCAATGGGCCGACGAGGCCGAGGTTACCTACCCGGGTCCCGTGTCGTTCCCGCACTGGGCACCTGCCTCGCTCACGTGTTGCTCCTCGCATCGTCGGTTCACGCTCTCGATCCGAACACACGTCTCACCCAGTACACGCACACTTCCTTTCGAATGCAAGATGGCTCCGCACCCTCCGGCATGTATTCGATTGCGCAGACGGCAGACGGTTTCCTTTGGTTCCTGTCTTCTCGCGGCGAGATCTACAGATTCGATGGTGTCGAGTTTCGTGCCTGGCGCAAGCCAGCAGACGTTGAATCGATCGGCAGGATCCGGAACCTCGTAGGAGATCGAACCGGTGGGCTCTGGGCACTCGGAGCGAAAGGGATCGCTCATCTGAGAGATGACGTGGTGACCCGACGTGTCGAGTTGGACGGGCTCATGCCGAACCCGCAAAACGTCAGCATCGACGCTGACGGCTCCATCTGGGTCGTCCGCGGCGCCAATGGCATTTCGGAACCGTTGTGCCATGTGACCGAGCACACGGTCCAGTGCTTCGGAAAGGCCGACGGAATCCCCATTACCCCCCTGGATGCTTTGCTGGCCGACGGAAACGACGGTTTTTGGCTCGGAGGGCAGACCGCCCTTGCGCACTGGCATGCCGGGGTCTCGGAAACGTACCCGCTCCAAGACGTGGTAGCCAATGGAGCGCCAGGGATTCTCAGCCTCGCGCGTGGGCCTGATGGATCGATCTGGGTTGGCGTGTTCTCCGACGGCGCGGGGCACGGGCTGGCACGACTCGAGGAAGGCGCAGTGCGATCGTTTGTGACGCCCACCTTCGACGGAAGCAAGCTCCATGTCTTCGCCTTGCGCTTCGACCACGACGGCAATCTCTGGGTCGGCACCGACAGCGACGGAGTCATTCGTGTGCGTGGAAACGGTGCGGATCGCTATGCCCGAACCGAAGGTTTGTCCGGGAGTAACGTCCGCGCCTTCCTTGAAGACCGCGATGGTTCTGTCTGGGCCGCGACCAACAATGGAATCGACAAGTTCCACGAGCCACGCATCACCAGCTTTACAACGGCCGAGGGCTTGAGCAGCGATTCCGCCGTAGGTCTTCTCGCCGGTAGAGATGGAACCATCTGGGTTGCAAACTCCGACTCGCTTGATCGCATCGCCGCCGGCTCCGTCACGTCCATTCGTTGGCCCGGTCAGCAGGTTTCCTCGTTGCTGGAGGATCGTCACGGCAACTCATGGGTTGGAGCGAACGACGGGTTGTATTTTTTCAAAGACGGACGCTTCCGACGCCTGCCCGACCCCAATGGCCAGCCCCTTGGGCTGATATTCGGGCTCATCGAGGACACCGACGGAAACGTCTGGGCACATTGCTTTTGCGGTGGCACGGGAAAGCTCCTTCGCATCCGTGACTTCCGGGTGCAAGAGGAGTTCTCAGCACCTCAGCTTCCAGGTGGCCGCCTGGCTGCGGACCCACAGAAAGGGATTTGGATCGGTACGCGCACCGGCGATCTCGTGCTCTTCCGCGACGGCGTTCTGAAACAGTTCCCGACAGGTTCTCACGCGAATCCGTTTCCCAACCAGATTGTTGCGCAGGAGGACGGGTCAGTTGTTGCGGCCTTCGACGACGGGCTGGTCGGATTGCGGAATGGTGCCGCGCAGCGAATGACGACAAAGAATGGCTTGCCCTGCGGGGGCATCATTTCTTTTGTCCAGAATGGCGACAAGCGCTGGTGGCTGAACACTTACTGTGGCGTGGTGGAGTTCCCCGATTCCGAACTGCAGCGGTGGTGGGCCGACCCGGAAGCAGTCATCCGGACCCGCGTTTACGACGTACTGGACGGGGCCCGCCCATCCGCGCGACCACCTTTCAATCCAGCAACCGCCTCGCCCGATGGACGCGTCTGGTTCGTGAACTCGGGCGTCGTCCAGATGCTGGATCCGGCGCGGCTTTCGCGACCAGCACTTCCGGCACAGACGTACATCGAGTCGATCGTCGTCGACCGCAAGGAGTTCCCGGCCACTCATGATCTCGAGCTCGCGCCGCATCCGCGCAACCTGGAGATTGCCTACACTTCACCCAGCCTCCTGATCCCACAGAAGGTGCAGTTTCGCTACCGGCTCGACCCCGTTGACCGTGACTGGCACGACGCCGGCACCCGACGGCAGGCGTTTTACACGGACTTGCCCCCCGGGACGTATTCGTTCCGGGCCATCGCGTGCAACAGGGACGGAGTCTGGGGCGAATCCGGGGGCACGCTCCGGTTCTCCATCGCGGCGCCGTACTACCAGACGAATTGGTTCCGCGGGCTGTGCGTGCTGGCGCTGGCGGCGTTGCTATGGTCCCTGTAACCGGTTGCGCGTCGGGCAACTGGAGGCACAGGAGAAGAAGTTCCGCGAGGCGCTGGAGTCGATGCCGGCGCTGGCGTTCGTCTCGCGGGGCGATGGTTACCGCTTGTTCGTGAACCACGGCTGGCTGGAGTATACGGGCCTGAAGGCAACGCAGGCGATGGGCGACGGCTGGCAGACTGCGGTGCATCCCGATGACCTCGAGAGAGTACTCGGCAGGTGGCGCACGGCGATCGCGACGGGCGAGCCGTTGGATTACGAGGTCCGGTTCCGCCGCGGCTCGGATGGGGTGTACCGGTGGTTCCACGTGCGAGCCGTGGCCCTGCGGGACAGACGCGGACGCGTCGTGAAGTGGTGCGGCGTGGCGATCGACATCGAGGACCGCAGGCGGGCCGAGCAGCTGGAGTCGGACCTGGCACACGTGAACCGGGTGACGATGCTGGGAGAGCTGGCGGCTTCCATTTCGCACGAGCTGAAGCAGCCTCTCGCGGCCTCGATGACCAACGCCAGGGCCGGACTGCGCTGGCTCGGCCGCGAGCAGCCCGACGTGGCGGAGGCCCGCGACGCCTTCCAGAGAATCGTGGAGGGCGGGGCGCGCGCCACGGAGATCATCGACCGGCTGCGGTCGTTGTACAGGAAGGCGCCGTCACAACGTGCGTCGCTGGACGCCAACGAGGTGGTCCGCGAGATGGTGGTGATGCTGCGCAGCGAGGCGAACCGGTGCGGGGTGTCGATTCGCACCGAGCTCGGCGCCGATCTCC